>Ga0187780_10001274_pt1 | contig 18994 bp, 14 predicted proteins | sample 1015_Q2_SP10_20__FD_132429 | JGI IMG/M metagenome (GOLD analysis project Ga0187780, IMG submission 132429) | Tropical peat soil microbial communities from peatlands in Department of Meta, Colombia - 1015_Q2_SP10_20_MG | ecosystem: Environmental > Terrestrial > Soil > Wetlands > Peat | place...
GCGTTGCGGGAGAACCAATCTCACCCTCAAGGAAAAGCACAGCCAGCCCACGACCTGGTTTGCTTTTGCGCCCTTGTGGTTAAATCAAGACTTTCCGGCAATCGGCCGCCGAGAACCGAACCTGTCCACTGACCATCTCATTCACGTCGCCGTCGTCGGGGTTGGCGCGTTTGGACGCAATCACGCGCGGGTCTATCAGCAACTGGCAAAAGCAGGTCTTGGAGTACGTCTGGTGGGGCTGGTTGATTCCGATCGCGAGCGCGGGGACAGGGTAGCCCAAGAGTTCGGTTGCCGAGCGTTCGCTTCCGTCCCCGATTTGCTCTCCGCCCATCGGGAGATCCAGGCCGCTTCGGTCGCAGTCCCCACCCGCTACCATCTCGCGGTCGCGCAGCAACTGATGGAAGCGGGGGTGGACGTGTTAATCGAAAAGCCCCTGGTTTCATCCCTCGATGAGGCCAACGAGCTTTCCCGGCTCACCGAGCACCTCGGCCGTATCGTGCAGGTCGGCCATCTTGAGCGTTTTAACCCCGCCGTCCGCGCCACCCTGCCGATCGTTACCCGACCCATGTTTTTCGAAGTGCATCGGCTGAGTGAGTTCACCCCCCGTTCGCTGGACATTGATGTGGTGCTCGATTTGATGATTCACGACCTCGATGTGGTGCTGTCGTTCGTGAAGTCGCCAGTCGAGACCATCCGTGCCGTCGGCCTGCCCGTTCTCTCGGACAAGGTTGATATTGCTAATGTGCGGGTCGAATTCGAGTCGGGATGCGTGGCGAACTTCACCGCCAGCCGGGTGTCGACCGAACGGGTGCGCAAATTGCGTTTTTTTCAGCCCAGACAGTACGTGTCAATCGACTACGGCCGCCAGGACGTCCTGGTCTTCAGCGTCGGCCAGGACGATCCCGGGGCCACCGCCTCGGTGAATCCACAAATTCAAGTGGCCCGATTGCCAGCCGTTGCCGAGGAGCCCTTAAAGGCCGAGTTGATCTCCTTCCTCGAATGTGTGCGATCCCGCTCCCAGCCTAGGGTCAGCCTGAACGATGGCCGGCGAGCCCTGGCGCTCGCTCTCGACATCGTCCGAGCCATTCGCGAGCACGGCAGCCGACTTCATCTGGACGAAATTAGCTCCTGAAGCCAGCTTGTCAATGTCCAGGGCTAGCGATTCCGGCTAGGATGCGACCGAGGGTAACCCGGAGCCCGGAAGCGGTCGCAGATTGCCACAAAAAATGCGAGAATAGGCCTACCAAGCCACCGAAGGCACCTAGCCTCTCTCCCGCGGGGTTAGGAACTCGGAAGGGCTTTGCTAGCAACGGATGGCGAACGCTTCCGAATCTAACCACTAGGTGAGTTATCGGTGTCCACCACCCAAATCCCGCCTCCTCGTGGGTCCCAAGACAGTGGCCGCGAGAGCGTGGAATTATACGATGCGAGCTACTGGGAGTCGGCCTACCGGGACATTGATGCGCCTCCAACTTTGCTCCTCCAGTTGCAGGATGATCTCGACAATGCACGTCGCCGGGAAGCATTCTGGATATCGGTTGTCGTCCACCTGTTGGTGGTACTGGCGATTGTGAACTTAGACAAGATGGCGAGATTCTTGCCCCGCCGGGCCGCGATTGTGCGGCCGCAGGGACTGCCCCAGGGGAAAGATCTCACCTTTCTTGAGCTGCCTCCCGACGCGCAGAAGATAACCAAGCGTCCGGATACGAATATCATTTCCGACAAGGACCGGATCGCCACCTCAAAGGCGCCTCAGCTCGATCGCAAGGAGTTGAAGAGGATTTTGGACGCCAGCCGCCCGGGCCCTCCCGGCCCAACCGCCCCGCCCGGGCCGGCTGAGCAGCCATCCCCGCCGGCTCCGACTACAGCCCAGAGCAACCCTCAGCCGTCGTCTTCGCCTCCGCCTCCCCCGGCCAATCAAATGGCGAAGTTACAGGCTCCGCAGCCGGACGTCAATCCGTTCACCGCCAAAGCTCTGTCTCCGGGGTCCCAAATTGCGCAGGCCACGCGCGCCGCGGCCGCCAGTCGTGGCGGTTATGCCGGAGGGGGAGGGGATTATGGTCTAGGTCAGGGGAACCGGGGTCAAGTGATGGGCCCGATGGACATTCTCAGCGACACCATGGGCGTCGACTTCGGTCCTTACCTGGCGCGCGTGCTCCATAATGTCAAGGAGAACTGGTACAACCTGATGCCCGAGTCGGCCGCCATGGGGAAGAGGGGCAAGGTCGCGATCGAGTTTGCCATCCTGAAGGATGGTCGCGTCGCGGGAATGAGATACGAACAGGGCGGATCCTCGGGTGATGTCGCCTTGGATCGTGCCGCTTACGGCAGTATCACGGCGTCGGATCCCTTTCCTCCCCTGCCGGGCGAGTTCGGGGGCCCATATCTGGCTCTGCGCTTCCATTTCTACTACAACCCCGGCCCCGGCGATATGCAGTAAAGGCTCGAGAGATCACTTCGCGACCACCAGATTGTTGGTCACGGAAAACAGTCCCGGGACACCGTTCGCCCGTATGCCCACGAGATTTTTGTCGCTTTCGCTATCGACCACGCCCTCGAGCGTCGCATGGCCGTTCTTCAGGATTATGCGGATCGGTTTGATGGTCGGCAGGGCGTAGCGCTGCAGCGCGGGATAGCCGTAGATGGCAGCGAACAGCCTGCGCCGGAGCTGGTCATCCACGGGAGAAGTGGGAAGGACTTCGATTTGGTTGACAACTTTCTCCACCCCTTCAATTTTCTTGACCGCATTCTCGGCATCGGACTTGAGGGTTGGGTTCACCACTTGCCCGAGAAGGGTGACGTCATAACCGTCCACCTTGTACGCCAGGTTGTCGAACACGTTCAAGTACGGCAGCATCACCAGTTCATGGCGGACTTCTTTCTGAATGCGCTCTTCCGTTTTGGGTGAAACCTCCCGCTGGGCAGCCAGCGGCAACCAGAGAACCGATACGGCAGCGGCTAGGCAAAGCATGCGTCGAAGTCTCATGACAACCATCTCTTTTCTGCTTGCTGTTTCCTTCGATCCGGCCAAGCCCAACCCTTTCTCGACCTGGGCCGGCTTACCCCTGCTTTGGTACTTCAGCCTACCTACCACAACCAGCGCAAAACGGTTATAGATTCTTATCAGGGGCGAGGCGCGAGATCAAGCGCCCGACAAGAGTCGGAGATGGTTAGCGCTCGGTGCGGACTGGCGGCTTCGGGTGCCGCAACACCTGCGCGGTCACCGCCTGCTTGCGCCGAGCATCGGGTAGATTCTGGGAGGGAGTTTTCGAAGATGGCTTTTGATTTTCAGCCCACGATGAAAGGCGCGCTGCTTGAACTGAGGCCACTTCGTCTGGAGGACTGGGACGGTCTGTTCGCGGTCGCGTCAGACCCTCTGATTTGGGAACAGCACCCGGCGCGGGATCGCTACAAGCCCGACGTATTCCGCGCCTTCTTCCGTGAGGCGCTATCCTCGCACGCCGCCTTGACGGCGGTCGATGGCAAGGATGGCAGAATTATTGGATCAAGCCGATTCCACGGCTACGACGAACCGGCGAGCGAAGTGGAAATCGGCTGGACGTTTTTAGCGCGCTCGCACTGGGGCGGCAAGTACAACCGCGAGATGAAGCAGCTCATGTTGCGGCACGCTTTTCAATTTGTGCGACGCGTGGTTTTCCTCATAGGCCCCGAGAACCTGCGGTCCCAAAAGGCGATCGAGAAATTAGGGGGCGTTCGTGTCGGCCGAAGACCCGACACGGCCGGGCGAGACTCCTGGGTGTACGAGATCACATCGATACCCGCCTGATCGGTCGAGCGGCGGCCCGATCACCGCACGCGATATCCAGGCTTGAGTTGGCAGCGATACGCCCTAGATTGGTCGGCGTCGGTTCTCTCTTCACAATCCGCCCACGGTATGCAAAGAGCCGGTCCCAGGGGAAAGACGATGGGGTTTCCATTCACGTCGGCTTCGATGGTTGTTCCCTCGGCCGTCGCCGGAAGGCTGAAGTTGAGCGCCTGTCCCAGAATCATGGGATACGAGTTCCGAAGCTGATCGCTGATGACCGGACGCACCACGTCCGCTTCAATCAGAAAGGTGGTGGTATCGGACCAGTCGCGGACGGAAACGCTGATGGTGCGGCCGCCCTTCGAGAAGCCGTCATGCTCAATTTTCGTGAAAGGACACGGGCCGGCAATGCAGGAGACGCGAGCGCTGCGAAACTCGTTTCCTTCGCCGGCATCGAGTGTCTTGAAATCGATGGTTGCTTTCCAAGCTCCATCGGGCGAGCAGGGAGCCCTTCCATTGCAGGGCACATTCGCCGTGTTCGCGATTTGAAAGGTCTCGGCGGCCGTGCCCACGGGCGTGGTGGTGACCGTCTTCTGAGAGTAGCGGACGACCACATTGGTGATGCTTACCTCGGGGTGACTGGGCGCAGGCGCCACGGGATGAGGAATCGGAACCATGCGGGCGACGTAGAGCTGATCGCCGGCGGGGTGTGTGACATCCAGGGGGTGGTAGTCGGCGTGACGGAATTTCAGAACCACCGCCTGGCCCGGCCGCACATCCGACCTCAGAGTGATTCGGAAGAACCCGCTCGCGTCGGATTTCACCGGACCCAGGGAAAGTCCCCCGGCGGCCGTAATCGCGGCGTCGGCAATGGGGGATTCCTTGCTGGGATCCTCATCCTGGCGAATGACCGCCCCTTTGATTACGATCGGCTTCTTCTTGCCACAGCCCGAGAGGAGCCACAGCCCGGAAACCAGCGCCATGACGCTCACCACCAGCGCCCACCCTCTGAGTTTCCCACTGCGGAAAACCATCCTCCCTAATTTAATTCACCCCCAGGCTCGAGTGAACAAGATTGCGGGGTGGAGGTACCATCGAGGACCACCCTTGGAGCCCGAGTGGCTCGCCCTGAATCCGCCCTCGCCATCTCGGTTTCAGAGGTTCCCTGAGCGCCGCCCCCTACGAGAACTTCGAGCCGAAGGAGCGATTCGTCGCCCCGCTTGCTACTTTCATTCCACATTCTCGGCGTTCTAGAGTAAGGGGGTGTCTCGGAGAACTTCGAGTTGCGCTTTGAGGTCCCGCCGTGAGTTCCTGAAAGAAGGCTTCCGGTTCGGGCTGGGCCTCTCGCTTGCCGGATCCGGCGTGCTACCCTTGGCGGCCGAGAGCGAACCCTCTAAGGTTTGCTTTTCGCCTCTGCCCCCGGCGACCAGCCTCACCGCCGAGGATCAGCCGTTTCTCGAGCAACTGGAACGGGCGAATTTCAAGTATTTCTGGGAACAGACCAATCCGGCAACAGGGTTGGTGAAAGACCGCGCCAGCACGCGGGCGCCGGATGAACGGGTGGTGGCCAGCATTGCCGCAACCGGTTTTGGACTGACCGCGCTCGCCATCGGACACCAACGCGGCTACATCCCGTATTCGGAAGCGCGCGGGCGAGTCCTGGCCACCTTGCGCTTTCTGTGGAAGAAGTTGCCCACCCATCGCGGGTTTTTCTTTCACTGGGCCAACATGAATACCGGGGAAAGGATTTGGGATTCGGAAGTTTCCTCGGTAGACACGGCGCTCTTGCTTTGTGGGGTTCTCACCTGCCGCCAGCATTTCCCGCATTCGGAGATCAACCAGCTGGCGCACGAAATTTTCAACCGGGTGGAGTGGAGCTGGCTGTCCGAAGATACCACTCTATTGCCGCATGGCTGGAGCCCGGAGTTCGGATTTCTCTCCTATCGCTGGGACTACTACAGCGAACTGATGGCGATGTATTTGCTCGGGTTGGGCTCCTCCACCTTCCCGCTTCGGGTCGAGACTTGGAACGCCTGGAAGCGGACCTCCTTCGAATATGACGGGCTGCGCTATGTGGGGTCGTTCGCCCCGCTCTTCGTGCACCAATACTCCCACGCGTGGTTTGATTTTCGCGGCAAGCGGGACCTGCACGCGGATTATTTTCATAACTCCGTCATTGCCACCGAGGCTCATCGGCGCTTCTGCCTGGAACTGGCGCCAACCTTTGCCGACTACAGCAACGACCTATGGGGAATTACGGCCTCGGATTCCGACAAGGGGTATGTCATCTGGGGTGGTCCTCCCTGGATGGGACCGATTGACGGTACGGTCGCTCCCAGTGCGTCAGCCGGATCCTTACCGTTCCTTCCCCAGCCGGTCATGCGCGTGTTGCGGACCATCAAGGATCGTTATGGAGACAAAGCTTGGACCAGCTATGGGTTCGTGAATGCGTTCAACCCCTTGAAGAATTGGTACGACAACGACGTCATCGGAATCGATACCGGGATCACGATGGTGATGGCGGAAAACGCCCGGACCGGCTTTGTCTGGAAAACCTTTATGAAGAATCCGGAAGCGCAACGCGGCATGGAGCGCGCCGGACTTAAATCCTATGCCCCGGCCGCTACCACCCCGGATCCCGAGATAACCCAGGCGACACCCGACACCGGCTGTTCGATTAGGAATGAATCCTGAGAATGGTCGTCCTGGGCAGCTGCCGGGCATCGAAACCGGGACCTCCCCGCGGACGACACCCGAAACTATTCATTCGTCTTCGTCGGGAGTGATGGGTTCTCCTACGATGTTGTAGTAGACCTCTTTCGGCTTCTCCGGTTTCTTCGCCTTCGCCGGGGCCTGCGGCGGGATGGGCGGAGGCGATGGCTTGGGCGGCGGGATAGGCGCCGGAGATATGGCCGGTGGCGGGGCGGGCATTAGGGGAGCGGGCAATACGGGAGCAGGGCTAGGCTCGGGCTCTGCGGCAGCAACGGGAGGCACGATTTCGGCCGGCGCCTCGGTTGCGACCCGGGCCGGGGCCGCCACGCGTCGAACCCGAGGCGCAGCCGGCGCCCCTCGAGTCACCCAAATCTTGATCGAGAGAAAAACGATGCCGGCCAGGCAAAGCTCCACCACGGAGACGAACAGGTCGGGGATGTTGAAATCGCCTTTGCCGAGCGGGGACTGGGCATCGCCGCCAATGGCTCTGGCCATCAACGGCAAAAGCAAACTCTTGGTAAGAGAAACCAGAGTGCTCCATATGCCTTCGGCCAGGACAACGGCGGCGACCACCAGCCCCAGCCATTTCCCCAGGGCTAGGTTTGGAGATGGCACCGAAGAGTTTGCATTTTCAGGCATAATTTGTCTGATGCAAATTGTGGCACAGTCGAGAAAAGCGCGAAAGTCGAGCCCGAGTTCCGGCCCTTGCTGGGCTAAAAACCCCATGGCCCCCGCCGAGCCGGAGATCAAGATGACAGGACGAGCCTGGGCCTGGGCTCGGTCCGAAAGCTAGCAGGCAGTAAGATAATAAAGTGCGCAAGTTCTGGGACAACGCGAAGGCGGTGGATGCGGGTGTCCGCGCAACCGCGGCCGCGAACCTCGCGCGCCGGCGAGTGCTGGTTCCCGAGCGTTTGGTGATCGGGGGCGTCGAGATCTCCCCCGCGACCGTGCTCGCGCCCATGGCCGGGGTGACCGATACGGTCTTCCGCCGCTTCATTCGCAACCTGGGTGGTTGCGGCCTGATCATGACCGAGTTCACCTCCGCGGACGGGATCTTACGCGCCAGGGACAAGAAAGCCAAGCGCTATCTCCACTTCTACGAGGACGAGCACCCAATCTCGGCCCAGTTGTTCGGCAGCGATCCCAAGGTGATGGCGGAGGCGGCCAGCTTGGTCGAAGATCTGGGTTTTGACTTCGTCGATCTAAACCTGGGGTGTCCGGCGAAGAAGGTCGTGAAGTGCAACGGCGGGTCCGGCTTGCTGCGAGACCTTCCCGGGATACGGCGTATTTTCGAAGCCGTTCGGGCACGAGTGAGCATTCCCTTCACGGTAAAGTTTCGCGCCGGGTGGAGCGAGCAGGAAATTGTCTGTGTGGAGCTGGCGAAGATGGCCGAAGACTGCGGCCTGTGCGCCGTGGCCCTGCATGCTCGCACCCGCGAGCAAGGCTACAGCGGTCAGGCTCGGTGGGATTGGATTGGCGGCGTAAAGCAGGCAGTCAAGATTCCGGTCATTGGCAACGGCGACATCCGCACTCCGGAAGATGCCTGCAGCATGGTCGAGCAGACCGGTTGCGACGGAGTGATGATCGGCCGCACCGCCCCCGCGAATCCTTGGATTTTTCGCCAGATTCAGCAGTATTGTTCCGCAACCGGCAAGGGCGTGACGGAACTGGCGCGCCTCCCGGTTCCGACCACGGGCGATCGAGCCTATGAGGAACCAAGCGAAGCCGACCGCTACCAAATGATCCGCACGTATTTTGCGATGCTGATCGAAGAAGAAATGCCGGGCGCAGAAGGCAAGATGAAACAGTTCGCGTCCTGGTTCACCCACGGGGTGCCTGGCGGCGCGGCCCTGCGCAAGGCAATCTACCAGGCCGGGAACGCGTCTGAGATCTTGCGCCGAGTCGAAGAGTTCTTCGAAAGCCGGCAGGTGGGTCGAGGCATGCTCGCCCCAACCTAGATCTCATCCTGGATCGCCTGGATCGTGCCGCTTAGCGGGCGATTTCGAGCTTTCCCCGCTCGTCCCGTTTCAGGTAGGCCCACGGCACATTGGGGTCGTGAGTAAACAGGGTGAGCCAGTTTTCCGGAATCGCCTGGGAGTAGAAGCGCTTGCGGCTCTCGATGGTTTCGAGCGGAAACAGATCAAACGCCATCACCCAGGTCAGATCCAGGTGGGCTGTGGTCGGAATCAGGTCCGAGATGTAACAGGCAGTTTGATCGGCGCTCTGGACCAAGACGGCCTGCATGTGTCGGGTATGCCCGGCGAAGACTTTCACCGAAATCCCGGGCACGATCTCCTGGTCCCCGTGCAACAGCTGCATCTTGTCATTGGCAACCAGCGGATCATAGTTGGCGCTGATATAGCTGATGGCATCGCGCTCGAGCTGGCGGCGTCCGTGCCGCCACTCACCCGCCTGCACGTAATATCTTGCTTTGGGGAAGGTAGCAACATATTGGTCGCCTCGACGCACGGTATTCCAGCCACAGTGATCGAAATGCAAATGCGTGTTGATCACGACGTCGATGTCATCGGGCGCGATGCCGGCCGCCGATAAACCTTCGAGCAATTGGGCGGGCTGGCCGTAGATTCGGACCAGCTTCTCGGGTAATTTGTTGCCAATCCCGGTCTCGATCAGCACCGTGTGCTTGCCGGTTCGGACCACGACCGAATTCAATCCCAGCGGAACTCGGTTGTGCTCATCCGCGGCGGCTTTTTTCTGCCATAAAGCCTTGGGCACAACCCCGAAGAAGGCTCCGCCGTCGAGGTGATACAGGCCATCGGAAACGGCAATCAGTTCGAAATCGCCGAGGCTCAAGGTGTGCATAGTTCGAAGTCGCGCGGTTGCTTCGCAATTCGCCCGAGCAAATTCTAACCCCGCCGGCTCAGGAGCTAGCGGAGCTCCCTTTCCAGGTGGTCTTCCATCATGTGGTACAAGTGTTCGCGATCTTCCGATCCGCCGATGCCGTGGGTCTTATTGGGATATATCATGAATCCGAACTGCTTGCCCGCTCGGATCAGTCCGTCGACCATCTGCACGCTGTTTTGAAAATGGACGTTGTCGTCGCTGGTACCATGCACCAAAAGCAGCGAGCCGTGCAGTTTCTCGGCGACTCTGGGCAGGTCCATATCCACATAGCTGGTGGTGTCTTTATCCGAGGGCAGGCCATTGTTGCGCTCGGTATAAATGGAGTCGTAATTGCGCCAATCTGTCACCGGAGCCACCGATACGCCGGCCTTGAACCGTTCCGAGTGGGTCATCGTATATAAGGTCATCGATCCGCCATTGCTCCAACCCCAGATGGCCAAGCGGCTGCGATCGAGTTGAGGATATTGGGCCAACAGCTGGTCGAGGGCCGTGAGCTGGTCACGCAATTCGACCCCGCCAAATTGGTGCCGCACGGCGGTTTGGAACTTACGATCCCGCCCCGGTGTGCCGCGATTGTCGACGGTGAAAATGGCAAAGCCCTTTTGCGCCAGGATTTGGTGAAACAGGTCGTGTTCAGCCCACTGATTGCGTACCGTCTGTGCCGCGGGGCCGCCATAGACGTAAACGATCAAGGGAATCTTTCCCCCTGCGCTGGTCGGGGCGGGCATAATCAGTTCGCCGTAGAGTTTTGTCCCGTCCTCGGCCTTGAATTCGAGAAACTGGGGCGGGATCAGGCCAAAGTCATCGACGCGGTGCGAATCCCAAACCTTCTGGCAGGAGCCCCCTGGCTGGCAGAGCGACAAGCTCGGCGGGGTCAGGATCGCCGAGTGTTCATCCACGTAGTGCTTCCCGTCATCGGCAAAGGTCACCTCGTGAGTTCCGTTCTGCGCCGACACCTGCCGCAGCTCCGAGCCGTTCAGTTTCACCGCGTACAGCTGGCGCTCGCGCGGGTCGTCCTTATCGCAAGTGAAGTACAGTGTTCCCGCCTCTTCATCCACCGCCTCAAGGCTGGAGTGCGGCCGGGCATTGGCTCCCACGACCTCAAAAGCGCCTTGGGTGAGTTGACGCTCCAACTTGGCGTCGGAACCAAGGGGATTATTTTTATCGAAGCGGTAGAGATACAGCTGGGTGGTGCCGTCTCGCCAGCTCTGCCAGGTAAAACGGTCCCCAGATTTCAGGATCCGGAAATCATCGTTGACATAAACCCAAGCCGCGGGAGCAGATTCGGTCAGCACTTTACGCGAGCGGCCGGAATGAATGTCCACAAAGTACAAATCGAGCCGGTCCTGAGTGCGATTGAGCGCTTCCGCCCAAACTAGATCGTCCCGCACCCAGCCGAAGCGCGGGAGATAGAGGTTCGGATCGTCGGAGATGGAAATCCACTTCGTCTTACCCCCGTCGGCGGCAACCAATCCTAGGCGCACCGAGGGATTCGGGTCCCCGGCCTTCGGATACTTCTCCAGTTCGGCCGCGGGATGAGTCACGAGCCAGTTCACGATCGGATAGGTAGGCACCTTGGTCTCATCCATCTGGAGATAGAGAATGTGCCGGCTATCGGGCGACCAGAAGTAATGGCTGCGCACGTCCAGTTCTTCCGCGTACACCCAATCCACTTCGCCATTCAGCAGATTCTCATCTTTGTCCTTGTCTCCGGTTTCCTTGGTGAGTGGCTTCTCCTCGCCGCCCGTGGCCGGACGCACATACAAGTTGTGTTGGCGAAGGTAGGCCAGTTTCGTTCCGTCGGGGGAAAACTTCGGATCGCCGCTCGCTTCCGGCGTCGAGGTAATTTGCACGGCGGTGCCGTTTTCGAGGGTGTAGAGCCAGAGCTGGCCTTGAGAGTCAAACAGCAAGTGTTGGGAATCGGGAGCCCACTGATAGGCGGCAACGTGATACCGGCTCACTCGCTCCTTTTCCCGTTCATCTCGGATTTTCTCGAGCGGCGGGGCCAGGGTAGCCAGCTTGCCTTCGCTGACCAGGACCTTCTTCTCCCCGGTCTTGGCGTCCACGTACCAGAGTTGTCCGTGTTCGCCCGACGCATCGCGCTCGACGAAGGAGACTTTCGTACCGTCAGGACTCCACTGGATGTTTTCCGGAGCGCGTCCGGTAATCCCCCCTGCGCCGAAGACAGCCTCAATGGTGAGCGGCTTCCGTTCGCTGGTGGAGGATTGAGAAAAGCCGGTCGAGGTTAACATCCAACAGATGATTCCAAGACTGACGAAGGGCTTCACAGGTCGGCTCCGAATGAGGAATTAGGTGAGGTACGCAAAGCTGAAAAGTGTACACCGCAGGGGCAGGTCCGTGCAGCTAGATAGAGTAGGGGCGGCTCGAGGGGCCGAGGCTCGGCTGTGACGGAAAATCCTCGGGCTTCGAGGGTGGGAACCGTTCCCATTGCTTCGCCCCGAGGCTGGGTAACGCCACGATTCACCGGGCGATGACGGGGGGGCCCCGGTGGTCGGTTCGAGCTCGTCCGAGGTTCCAGCTTGGCCTTTGGGCGGCGAAAGCCCCGCTCCTCGAGTGCCCTCAACGACTTGGGCGTCCAGCCGTTGGGTTTCGGCGACTCGGTCGCGGAAATGGGATCATCGGAGAGCCTGTGGGGGTGACTTTCACGTGCTAGAATCGAAACAGTACTCCGAAAGCATGCTTTCCGACATTCAGAACCTCATCGAACTCCAAAAAGCGGACCGAGAGATTCTTCGCCTCAAAGAGGAAATTGCCTTGTTGCCCAAGCGGGTGGCGGCGATCGAAGCGAAGCTGGTCGGCACCCGCGCGGCTCTGGAGAAGGCAAAGGCTGCGATTAAGGCGGATGAAGCCGCGCGCCGCAAATCGGAATCGGCGATTCAGGATCTCGAGCAGAAGATTTCCAAGTACCGCGACCAATCGCTCGAGGTAAAGACCAACGACCAATATAAGGCCTTGATGCACGAGATTCAGTTTGCCGAACGGGACATTCGAACCAACGAGGACAGAATTCTTGAGCTGATGGTCAATGCCGAAGCCCGAGACAAGGATATCAAGGCGGCCGAAGCCGAACTGAAGGCGGAGACCGAGGAAATAGAGAGAGAAAAGGCCGAAGCGCTCAAGCGAACCGCCGAAGACGAGAAACAATTGGCCGAGTGGAATCGCTTGCGGGACGCGGCTCGCGCCGGCGTGAACTCGGATTTGCTGCGACACTACGACCGAGTCGCCAAGCACCGCGGCACGGGTCTTTCCGAAGTCCGCGATCAAAAGTGTCTCGCCTGCCAGGTGATGCTGCGCCCCCAGACGTACAACGAAGTGCGCACCGACAGCGAAGTCCTCTTCTGCGAGTCCTGCCAGCGGATTCTCTACTTCGATTCCAGCCAGGCCCCCGTGGTGCCGGTGGCCAGCAGCAAGCGCCGCCGACCTCATCCCAAGTTCGAGTCCAGTCAGGCCTGGTACTATCAGCCCAGTTTTCAAGAGTATGGCGAGGTTCTCTTCGCCTTTATCAATGGCGATCGGAGGTCTCGACGGCGGGTGTATGACGTGGCAACCGGACGCCAAATCGGTGAGATCCACGAACGCGAAGGAGAGTACCGACTGGCGTTTCCGGAAGACCTGAGAGAGGCAATCCGCTTAAACGGCAACTGGGAGGAAGACGAGTTGGACGAGTGGGGGAGCGAGCTTCCCATGGTGGTTCTCGACAGCCTTCACCGTGACCTCGATCTGGCCCGAGCCGAAGCGGTCAGTCGAGGGCACACTCAACCCGAGGCAGTTTCCGAACATCCCGCCGCCAGCTAAGGTAAATCGGCAGCCGAGCCGAACCTAGCCACCCTTCTCCTCAATCCGCCCGTCCGGCTGTAGCGAACAAGGGGAAGCCCCAAGCCGCCATGGCGATTGGGTCGAGGTTCCAGGTTAACCTATGCCAGCCAAGCTCTCGTCGCTCGAAATCCCCAAGGTAAAGGTGTCCCACCGGGGCGCCCAGCGGCTCAAAGCGGGCCACGTTTGGGTGTATCGCTCCGACGTGGTTTCAGCCGATGGAATCGCCCCGGGTTCCCTCGTCGATGTAGTCGACGAGAGGGGAAGATTCTTGGGCACAGCCTTCTATAGCAGCGCCTCCCAGATTGCCATCCGATGGCTTTCTCGCGATCCGGTGCGAGAGCCCGAAGACATGCTGCGGAAACGGATCCGCGATGCCATTGCCTATCGCGAACGCGTGGTCCGGGATACCAGCGCTTTCCGGGTGGTGTACAGCGAGGCCGATTTCCTCCCCGGACTGATCGTCGATCGCTATGACGACCTGCTGGCGGTCGAGATTCTGACCCAGGCCATGGACCAAGACTCGATACGGGGAGCGATTGTTTCAGAATTAGGCGACGCCCTCATGCCAACTGCCATCCTAGAACGGAGCGAACCCAAGATTCGCGAACTCGAGCAACTCCAGCCTCGCCCTTCCGGGCTGCTGCTGGGGGAAAAGACCAGCACGGTGTTTTCGATGAACGGCATCAAGTTTCACTATGACGGGCTGGGCGGGCAAAAAACCGGGGCATATCTGGATCAGCGGGAAAACTATACGGCGGCTGCGCAATACGCCAGCGGCGAGGCTCTCGATGCCTTTTGCTATCAGGGTGGCTTCGCCTTGCATCTGGCGCGGCGCGGTGCGAAAGTCACGGGCGTCGATAGCTCCCGTCCCGCTCTAGAGATCGCGGATCGCAATGCCGAGCTGAATGGCTGTTCGATCGAATGGATCGAAGGCAATGCTTTTGACCTGCTGCGGGACTATTCCTCCGCCGGCCACAAATACGACACCATCGTACTCGATCCTCCGGCGTTCGCCCGGAGCCGCAGCACGCTCGAAACCGCTCTACGCGGGTACAAGGAGCTGAACCTGCGAGCCCTAAAGATGTTGCGTTCGGGGGGAATCCTGATTACCTGCTCCTGCTCGTATCACGTGAGCGAAGCCGACTTCCTCCGCGTGGTCTCCGAAGCCGCTCAGGACAACCGCCGCAGCTTGCGTATCCTCGAGAGCCGCACCCAGGCGAGGGATCATCCGATCCTATGCGGCGTCCCCGAGACCGGCTACTTGAAGTGCTTGATAACTACGGTAAGTTATTAAAAATAAGACATAAAACTATATTGACAATAACGCGCTCATATTTTATGATTCTTACACGCTAATTAGACATCTAAGACGGTGTGGAGTCACCACAGACTCTTTAAGGAGGAGACAGTTATGACAGTAATTACCCGATGGGATCCGTTCCGTGAGTTCAGCACTCTGCAAGACCGGATGAACCGGTTGTTTCGCGACAGTTTTGCGGAAGGCCGGGATGAGGCGCTGACGACTGCTGGGTTCGCTCCGGCGGTCGACGTTTATGAAGACGAGCACAACGTGACCCTGAAGATCGAAGTGCCGGGCATCGAGGAGAAGGACATCGACGTCCGCATTGAGAACAGCGTTTTGACCGTTCATGGAGAGCGCAAGTTCGAAAAGGAAGAGAAGGAAGAGAACTATCGCCGGATCGAACGGCAATACGGCAGCTTCACTCGGTCCTTCACCCTGCCGAACACGGTGGACGCCGAGAAGGTGAGCGCCAACTACGACAAGGGTGTGTTAAAAGTGACGTTGGCCAAGAAAGCCGAGGCGAAGCCAAAGCAGATCAAGGTCAACGTGGGCGGCGACCGCACGCTCGAAGCCAAGGCCCCGGGCAAAGTCGCGTAAGACGCCCCACCTCAGGTGCCGAGCGGGAAAGCTCGCAACCTGGCCTTAAGACGGGAGGCGGCCACGAGCACGCCTCCCCGATTCTTTTCAGCCATGAGAGCCCCGGTCAGCGTCGCGTGAAACAGGAGTGAATTTATGGCTATCCGTTGGGATAAATTGACGGTGAAAGCACAGCAAGCCGTCGAACGCGGCAGCCAGCTCGCTTCCGAGCATGGCAACCCGGAGATCGTTCCCCTGCACCTGCTGGCTGCCTTGGTCGCGGACCAGGAAGGAATTGTTCCGCCGGTTCTCGAAAAGATAGGCGTTGGAACTCAGGCCATCCTCCATGCCTGTTATCAGCAAATCGACAAGCTGCCCAAAGCCTCGGGCGGGGTCGCCCAGCCCGGTTTCTCCCCGGCCGCGAATCAGCTGTTGGAGCGGGCCTTCAAAGAGGCCGACAACTTCAAAGACGAATACGTTTCCACCGAGCATTTGCTGCTCGCCGCCACCCAGCTGAAGCGCGATCCGGCTACGGAAATCCTGGTCCGTCAGGGCGCGAGCCACGAGGCCATCCTGAAGGCGCTGACCTCGGTTCGCGGTTCGCAGCGCATCACCGATCCGAATCCGGAAGCCAAGTATCAGGCGCTTGAACGTTACGCCCGCGACCTGACCGAGATGGCCCGCCGCGGCAAGCTCGACCCCGTGATTGGCCGGGACGAAGAGATTCGCCGGGTCATTCAGGTGCTTTCCCGCCGCACCAAGAACAACCCCGTGCTGATTGGCGAGCCGGGAGTGGGCAAGACGGCCATTGTCGAGGGCTTGGCGCAGCGCATCATCTCGGGCGATGTTCCGGAGATTCTGAAGAACAAGCGCGTGGTCGCGCTCGATCTGGGGGGGATGCTGGCCGGAGCCAAGTACCGAGGGGAGTTTGAAGACCGGCTGAAGGCTGTGCTCAAGGAAATCGAGGACTCGGAAGGGCAGATCGTTCTGTTCATCGACGAATTGCATACTTTGGTAGGGGCTGGGGCCGCCGAAGGGGCGATCGATGCTTCGAATATGCTGAAGCCCGCCCTGGCCCGGGGAGAACTCCGCGCCATCGGGGCTACCACGCTCGACGAGTACCGCAAGCATATTGAAAAGGATGCCGCCCTCGAGCGCCGTTTCCAGGTGGTTTACGTGGGCGAACCGAGCGTCGAGGACACGATTGCCATCCTGCGTGGATTGAAGGAGAAGTACGAAGTTCACCACGGTGTTCGCATCAAAGATTCCGCCATCGTGGCTGCGGCCACGCTCTCCAGTCGCTATATCACCGACCGTTTTCTTCCCGATAAGGCCATCGACCTCATCGACGAAGCGGCCGCCTCCCTGCGCATTCAGATCGATTCCATGCCCACCGAAATTGATCAACGGGAGCGCCGTGCCACCCAGCTCGAAATCGAAAAGCAAGCGCTCAAAAAGGAAGACGATCCCAACTCGAAGGAGCGGCTGTCGACGATCGACCATGAGCTGGCCGACATTCGCGAGCAGGCGAACGCGCTCAAGGCCAGATGGAAACAGGAAAAGGAAGTGATCGCGCGCACGCGCGCCCTCAAGGAGAAACTCGAACAACTCAAGATCGAAGAGCAAGCGGAAGAGCGCAAGGGAAATTTGCAGCGCGTGGCGGAGATCCGTTATGGGCTGATTCGCCAGACCGAAGACGAGCTCGGGAAGCTCACGGCCAAGATGGATAGTCAGGGACGGGGCGGCGACGGCCAGGGTCCGCGCATGCTCAAGGAAGAAGTGGACGAGGAAGACGTGGCCCGCATCGTGTCCAAGTGGACGGGCATTCCGGTGAGCAAGATGCTCGAGGGCGAGGTCAAAAAGCTGATCACCATGGAAGAGCGGCTTCGCCAGCGGGTGGTCGGGCAAGAGGCGGCGGTCGAGCGTGTCTCGAACGCGATTCGGCGTTCGCGCGCCGGCTTAAGCGATCCCAAGCGCCCGATCGGCTCCTTCATCTTTCTGGGGCCGACCGGGGTGGGCAAGACCGAATTGGCCCGCGCCTTGGCCGAGTTCTTGTTTGACGACGAACACGCCTTGATTCGTATCGACATGTCCGAGTACATGGAAAAGCACGCGATTTCACGACTGATCGGGGCTCCTCCGGGATACGTCGGTTACGAGGAAGGCGGGCAGCTGACCGAGCAGGTACGCCGCCGCCCCTACGCCGTCATCCTGTTCGATGAAATCGAAAAGGCGCATCCCGATGTCTTTAACATCCTGTTGCAAGTGATGGATGATGGGCGTTTGACCGACGGCCAGGGGCGCACCGTGGACTTCCGCAACACCGTCCTCATCATGACCTCCAACCTCGGTTCCCAGTTCTTGCAGGCCGACAAAACCCGCACCGCGGCGGAGCTCGCCGAAGCCAACCAGTCGGTTCTGGCCGCCTTGCACGCGAGTTTTAAGCCCGAGTTCCTCAACCGGGTGGATGACATTATCATCTTCAATCCGCTGGGCAAGGAGCAGCTGGTCAAAATCATCGAGCTGCGGCTCGAAGATGTCCGCCGGCTCTTGGCGGAACGCAAGATTTCCCTCGAGCTGACCGATCGAGCTCGCGAGCTTATCTTCCGCGAAGGCTTCGATCCAAACTTCGGCGCCCGTCCGCTCAAGCGGGCGATCCAAAAACTCGTGCAGGATCCTCTGGCGCTGAAAATTCTCGATGGGGAAGTTCTGCATGGCGACCACGTCATCGTCGATGCCCGCGGGGGCAAGATGACGTTCGAGGTCAGTCGCCACGGGGGAGCCAGCAAAGCCGCCGACCCGGCGCCTACTTCGACAAAACGGCCAACGTCTGCTTAAACAACGCTTCAAAGGACTGTCCGCTTCCGCTGCGAGCCGCGGAGGAGACCGCCTTCTCTGCGGCGGCGCGCGGGTAGCCCAAATTCACCAGGGCAGAAAGTACATCTTCCTCGATCGGGGTGCCCGCCGCCGGAACCGCGACTTCCCCGGTCTCCGCGAGCGGCAGCTTGTCGCGCAGCTCGAGAACCAACCGCTCGGCGGTTTTCCTGCCAATCCCAGGAATTCGGGTGAGCCTGGCCAGGTCATTCCCGCGAATGGCTGCGGTGAGCTCGTCGGCCGGCATGCCGCTCAAAACGGTAATCGCGAGCTTGGGCCCAACCCCGTTGACCGCAATCAGTTTCTCGAACAGCTGCTTCTCCGCCGGACGCAGAAATCCATAGAGAGCAAGTACATCTTCCCGGACGTGGGTGTAGATGTGAAGCGCCAGTTCGCTGCCCACCGCAGGCAGATGGGAGAAAGTCGGCACGCTGATCGCCACCTCGTAGCCGACGCCCCCGGTGTCCACCACCACCTGATTGGGATGCTTCGCGAGCAGTCGTCCGCGCAAATGGGCAATCATCAGAAGCGGTGGGGTCGAAACCCAAGCGGCGGGGTTGCGATTGCCGAAGAATAGTTTCTAGGCCACACGAAATTCGTCTCTCCGGCGCTATCGTTGCTTCGACCGAGACTCATGCCTACTAGAACAGCGAACTCTGCCGGCGATTGGGGCTGATCCCGAAGTGTTCGTACGCTAGCTGGGTCGCGACTCTGCCTCTGGGCGTGCGGTTGAGGAAGCCGATCTGGATGAGAAACGGCTCGTAGATTTCTTCGATCGCGTCGGCTTCCTCGGCCAAAGCCGCTGCCAGCGTGTTCACGCCCACCGGCCCGCCTTGAAACTTCTCAATGATGGTCAGCAACAGCTTGCGGTCCACTTCATCGAACCCGTGCCCGTCCACTTCCAGCATTTCGAGGGCGGCCTCGGCCGTCGGCAAATCGATGTTTCCCGCACCCCGCACCTGCGCGTAATCCCGCACCCGCCGCAGCAGGCGGTTGGCAATTCTCGGTGTTCCTCGGGAGCGGCGGGCAATCTCCAGCGCTCCCGCGCGATCGATGGCCAC
>Ga0187780_10001275_pt1 | contig 18993 bp, 16 predicted proteins | sample 1015_Q2_SP10_20__FD_132429 | JGI IMG/M metagenome (GOLD analysis project Ga0187780, IMG submission 132429) | Tropical peat soil microbial communities from peatlands in Department of Meta, Colombia - 1015_Q2_SP10_20_MG | ecosystem: Environmental > Terrestrial > Soil > Wetlands > Peat | place...
AAGCCCACCCGGATAAGGGCCGAGGTAGAGGTCGATCTGCCTCGGCCGAGGCGGCTTATTGATCCGAGATTCGTCGAGATCAGGAAGAGAGTGACGGACTTGATCCGGTGGTGGTAAATCCATCCGAGGTGCAGAATCAGGCGCAGGAGAGAAGGAGGCAAGTAACTTCACCTTGACAAGCAGGAGGGGCATTGTGCACAAGGGCTGAGCAGGATGAAAGGAGGGAAAACCTTGCCGGCCGATGAAACAAGAGATCATGTGTCGGGTCGTTTCGGCTATCATACCGGCAACTGAAAGCCTGACGAAGGGAGCAAGATGATGAAGAAGCTAGTGGTGGCAGGGATGTTGGTATTAACGGCGGCGCTGCTGTTCTCCGGGGTCGGGGTAGCCCAGGCTGCCCAGCAGCTCATCACTGTGCCTACCGCGTGGATGCCCGAGCACGAGCTCTTCTTCGCCTGGTACGCCAAAGAGAAGGGCTTTGACAAACAAGAAGGTCTGGATCTGAAGCTCGTGTATTTTGAGAGCGGCATGGCCATAGCGGAGGCCCTGCCCGCCAAGCAGTGGGTACTTGGCGGCACTGGCGGCGTCCCCATGGTCGTGACTAACCTTCGGTACGGCGCCTACCTGATTGGGATCGGCAACGATGAGTCATGGTGTAATGCGATTTTTGTCCGCCCCAACAGCCCGATTTTGAAGTCGAAGGGTGCGCAAAGCGGCTATCCTGATATCTATGGCAAGGCAGAAGATATCAAAGGCAAGACATTTCTCGTGACCACAGTGTCCTCGGCGCATTTCGCCATGAGCATGTATTTGCGAGCCTTTGGCTTGAAGGACAGTGATGTGGTTGTCAAACAAATGGACCAGGCTTCCGCAGTCGCGGCATTTGACTCCGGGGTTGGCGATTTTGCGGCTCTCTGGGCGCCATACACCTATACCGCTGAAGCAAAGGGTTGGAAAGAGGTCGCCAATGTCCATAGCGCCAAGGCGGCGTTGCCCATCGTGTTTGTCGCGGATAAGGAGTATGCCGACAAGAACCCTGAGGTGGTCGCCAAGTTCTTGCGGGTCATGTTCCGTTCCATTAACAAACTAAAGGAGGAAGGGGCCACTCCTGAGAATGTACAGCTGTTTCAGAAGATGTACAAAGACTGGGCTGGGATGGAGTATACCCCGGATCAGGCGAAGAAGGACATAGAATCGCACCCGGTGTATCAGTTCGCGGACCAACTGAAGATGTTCGACGACTCCAAGGGCGAGAGCGAGGTCCAGCGATGGGAGCGCCTTATCGCCCAATTCCTGCATGCGAACGGCAGGTTGAAGGATGAGGAGCTGGCAAAGGTAGAGAGAATGGACTGGATTACCGGGAAGTTCCTCAGGATGGTTGAGACGCCCATTCCGTCTTACAAGTAAATGTCGGCACCACCGATGGCTGCCTGAGTTTGCCACTTGGCATTCGGGGACCGGGGCGGAAGGCGCCTCGGTCCCCGGAGCCCGGAAATCGGAAGCCAGGGTGTTGTAAGCCCTGGGTATAGAGGGGAATGCCACAATGCCGAGAGGGTGTCTGTAATTATGGCCTACGAGGCGGTAAGAGTTAAGACGCCCCTCATTCTTAAAATCCTCCCTGCTGTGAGCATTCTACTCTTTTTTGGAGCATGGGAGCTTACGGTCGATACAGGAATTGTTCCCAGCACGATGCTCGCCGCGCCCTCATTGGTTCTCAAGCTATTCATTGCGAAGCTTACCCAGTCCAATCCGGATGGAGCCGTCTTATCAACCCATGCTTGGACGAGCATCGAGGAGGCCGGGATCGGCTACCTGCTCTCGCTGCTCATTGGCCTCCCCCTCGGCCTGCTGATGGGTTGGTTTACCACCATTCGAGGGCTTTTCAGACCGGTCTTCGAAATGATCCGCCCCATTCCGCCCGTCGCCTGGATACCGCTTTGCATTTTCTGGTTCGGAATCGGGCTGTGGGGCAAAGTCTTCATCATTTGGATCGGTGCCATCGTCCCGTGCGTTATCAACGCCTGGGTAGGGGTGAGGATGACCAACCCGACGCTGATTCAGATGGCGCGAACCTATGGAGCGACAGACTGGCAGATATTCACCAAGCTCTGCATCCCGTCCGCTCTTCCCATGGTTTTCGGAGCATTACAGATCGCCCTGGCATACGCCTGGACGAATCTCGTGGCGGCTGAACTGCTCGCCGCCGACTCCGGCCTCGGGTTCCTGATTACCATGGGTCGCCGACTCGGATTACCCGAAATGGTCGTCCTGGGTATGGTGACCGTGGGTTTCATCGGTGCCGTGATCGGCGTCGCAATCGACATGGTAGAAAAACGACTCCTGGCCGGGATACGGAGGTGAGATCAGGTGAGCGTGAGTGCTATTGCCGACGAGATCCGTGAGCCGGTTGAAGAAAGAGTTCCCGTCACCCTACTACGGGTGCTCAGGAACGAATACTTTCTGTACGCCGTGTCTTTGGTCCTCTTTCTTTACATTTGGGATTGGGTTGCGAAAGCGCAGATTCTCGGCAGGTCTCTGGCCACCCCGCACCAAGTTGTAAGGGAACTAGCTCGCTTGATGACTGTGAAACTGGCGGGGAAAACCTTGGTAGGGCATGTCTGGGACAGCACCAGAAGGGTTCTTGTTGGGTTTACGATAGCTTCGCTCATTGCTGTACCCCTCGGACTGCTGATGGCATTGAACCGGTATGTCAATGCCATTGTCAAGCCAGTCTTTGACATATTCAAGCCCATGCCGCCTATCGCGTGGATCTCAATAGCGATTCTCTGGTTCGGTATTCAAGAAGGCTCGAAGGTATTCATTATTGTCATCGGCACGTTCGTCCCCTGCCTGCTCAATTCTTATAACGGCGTCCGGCTCATCGATCCGGAACTTTACGATGTGGTGCGCGTGCTTGGAGGGCATCGGCGCAACGAGATCGCCCAGGTTTGCTTCCCCGCCGCCTTTCCGGCGATCTTTGCCGGGCTCCAGGTATCTCTCAGTGTTGGCTGGACGTGCGTTTTGGCGGCGGAACTGGTGAGCTCCCAGTCGGGATTGGGCTGGATTATCATCCAGGGGATGAGACTCACCAAGCCTGAACTCGTCATCGGGGGGATGGCTATCATTGCCCTAGTGGCCTGGACTACGAGTTTGTTGGTGACCGGCCTAGAAAAGCTCATGTGCCCCTGGAAGCGTCAGGTTGAGGGGCTTTAGTCTAAGGATAATACTGAAACGTGGGATCCTCAGCGATGGAAGAATGCGGCCAGGATGGGTTAAAAATCTCTTGTGATAAGCTTCGCAAGATGTTTATCCAGAAGGGTAAGATTCAGGTCCATGTCCTTGAGGGCATTTCGTTTGAGGTATTTCACAACGAGTTTGTGGTCATCCTGGGGCCGGGACAATCCGGCAAGAGCACGCTGCTCCGCATTATTGCCGGTTTGGAGAGGCCTACTGAGGGTCGGGTTCTTCTGGATGGAAAAGAGGTGAAAGGTCCTGGGCCAGACCGAGGTCTAGTCTTCCAGAGCTACATGCTTTTCCCTTGGCGGACGGTCATGGGCAACGTGGAGATGGGCCCAAAGCTCAGGGGAATTCCGAAAGATGATAGGCGCAAGGTTGCAGCGCATTACATCAATCTGGTGAAGCTCGACGGCTTTGAGAAGCACTATCCCCATCAGTTGAGCGGAGGGATGAAACAGCGGGTGGGTATTGCTCGAGCGTACGCGAATAATCCCGATGTAATGCTTCTCGATGAGCCCTTCGGTCAGCTCGATGCCCAAACCCGCTACTTCATGGAGAAGGAGATCATCCGAATCTGGGAAGCTGAGAAACGGACGGTTTTGTTCGTGACCAACAATATCGATGAAGCGATATACCTCGGTGATCGGATCATCACCCTGGAAGGAAAGCTGCCCGGGCGGATGAAATCAACGTACACGGTTAATCTTCCCCGGCCGCGTGAACATACCGATGCTGCTTTCCTGGAGCTGCGGGAGAAAATTATCGAGGAAAGCCAGTTGTTTCTATAAGAGATATCAGTCCCTCACTGGTCGAACGAAAGGGAAGCGCTCAGCTTATACGCGGTCGTCCTCCACTCTAAGGGGTGGGCGGTAGCTACTCGCCCGACTTCCCTGATATTGGCGGTAAAGAAAGTAGCCGCTGCCCAGAGGTTCAGAGGGATCTATCCGTAGGTTAGGATTTATGACCCACATAGGTTTCCCAACAGGCGGGAGTTGCTTTGATAGCTGCGCGCAATGGGCGAAAGCATGGAGGAAAGTCCCAATCAGCCACGACGGAGAGGAGAAAAATGTTTTCATTCTTTAATACGGTTAGCAGAGTTGTGTATGGCTTTGGCTGCCTGGAGGAACTGGAGCGAGAAATCAAGCGTCTCCACGGATCCAGGGTACTGGTAATCACCGATGCGGGAATCAAGGCTGCCGGGCTTCTCGATCTGGTCGCAAGGGTTCTCGATCAGGCCCAACTTTGTTTTCATGTTTTTGCCGACGTCGAACCGGATCCCGGCATCGAGGTCGTCACCAAGAGTGTGGAGACCGCAAAAGCCTTTCAGCCGAACGTGATCCTTGGCATTGGTGGGGGGAGTTCTCTCGATATCTCCAAAACCACTTCAGTTCTGCTGACGAATCCGGGGTCAGTGTATGACTACTTGGGTATGGATCTGGTTCCCGCGCCGGGTGTTCCCTTGATTTTGATCCCCACCACGGCAGGCACCGGTAGCGAAGTGACGTCCATAAGTGTTCTATCCGACAGCCGGGATAATGTGAAAAAGGCGGTGGTCAGCCCGCACCTCTTTGCCCGTTGCGTCATGCTGGATCCACAACTGACGCTGGGGTTGCCTTCTCATATCACAGCCAGGACCGGGATGGATGCGCTGGTCCATGCCATCGAATCTTTTACTGGCGTCAGGGCGACCGTCTTTACTGACACACTGAATCTTCAGGCCATTCGAATGATTGCCAAGAACCTTCGAAAGGCGTATGCCAACGGAGATGACCGCCAGGCGCGCGAGAATATGCTCTATGCGAGTTGCATTGCGGGTATGGCCTTTTCTAACACCCAGAACGGTCTGGACCATGCTATTGCGCTGGCTATTGGCGGCCGCTTTCATCTGCCGCATGGCCTTCTCACCGCTTTCATTTGCCCGTGGGTAATGGAATACAATCTGCTAGCCACTCCCGAGAAATTCAAAGAGATTGCCCGAGCTTTCGGGGAAAACCCGGACGGGATGCCGGATATCGAAGGCGCTCGGCTTGCCGTTAAGTCAGTCAAGAACCTGCTGGACGACCTAGGCATTTCCTATAAACTCGGCACCTATAATGTGCCGCTGGATGCAATTCCATCTTTGGCGAAGGCCACCATGGGAGCCACACGGCTGATCAGTAACAATCCCAGAAAGCCAAGCGTTCAGGACATTGAGATGGTTCTGCAATCGAATTACTAGCACTTGAAGGGAGCGCATATGTCAACAGCGGAGTGCTGTATTTTGTCGCCGCATGAGCAGCGAGTGCTCGAAGAACAACAAGGAATTCAAAGTTATGTCGGACGAGAACGAGTTTATGCGATCCTCAACTCATTCAAAGCCACGCGTCCGACGATTGACGTGGAAAGGGCCGCGCTTTTTACCGAGTCCATGCGCCAGACCGAGGGCGAGCACCTTACCCTTCGCTGGGCCAAGGCGCTAAAGCATATCGCGGAACATATCACGGTCTATATAGATGACCACCAACTGCTTGTCGGACGATCCGGCTGTGCGGGGCGTTACGGCATTCTGTATCCAGAACTGGATGGCGACTTCCTGGACTTGGCAGTTGAACAGTTGCCAAGCCGGACGGAATCGCCCTTTAGCATTTCTGAGAAGGATGCCAGGATGGTCATTGAAAAGATCGCACCCTACTGGAAGGGTAGGACGTTTCACGAAGACCTGACTAAGGCCTTGCCGAAGGACACGGCAAAATTGACGTGTAATCCGCAGAATCCTCTGCAATCCAGGTTCATAGTAAATGAGACCGCGTCTTTCCGTTCGGCCTTGCAATGGGTACATGACTACGACAAGGTGTTGACACGAGGTTTCAAGGCCATCCGGGCGGAGGCAAAGGCCAGGTTTGACGCCCTGGATCCCCTAAGTCCCGTCGATAACCGGGAGAAAGCACCGTTTCTGCAGGCCATCATCATCCTGTGCGATGCGATTGTTCTCTGGGCTAACCGTCACGCCGATCTGGCAGCGGACATGGCGGCCCGTCAAACCGATCCAAAACGGCGCCAGGAACTGCAGCTTATTGCAGAACATTGCCGCTGGGTGCCGGAGAATCCGGCCCGCACCTTCCATGAGGCGATGCAGTCCCAATGGTTCACCCAGATGTTCTCCCGCATTGAACAGAAAACGGGCACCATTATTTCCAACGGTCGCATGGACCAATATCTGTTTCCCTACTATTCGAAAGACATTGCGGAAGGCCGTCTTACAGACGAAAGGGCCACGGAACTTCTGGAATGCATGTGGGTGGCCATGGCGCAGTTTATCGACCTCTATATCTCGCCGGCCGGTGGTGCCATCAATGAAGGATATGCTCATTGGGAAGCGGTAACCGTGGGTGGTCAGACCCCCGACGGAATGGATGCGACCAATGACCTGTCTTATATTTTCCTGAAGTCGAAACGGGAATTTCCGTTGAACTATCCGGACCTCGCCGCCCGAATGCATTCGCGGGCGCCGGAACGCTACTTCCATGAAGTGGCCGACACCATCAAAGAAGGTTCCGGTTTCCCGAAGCTCATCAACGACGAGGAAGTCATTCCGTTGCTGCTCGCCAAGGGGGCCGGTTTTGAAGAAGCCAATGATTATGCGGTCTCCGGTTGCACCGAAGCCCGTATGCCCAACCGGGATACCTATACCAGCCCTTGTGCCTACATCAATTTCGCTGCGGCTTTGGAAATGGTTTTACGTAACGGCAGAATGGAGATATACGGCGATGAGGCAATCGGACTCGAAACCGGCGATCCGCGCAACTTTACAACCTGGGATGAGTTTTGGAACGCGTATTGTGCACAGCAGACGAATTTCCTGAAGCACGCCTTTATCCAGCAGCACATCATTATTCGTTCCCGCCCCAATCATTTCGCTACTCCTCTCGGCTCCGCTTTGCACGACCTATGTATGAAGACCTGCAAGGACCTGCACACTCCGGTGATCGAGGGCGGCATCGACATGGGTTATTTCGAGTTTATCGGGTACGGCACCGTCATCGACTCGCTGGCTGCCGTGAAGAAGCTGGTATTTGAAACGAAAAGGCTGTCCATGGCAGAGTTGATCGCAGCTTTAGATTGCGATTTTGTGGGCAAGGAATATGTCAGACAGCTGATGCTGCATGCTCCGCGTTACGGCAATAACGACCCCTATGCGGACGCCATTGGCAAGGCCTTGGATCTGGAAGCTCTCAAATTCGCCAAGAAGTATTCGGCTGAGCTAGGGGTACACCTCGATCTGAGATTCGTGCCCTTCACTTCGCATGTGCCGTTCGGCAAGGTCGTCAGTGCTACGCCCAACGGTCGCAAGGCATATACGCCGCTGGCCGACGGGTCGTCGGCATCGCAGGGGGCAGACGTGCATGGCCCTACGGCGGTTCTGCTCTCCAACTACGCGACCAAGAACTATAGCTACCGCGAGCGGGCGTCTCGGCTGCTCAACGTTAAACTCAGTCCCTCCTGTGTTGCCGGCGAGGAGGGAACTCAGAAACTGGTTTCCTTTCTTCGGACATGGATCGATCTGAAATTGTGGCATGTGCAGTTTAATATTATTAATAAGGAAACGCTGCTGGCCGCCCAGAAAGATCCGGACAAGTACCGCAGCCTGCTGGTGCGGGTGGCCGGTTACAGCGCTTATTTTGTGGATTTGTCGCCCGACCTTCAAGACGACATCATCCGCCGGACGGAACACGGGATGTTCTAAGGAAAATAACCTTAGGAGCCCTGCTCGGGCGGCAGGTCTCTTAGGTTCTTCGGACTTGAGCTATGGGCGCAAGCATCGGTTATGACCCCGCGCGATACGGGTACGTTTTTAACATTCAGCGCTATACGCTGCATGACGGGCCGGGAATTCGTACGATGGTGTTCCTGAATGGCTGTCCCCTGCGGTGCCGATGGTGCAGCAATCCGGAATCGCAACCTATTCGTCCGGTGTTGGCTCTGAATGCGAGTAAATGTATCGGGACGCGCGAGTGCGGTCTTTGCCTCAAGGCATGCTCCATAGGCGCGATTACTCAGACTGAAAATAGCAAGGTCAAAATTGAGCGTCAGTCCTGCGACATGTGTCTTCTCTGCACCGCAGACTGCCCCAGCGAAGCACTACATGTCTTTGGGGCCCTTCGAAGCGTCGACGAAATTATGGACGTGGTGGATGCAGACAGCGTGTTTTTCGGACGGTCAGGCGGAGGCATAACGCTCAGCGGCGGTGAGCCGCTGCTGCAGGCCGAATTTGCTCTCGCTCTTTTGCGTGAAGCGAAGCGGAGAAAAATCGATACCGCTATAGAGACCTGCGGTCATGTGGACTGGCATCTCCTCAGAGAGGCTGCCGGGCACTGCAATACCGTTTTCTATGACGTCAAGTGCATGGATGCGGCCAAGCATATGGAATTCACCGGCATGGACAACGCTTTGATTCTGAGCAATCTACGCAAACTCGTCGGAGCATTTCCGCGGCTCGCCATCATCGTCCGGACCCCTCTGATCCCCGGCTTCAATGACTCTGTCGCAGACATTCTTCAGGTGATTGAGTTTCTTACCCCATGGCCCGACTTAAAGTATGAAGTCCTACCGTACCATCGCTTGGGCACGCCGAAGTATGACTATCTCGGCCGCGAGTATCACCTGGGAGATGTCGTGCTCAACCCAGAAACGGTGAAGACAATTAAGGAGTTGGTGAATCAGTACGTTGCGGCTCAATCAAAGTTATAGATTTTCGCTTCAGGCTGAATCGAAGTCATTTACGGCGACAAACCTCAGGTCGTTGCTCTACGGCACAACCTATCAGAAAGGAAGCCGTCTATGGTCAAATTGCCTGTCGCAATCTTAGGGTCTGGAAATATCGGCACGGACCTCATGTACAAGGTACGTCGCAGTGCGCTGCTCGAACTACAATTGGTCGCCGGTATAGATCCGGCCTCAGAGGGCTTGGCGCGCGCGCGCGGACTCGGTTTCGAAACCTGCACGGATGGGATCGAGGGGATCCTGCGCAACGGAAAAATTAAGCTGGTGTTTGACGCAACTTCGGCGCGATCTCACCTGGCACACGCACCCCGCCTCAAGGCAGCGAACATTTTCGCGGTCGATTTGACCCCTGCTGCGGTGGGGCCGGGTGTCATCCCAGTGGTGAATCTCCAGGAATACTTTACGGAATCCAATGTCAACTTGATCTCATGTGGGGCGCAGGCCTCAGTGCCCATTGTGGCTGCCATCAATCAGGTCAATCGTGTCCAGTACGCCGAAACAGTCTCCACGATCTCGAGTCGCAGCGCGGGTCCGGGTACCAGACAGAATATTGATGAGTTTACGCGTACCACGGCCAGGAGCGTTCGCGAAATCGGTGGAGCGAAACAAGCAAAAAGCATCATTGTGATCAATCCTGCGGAGCCGCCCATTATCATGCGGAACACGATCTATGCGGTGGTGGACCTTCCGGCCGATGAGAAGAAGGTGCGTGACTCGGTTATGGCCATGGCCGAGAAAATCAAATGTTATGTTCCAGGTTTCAAGGTCACGGTCGAGCCATTCTTGGACGGAGATCATTTTACGGTATGTAACGAAGTGACTGGGGCCGGCGATTTTCTGGCGTCTTATGCAGGAAACCTCGACATCATCACCGCTGCCGCAATTAATGTTGCCGAGCGCTACGCGGAGACTTTTTCGACGGGAAGGAAGGTATCCAATGGCTAAGCTCATTGTGGTGGATGTTACGCTTCGCGATGGAAATCACAGCATCCGTCAGCAGTTCACGCCCGAGATAGCCGCCAAGGTAGCGGCAGCGCTCGACGCCGCTGGCGTTGACATCATCGAAGTTGGTCATGGTGATGGTGTAGGAGGAAGTTCCATTCACGTCGGGAGAACCGCCGCCCCCTACCAGCAACTGATCTCCGCTGTGGTGTCCTCGGTAAAGAGGGCGAGGGTGGCCATCATGCTGCTGCCCGGTTTCGGCACGATGGACGATCTGCAACAATCCTTTGATTTGGGCGCCACGGTCGCGAGGGTGGCCTGCCATTGCACGGAAGCAGACATCACCGAACAGCACATTCAACTTGCCAGGAAATTAGGGATGTTCACAGTTGGTTACCTGATCTCGTTTGGCATGGCTACCCCGCAGCGTATAGTCGAGGAAGCGAGAAGGATGGAGTCGTACGGCGCTCAGTATGTCAATTTGGCAGAATCTCAAGGGTATTTGGTGCCTAGTCAAGTCAGAGAATATGTTCATGCTCTGCGCGAATCCGTAAAGATCCCGGTGGGGTTCCATGGGCACAATAACCTAGGATTGGCGATTGGCAATTCGCTTGCGGCAGTCGAGGCGGGAGCCGCCTATGTGGATGGAAGCCTGAAAAGTCTGGGCGGTGGAGCTGGCAATACCCAATCTGAAGCACTGATAGCAGCGCTGAAGAGGGGGGGATTTCCCACGGAGGTTGACCTCTTCGGTATTTTAGACGCCGCAGCCGTTCTTACGGATGAACTTAAGAAGCATCCCGATTTGGCGAAGATTCCAATGCCTGCTGTCGACAACGATGCCATCATGATGGGCTATGCATGCGTTTACGGCGGATATATCCAGCCTGTAAAGCGCGCTGCCATGGAATACGGTTGCGACCCGCGGCAACTCGTGATTCGCCTGGGAGAGCGCAAGGTCGTTGCCACACAGGAAGATGTGGTCATAGAGGAGGCTAGACGCCTCGCCGGCATTACCTAAGATCGAGCGTAATTTCTCTTGGGTAAACCCCCGGCTCTGCCGGTGGTGGTGAGTTCAGTCGAATCGCAGGCCGCTCCAGACTCTCCGGACTCCTGAGCCGTGCGGGCAGGTGAAACGCTGTTGCCCATTTTCGCCCGCACGAGGCGGCACAGAGCACTGCCGGTACTGAAAGCCAATCCTCTCCTGGGTCAATCTCTACATACAACACCGAGCCGGTTTCAGACAAAAAGGTCTTGAATAAAGCGGGGTCCGCCGCAGGCGAAGGCATGCCTGAGGACGTCCGAACCCGAGAATCGAAGGCGCAAGAGATGGAATGGTGGATCGCCTACCCAGCGATTGGCGTGGTTGCGGGGTTCTTCGCGGGCTTGCTTGGTATCGGCGGCGGCAGCATCATTGTGCCCTTGCTGGTTGGGGTGTACGCAGGGCAAGGGCTCCCGCGCGACCAGATCCTGCATCTGGCTGTCGGAACTGGAATGGGCACCATCCTGATCACGTCGGTCTCCAGCGTTCGCGCCCATGCGATGCGCGGCGCCCTTCGCTGGGACATCGCCAAGGCCATGACGCCCGGGATCCTGTTCGGGGGCCTGATCGGGTCCTCACTCACGCGCCTGATCCCGGCTCGTGCATTCGTGGTGTTTTTTGCGATCGTGATCTACGTGGCGGCTGTCCAGACCTTGATCGAGTTCAAGCCTGCGGCTTCGCGTGGGCTGCCCGGGCCCGTAGGTATGTTTGCGGCCGGCTTCGGGATCAGCGTCGTCGCTGCGCTGACGGCCGTCGGCGGCGCTTTCATGTCGATTCCGTTCATGCTCTGGTGCGGTGTCCCGCTGCTGCCGGCGATCGGCATCGCCGCCATGATTGGTTTCCCGATTGCCTTCGCCGGATCCATCGGCTACGTGTTGGCGGGTCTGGGGCAAAGCGGCCTGCCCGCCTGGTCCCTCGGATACATCTATGTGCCGGGGCTGCTCGGGGTGACCGTGGCGAGCGTGCTGACGGCACCTCTGGGCGCCGCCGCGGCGCACCGGATGCCGACGCGCCGGCTGCGCCAGGTCTTCTGCGTGGTGATGATGGTCCTAGCCACGCGCGTGCTGTGGAAGGTGTGGCATTGATCGAACGGACTAATCGATCGGAAGGCCCTTGGAGCAAGGGGGATAGGATCCGTGGCACAACAACACAAGTCGGGGCGTGCGGTTGGTGGGGAAGTGCTCGGCCCGGTTATCTTTTTACTGCGAGTCGCTTTTCGACTGCCTCGTGACAAGTTCCCGAAAGATCTTCCTTGCGGACCCGACCTGGGCAATTTGCTGAAGCGACTGATGGATGCGCTTTGCGAGACCGTATTCAGCGGCAGCGGAGGCGAGATTCTTGTGTTGTTGCGCTTGAGGATATGAAGGTTGTCGTTGAGACTGATACAGGAGTTGGCCTTGAGATATTGCCAATCACAGCGAAGTGAGGGGTGATGCTGATCGCTCATGTGGCGGCTGGCACAGACGGAGTGGCGGCGTTTGCCAAAGCGGGCTCGGCGTTATATTCTCAGCTTGATTCAGGACAATGGAGTTGGCAAGGTGAATGGAGGGGGCACCTATGACGGATCTGTGCCAGGGGCCGGACCCGCATCCTCGGCAGCCTCGGCTGAAGGCCCCAGCCGGAGCGACGGATGCTCACTTCCACCTCTTCGGGCCCGCCGCGCGGTATCCGTACATCCCCGATCGGGAGTATACGCCTCCCGACGCGCTACCCGCAGCCTGCCGCCATCTCTTCCAGACGCTTGGCATTCAGCGGGCGGTCCTCGTGCAGCCCAGCGCCTACGGCGCTGACAACCGCTGCATGTTTGAGGGTCCGCCCCAGCTCGGCCTCCCGGCCCGGGCGGTCGTCGTCATCCCCTTCGCGACCTCCGATCCGGAGCTGCGCCGGCTGCACGAGGCCGGCGCCCGGGCCGTCCGGTTCATCCTGGCCCACGCAGGAGGGCTGCCCCTCACGGATCTCGAGCCCTTTGCCGCCCGGGTCAAGGACATGGGCTGGCATGTCCAGCTCTTGCTGAAGGCGTCCGACCTCGTGGCGCTCGAGCCCCGGCTCGCCAGGCTGCCCTCCGACTTCGTCATCGATCATATGGGCTTCATCCGCCCGAGCCAGGGTGGGCCGGAGCAGCCGGCGTTCCAGGCGCTGCTCCGCCTCCTCCGGACCGGACGCTGCTGGGTCAAGCTGTCCGGCGCCTATCGCCTCTCGACCCAGTTCCCGCGCTACCCGGATCTGCTCCCCTTCGCGCGTGCACTCGTTGAGGCGCGACCGGACCGGATCCTCTGGGGGAGCGACTGGCCGCACGCCGTCTTCAAGGGCCGGATGCCCAATACCACCGACCTGTACGATCTGCTCCTGGACTGGGTGCCCGACGAAAAGACGCGAACACAGATCCTCGTCGACAATCCCGGCAAGCTCTTCGGCTTCTGACCGCACCGCTCCGCTGGGCTGGCGTCGGAAGCCTTGGCCCTGCCGCATCGAGGGCAGCACGAATGTGGGGGGTACGCTGACAATCAATCAAGGAGGGGCGTCATGACGACACTGAATCGGCGTGAGTTTCTTCGCGGCGGGATCGGCTGTGCCGCGGCCGTGGCGGCGAGCACGACCATGAGCTTCCCCGGGCGGCCGGCCCGGGCCGCGGCCCAGCCCACCGTCCTCAAACTGGGCCATGCGGACACGGTACTCCACCCGGGTCAGACGATCGCCACGCGGTTCGCGGATCTGGTCAAGGTGCGCACCGGGGGATCGATCGAGGTCCGCGTCTTCCCCGTCGGCCAGCTCGGCACCATGACCAACGTCATGTCCGGCCTGACGACCGGCATCGTAGAGCTGGCCATGGAAACGACAGGGTTCCTCGAATCCTTTTTCCCTCGCATCGAGGCGTTGGACCTGCCGTTCCTCTTCAAGGATGCGTCCTCAGCCGAGCGGCTGCTCGACGGCCCGATCGGTCAGGGGCTACTCAACGACATGCCGACCAAGGGGATCTACGGCCTGACCTGGGGTCACTACGGCTGGCGCGAGACGGAAACGAACGCGCACCCGTTGAAGGTGCCGGCGGATTTCAAGGGACTCAAGATCCGCGTCCAGCCCGGCGCAGTGTTCGCCGCCATGTTCAAGGCGGTGGGCGCCGTTCCCGTCGTGATCGACCTCTCGGAGCTCTACCTCGCGCTCTCCCAGGGCACGGTCAACGGCTACGAGCTGCCCTTCATGGCAGTGATCAGCAGCAAGCTGGTCGAGGTGACGAAGTACGTGGGGCTCACCAATCACGTCTACAACGCCGGGGCGCTCATGGCGAGCAAGGTCAGGCTGGACGCCCTCACACCCAAAGAACAAGAGGTCATTCGCGAGACGGCGAAGGAGATTAAGCCCTTCTGGCGCGGGCTCGTCGCCGAGAAGTCGCTGGAGAACCGCAAGCTCTGCGAGCAGAGCGGACTGGTGATCAACGAGGTCGACTTCCCTGCCTTCCAGATGGCCATGCAACCGGTCTACACCGAGTTCCGCGCCAAGATTGGCCCGGACTTCGTGGATCAGGTGATGAAGGCGGCGAGCATCTAAGGGCGCGCACCGGAGGGGCAGCCTCCCAAGTGGCAGTCCGGCGTGGCCCACCTGCTGTGGCTTAGCCGGAGCAGGTGGGCCAGAGACAGCACGCGTATCTTCCCAGACTGAGCGAGGGCAGTGCGGAGATGGCCAGCGAATTGCCTCCTGCCGCCATGGGTTTCGATCCGGCGGTATTGCGCTCTCGGAATGGGACGCGATTGACGCGAGCCATCGACGTCGTGCTCAAGATCACCCTCGCCGTGGCGCTGCTGGGTGAGTTGGGGGTGGTCTTTTTCAACACCCTGAGTCGCTCGTTTCTTGGCAGCGCCTTGCTCTGGACCGACGAGACGGCGCAGTTGGCACTCTCAACGATCGCCTTCGCGGGCGGGGTCTTGGCGTATCGGCGCGCTGAGCACGTCTCCATCCGCGCGCTGGTCGCGGCCCTACCGCTGGCATGGCAGCGCGCCTGCTACACGTTGGTCGACCTGATCGTCCTTACGGTAGCGGTCACGGTGGGGCTGAGTGCGCTCCCGCTGCTCGCCGCCCGGTGGGAGGAATTGACGCCGATCCTGCAGATACGCGCGGGCTGGTTCGTCGTCCCTCTCGTCACCAGCATGATCTTACTCGCGGTGACGGTGATCGAGCGACTCGTCCTCCAGCATCGGCCGGCCGTGCTGGGGGTGAGCGCCGCCTTCGCGGCGCTCGTCCTCCTCCTCGTGCTGACGGGCGGGACTTGGCGACCCTGGTTTGCGGGCGATGCGGCCCTCAGCCTCGCCCTAAGCCTTTTCTTTGGCACCCTGCTGCTCGGGTTGCCGGTCGCCTTCGGACTGCTCTTCGGGGCCTTCGCGTATCTCTACACAACCGGCACGGTGCCGCTCACCGCCCTGGCCCAGAACGCGGCCGACGGCACCAACAACTTTGTGCTGGTCGCCCTTCCCTTTTTCGTCTTCGCCGGCATGATCATGGAGAAAGGTGGCATCAGCCTTCGTCTGGTGCGTCTGGTGAGAGCGCTTGTCGGACATCTCCGCGGCGGACTCTTGCAGGTGACTGTCGTGAGCATGTATATCGTCTCCGGGATGTCCGGAGCGAAGACGGCCGACGTGGCGGCGGTGGGATCGGTCATGCGTGACATGCTGCGCCAGGAAGGCTATAGCATGGAGCAGAGCGCGGCCGTGCTGGCGGCCTCGGCCGTGATGGGAGAAACGGTCCCACCCAGCATCGCCATGCTCGTGCTCAGCTCGGTGACGACGCTCTCCGTCGGAGCGCTCTTCATCGCCGGGATCATCCCGGCCGTGGTGGTCGGCCTGTGTCTCATGGTACTGATCTACCTTCAGGCCCGGCTGTCACAGGCACCCCGGGCACCCCGCGCAAGCCTGCACCAGCTCATGACAGCAACCCTCGGCGGGCTGCCGCCCCTCCTCATGCCGGTGATCCTGTTCGCCGGGATCCTGCTCGGCATCGGCACCCCGACCGAGGTCTCGTCCTTCGCAGTGGTCTACGGGCTGATGCTCGCCGCGATCTACGGCGAGCTCGGCCTTCGCGCGTTGGTGGACAACGTGATCGACTGTGCGGCCCTGTCGGGGATGATCCTGTTCATCCTGGCAGCCGCCTCCAGCTTCTCCTGGACGCTCAGCGTGGCCAACCTGCCCCAACGGCTCGTCGGGATCCTGACCCGGGTCCAGAACAACCAGTGGCTGTTCCTGTTCGGCTCGATCCTGCTCCTCATCGTGATCGGGACGATCCTGGAGGGGCTGCCCGCCCTCCTCATCCTGGCGCCGATTCTGATGCCCATCGCGAGCCGGGTCGGCCTGAGTCAGCTCCATTACGGCATCATCCTGGTGCTGGCCATGGGGATCGGGATCTTCATACCGCCTGCCGGCAATGGGTTCTACGTCTGCTGCGCCGTGTGCGGGACCAGCATCGAAAAATCCACCCGTGCACTGATCCCGTTGCTGGTAGTGGTGTTCATCGGCCTCCTGGTGGTGGCGTTGGTGCCCTGGTTCACCCTGTTCCTGCCCGGGAAATTCCACCTGGGCGGATGAGTCTCGTTCCCGGGTGGCGTGGAAGAGAGAACAACAGACGCATGGATCGCTTCGGGCTGTCTCAATGGAGGGAGGTCATGACGTTAAAGGCAAAAGCCAACGAGAGAAACCTGGAGAAGCAGGCCAGGGAGCTGCTACGAGGAGCCATCGATTTTCATATCCATTCCGGCCCCGATGTTTATCCTCGCCTGCTCAGTGACGTAGAAGTCGCTCGCCAGGCGAAACGGGCGGGGATGAGGGCTATCCTGATTAAGAGCCACGTTACCATCAGCGCAGACCGCGCGCAGATTGCCCAGTCCATCACGGGCTTCCCAGTATTCGGTGGGGTAGCGCTCAATTGGCCAGTAGGAGGACTCAATAAATACGCGGTGGATTGCGCCGCCAAGCTCGGTGCTCGTCAGGTCTGGATGCCCACGATCCATGCCACCCACTACCTGAAGTCTGTGGACCATGTCCCGATGTTCGCGAAAGCCATGCCCAAAGACATCCATGGGATTTCCATCGTGGCAGGGGACGGCAGCCTGGTCCCGGAGGTCGGGCCCATCCTGGAAGCGATCGCCAGAAACGGAATGATCCTGGCTACTGGGCATCTCTCTCCAGAAGAAGGGTTGACTCTCATCCGAGAGGCAAGGAGGGCGGGAGTCGAAAAGATTGTTGTCACCCACCCGTTGGCAAGTTTCGTCAACTACTCGCCTGACCAGATGCGGGAGGCCCTCAATGCTGGAGCCACGTATTTGGAGCATGTCTTCAATGACTGCACGCCCCAGGTAGCCCATCCCATTCCACCTAGTGCCTTAGGGGATGCCATCAAGGCCATAGGCCCCGAGCACTGCATTATGTCCACGGACTCGGGCCAGGTGGTCAACCCGCCACCGGTAGAGGTGATGACCTGGTATATCCGGGAGATGTTGAAGTACGGACTCTCGGCCCGGGCCATCCGCAGCATGACCAAGACCAATCCTGGCAGGATACTGGGATGACAGGAGTGGCGGATGTGCGCGGGGGTCTAGGGGGCCCGTAGGTTCTGAGACGCCTTCGGCAGCTTTCTTTGTACGCACCTTCGGAGGTGTTCTCTCTCACGACGGGAAGCGGCAAAGTGCGCTTGCACCTACCTGTTGTCAGCAAATACTTTCGCTCGGTCACGCTGCCAGCTTCCCGAGCCGGTACTCATGGTGGAGCCGTGTGGTCCGCAAAATCTCCGTCCGTCCCTGGATACGCCTGGCAAGCTCCTCAGGGAAGGATGGAAATCCAGGGCCTCATGGGGGTTTCGGCCGCGCCGGCGGGATTGTATTCCAGGACGGAAGGGCGACCTGCCCTCATGCATCGAAAATGGCGAGAGGCTGGATCAGGTCCCGGGGCGCACGTCTAGCGAACGTGGAATAGGCCCAAATCCCGCCTGGCCCTGGCGCACGGCCTCAGGGCGTCAGTCCTTTTCGCTGCCATCCATCCTTTCAGTCCTCCCGGAACCGGGTACCGGATCTCATGTTCGGAATCTGAAGCTAACTTTCCATTAGCACACCGGTAGTTCTTCTCGACAGGCCAACAAGGCTTCCCAATCAAAACCATGCGCGCGACATGGGTGCCGTTGCCCCGGCACCAACCCACATTTGCCGCTCGGGGGTCACAAACCTACTCTCGACAGGTATGCCCGAAAGTATGGCCACGACGCCTCGCGCACCTCACTACGCGGAGCTGGCGAGGAAGGTTCGAATCCTCACGCCCGCCGGAAGGCACTGATGGACTCAGCGGACATCCTCGCCTGCATCCGGGCGAAACGGAGATTCGACCCGAGCAAGTTGAGGGATCTGGCAGCCGATAGCCTGATCACGCTCTCCGCCCGAGATGCCGGTGCCGTCCCGATCACCTGTGATCGGGAGGACTTCGCTGAGATCGGCAAGCACTTCGCTTTCAAGGCGATCTTCTGGTAGCGGTTTTCTATGGCGCGCTATGCGGCATTTGACTTGACGCCCCAGGACTGCTGGGCCATCATAAAAACGGGAGGGCAAGCTGGTCGGGGCCCGGGCCTGTGGCACCGGCTCGTATGGCACGCGGCCCAAAGCAAATTCATCTTTTGGCTCCAACCTTCTCCCCACAACGCGATCCATCCACCCTCTGACGATTCGCCGGTCACATGGCAGACCAGCCGGACGCCACAGAACGCCTCTCGATCATGGAAGCTCCGATCAGCGACGGTTTTGCCGATGCGGTGCGCGCGGGCCTCGGGCAACGGCCGCGTAGCATCCCGCCGCGCTTCTTCTACGACGCGCGCGGGTCGGAGCTCTTCGAAAGGATCTGCACGCTGCCCGAATACTACGTCACGCGCACGGAGTTCGCGATCCTCCGGCGGTACGCCCATGAGTTCCCCTCGGCCGATACTGTGATCGAGTTCGGATGCGGCTATGCGGCGAAGACGCGGCTTCTCTTCGAGGCGTTCTTCCAGACCCG
>Ga0187780_10001276_pt1 | contig 18992 bp, 14 predicted proteins | sample 1015_Q2_SP10_20__FD_132429 | JGI IMG/M metagenome (GOLD analysis project Ga0187780, IMG submission 132429) | Tropical peat soil microbial communities from peatlands in Department of Meta, Colombia - 1015_Q2_SP10_20_MG | ecosystem: Environmental > Terrestrial > Soil > Wetlands > Peat | place...
ACTTCACCGAACGAATTCCTTGACTCTGGGCTGGGGACCTAATCCGTCCTTGCAGGCTGGGCTGATCCGCAACCCGCACTGGGCCAGCAGGTTCCTGTAGGGCGTTCAGTAGGTCACCGAATAGACGTGAGCCTCCAGTTTTACGGCGCCCTGTTCCTCCGACGAACAGCGAATTGTGATGGGACCACTGCTAGACAAGCTCTTGCGCTTAACTTCTCCCGCGCCCCAGGACAGCCCGCTCCAGACCACTCTGTCATATTGAATTTCAATAGGCAGGGCCTTGCCATTCTGTTCCGCGACAATCTTCAGAACCGTGGCGACAGATTTCCCGTTCGGCGGTCCACCGGGCCAACTGCGCATGATGTTTCCATCTAGGTCTCGCTGTTGGAAGATAATGCGCAAATCACCCTTCGTGGGTGGCTGGATCACCGCTTGAATTGTATTCTTCCGAGCCTCCCGAAAATTCGCTTCAATTGGCGCAATTTCACGGGGAATAAGCACATCTTCCTGGATTCCAAAATCGAAGGCGGGTTCGGCATAACTCCCGAAGCCAATCGCGGCCATCTGGCCCGGCCCCAGAGTAATCCGCTCGTTTTTCAAAACGGGAGTAAAACCCGCATCGCGAAAAATGATGCGGCCAGCGCCAAGTGGTGCCTGCATGCGTGAGAGCTTCGGAAGTTCCAGGCCGCGAACTGCCTGTGCGGGATTCACGACGGTGTAGACCGCACCATTAGCATCGAAGGATCCAAAGCCGTACGGTTCCACGTTCCCGGGGATGCCGCCAAACGTCTTCGTGCGTCCTTCGGCCTGGAGCTTTTCGAACAACCGCTGGGCGCGCGCAAACCAACGCGCTTTCTCCGCATCGAGGAATTCGAGATTCCCGTGGATCGTGTTCACCCAGCCGCCGCGAGCCATCATTCCCCAGAGCATGCCTTTCCACGCATTCGTCTTGCGGTAGTAGATTGTGCCGGTGTTGCCGATCATCATCCCCGTGGAATCGACGCGCTCGAGCGGCATCCCGCTTTGCTCGTACCGCCGCACCATGTGATCGCTGTAAATGTCCATGGAGCGCCAGAAATTCCTCTCCGGCACATCCGATGGGCGCGGGTCGCCCGAATAAATCGAGTCAAAAACGTTCAGCCAGCGAAGATCGATTGGATTGCGAAAGGGAAAAGGCCCCGCCGTTGATTCCATGTCGCCACCGAAACCATTGAACGCGACGAGCATCACATCGGGATTCTTGGCTCGGAATCGCCGCAGCGCCTCGCGGAACGCTTCCTGATTGCGGCGACGTATCTCTTCCTTGGAATAGACCGCTTCGTGCGCGGGTGTGACCGCGTCGAAATCCACAAAGTCAAACTTGTACATCCGAATCCCGCGGTCATACCAATACTGAAGAGCGTCCATAAAATCGGGCAGAAAGCCGCCCTCGGAAAACGACATCGAGCCGCCCTTCGCATTCAGCGAGTCCTTCCATTGGGGAGCGGCGTTGATTTTCACGAGCGTGTTGGTGCTGAACCACAGGCCTGGCTTCAGGCCATTTTTCTGGCACGCCGAAATCCAGCGATCCGGACCGTCCGGCCAATTCGGTGTCCGCCACTTGCGGTAGGCACCGTCCGGGTCGAACCAAAAGGCATCCATCATGTAGTAGTCGAAGTCCACGCCGTACTTATTGAGCCGGACGATTTCCTCCAGCTCCTTGATAGCGAGCTGTTCTGTCAGGGGAATGTTGTCCGAAAGTTCGTCGTACGAAGACCAGTTGTTATAGACCCACACGGGATCACGGATCAGAGTCTCTCCAAGGTTGCCGGGTTCCCAAGCTGGATCGTGGACAGGCGCCCGTGGCGCAGGAGCAGGTTGGCCAGCGACTTGGCAAATTGCGGGAGCGCAAAAAAGCGCCAGCACAGTCAAATTTCGGGCTCGAAGTATTTTCACGGCGATATTCACCCTCGATTCTTTCTTAACACCAGGAACTTTGGCATACCGGATCAGGCTTGTCAGCGGTTTGAAGAAGTTGCTCCAGGCCAGTCGTCCGTGCGAAACGGCGATGCAGGCAAGCCTTCCTTGTTAAACAGATTGCATTCCGGACTGTCAGCCCATGCGTAACGAACTGCGGCAGGTGTGGTGACATCCGGGCTCGAAACGACAACGCTATTGCCTTCGATGCGCGCGCTCGCGCGATGGAAATTTTTGTCTGCGCCAGCCATCGAAAACCCTTGCAGCGTGTCCCCGTGAGCCAGCAAGCCCGTCCCCACATGCTGAAACGTGATTCGAACTTCCTGTCCTTCCACGCGCATGGCTTCGTAGAGCGGCCCGGAATACTCGATGCTCTTGCCGTAAGTGGTGCCCAGCGCCCACAACGCGAGGCGCTGGCCAATCTCCTCTTTGCGCGATGGATGTACGTTCCAGGATTCGCCGACATCGATCCCCACGGCAAGGCCGGTATTTGGCACACTCTTTGCCGTCAAAAGCTGCGCCTCGCGCAATTCCGCCCACCAGGAATCTGCGAATTCCGGCGTGTACCCATGATTCGGCAGTTGCACGATCAAAAATGGAAAGTCGCCCAATTTCCACGCGACTCTCCACCCGCGAATCATCGCCGGGAGCAGTGTCCGGTACTGGAATGCGCGCTGCGTATTGCTCTCCCCCTGATACCAGATGGCGCCACGGATCGAATAACCCACCAACGGAGTGATCATGCCCTCATAGAGCCCGGACGGAGGCCGCGGAGGATAAGACAAATCGGTCAGCGCGGAAATGTAGAACCCAGAGATTTGGTCCAACGTGAGTTTCTGCCGCACACCCCAGCCCGCTTGCTTCAGATCCTTAAACCAAATCGTGAATTCCTTCCACTCTGGAGTCACTTGTTGAAGTGCACTTCCGTAGTCGTCAAAATCTGAAATGGTGGGCTGCAGCGCCCGAAAGAAAAATGTTCCGTTGCCACGGGCCCAGAATCTGATCCCCGCGTACTCCGAGAGGTTCACCGGTGCTCCATCCGACCGCAAGCGTACCTCCCATCGGGAACCGGTCGTGCCATCCATCAAACCGGCAATTCTTGCGGCATGTCCCTTGCCTCCATGCCCCGGAGAAATCAGCTCGAACGCAGTGTCTGGCCCGCCTTTCCAATCGTAGAACCACGCGCCACCCAGCGAGACGCGTGGCGTGCCATCATCAAAGTTACTGAAAGGTGCTGCAGGAGAGTCCGGCTTTGCAGGAAGTAATTCAAATTCATCGTACTCAAGGGAAAAGGCACGTGGGTGATCAGCAAAGGCTTTTCCTTCCGAGGAAACGGAATCCCAGCGCGAGGCAATCGGCTGCAAGATTGGTTCCCGGCGCAGAGATTCCATGTCGGTCCACTCTTCCGCCGCAGTGCCGGGCCACGCCGTTAGAATGACGCCCACAGGTACTCCGAGATTCCGGCGCAAATCTCTTGCAAAGTAATAGGAAACCGCCGAAAACTCCTTCGCCGTGTCGCTCGAGCAGATTTCCCACGCTGCCGGAAGAGTATCGGCCTGTGATTCAAGGGCAATCTTCCGCGGCACGGTGAAGAAGCGCAATTCCGGGTCGCGGGCCTTCAGAACTTCCTGTGTGCCTCCGGCGGCGTCAGCCAGGGCGTAGGTCATATTGGACTGCCCGGAAGCGACCCAGACTTCGCCGATCATCACATCCTTGAACCGGAGCGTGGTCTTTCCGTGAACCTCCAGAACGAACGGCCCGCCGGCAGCATGCGGCGGCAGCGAAACGCTCCAATGACCCTCGGCAGTCGCAACTGTTTTGCCGGAAGCACCGTCAAGAAAGACTTCGATGGACTCGTTCGCCTCGGCCCAACCCCAAATGCGCAGCTCGGTGTCCCGCTGCAACACCATGTGGTCGCTGAACAGGTGAGGCAGCCGCGGTTCCGCGCTCAATCTTGGAACAGCAGCAAAAAGGGAAAACAGCAGGAGGGTACTCAGCAAATATTTGATGTTGGGGACAATTTGTCTTTGCATTGTTTATTCCATGGTGCGTCGAAGTGGGTACACAGGAGCGAAAAAGCGTGAGATCAACGAACACCGAATTTCAGGACCGTTGCCGACCGGAAAGTCTCGCCGGGACGCAACACCGTGGACGGAAATTCCGGATGGTTCGGCGAATCCGGAAAATGCTGGGTTTCCAGGCAAAGTCCGGAGTGCTTTGAATAGACTGCGCCGTTTTTTCCTCGTGCGCTGCCGTCCAGAAAATTGCCGCTGTAAAACTGAATTGCGGGTTCCGTGGTCCAAATTTCGAGAAATCGTCCGCTCGAGGCGTCGTGCAGCTCGGCCGCCGGCTTCAGATTCGTGGAGCCATCGTCGAGAACAAAGTTGTGGTCATAGCCGTGGCCGAGCTGCAGTTGCTCGTCGTTCGCGTTGATGCGGGCCCCAATTTCCATCGATTGCCGAAAATCCATCGGCGTTCCGGCGACAACGCGCAATTCCCCTGTTGGAATCAGGCCTGTATCCACTGGTGTGAACCGGGAAGCACGCAGCTTCAAACGATGCGCGAGAATGGTTCCGCGGCCAGCTCCCGCGAGATTAAAATACGTGTGATTGGTGAGATTGAGGACCGTAGCCTTGTCCGAGGAGGCCTCGTATTCGATTTTGAGCTCTTCGCGCGTGAGGGTGTAGCGAACCATCGTTTTCAGGTTTCCGGGAAAGCCTTCTTCCCCATCCTTGCTCTGATAGCGAAACGTGACTCCATTCTCCTCAGGTTCAGCGTCCCACAGAACGTTATGAAAGCCGCCGGGTCCCCCGTGGAGAGAGTTCTCGCCATTGTTCTTGAAAAGTGTGTACTGCTTCCCATCCAACGAAAAACGCGCGTGAGCAATGCGGTTTGCATAACGGCCAATGGAGCTGCCGAAAAAAAACGGCGCTTTCGATCCATGGTTCTGCAGGTAACCGTTGAGATCGGGATAGCCGAGAGCGATGTCGTCGCGCGTGCCGTTTCGGTCGGGCGCGAGAAGCGAAACAATCCCTGCTCCAAAAGCCGTGAACTGAGCTTCGATTTTTCCTGCATTCACGCTGAAGAGCTCGACCGGGGTTCCGTCCGGCATCCTGCCAAAGAGTTGCTTGTTCACGATTGTTGTCCTATCCCAAGTGGTGCGAATTTCGAGAACTGGAGCGAATAAAGACGGGCTGACCCGGTGAGCACCTCGAAACGGGGACGCAACGATTCTATGTCCTCGCCACTGTAGACACAACTTTTCTCCCCTTTACACATGGCAAACGCTGAAATTAGACGCCACTCCGTGGCGTGCCTGCAACCAAGGCGTTCTATTTGCGCGCCTCAGTGCGTAGCCGTGGAGACTTCGCGGACAACCCCGGCGTCCCCGCGTTCCCGGGCGAGATACTGGTCGTAAATCCATCGGTAGGTTTTTTCCAGGCCGTGGCGAAGCGAAGTGTTCGGTTCCCAATGCAGAAGTTGCTGAATCCGGGTATTGTCGCTGTTCCTGCCATTCACGCCCTTAGGTGCTTTCAAGTCGTACTTGCGCTTCAGCTTGATGCCGGCAATTTCTTCCGCAAGGTCCACGAGTTGGTTGACTGTCACTGCTTCGCTGGAACCCAAATTAATCGCCTCCAGAATGTCCGACTCCATGATCATCTCCGTGCCCTTCAGGCAGTCGTCGATGTACATGAAGCTGCGGGTTTGCTCCCCGCTGCCCCAGATTTCAATTTCGTGCTTGCCTTTGATCTTGGCTTCGATGACCTTTCTGCAAATGGCCGCCGGGGCCTTTTCGCGGCCACCGTACCATGTCCCCCAGGGTCCGTAGACGTTGTGATAACGCGCCATGCGCGTGCGTAGCCCAAAGTCCTCGCGGAAATGCCGGCACATGCGCTCCGAGAACAGCTTCTCCCAGCCATAGCCATCCTCCGGCATCGCCGGGTAAGCATCCTCTTCTTTCAGCGACGGTGCTTCAAACGATTTTTGTTTGTCCGCGTTATAGACACACGCAGACGAGGAGTAGAAGTAGCGTGCCACCTTATGTTTCACCGCGGCCTGCAACATGTGCGTATTGATGAGCACAGACAGCATGCACAGCGCCTTGTTATTTTCAATAAAACCCATCCCACCCATGTTCGCGGCGAGATTGTAAATGTCGTGGGCGCCCTGCGCGGCAGTCTCGCAGTTCTCCTTTAAGTTCAGATCCAAGGACAGATTTTCGACATCGTCGAATCTTTGATACCAATCTTCCGTCCTCTTGATGTCAATGGCCCGAATCGCCTTCTGCCCGCGCGCGCGAAAGGCGGCGACCAGGTGGCCGCCGATGAATCCGCCGGCTCCGGCGACTACAATCAATTTTTCTTTGCTTTCGGGCACGGCAACCTCCCCGCATCCCTCGGCTTCTCCGAAGGACCGATCGCTTTCCCTCGCCGTACAACTGTGTAAGGGTGGACGAGATTCTTTTGCGAACTCATCTTAGGATAGCGCGAGGCCAAGGCCGGGCCAAGGTCCTCATCACCCGGCGTCAGCCTAAAAGCCCTGCGAGCGGCGCATTCCCGCCAGAATTGTCTCGAACTCGACTTGAGTCTCTCGCTACAATGCAGAGGGCTACAGAGAAGCTCTCCGTCTCCACCGGAAATTTCTGACGTACGGCCAGGAGAATTCCATGCGTCTCGTAAGTTATAAGGGAAATGATCGGGTTGCCCGCTTGGGCGCTCTTTCCGACCAGGGCGTGATTGATTTGCAGGCCTCCGTGCGAAGCGCGGGACTCACCGCCGATGTTTTCGCGAGCATGGTGTCATTTCTGACCGCAGGCGAGTCTGCCCTGATCGAGGCTCGCAAGCTGCTCCAGACCGCACGCCAGGAAAACATCGTTTCTTTGGCAAACGTCCATTTGCTTCCACCCGTGCCGCGTCCCGGAAAGATCGTCGCAGTGGGGCTCAATTACAGCGATCACTCAATGGAATCCGGTGCCACTGCGCCGCCCAAGTCACCAATTCTCTTTGCGAAGTTCCCCAACAGCATCGCCGGTCCGGAGGATGCCATCGTCATCCCGATCGGCGATCCGCAAGTGGACTACGAAGCCGAGCTGGCCGTAGTGATTGGGCGAAAGGGCAAGGCCATCCCGGCGGATCGAGCGTATGACTACGTCGGCGGCTACATGCCTTTGAACGACGTCTCGGCGCGCGAGTGGCAGTTCGGCGACAAACAATGGGTGCGCGGAAAATCGCCGGATACTTTCTGCCCGACAGGCCCTTACCTCACTACCCGCGACGAGGTACCCGACCCGCACGCGCTCTCCATTTTTGCGCGCGTCAATGGCGCCACCTTGCAGAGCTCGAACACCTCGAAAATGATTTTCCACCTGCCTCAACTCATTGGGTTCATCTCAGCCAGCATTACTTTGGAGCCGGGCGACATCATCGCTACCGGCACACCCGAAGGCGTGGGAGTATTTCGCAAGCCGCCGATCTTCCTCAAGCCTGGAGACGTGGTGGAAATTGAAATTGAGAAGCTCGGAGTGCTGCGCAACCCGGTCGTCGCCGCTTAAGCGAACCTGCGCGATTGGAGTTTACTTCTTTGGTTCGGGAGCGAGCTTCAGTTCCGCCGCAGCCTTTTCCATTTCTGCCACGGCGGAAGAGGAAAGTTCATAGAGCGCCGGCTCATTAACCCGCCGGGCAACGTAAGTATCGCCATTCTTCGCGATTGAGACTTTCTCGACGCGTTTCCCGCCATCCGACGTGACACTGATCTCGACGGACGCCGATCCAAATCCGCTGTCGGGGAACTTCTCCGCCGCCATGTCGCGCAATTTGCCCACAAGCGCCTCTGCGCTGCCCTCATCGAGCTTTTTTCCGTCAGGCCCCCACCAGTCCGAACCCGAATGTGTCAGGAAGTACGCTTTTGCTCCATCGTGGATTTCGATCTTATCGGGCTCCTGATACGCGAAATCGAACAGCTTCTTGTTGCGAAAGTCATCGAGCGATTTATCGAGGCTGCTGCTCAAAGTCACAGGCACTTTGTAAATGCCTGAAAGCGCAGAGGACTTGGCGTAATAGTCGCTCTTGGTCTTTCGTAGTTCCAGTTCCTGCGTGCCCGACGCGCCCGTGACCTTCACGCTGGCAAGGGGGCTGGCGGCTTTGAAGGCCCCTGCATTCTTGGACTCATCGGCAACGGAAGAAGCATCAAATCTTGCTTCTCGTAACGTGCGGACCAGTTCGTCAGCCTGATAAATCTCCACTCGGTAAGGCTTAGGTTTGAGAATCTGCCAGGTGTCTTTGGCTCTCGCGAAAGTGATGTCCAGCTTTTTGTCCGGTTTTTGATTTACAAGTTCAATCTGGCTGACCTTGTCGAAATCGGCGGTAAAAAGGCGCTTGTCGCGCAGATCGTTGAGGCTTTTGTCCAGGCTCGTCTTGCTATATCCCGCCATGGTGAAAACGCGAGGATCGCCCGTGAGCGAAGCATAGAACGAATTCCCCGCGGGCGTTTGGTCGCCGATGAGCAGCTTTTGCCATTTGTTGCCCTTCAAACTGACGCTGATCTCGATGGCCGGATCAACGAGGCCGTAAGAGGCCAGATCGGTTGCCTTTTCCTCCAGCAGTCTCTCGGAATTCAAAGACGAAAGTGCGGAGAGCATGCTCGAAACCGATTCCTGCTCCGCCGTCAACGTTTTCGGAGCGGTGATCTGCCAGATTCCAGTTTCGCTCTTCGCAAGATCTACCTGAGGTTCGTCTTTGCGGCGAATGCTTAACCCCGTTACATCGGTTTGGTTCAGCGAGAGGATCTTTGGCGCTACGTCAGCGGACGTTTTCGCGCTTGAGTCCTCGTTCGGTTTCCGGTGATTCGACCAATACAGCACCCCGAGCAGTGCGGCAAGAACCGCCGCAGCAATCAGAAGATCACGCAGTTTCATGGAATCATCCCGCAAGAATTCCTGTCAAAAGCAATCCAGCAGGCAGTCTTGGCAATCAGCGGCGCCGCCACCATACCGAAACTCCCGCGAAAATCACCAGGAGCGGCAGCAGGAACTGGCTGGTCATTCGGATCCACCACATTTGGGCTTGCGTTAGCGCGATGCGGCGGTCTTCGCGATCCTTCGGCCGGATGGAAATCAAGTCCTCATCCGAAGACAGCCAATTGACCGCATTCAGCGCCAGATCCGGGTTGCCCTTGAACTGGATAAATGAGTTTGCCGCCCAGGCCGAGCTGCCGACCACTACGAACCGGCCGTGCACATTCTCCTTGCCCGTGTCGTAAGTCCCCGCCGCAGCAATCAGCAGCGGCCCTTTCGCATTCTTTGGATCGGCCGCGTCAATCTGCGGACTATTCAGCTTCGTTGTCGCCAAGCTTGTCTCCGACGAGCTGAACAGTTTATCGACTCTGGTCTTATCCGCATTCTTAACTTCCAGCGAGCGCGTCAGCGGAAAACCCGTAATTCTGTGGCTCAGATCATTGACGATGGTGTGCGAATCGTAGCTCGTCACCAGCGCCACTTGTGGCCCGAGCCCCACGAGTTGCCCTATGGGGTTCATGTCCAGAACGAGATTTTTTTGCGGCGTGACACCCCAACCAGCGAGCATTGCGCCGAGGGCCTGGTTTTCCGCGATCTGCGAGCGACCGATTTTCAGCGGTGGATCGAGCAGGAAAAATGCGCGTCCGCCTCCTTCGACGTATTTCTTGATCGCGTCCACTTCCGTCTGCTGATAATCCTCGTCGGGTCCGCCAATCACCAGAACCGTGCATTCGCCTGGCACTTCGGCCTTCGTAGTGAGGTTGATCCCCTTGCTCTCGTACTGGTCTTTACCCAAGAGCTCTTTCCAGCGGGAGTAGCCGCTCCGGTCGCTATCATCTATTGCGTGTTCCCCGCTGCCTTGCACGAAACAAATCGTGCGTGTCGCCGATTTCAAATCTCTGATAAACGCGCCCGTAATGGCTTCCTCGTTGGTGTCCTTGGCTTCTTCTTTCCTCTCGCCAATCTGAACAATCGTCGTGCCATACGATTTGATTCCGGCCAGGCGCGCCAGCTCCGGCTTCTTGTCCGGATCCACATACTCGACGTGCACTTTCGGCGAAAGATTCGCGTACTGATCGAGTTGGTCTTTAGCCCGGGCAAACCGCGCGCTCTGGTCGTAGTACGTGATGGTGGCCGTCTGCTTGAGGCCCTTCACGATCTTCGTGGTCTGCTCGGAAAGGCTGTAGCGCTTGTTCGACGTGGAATCGAAGGTCTTGTTGTAGCGCTCCGCCAGAACGTTCACGACCACGAGAATCGCCACGACAATCGCCACGTAGCTCGTGGCGAAGAGCAGGTACTTTGTTTGCCGTGCCCGGATCAATTCCGTGTTCATCTAGGATCTCCACCGCAGCGATTCCAGGGAACGCGCAGTAAGGAAAAGTCCCAGGAAAATCATGCTGACGTAAAAAACCGCATCCTTAATTTCGAGCAGCCCTTTTTCGAACGATTCGAAATGCGCGTTGATGGACAAGTAGGAAAGCACGCGCGACCACATGGAGTACTCGAATTCGCTGACCGCGGACATGACCCACAACAGCACGCAAACCGCGAACGTCGCGACTCCGGCAATAATTTGATTCCTTGTGAGCGTCGAGATAAGCGTGCCGATCGCCAACAGCGCACCAGCTTGCAGCAAGAGCCCCAGGTAGCCGACAGCCAGGGGCTTCCAGTCAGGATTGCCAAACCTGAACAAGAAAGCGAAGTCCAAGGCCGTGAAAGCCAGCATGCAAGCGTACAGCGTCAAAGCAGCCAACCATTTTCCCAGGACTACTTCTACGTCGCGGATGGGGGAAGTCGCCAGCAATTCGATGGTTCCAGTCCGCTTTTCCTCGGCAAACAGCCGCATGGTCATCATGGGGATGAAGAACAATCCGCCGATTACCGCCAGGTTCGAGAGCAGTGGCCGGATCACCTGTTCGTTGACGTTCATCGGGAACATCTGGCCGCGCATCTGCATTTCCATCCCGTATTCCACGAACCCGCGCACATATACCCAGAAGAAGAATCCCGACACAATGCCGAACATCGTCAGCAGCAGATAAGCGATCGGGGATACGAAGTAACTCCGAAGTTCTTTGCGACAAATGATCCAGATGTTTCTCATCTCTGCTTATCCCTGCGCTTTCTTTGGCGCCTTTGCCGTTCCGCCATTTGACGCCTCTGCGCCATCCGAGTTCGCGTTTTCTGCGCTCGTAAGCTTCAGGAAAATCTGCTCCAGGCTGATAGCGGCGGTACGCAATTCATTCAAATCCCAGCCGGACTCGACGATCGCCCGCGCCAGGTCCCCGCGAATCGCCCGCTCGCTTTTTCCCTCCACTTCAAATGTCGCGCGGTTGTCCCGCATCTCCCTTGAACTCACGCGGCTGACTCCGGGCACTCTCTCCAACCGGCTTTTCACCGCTGCCGCGTCTACCCCGCCGTCTCTTCCCGCCACTTCTATCAGCACGGACCCTGCTCCATGCGCGCGATGTCGCAGGTTATTAACCGAATCCGTGGCCACGAGCCTGCCCTGATTGATGATGATGACTTGCTGGCAGGTTTGTTCCACCTCCGGCAGGATGTGCGTGCTCAGAATAATGGTGTGGTCGCCGGCCAGGCTTTTGATCAGGTCGCGCGTCTCGTTAATCTGCTTTGGATCCAGCCCCGCGGTAGGTTCGTCCAGAATGAGCACATCGGGATTGTGAATGATGGCCTGCGCTAATCCGACTCGCTGCCGATAGCCCTTGGACAACTTCCCGAGAACTTTGTCCTTTTCATCTCCTATTGCGCAGCGCTCCAGCACATAGTCAACGCGCTTGTCGAGTTCCGCGCCGCGCAGTCCCTTGATTCTCCCCACAAACGTCAGGTATTCCGCCGTGCGCATCTCGGGATACAGGGGCGGCAGTTCTGGCAGATAGCCGATGCGGCGCTTGACCTCCAAAGGACTTTCGAGCACGTCGAAACCTGCTACCGTGGCCGCGCCCGCCGTCGGCGGCAGGAAACAGGTCAACATGCGCATCGTAGTGGTCTTCCCGGCGCCATTCGGCCCCAGGAAACCTACGATTTGCCCTTTCTCGACGTCAAAGGAAATGTGATCGACGGCGGTGTTGCGGGCGTACTTCTTCGTCAGCTCTCGAACGGTGATCATAATAGTTTGGTCTTAAAGCGCGGCAAAAATTCCGAGTCTGCCATCGCAACTGAATGCCTAACCAGCCAGAGTTCTAATGCTAAAAAGTAGAACGCCGCATGTCAACTGGAGGGCGCACTTTTCTTTTTAACCATCCTTGTGTTTAGACGCGAAAGCGCTTCAGATGGTTCAGGATTCTCTGCACAGAATACTTGCGCAACGCCTCCCACAATCGAGGAAGTCGCCAAGTTGTGCAACAATGATTGGGCGCTGACAATCACTAATTTCTCATGGAATCGAATTCAAATCCGGTTGCTTCGGAAATCGTAGTGCGGCAGTGTTCCTCGTTAGCCGATTTCGATCGCTGCGTGGAACTTCAGAGAACGATCTGGCACTACGCCGACGTGGACGTCGTCCCCACCGCCGTCATGGTCGTTGCGGACAAGTCCGGGGGACACGTCCTCGGCGCCTTCGACGGGAAAACCATGATCGGCTTTGCGCTCGGCTTTGCCGCCTTCCACGCTGGCACTCCTTACGTCCACTCCCACATGGCGGCCGTCTTGCCCGAGTATCGCAACCGCGGGATTGCAAGACAGCTCAAGCTTTTCCAGCGCGAAATTTGTCTGCGCTCGGGGATTGACCTAGTGGAATGGACCTTCGACCCGCTTGAGCTCAAGAACGCCCACTTCAATATCGTGCGGCTCGGCGTTCTGGTCCGCAAAATCCTTCCCAATCTCTACGGCATCACCTCAAGTCAATTGCACGGCCCCTTGCCCACGGACCGCCTTGTCGCGGAGTGGGCCATCGTCTCACCTAGGGTCGAAAACGTCCTTGCGGGCCGCCGCACGCCGGGGCGCGAAGTGGTGGCCCGCGTAACTCTCCCTGCAAACATCGTGGAGCTGAAACAGAGCGATCCCGAAGCAGCGAGACGCGAACAAGCTCGGGCGCGGGAGGAATTTCAGCGTTTGTTCTCAGAAGGACTTGTAGTGACAGGCTTCGAGGGCGGCGAAGAGACCGCTTCCTACCTTCTTGGCACTTTGTAGGATTGTCCGAGCGCCGGAAAAACTACTCCTGCCCAGATTGGCGCGTAGCAAAATGAAGTTCGTTCACCTGCCGGATCAGCTCGCTTCTTTCCATCTCGCGGTACTTGGCGGGTAACAGGCTCTTGCTCGTGCATTCCAGCACGGCAACCAGATTCTGCAGATCGATCTCTGTTGGGTAGTACGGCGGAATAAAGTCCTCGAGCGCCAATTTCAAGTCCTCGGTCTCCACCGCTGCTTTCTTCGCCAGCCGGCTGCGCATCTCGCTGCGAATCAGAATTGCCTCAATGTCCGCTCCTGAGAGATTCCCAGAGTTTGCCAGAAAGAATTTCTCCGTGTCCGCGGGAAACACTGGCATCCCGATCTTTTTCTGCATCGCGCGCAACAGCGCTAGCCTCTCCTCCGGCGTTTCGGGATAGAAGAGCGCAATGTGCTCCTCGGCCCGACCCTGACGCTTCAAGTCCACAGGCAAAAGATCTGGCCGGCAAGTCAATAAAAACCAGATAACCTTGCCGCGCAATTCCGTATTGCCCATGAACTGGGCAATCTGGGCAAAGACGCGATTGCTCACCCCGCTGTCGCCCGAACTCGATCGGTCGCCCAGTTGCGCATCCGCCTCATCAACAATCACCGCAATCGGACTCATCGCCTTCAACAGAGTCAGCACGCGCTCGAGATTTCCCTCCGTCACGCCTTGCCACATGCTCCGAAAATTCTTCAACGTCACGGCCGGTATGCCAACCTCCCCGGCAAAGCAAGTCGTAATGAAGGTCTTTCCGGTGCCGACAGGGCCGCAAATCACGTAACCCATCGGCAGCACGTCGGTGTTGCCCGCGCGAACCGCGCCTGCCGCGTCCTGCAGCTTGCGCTTGGCCTGGTCGTTTCCCGCAACAAACGACAAGTCAAATCGGCTCTGCACGAACTCCAGCAATCCCCCCGATTCCGACTCGATCAGCTCTTTCTTCCTCTGCGCCAGGAATTTCAGGGTGAGCGGTTGCCGGTTCTGGACGGCATGAGCCATCAAACTGAAAAGCTGCACGCGCTTCAGTCCGGCGCCAAGTTTGGCCAGCGTTTCGTCAGTAACCTCGGAGCCTGCGGGCAACTCGCCGACTTTCAATTGAGAGCGGATGAACTGCAGCCTCTCGTCGTTGTCCGGCAAGGGAATTTCAATCGCTGAAACCCCCGGGTTCTGCAGAATCCCCTGGTTCAGTTCCACCTGATTTTCGGCAATCAGGCAAATCGTCAGGTCAGCCTTGAGAAATGCAGGATTGCGCGCCCAACGTTTGAGTATGACCAGGGAGTTGCGGTCCTCGGCGGACATTCCGGAGACGTCCGCAGCCGGCGCAATGGTTTCCGCAAAATCCAGGACAAGCGCAATTTTCTTGTTGTCGGCGATGCGCAGCCGCAGATAATTGTCCAGAATATTCAGAACCGCGTCCGGATTGCGCGGGAGCCCCTGCGCAAAATTCGTTCCGTGAAAACTGTCGTACCCCTCAAGCGCGCGGCGAAAATCGGCTTGGCTGTCCGCGGAGCCGAAACTCAAGCCGCCGCGATCATAGTGGATAATCAGGTCGCGCTGCCCGAAAAGCGCGGTGGTGAGAAATTGCTCCAGCGAAACAAATTCCGCTCCATCTTTTTTGTGAATCGGAACGAGATCTCGCACGTTTCCGTGCAGCACAAACATGCTGTATGAGCGTGAGTAGTATTTCTCCGATAGCTCCTTCGCCCAAGCAGGGAGCCCCTCGAACGTGCCGTTCGAAATGGAGGGAGGCGCAGGCATCAGTTTGTCATTCTCGTCCGCCGCGAAGTATCTGAAGTCGAACTCGACTCGTCCATGGATATCAGCCCATCCAAATCAGGTGAAATGCTGCCGAAGATGGCCTCCACCTGTTGGACCGTTTGTTCCGTCTGCTCCACGTCGCGAACCAAATTGTCCAACTGATCGGTCACCTGTTGCGGGTCGCGCATGGTGACGGACTGGTCCCGCACAAGGTGCAGAACGTCCTCGACCGCCGAACATTGCGCGTTGACGACTTCCTGGTTTTCACAGATCTTCTTGTACTTCTCAACCCGTTTGTTCAAAATCTCGATGCGCTTTTTATTGATGTCCTGGACCTTTGGTGGGTCGCTGTCCAGATCCCGCTGCAGCGAAGCGATCTCGCGCTTAATCTCGTTCGGGTCGGTGCCCTTGAGGTATTGCTGTTGCTGCGTGATCGCCAGAAGCAGCCGCGCATACGCGTGAAGAAGTCCGTCCAGCCGCGAATCCATCTGCTCCAGAAACATTTTCGACGTGGAGGAAAGCTGCGAGAAGTTGCCGCGCACGGATGCGCACACTTGCGCCAGCTTCGCGTACCGCGTCTTTGCTTCCGGCGAGAGGCTATTGAGCATTTCCGCGAACTGCACCTGGCGCTCCCGCTGCGCTTCGCCGAATTTCCACGAACGCACCAGCCGTTGAAATTGCGCATTCTGAGACACAACGGCCAGGTACATCAGCTCCAGTCCCGCCCCTAAGATGATCGGCAACAAGCTCCCGCTCACGACGCTGAACAGGCAGACGCCCGCCATCGCGATCCAGTTGTATTGCAGATGGAATGCTTCCCTTACGAAGTTGATGTCTTCGTGTTCGGGCGCCGGGCTGGGAGGGCCTTGAAGACCATCGAAGGGCATTTAGATACTCACTCGTACCTGGCCGCTTCCTGGAGCGCGCCGCAACCGGCCAAGCACATAACTTTGCAGCTCGTGAAATTCGTTGCGTTGCTTCAGTTCCAGACTACGGGGCCGGTCAAACGGAACCTGGACGTCCTCCACGATCGTTCCCGGATGCGCGCTCATGATGAAAATTCTGTCAGCGAGATAGATGGCTTCCTCTACGTCATGCGTGACAAACAGTATCGTGCTCGCCGTTTCATCCCACACCTTCAGCAGGAGTAGCTGCATCTCGCTTCGTGTCTGCGCGTCCAACGCGCCGAAGGGCTCGTCCATCAAGATCACCGCAGGCCGAAGGGCAAGGGTCCGGGCGATCGCCACGCGCTGTTGCATCCCGCCGGAAAGCGTCTCGGGGTAAGCATTCTCGAATCCGCTCAGCCCGATGTCCTTAATTAATTGCGCGACGATTTCCTTCCGCTTCTCCTCCGGCACACCGTTGATCCTCAAACCGTAGGCAATGTTATCAGCGACGGTCAGCCAGGGGAACGACGTGTATTTCTGAAAGACCATGCCGCGGTCCCTGCCCGGCTCGTGTACCGGTTGGTCGTTAACAAGGACTTCTCCGGAGTCCGGTTTGTCCAGCCCGGCGATCAGGCGAAGCAACGTGGATTTTCCGCAGCCCGAAGGCCCCAGCAACACGCGAAACTCCCCGATGTCACGGCCCTCGCGCGAATACGCATCCTCAATCTCGAAATTGATGTTCTGCAGCGCGTCCACTTTCGCGCCGTCGGCTCCGCGGAATGTCTTCGCCACATTGTGAACCGCGATTTTGGATTTCCTAGCTTCCATGTTTCACCACAGACTTCAAGTGCGAGCTGGCGCTCGGAACTGCGGCGCCCGAGGGGGCAAACGTGGAAGTGGCCTGCCGCCACGGGAAAAGCCGCCTCTCGAGGAAGGTGAGCAGGAACCGAAACAGAAATGCCGCAATGCCGATGGCGAAAATCCCCGCGTAAACGCGCTCGAAGTCGAGCACTTTGCGCGCCGCCTCCACCATGTAGCCCACCCCTTTTCGCGCGTTCACCATTTCCGCGAGAATCACGTAGGTCCAGCCAATGTCGTAAAGGATGCGAAACGACGAGAAAATCGCGGGAAATGAAGCGCGAAATACGAGCCACAGGACGTGCCGATCCTTGGCTCCAAGCGTGTAGGCAGTTTCCAAAAGGGAGTTATCCACTTTGTTCGCTTCTTCAACGACCACCGCGAGCAAGTAAAAGAACATCCCGAACCACAGAAACGCCACTTTCATCGCTTCGTCCATGCCGAACAGGGCAATGAACGCCGGCAGGAATGCGGTTATGGGCATGGCGCGCATTGGCGCCGCCACGGGATTGACCAACTCGAACAGCCATCGAAAACTGGCCATCAAAATCCCCAGCGGAATCGCCACGATGGTGCACCACACGAAGGCCTGCGCGATCCGCCACCAACTCTTCATGACATTTCCGAGTAGGTCGTACTCCGTCCAGAGTTTCCCGAACGCCCGCACGACCCCGAGCGGCTTCGGCAAAGAGAATGGCGGCAGAACCTCCCAGTGCGTCAGCGCGATCCAAGCAAGGAGAATAATTCCCCAACTGAAGAAACCGAGCGCCAATCGAGCCCGGGGAGAGATTTCTTTCCGGATCGCGAAGAGTTCGTTCATGTTCGCGAGGTCCAGCTAGCTTGGGTTGGCGTAAACCTTGATGTCCGTGCGGCGGTTCTTCTCCCGGCCTTCGGGAGTCGCATTGGTATCGAGCGGCTTGTCGGGACCGTTGCCTGCAGTACGCAGCCGGCCCGAAGGAAAACTGTACCTTTGGATGAGATAGGTCTTAACTTCGTCCGCGCGCGCGTGAGAAAGTTGAATGTTGTAGGGTCGCGACCCGGTCGAATCCGTATTCCCTTCGATGTCCACAACCGTGTTCTCATACGCGCGCATAGTGTTGGCCAATTCATCGACCACGGCGCGCGAATCCAGGCTCATGTGCGAAGAATTTGGCTCAAAGAAGATGGAGCGATGCTGCGTCGCGAGCGGAACGGTTCCTTTCGAGGGCTGCTTGTACTCGATAGGCGCCTCGCTGGAAGCCATGGAAAAGCTGCCCGCCAATTTCTCGATGAAACGCCGATCCACGCTTTCTTCCGGATTGTTCGAGTGCTTGATGATCCGCAGGTCGCGGTACATGTCCTGCGCCATCTGGATGATGTTGTCGTAGTCGGAGTTGGAGCCCGGCGCGCCGAAGAACGACCGATTGTCCGCGTAATCCGCAAGCTTCACGCCACCCAGCATCGTCTTCGCCAGATCGGAGGGAATGTTGAAGTCTTTGACCGCACCGATGAGGTTGTACGCCCGCGACGGCTCATTCTTGATAAATTCCACGCCTTCCAGCCAGCCCTGGGTAAACTTCAGCAGCGTCTGCGCATGTTGCGTAGCAAACTTGTCGCTGACGACCAAAATATCTGCGATGAGGCGATTGGCTATTTTTGTGTCGTAGATTTTTTTCGAGCCCTGCCGCTTGGCCACGGCGTCGCTCATGTCTGGATCCCACGCCACCGCCGCGTCCACTTTTTCCTGCGCAAAAAGCGTGGCGGGTTCGATGCCATCCTTGGTGTGAATCGCCTTGTTGAAGATTTCGTTCCTTTGCTCGGTGCTCAACCCGGAGGCTTTCAAGCCGTTCCACAAAAGGAAGTGCGACGGTGTGTACGGAGCAAACGCGATGGTCTTCCCCGCAAGATCCTCAATGCTGTTGATGCCTTGCTTCCCAATCACGCCATCGGCCCCGCGTGACCAGTCCACCATCAAAAACGCGTGCGAGCCAAATCCTTTCTCTTTGAATTGGGCAAAGTCCTTCGCGTATACGTCCGCCGTGGTCAGCATCACGTCGACGTTTCCAGTCGCCAGTGCCGACGCGCCTTCGGTCCAGTCATCAATGATTTTGAAGGAAACCTTCAGCCCCTTCTTGCCGAAGATCGATTCGGAAGCTGTGTCCAAGCCCCCGTTGGCCACCAGCCCGCCGGCGCAACCGACCCAAATGTTCACGCGGACGCGCACTTCGGTGTCCGATTCGCTCGAAGATACCGGCAGCACCAGCGGCTTGGTCGTATCCGTGACCACGCCGCCGGTTGTTGCTGACTTCGTCTTGCCTAGCAATTGCTGAAAATCGACGATCTCATAACGATTCAGGCTGTAACCGACGAGGGC
>Ga0187780_10001277_pt1 | contig 18991 bp, 15 predicted proteins | sample 1015_Q2_SP10_20__FD_132429 | JGI IMG/M metagenome (GOLD analysis project Ga0187780, IMG submission 132429) | Tropical peat soil microbial communities from peatlands in Department of Meta, Colombia - 1015_Q2_SP10_20_MG | ecosystem: Environmental > Terrestrial > Soil > Wetlands > Peat | place...
CTCTCTCGGTGGTCCTCTTCCTTTTGTTGGCAGCGGTTGGCATCGCCAGGCCGGCGGGTGTGACGTCGGCGAAGTCTGTGGAAGCTGTACTAGACGGGAAAGAACAGGAGTTGGAACAGCTCTACGCGACCTACTGGCAGATCCAATATCAGCTGGAGCAGGGCGACACGAGCGTCTCCGACCAGGATGTCAATCGCAAGATCCGTGGTGTCCTCAACGATCCGGAGTTTCTCCAGACCTTGAAGACCGCGCATCTAGACGACCCGATCCTCCAACGAAGGCGACAGGTATTTCTCGAGGTGGCAACGGACTCCCAGATTTCTACCGACTCTGATCTAGTGACACGCGTCGAATCGATTCGCAAGGAGGGAAGCACCATTCGCTACAAGGTCGGTGCCCGAGAGTTGGACCGGCCCGAACTGGATAACGTTCTCGGCCACGAAGCCAATCGCGAACTCCGCCGACAGGCCTGGTACGCGCAGGCGGATCTGACCAGGCGGACGGGGGATCGCATCCGCGAGGTGATGAAGCTGCGCAATCAACTCGGCCAGCGCTATGCGAACGAGAACTTCAGCGACTTTATGCTTCGGCGCCGGGCGACGAACCGACAAGATCTGTTGCGCTGGTTCGAACAAATCCGGACCGCGACGGAGCCGGAATATCACGCGCTTCTTTCCCGCATGCAACGAGACCTCGGGATCGAAAAGCCGGAGCCCTGGGATCTCGAATACTATTTTTCCACCCTCAGTCCCGGGCTGGATGGCAAGTTCGGGCTGGAGGGTGGTTGGCAACGAACGACCGAGGTGGCTGGTCTAATGGGGTTCGATTTCAGCCGCCTGCCCGTAGAAGTGAAAATTACCGACATCACCTTCGGTGGCTACACCATGCCGATCTGGTACGGCAAAGAAATCAAAATGCTTGTCAGTAAACATACCGGTATTCGCTTTGCAGACACGATGCTTCACGAATCCGGACACGCATTGCACTTCACGTTTGTCCAGGAACCAACCTTCATTCTGCGAGACAACTATCCACCACCCATGGATGAAGGGCTCGGCCAGACCATGTCTCTCATGATGTTTCGGCCGGAGATCTCGACGAAGATCTATGGGCTGTCAAAAGAGGAAGCGGTTTCTCTGATGGAGAGACGGCGTTTGGAATCGAATTATTCTCTACGTGCGCTGATGGTGCAGTCCGAGTTTGAACTGGATGCTTATGATAATCCGGTACAGGACTTGACCACTCTCTACGATCGTGTGTGCTCGAAGTATCTTGATGTGGACTGCCATCAATCCAGCACCTGGGGCTACGATCCTTTTTACGCCGCGATCCCGATCTATCAGCAGAACTATGTGCTGGCCGAGATGTTCGCCTATCAGGTCCACCATACTCTGGATCAGAAGTTCGGCAGAAACTGGGGACGCGAAGGCGGGTCCTACCTTCACGACAACTTCCTGATTCGCGGTGGATCGCTGACGCTCGATCAGATCATGCGGCAGGGTACGGGCGAGGGGCTCAGCGCGAGTTATCTCATAACCGCGCTCGAGGGCCAGCCGGCGCCGCCAACCCGACCCTAATTGAAATTGAGTGCAGGATCAGGGACGGCTTTTTGTCGCCGGCGGTGCGGCCTTGATAATTTCCCCACCCTTCATGACGAACACCACATTTCCCATAGCATGGATGTCCGTCGTGGGGTCGCCGGAAACGGCGATGACGTCGGCGAACTTGCCGGCCTCAAGGGAACCAACCTCGTCCGAAAGTCTCAGTAGTTCCGCCGCGCGAACGGTGGCAGCCTGAATCGCCTCGAGCTGTGTGAGTCCACCTTTTACCATCGCCGGAAACTCGTTGGGCAGGTAGTCGGGATCATCGTCGAGGCCAAAGGCAATCCTAATGTGATGCTTGAGCGCAAGCTGAAACGACTGTGATTGGTATTTCAGGATCATTCGCGATTTTGCGAGAGAGACCGAATCCAGTCCGCTTGCCCCCGAAATTGTTGCATACCGTTGCATCACCGATAACGTCGGAACCAGCCACGTGGCTTGTTTCTCCATGAGCGACGCTCCCTCTTCGTCGAGCAGAGTACCGTGTTCGATGGAATCCACTCCTGCTCGGACGGCCGCCTTGATACCATCAGCACCTTCGGCATGGGCCATGACCCATTTGTGAGCCTGATGGGCTACTTCGACAGCTCTCTTCATTTGGCCTTCGCTTAGCTCTTGGACGTTGAAGTCACTCATGGGGTCCGAAATGCCACCGCTAGCCATGAGCTTGATCCAGTCGGCTCCGTACTTGATGTCATGCCGCACTGCTGCTGAGACATCGTCAACGCTATCCGCAAGATTCGGACGGCGCACCAGAGCCTGGTCGGGAGCGAGGACATCCGCGTCACCGTGCCCCCCTGTAACCGAGATGAAATTGCCCGCCGATACCATCCGGGGTCCTTCTATCAGACCCATTCTGATGCTATCCCGCAGAGCGAGCTGACCGTAGGCCAGGTCGGATTCTCCCGCATCCCGTAACGTGGTGAACCCGTGATTCAACCAGACTTGAAGATTGTGTACTCCCCACAAGACGCCCTGTGGCGAAGACATCCGCAGGGGAGCCGCCGGTGACAGGTCCTTGAGATTGCCCAGTACATGGGCGTGGCAGTCCATCAGGCCGGGCAAAACTGTCAGACCCGCGAGATCGATAATCCGCAGGCTGTCCGTGGCAGGCTGTCCCAGATCGGAGGAAGATGCGACCCGAACGATTTTGTTGCCGTCGATGAGAATCGTCTGGTCGACCAAGATCTTGCCCGTGCGCACATCAAGCAGTCTCGTGGTCTTGATCCATGTCAGTTGTCTTGTCGCGGCAAAGACGGATGCCAGATTCACGCTGCTGACCAAGCAAAGAATCAAGAGAGCCCGGTAGATCATCGTTCCTCCGCAAAGTGTGGAGATTATCATTCATTCAGGGATATCGAGCAAATTGGGGTTGGGTAAAGCAAAGTCGTAGCTCTTTCGAGATACCATTTGCAAGGAGGAGGGTCTGTGACTCGTGGACATTCCGGGAGCACCCTTTCGACCGGCCGCGAGGCTCGATGGCTAACGGCACTAGCCTCGCTCGTCGTGGGGGGTGCTTTCTTTGCCTTGTGGTTTTGGCTCTTGCCGCGATGGTTGGGGTTCAGCGTGGAGATGGCGGATGAGGCACGTTGGCGGTGGCTAGCGGCGGTTCCGTCCGTGCTCGGATTTGCGGTGGCTCTGCGCTGCATTTGGGATTTCGGGTGGACGGGACGTGGCACACCGGCTCCCATGGTCCCACCGCAGCGGCTGGTCGTTGTCGGTTTCTATCGCTACGTGCGGAACCCGATGTACGTAGGCTTCGCGGTAGGGTGGATCGGGCTGTGGATTGTTTTTGGCCATCCCAATCCGATCGCCATAGGCATCGTGGCGGCGGTTGCCCTCGGCGTTCATCTGTTCGTGGTCTTCTACGAGGAGCCAACGCTACGAAAGAAATTTGGGTCGGACTACGGGGAGTATTCCCGGAATGTGCGCCGCTGGTGGCCACGTCTGCGACCGTGGTACGGCTCGACTAACTGCTGAACGCCGGGAGTACTGCGGATCTCTGTCCCTGAGTTTCGGGAGGTTCTGGATAGGATAGAAGTGCTGCGGGCGGTTGGCACCGGTAGTACCTCTACAGCGGCAGGACCCCGCAGCTCTGCCACTCCGCCACGTGCCTAATCTCGTTCCAGGATGGCGAGAATGGCCTGTCGCGTGGCATTCGGCATCGTGGCGGTACTAGTGTACTCGATCGCGCTCTCGATTCTTATTCTCAAACCTCGCGCGCTTTCTTTGGCTTGTTTTAATTCTTCGTCGTACTTGTGTTGTAAGTCCAATTCTGCTTGCCACTGGTTGACACGAATCTGTTTGATCGCCCATTGGATGGCCTCTTGCGTGCGCTTCGGCTCCTCGAACCTAGCGGCCCAATTCCTACCCATTTCCAAGTACGTATCAAACTGTTCAATCATGTCGCTAATCATGTCTTCCCTTTTCCCAAGGGATGGAGAGCATAGCACGTGCCCCTCGATCCCGCGTGCCTAATCTCATACCCGCAACCCGCTGTCAGTCTTGGATGGGACTGCCAAACATGTAGTAGCCGAAGCCAGTTCGTGAGGACTCAGATCTCCCCGGTTGCTTCCTGTGACCTCCTCCAACGCGACCCTTCGATCGCTTTTCCCTGCCCCATCTCGATTCCGAAGCCGTCCGGGAGTGGAACCACATCCCTGGGGCCGGTTATCCGGGGGAGGCAGCACTTTGCTGAGGGCTGCTATCCTTGCACGATCGTCGACCAGGCGAAGGTAGATCAGGCATCATCGACGATCAACCTCCGGTCGCCCGTCGAATGGGTTATCGACATTCTATGCTTCGTGAGTGCGTTATTATAAACTCTTTGTTCATCCAAAGGCATGGATAGTAGCCTCGTCCGCGACCCTAACCAGCAGCGCGAGGCTAGGATGGGTTCTCGATGATCGACAACCGGGCACAGGAAAGCGATCGTCGGGGGGCCAGCGGGACTGCCGCCACGATTCGCGAAGCCTGCGAAAGAACGTTGACAAGATATTGACAAGAAAATGACAAAGGTTGCGAGCGCACTTGGGTGAGTATTGTGTAGTCTACGGAAAGGTCTGTGTTTCCGCACTCTCCTGTGCAGACCAAATCGGTATGCCTTAATGAGCCCCCGGGATTTTCTACACAAGGATGCCGAGACCCCGCTATATGAGCGTTACATGGTAGCTGGTGTGGTTTGCAGTCTTTCAACCAATTCTGAGCAGGTACTCGAGGCGGCGCGGGAGAGCTTTCTGCCATTCGCACTTCCCGCGGTTTCTGTAGATTTTTCCGTCCGGTTTTGGGTTGACGATGCGGACCAGGCTCGGCCCCCTTGGCCCAAGCCCTATGTGCGAGGACTCGACCACCTGGTGTTTGCTGGATTTGACACCCGGAGCTCGATGCTTGCCGATCTTCATACACGCCGTGTCATTGGGCGGTTCTCGGCCGGCATGGCTGCCGATTCAACCTATTGGAGAACGGTGATCTTTCCCGTGCTCTTGTCGGTTTTAGCCGGTTCGGTCGGGTTTGTCGAGCTGCACGCCGCCTGCGTTGCGAAAGATCAGGGAGCCCTGGTTCTTATCGGGCCATCGCGTTCGGGCAAGTCGACCCTAGCCATGGCCCTCTCGGAGGCGGGGTTCACCTTGCTTTCGGACGACCGGACATTCTGTTCCCTCAAGCAGGGTAAATTAATAGCTTGGGGAATGCCCAGACCGATCAAGCTTAGGCGCGAGGCGGCTGCCTGGTTCGAGAAATTGCGCGATCGAGAAGCAACCGATATTCAAAACGGGGAACGTGTTTTTCATTGCCAACCGAACCGGCGATTCGACAGAAATGGTAGCGCGGGGTGTGAACCACGACTCCTTGTCTTCCTCGAGCGACAACAAGATCCCGGCTTTTATCTGCACCCCATGAGGCGCAGTGACGTCCGGTCTCGCATCGAAATGGACTTAATGGCGGAGCACCCTCCTGCAGCGCAAAAGCAGGCGAAGACCATCGATCACCTGCTGACGCTACCGTGCTGGCACCTACGATATGGGGGTCGGCCGCAGGTAATCGTGGAGCAAATCTGCAAGTCATTCTTGCACAATTCTGAATGGCAGTCGTAAGGAGGTACACCATAGCAAGTATTGCCACCAGCGCGCGGCGCACTCGATCCAAAGGTCGGTCCTTGCCGATGGATGGCAAGAGCCGTGCCAAGACGACGCGCCCGGACCTGCTGCGGCGTTTTACCTCGACTCCGCACGCCACCTCGTTGCGACTGATGCAGAGAACGGTGCGCCTCGAGACGAATAATAGAACTGTGCTGACACTGGCGCGGAAGTTTTTCGAGCGCCACCAACATGGAAAAATCGGACGGCCCGAGTTCCTCTGGCGGATCGTGTGCGAAGCGGATCCGCGGGTTCAGTCCACAGGCGCGCCGCTCTCGGCATTTTCGGATCTGGGGCTGCGCTACGTCAACATAGGACAGAGAGGTTTTCTGGCCGTCGACCTGGACAGACGCGAGGCGATCGGCATGGTTGCCGACCTGTTTCTTGATGGCGAGCCAAGACTCCGACACCGTCCCCCGCTCGATATCCTATTCTGCATGACTGCCGCAAGTCTGGGACTGACTGCCCTTTCCGGCGGCTGCGTCGGTGTGGGGGATCAGGGAGTTATGATTTTTGGGCCACCGAATTCCGGCAAGACCACTGCCTGTTATCTAGCGGCGAAACTAGGCATGGAGTATCACGCTGATCAGGTTGTATTCCTCGACATGAGTCGAGGCGTTCTTCGTGCGTGGGGCGACCCCTTCCCTGCTGTTTTCCGTCCTGAAACGCTGGATTTCTTACCCGAAATACGGCCATCGGCCCATCGCTCAACCTATGCCGACCTTTCGTTTTATTATTACGACAAGACCCCGTTGCAGGCGCGCCGGGCACAATCTGTCGTGCCGGTTTGCAGTGTCTTTCTGGACCGCGGCGCTAGTGCTGAACCGCAACTGCGGGAGATCACTCGCGAGGAGGCTGTTTCACGACTGCGGGACGGCATGCTTTTCAACGAAGGCAACCGATTTGAAGCGCAGGTCACCACCGCCTTAACCGCCTTAGCCGGCAATCCAGTGTACCGCTTGTTATACGGCCGAGATCCGAGGGCCGCCGCCACGGTCATCGAGAAAATGCTGCGATGAAGCACATACTCTGGAAAACACTTGCGTGTTCTTTGGCCTACCTTGGGGTGGCCGTGGCCTGCCTGATTCAATGGAATGGACCCAACCCTTGGCTACGAGTGGACTGGTTTGCGGCAGGTTATTTTGCCTTGCGATTGGTGGGATCGCTGCACTCGATCGTTTCCAGCCTCGGTGTCTTTCGTTCTCGCTCGCTTCGTCAGGAGTGGTGGGCGTTGAATTCTGATCCCGCGGGACCCCGATGGGTCATGCTCTTGATGGCTCTCGACCTGGTAGTCTTTCTGGATTATGGACACTGGCGGCTTGTTCCTTGGCTGGCACAACCTGGCTTGCAGATGATCGGACTCGCGCTGTATTTTGCGGTCACCGTGGGGCAGATCTGGACGGACGCCTATCTGGCCAGATACTTCAAGCAAGATGGAACACCCGTGGTCCCGATGAACCACGGACCGTATCGCTTCGTGCGACATCCGCGATACGCGGCTGCAATTGTCGGAAAAGCTGCCATGGCGCTGATTTTTGCCAGCGCCTTTGGATGGCTTTTGTTTATCGCCTGGAGTCTGCTACTCCTGAACAAGATTGCAGTAGAAGAAAAACATTTGCGGGCATTGTTCGGACCGCAGTATGAATCGTACGCACGGACCACTGCCAAGGTAATTCCCAGGATCCACTAAGAGCGCCTGCGCCAAACTTGCGCGATAAGGGCTCGGAGAAAAGGGGAGGGATAATGTGGAACGAACCCGCCGCGCAATTTCTGGCGAAAGGCTCTTCGCGATTCTCGGCTGTTCGGTGGCCGCTTTAGGTGTCCTCGCAGCGCTCGTGGAACTATCCTCATTTGCGTTTCTCTACGCTTACGCTAGGCTACACCGCGATCCCTTCCCACCCCAGAAGAGTCCAGCCTACAACAGTGAAGAGTGGGGCCGTGCGTTTTGGACAGAACACACCTCGTTTGGGTCCAGAGCACGCAGCAACTACCTGCCTTTCACCGTATGGGGGGCGAAGAAATGGCACGGAAAATACATCAACACTGACGATACCGAGATGGGGACGTGGCGCCGAACCATCCCGGCAATACATGAGGGGTGTAGGAAGACAGGCGTCCGAAGGCTGTGGGTGTTTGGCGGATCAACCGTCTACGGGATCGGCACTCCCGACTGGGCGACAATACCCTCGTACTTATCCCGGGAGCTCAATACCGATCCCTCCGCCTGCTTGGATGTCACCAACTTAGGTGCGGAAGGCTACGTGACCAACCAGGAAGCAATTTTGTTGATTCAGCAGCTAAAGGCCGGTCGGCGGCCCGATATCGCAGTCTTTTATGATGGCATCAATGACTCGCTAGTTGGCGCCTTTTCCCCTGGGATTCCAACCGCACATTGGGACTTTGAGACCATCAAAGCCAAGTTTGAAAGTCCCGTTGCCAGTAAACTTGCATGCTTGAACCTGTTGTACTCTTCACAGTTGGTCAAGCTGCTGATGGAGATCTACGGTCCCGAGGTCCACAGGAAGATTTCGGACGAAGAGCTAGCCGTCAGAGCGCAGGCCACCGTTCAAAACTATGAAGCGAATCTGAAGCTCGTGCAGATCCTGGCAAGTCAGTACGGGTTTAAAGCCTACTTCTTCTGGCAACCCGTGTTGGCCTACGGAGACAAGCCATTGGTACCGTTTGAACGGAACTTACGAGATGCTAGTAGCCAGGAGCTTGGGGGTCACGTCCATCGCGGCCTTACGGCCGTCTATGCGGACGCTGAAAGCCGCTCTGCAGCCTCCGGCAGTTTTGTCTTCCTGAGCCACATATTTGACAAGGTACAAGAACCAATTTATGTCGACGAATTCCATCTCGACTCTCGTGGCAACGAGATTGTCGCGCACGCGATTGCACAAACCGTATGGCCTGGCTCTTTCGCAAGCACCGGGGGAAAGTCGAAGTAGGTTAGTTTGCTAGCTCGGATTTTCCGAAAAGGAAATTCACTGCGAATCACCTTCTCAGCAGCCTGCTGAGCTGAAGCACCGCCATCGCCAGTGGCAGGCTGCACGAATCGTTGGCCAACAGGAGCCGCTACGAGGATGCACGTTCGCCGACGATTCCAAACCGACCCGCGGCAGTTCGAGCAGCACTCGCGATACCCACGGATGATGCTCCCTGACTTATATCTTGCTAATCTCGAAGCTCGGAGGCCCGCCAATCGCGACTCGACCCGATTGCCCATCTCTGCAGCAATCGCAATCGATCCTTATTGCTCGGGATGACCTTGGATGTAGGTTGCAATTGCCTGCGCCACGAGTTCGTTCCCGCGGGGCCCAAGGTGCGCTTCATCGACATAAATCGGCTCAGTCGTCGAATCGAACAAGCCGGCTAAGAAAACGTAATTCCCGTCCTTCGCGGCCCGAATCTCCGCTTCCCGGTACACCGCAGCTATGGTCAGAAACCACAGACTGTCCGTTGAGGCACCGCTCATGTCACGCGTGATCATTTGTTGTTCAAAGGGAACCGGCGGCTTATGACCATAAATGAGTATGGGCTGCCAGAAGCAATAAAGCTTGAATTTGTAAGCTTCACCCAGCGCGCGCACGAGCCGCAGGTTCGCCTCGTAGTTGTCCAGCGTAGTAACCACGTTCGGCTGTGCCTTTGCGCTCAGGGGCGGAGCGGACTTGCCAGTACGGAGACGTGCCAAGACTTCCTTGGTCAGCCGCACGGCGTAGGACTTCTGGAGAAAGTCAAGCCTGCCAGAAAGCGAGCCCTCAACCCGGGCCTTGATCGTGTTGAAGGAAAAATGAGCGTCCAGGTGACCTGACGGTGCCCACGCAAGCGAAGCGTCGTTGACTCCGTCGTAGAAGATGACGATATCGGGATGCCCGCCTGCCTTGAGCTGCTCCGCGAGCAGTATCAACTCTTGATCCGTCACATAGCCTTCCACACCAAAATTCGAGACAACGACGCAGCCTCGATAGCCAGCGTTTAGATCACGAGACAGGTAGGAAGGGATTGTCGCCCAGTCCGGCACCGCAGTTCCATACATGGTCGATCCACCGAAGGTCCAGACAGTCAATCGGTGTGGCGGATCACAGCTCGCGGAGTTCATGGTTCTTCGCCAAACGCCTGTCACACCCTCGTCATTGTTGATGTGTTTGCTGTGCCAGTTTGTGACACTCCAGAGTCTGAACGGAACGTAAACCGTGGGCTTGCTTCGCCTTGCCGATTCCTCTTGCCAGAATTCCCGCGCCCACTCCACTCTGGCATACACGGGACTGCCTGGCTGATTCTCGAGATCCGCCGGCTGTGTTACCGGGTGAATGGACCAGATCGCCCAGGACACGAGCTCGAGCAGGGCCACTCCCAGCACTGCGACGACAACCGTATAGCCCAAAAAGGCGAAGCAGCGAGGCAAGAATCGGGAAAGTGGTCCGCGGATTGGTGAGCCAACCGGTGGGGTATCGACGATCGAAGGACCCGATGAAGGCCCAACCTCCGGGCGCGATTGTCCTTCGTGTTCAAGCAAATCAGCCATCGCTTAATGGGGGAGAACGACGCGGGCAATGGCGCTCAGCCCCACTCCCCGACCGCAATCAGTCGCATACAAAACAGTCTGCGCAGTCGCCCAAGAGGGCGAAATCGCGTTGCATGACGCGTGGGTCAATTGCTGCTCATACTCAGTCGCGAGCGTGCGTACGACTAGGTGCCAAGATCCGTGGTCCCGTCGGCTAAACGCCAATCGCTTACCATCGGGAGAGATGGATGGATATCTCGCAGGATGGGGAAACGACCGGAGCTCGGAAACCTCCTGCGTCGCACGCCGGACAAACAACAAATGCGGATCACTGACATTTCCCGCTGCCGCGATTACGTCGCCGTCATCGGTGACAGTCACATCGAGAGGTCGGTACACGCTCGGCAGTACCGCTTGCGGCGCATCTTTCGAATCGGTCGCTAACAGCCACACAGTTCCTTTTCCGCGATCTTCGCGGAGGAAGGCGAGCCACTTTCCGTTGGGCGATAGCGCCGGTTCTTGGCCTTCAGTCAAAGTCTCGGGCACCGATCCAACTTGGTTGAGAGGAAGCCTCACCAGGAATGATTTCCGGTCCGTCAGCTCAGAATAGAGCAGCGTACTTCCATTCGAGCCGGCTACTGCGAGGGCATCGCCCGGCATGGCTATCTCCTCGAACGTTCCCCTGGTTGAGAGTACCGCCTCATATTTGCGCTGCATCTTCGTGAACGCCACTCGGTCCGCTACTGGCACAGGATTGGCAAACCGGTAGCCATTCAGAGGAGTCGGCAAGCGCCGGCTGAAATCCTCTCCCCGATTCCGAACCGCGTGAAGATTGTAAAGCGTCAACCCGGCCACCAATGGCAAGCCGGCAGCCACCCAGAGTTTCGTCGGCAGTCTCCTGCGGCCAGCCCCGGTACTATACAGTAACAGCGCGTACAGTGCAGTTGTCGCGGCCAGTCGGGACAGCGGAAACCAATTCGAGATCCTGCCGGGCACAGGTGCACTGGCAACCACATACAGGAGCAGCAGGGTGACAGCTTGCCTGTCGTTGCCCGCCGCCAGCAGAATATCGAAGCCGACGATCGCAGTAAAGATTAAGAGGCAAGAATGGTCAGGCGATGTCGTTGTGGAGAGCAACAGCATCAATGGGACCAGAGCTGCCCAGCCCAGAGCCCTGGCATGCGGTGTCTTGTCATCTGTAATTGATCGTAAGAACACAAGCACTAGGGCTGTAACGCTAATCGCCAGCGCCAACGCGTACAGCATGGGTGAATTGATCAATGGAGAAGCATTGAGATCGGGCTCGAAAAGGAATAAATGGCTCCAGAGATTAACGAAGGAATTCTGCGTCAGAACATAAGGTCCCAGCCAATCGCCACGCGAGACTTGGCTCAAGACTTCGCGGAGAAAGACCCGGTGGACCTCTGCGCCGAACAGAAGGATTGAAATGGTCACCAGCGAAGCCGTGCCTGCCAGGAATCCGGCCAAAGCCCGCCAGTTTCGTGTGCGAATAAACAGAACGACCGAAAGAGCAGGAAAGAGCTTCATGACTGCTGAGACCGACCACATGGCTCCGGAGGACCAGTGCCTGTCTCGGCAAGCCGCGTAATAGGCAGTGCAGACAAGAAGCAGGAAGAACACATAGGGCCGGGCATACTCGAAGTCGTTACTTAGGGGACGAACGCACAACAGAGATATCAGCATGAGTCGACGCCAACTGAGGGAAGTCACGTGGCGGAGGACCCACAACGAGAGGGCCAGAAACACAAGATTTAGGACCATCCAAATACGCTTGGCGACGAGTGGTGGCAACCTTGCGAACGGCAGAAAAGGAAGTACGAATGCGGGAGGGTTGGGCGCAAAGGTCACCAGACCGTCCCGCACTCCCCAGTGATCGTTCTGCCGCTGGAACCAGGTCCACTCGTATACGCGGTCGAGGGGAATGCCCTGATGGTAAAGTTCAGCGGCCAAGTAGTAATCGGGAAACTCGCTTTTAAGACTTCGCCATCCGGGCACGACACTGATCCCGATAAGTACGGCGGCGAGGACGGCGAGGACGCACCATTCAACCCGGGGCAACCAGCCCGGACTTTCCAGCCGGACGCTCGAGGTCGAACCTAAGTTCCGAGCTTCCTCATTTTCTGAAGCTTCCGGTCCTCCACCAGTAGATTCCTGCATGAAAGCGATCTCAGCGCGTCGCTCAGAATCGCGATTCGCCAAAGTCCGTCTCTTCGGTCCATGGGGCACTTGTTCTTAGCAGTTTTCAGCAGCCAATCGCCAGATCGAAGTCAAATTGTCAACGCTTTAGGTAGTACAGGTCGGCGCTGTTTCCGGCTGGAGTCTTTTCGCGTCCACACTCGGCTTGGGCAACTTCACAATGTTCTTCAATTGGCGATTGATCCAGAGCTCGACGGGAAAGCTGTAGAAATCGTAATTCAAGCGCATCCGGGCCGGGTAGGCAGTGAGGTGCTGAATCGCCTTGGCAAACCGGCCGTGGCCCGTGGTGGCAATGGGAGCGCGATCGAACGCGATGCGCAAGTAATCTCGCATGGTTTGAACCCGCTGATGATCGCTGCCTTTGAGCCAAGGCAGAACGGTGTAACGCGGAAAATAGTCCGCCCAACCTTCGAGGGATTCCGGCACTTCGATGCCCAACTGCGCCGCCTGATGAAAGATTGGCGAACCTGGATACGGGGTAAAAATGTTGGTCCAGAACTCTGCCCCGGGAAACTTTTGGCAGATGTCCATCATGAAATTAACCGTCTCGCGCCGTTCTTTCGGTCCTTCCCCTGGAAAACCGAAAATGATGTTGAACGAGGGGATTACCCCGGCTCGGATGCAGCGCTCGGTTGATTGGTAGATGTCACCGAGAACCTGGAAATCCTTGTTCATCAGCTTCATGACGGTGGGAGAAGCAGTTTCAATCCCTTGACAAATCTGATGTAGCCCCGAACGACGCAGGAGAGTCAACTCGCTAATGCTAAGACGAGCAGTCAGATTGGTTGTAGCTTGAATGCTCCACTTGAAGGTTCCGCCAGCTTGGATTAAGCCCTCCGCGATTTGGAGCGATCGGTCTAGGTCAACCAGAAAATTGTCGTCCGCCATCCACAGCAGTTCGAGCCGGTAACGCCGGGTTAATTCGATGGTCTCGTCTACAACCTGTTCGACCGGAAGAGCATTCCACTTCCGTCCGTAGACTCCAGCGTTGGTGCAATACGCGCAATTGAAGGGGCAGGCAAAGCTCGAAACATACATCGCCCAACGCCGACCGCAGATCTTCTCGTAGGCGTCGAAGTCCGCCAATTGATAGGCCTTGGCGGGCATCTGCTCGATCCTCTTCAAAGGACGTTCCGGGGTGAAATGAAGCTTGCCGTCGCGCTTGAATCCGATGCCCATGACATCATCGAGAGGGGCATCGTCTCGCAAACGATCGGCGACGGCGAGCATGCTGTCTTCGCCCTGGGCACGCACCACAATGTCCACGTAAGGGGCTTCGAGCGTCTGGGTTGGCAACAGTGACGGGTGCCACCCCCCGAGAATTATGGGGAAATCGGGGTCCCACTTCTTGATCGCCCTAGCGACGTCTACGGTCTCGCGGATCATGGGCCCGGTCACGAGCGAAATGCCTAGGCAAAGGGCGTCCTTTACTTCCTCCAGGATCCGCTTCTTGTAGTCAGGTACGATCGAGGCATCGATGATGCGGACGTCGTAACCCGCATCCAACAGAGGAGTTGCAATCGCGAGGATGCCAAGAGGGGCGGTCGCCTCAATGCTCGAAAAGGAGGCGACGAAAAATACAATCTTTTTCGACGATTTCACGTGAGTGCCTTTCGCTGTTCAATCGTGACCAAAGAACTTGACGTCGATTGGCTCGCGGTTGGAATGCCACGACCTACACTGGGTTCTCAAGCCGAGCATATCTCCCGCGCACTATCGCACTTGCGTGTCTGGACGAATCAAACTCAGAAAAATAGTGATTGAAAGGGTACCATGTGGCCACCCGAAGTTTGTATCTAAATTGTCAAAACCGTGCAAATTCGACCTCTCCCATAGCCTTATTCGTCCCCATCCCCGGGGGAGGTGTTTCCCTGCCCCATTGCGGAATGCACACCCATTCTCTAAGCACTCGGCCCAGTCTTCCCTTCCGACCACCTCGGGTTCGAACCATGCCCCTCGTTTTCTATTTTGGTTCTAGCGCTCCGCGCACGACTCCGGTGTCAAGAATTCCTCCGTTGAAGAGTGCGAATCCTAACCCCGCACAGTAGATAACTCCCCCGCAAACGATTTGCGGCAACAACCCGGCGTAGCTGTGAGCGGGAAACTCATATCGGGCGAACAATAGCACTCCCGCCAAGGGCACGCACAGAAGCAGGGGCAGCGAGTAGGCTTGGTTCAGAAACGTTCGCAAAGGCATGTCCAGGATGCGACAGGCGTGCCGCGGAAGAAAAAAAAGGCTGGTACAGGCCAATGGAATCGCCGTGCCCAAGGCAACACCGGTAATGCCGAATCTGCGCACTAGGAACAGGCTCAGAAGTAGATTGACTCCGCCCTCGAGCAGCAGAACGAACGCTAGTATCCGGTGCTGACCCATCCCGAGAAGGATTTTGTTGGAAGTCGATTGCGCGAGGTAGATGCTGCGGGGAACGAGTAACAACACCAGGATGGAATAGCTCGCTATATACCGGGCGCCCACCCAGGCTTCAATGATCGACTTGCCCAAGATCACCAGAGTGACGCAGAGAGGAAAGATGATCAATGCACAGGCCCGGTTGCCTGCAGTAAAGGTACGCTGCAGGCGAACCAAATCTCCGACCGCGTGGAACTGGCTGGACATCGGCGTAAAGATTTGGGACATGCTTCGGACCGCATAACTTGAGTATTCGACGAGCCTCGACCCGATGAAAAAGAACGTGATGGCGGCCGCAGGAAGGAAGGCCCCAATCACCATTGCATCGGACTGGAACCGAAGCTTTTCTGCAACCACAATGGCGAATGCGAACACTCCGTAGCTCACCATGTCGCGAAGCGCCTTGCCCTCGACCCGCCCCGGCCTGAGGCGAATCGGCAAAGCGTGAAGTGCCATCCAGGTGAAGATCAGAGAGGTTAGGAGATTCATCGCGACGAAGATGGTCCCGATGGTCAACAGCCCTCCCCCGTTCCTCAGAGCCACCACGATCAAGACGGCACGGAGCAGCGTAACGCCGATGTTGCCGAGTTGGAGCCATGAGAATTTCTGCAGTCCTTCAAGGACTCCAGCAAACGTATTGAGAGGAAAGGTTAGGGCAACACTTACGCCGGCCAGCAAAAATAGCAGCCGTGCGGACCCTAGCAAGGCAGGAGGTATCCTGAACAGCGTCTGGAGATGAAAGAATCCGATTCCGGTCAGGAACAACACAACCAGGGCCACAACAGCATAGAATCCCAGGCTCGTGCTCAAAAAGTGCGCGAGTTGGGCTTCATCTTTGGTGGCGACACACCTGGCCGTGTAGTTCACGATCGAGGATCGAATCCCGAGGTCGAGAAGTCCGTAGTAGCCGGTAATGGCGAACACCAGAACCCACAGGCTGAACGCCTCATCGCCCAATCTATGAAGGATAAAGGGGGAAAGCAGAAAGCCGACCACAGCGTGTACGAGCAGGCCCACCCAGGTCGCACTCACATTCTTGACGGCTTGTCCCATCAGGCTCATGAAGTCTCACAAAAGAGGGCCATTCTTGTAGGTTGGCCACTCCATCAACCCAAGATGCCGCCTCGCCATCTGCGATGGAACGACCTGAACGGATCACACATTCGTCGAAGCCGCCCGCATTCTCGCTCGATTCAGCCATCGCCAGCGCGGGATTTCGCAAAGATACCGCAGGCCGGCCAGAGCGTGAAAGAGGCTTCGTCTTATGAGAAGCTGGCGCCTCCACCACCCCACGTCCAGGATGAGGGATGGCTTCTCTTTGGCGGCCGCAGCCATCCTTGCCATGCGGGACAACGTTAGCAGCCGATTTCGCATTACGTGCTTCTCGGCACAATCGTCCCGGTATTGCTGGTAGAGAAATAGAGTGAGTTTGGCCTTTGGGAACCAACGAAATTCGTAGGCTGGCAGTTCACAAAACGCCCACGGCCGTGCATAGCTTTCCAGCCATACTCGAGGCGCGGGGCGAATTCTCGCACCCCAAGCACGAACTAGCTCCGGAACGGGCGCCCGAAAAAGCTTCGCCACCAGCTCGGTGATTACCACCACGAACTCTCGCAGCACCAGATTGTCCCCGACCTGTTGCTCAATCCGATTCCATAGCGACGTGTCGGACGTCCGCTGATTCAGAAAGTACCCGATCTCGAAGAAGCAGGACATTCGTATCCAGTAGGTGAACAAGTGTTGGCACGCGTGCAATACCTGCAGGAGAAACGCATCCTCCTCCGTGAGAGCGGGAAATGAGAATCCGCTCACGCGCTGCATTCTGGTTCGCTCTACGGAGAATTGCCGCGGCATCGCCGGCAGTCGGTGCATGTCTTCGCTATCCCAGGGATCCAAGTGCAACTCCACGGCATGAGGCGCTTGGGCCGAATATTGCTCGCCACTGCGGGACGCTCGAGTCCCAGGCATCAGGAAGACAAATTTCTGGCTGGATTCCGGAACTTTCTCGCTATATCCAGCTTCGACCAAAACCCGTTGCGCCGCCGATAACGACTGATCGTCGATCAGATAGTCGAAGTCGCTCTGATGGCGGAGAGTCACATCCGGACAGAACTGAGGAACCAGGGACAACCCCTTTAGCACTGCATACCGGACACCGGCTTCGTTGAACTTCTGATTGAGAACGTCGAACCGAAGCGACATGTCGGCAACCCGTCGCTGGTTGGCCGCGAAATTCCCTTCTAGACGAGAAATCACCCAGCTCGGGACCGCGTCCGAGTTGGTGTTCTTGAGTTTCTGCAGAAAGTAGAAGGCCAAGCCTGAGTCGTCCAGCCATTGGAGGAGGTGCTCCCATTCCCGCGGGCTGACTTTCTTAAGCTTTTCGACGTGGTTCGAGGGGGTGCTCGAAAAACTCAAGAACTCAACGATTTCTTCGGCCGGGGTTCGCCTCACGACCGCACCTCCGCCGATTCCTCGAGCGTCGATCCAGTCGGGCAACCTGTTCTAGCGGCATTCATCAGCCTCTCCGGTAGCCATTGGCGAGTCGAGCCGTCGGAAGTGGCACAGGAGGACGGCGGGTCTCTGGCAAGCGTCGGCGAATAGGTTGTCTTTACCCGCTCGGACAAAGATCGGCTTTTCCGGATCGCCGAGTCGCAGGGCTAGTTGGGCCAGGCACGCGAACCCATGGGCGTCAAATGCTTCGACAATTTCTTCCGCGCCCCGGGGCAGCATTTCAATTTGCACCGCGGTGCTGTCATCCCGAAAGCCAACTCGCCAACCGTGGGCGTAGGCTTCGGGGTGAAGATCGCTGAGGAAAACATCGCCTCCGGGTTTCGTCACCCGCGCCAGCTCGCGCGCCAGGGACACCAAGTCTCGGATATGTCCTACGGCAAACGAGCAGATCGCCAGATGAAAAGCCGCGGCGCGGAACGGGAGACTCTCACAGGCTGCTTGGGCCAGCCTTCCAGCTATCGCATGTTTCGTTCGCGCGACTCGCAGCATGGCGGCTGAGCAATCAATTCCCACTCCCCTGGCTCCGCTCTGAGCCGTGATTCTTTCCAACCACCGGCCGGTGCCGCACGCCAGGTCGAGAATCCGTTTGTTGCCCAAGTCCGCAAGGAAAGGTAAGAGATGACGTTCCTCGCAGGCGAGGAGGGGGTTCGGAGTGCAGTCGTAGATCGGGGCCCAACGCTCGTAGCCCTCTCGAACCGGCAACCCAAGGGAGGCACTTCGAGCCCGTAGTCCGTTTCCGCTAGCGGTGTTTGACGTCGGCTCTACGGTGGCTCTGCTGTTCACAGGCTCTCTGCCTTAGGCTTCCGCAGCTCGATGATCTGCTGCATCCACTTCAGTTCCAAGGGCGCTCCGTAGATACCCAGGCGATAACGCCAACTGCTGAGCGCCTTCAGCGCGAGTCGTCCCCAATGGGGCAAGCGGATATCTTGGACCGTCGGCCAACGGGAGGACACGACCAGTTCAAAATTGTCGATCAGGCGTTTGGTGGGGAGACGCAGCCAAGGTGTCTGAGGGTCTTTCTGGGTGGCGAAACGCTGCCAGCGCTCCGTGGCCCACTCATCAGGCGTGGTCGGAAATTGGATTTGATCTTCGGCCTCGCCATACATTCGAGCGCGCTGGGGCACCGGCGTATAGTGCTCGACAATGATCTCGGCCTGCGGATTCAAGCGCTTCAACTGTCGTATAAACCCAATGCAATGGTGGGTATCGCTTTCCGGATCTTTTGGGTTTCCGAAGATGATGGAGAACTCCGGGATAATGCCGAACCGGCGGATGCGCGACGCCAGAGCCAGCGTGTCCTCGGCGCGCAGATCCTTGTTCATCTCCTTCAAGATCTCGTTGGACCCTGATTCGGCGCCAAAGAAAATCATGGTGCAGCCAGCCCTTCGCAGTGCCTCGAAGGTAGCGTCGGAATACTTCATCATGATGTCGGCTCGTCCTTCACACCACCAGCGCAGATGGAGCGGTTGAAGGCGGTCAGCAAGTTCGCGGGTATGATCCTCCCGCAGAAAGAAGTTGTTGTCGTAAAACTGTACGGCGTCGGCTCCGTAGGTCTCGACCAGATGTCGCAGCGCGGTCTCGGTGCGCGCCGGCGATTCCATTTTCTGCCGGCTGC
>Ga0187780_10001278_pt1 | contig 18991 bp, 18 predicted proteins | sample 1015_Q2_SP10_20__FD_132429 | JGI IMG/M metagenome (GOLD analysis project Ga0187780, IMG submission 132429) | Tropical peat soil microbial communities from peatlands in Department of Meta, Colombia - 1015_Q2_SP10_20_MG | ecosystem: Environmental > Terrestrial > Soil > Wetlands > Peat | place...
CCTTGAATTGTTGCTGCACCAAATGCCGAAACTGCTGTGCGCAAGACATCCATAGGGGCTGCTGTTGGAGGTAAGTAGTTCAGAACCTGCAAAACCGCCGTTGGTAATGTACGTTCTTCAAGCATCTGAACTTTCAGATCAACCAGTTCCATTTTTGTCGGCAGTTTACCATACCAGAGTAGATAAGCAATTTCCTCGAATGAGGTCCTACCAGCGAGGTCGTGAATGTTATAGCCACGATATATGAGCCTGCCTTCTGTACCCTCTACTTTGCTAAGCGCGGTTGTTGCTGCTACCAAGCCCTCCAAACCACTACGATTCTGTTTGATTGTTGAAGTTGTTTCTGATGTCCCCGTTGTCATTTCTTTTGCTCCTTTGCATCTCAGGATATCCAATTCCTATAAACACATGAATGATCCTTTTCTTAATTATTACCATGGAATTTTACGAAAGTCAATGTTTTTCGATGAAACTTGATACTACTTGATTTATATTGATTACATCATCATATTGACGTATACCTGTTGACAAAGTGGCGCTAACTTTCTATCATTGGGTATAGACATTCAATTGGTATCCCACTCTGAAATTGAAGAAAGTTGATGCGCGTATGATAGAGTTAGACGGTGAAAAATACCTGGATGGGGATGAAGCTAGCAACTTGTTGGGGGTCAAAATGTCCACCCTTTATACGTATGTGAGCAGGGGCATACTCAAAAGCTATAAGCGGGGCATCAAACGACAGCGTCTCTACAAACAGGCCGAGCTTGAATCTCTCCTGCGCCTGCGCCCAAGTGACACGCCTTCTCCAATCTCCAGCACAAAACAATCCTCTGAGGAATCCCCTGAGTCAAACAAAGGACGAACTGAAATCCCGCTTGCTGAAGATTGGGTACCTTATATGTGATACTACCTCGCATTCAAACGATCTTTTGCAATCTGAAGCCTATATTATTGTTCGAAGTACTTTTGCTAAACGTTGCACACCTGTGCGAATCTCATCTTCCCTAAATGCTGTATAACCGAGGAGCAAGCCCTGGGCATCCTGAGAATTTTCTGGCTCAATGTGGAACATAGAAAGTGGTGGAGCTTCAATTCCATATGCTGCCGCGGCCTCTGAAGCTCTCTGGTCGTTCAAATCATCGAGCAACCAACCAATCAGGTACATACCTGCCTCATGTGGACTTACTTCAAGCAATCCTTTTAATTCTTGCTCAACTGCTGACACCAGAGCAGCCTGGCGTCTTGCGTACAGCTCACGCATGCGCCGTATATGCCTTCCAAAGTGCCCCTCGTCTAGAAAGTCAGTCAAGATCACCTGCCCTAAGGTAGGAGGATGCAAATCAATCGTTGTGCGAGCGGCTACAAATCCATCGACAAGATCGGGCGGAACGACCATGTACCCTACACGCAACGCGGGAAAAAGCACCTTGCTAAAAGTGCCCATATAAATGACGCGTCCAGAGGTATCCAATCCCTGCAAAGCTGCGAGCGGTCGACCTTTGTAACGAAATTCGCTATCATAGTCGTCCTCAAGTATCCACGCCTTAGCACGGCGTGCCCATTCAAGCAAAGCCAGGCGACGCGATAAACTCATGGTGACACCCAGAGGATATTGGTGTGAAGGGGTGACGTAAGCCATATTGGCAGTTGCGCTACTCACCATCTCCGGGGTGACACACATACCTTCTTTGTCAACGGGAACAGCGATAAGATTCGCGCCAGCGCCTAGCAGCGCACCCTTTGCACCTGGATAACATGGGTCCTCGATCAACACATCATCACCCGGATCCAGCAGTACCCGCGCAGACAGATCGAGCGCCTGTTGCGAGCCGGTGACGATGATCACCTGCTCAGGTTCACACTTCACAGCACGAACAGAGCCAAGATAAGCAGCTATCGACTGGCGCAATGGTGTATACCCGGCAGGATCACCATAATTGAGAAGATCATATGATCTTTGGCGGGCATGTCTTGCTGTAATTTGTGACCATATCTTCAGAGGAAATTCATCAAGAGCAGCAAGGCCTGGTCGAAACATATGCACCGGTGAGAGGTCATACGGTGACGCAGTCGCAGTAGACGCCATCATCAATCCACGTTGAGAAAGGGAGCGGCTACTTTGTTCATGAAGCGATGGATGAACACCTTCAACGGACTGCGCCTGGAGTAATTCGTCAGGCAGCTCACGTGCCACGTACGTTCCACCCCCCATCTCACCCTCAAGATACCCTTCGGCTAAAAGTTGTTCATATGCATTGAGAATAGTACCCCTGGCAAATCCCAGTTCCGAAGATAAGGCGCGTGTCGAAGGAAGCTGTGTACCGGAGGCTAATTGACCTTTGAGAATGGCATCACGCAAACCGGTATAGAGTTGGCGATAGACCGGTACAGGTGATTCAGGGTCAATATTCAATACACTTAGAGGAACAAATGTTGAGTTCTTATTCATCACGATCTCCGTGGCATTTTTCAAACACATCAGTAATAGAAAGTGGTATAGCTAGTATATACATAAGTGGTTCTTGTGTCTATACCAATTCTCTGGTATCCTTATATCAGAACATGATGAGGCCAGAGATGTACATAAGGCATCAAGGTCATGTAGTCAAAGAAGTTTATTCTCGTGGTCAAGTACAGAAACATTTCACTACTCAAGAGGAGGACACACCTGAACCACTGCAAACTTGAAAAACCCTAGAACCGGAGGAGGTAGAAGAGATGACAATAAACGAAACAACACTGGTAGAAGCCACAAACAGCACACGAGCGCCGCAAACACCTGTTGAGCGGCAGCGTAAGCTGCGGGCCAATGCACTTTTGGTTGTAGTGACGATGATATGGGGAAGCAGTTTTCTGATTGTTCAGGATACGCTCAAACTCGTCGGTCCGTTTACCTTCCTGGCAATACGATTTGGATTTGCAGCGTTAGTCCTGGCATTTCTCTTCAGGAAACGCCTGGTACACATAACCTATAGCGAAATCGTGACAGGATCAATCATTGGTCTGTTTCTGTTTGCTACATACGCGTTTCAAACAGTTGCATTACAATATTCGACATCGAGTAAGGTTGGTTTCATATCGGGCATGTATGTTCCATTGGTTGCATTACTCGCCATTCCATTTCTCAAGCAAAAGCCAACGTTAGGAGGCATCCTGGGCATTGCACTTTCAGTGTTTGGATTGATACTCGTTTCGCTCAAAAATCGCTTTCAGATTACATTAGGACCTGGGGAGTTACTTGCGTTGGCATGCGCGTTTACGAGTGCGCTGCATGTCATCTCCATTAGCAAATTTGCCCCGAAGTCAGATGCTATCAATCTGACCTTAGTACAGATCGCAATAGTTGGGCTGTTCAGTCTCGTGGCTATGCCTATAGCGAGAGAGCCATTCAGCTCCCCGCCTTTCACTGTATGGGCATCTGCATTGTTTCTGGGTGTTGTTGCAACAGCTTTCTCCCTGGCGGTGATGAACTGGGTTCAGCAGTTTGTGAGTAGCACTAAGGCTGCGATGTTCTATGCACTTGAGCTGGTATGGGTTAGCATTTTTGGGCACTTTGCAGGTGATAATCTCAGCCTGCTCGGGTGGATAGGCTGCGCCAGTATGCTTTCTAGCATGGTGGTAGGAGAACTGCGCCTTTCGATGATAATGGACTTAATACCTCTACGATATCTAGCCAGCATATCATGTAAATTGGTTGGTGAGCCTTTCACTGACTAAGTAAACAGTCACGACTCCCTCCATGAATGCAGATGAAAAAGTCGCACTTGTAACTTTGCTATCTGCATTCACGGACTCATGAAGAAGAATAGTGAGTTTTCACTCCTGATTGAAAGTGACTATCGCTTTTTTCTCAAGAGTATCGGAATGGATTAGCGTTTCTTTAGCGGGAAAAGAGCGCTAACACGCATTTCGAAAGTTTCGGCTGCTGTCATTGGAAGTTCTTGCTACCTATCCTGTTTAAAAATTTGATACGACAATCTTTCCATTAGCACTATAGACTCCATTAGGCGGTGGGCATCGGCGATCTGATCGAACTGGAACACTCTCGCAGGTTTGACCTGATAGCTGCCATCTGATACAAGATCAACCAGCTCTTGCACTGGAATATCCGATAGTGGAAACTCTTTTGTTCCTAATAAGAGACCTGCAAAAGTGTTTCTGTTCACCAATCCACAAGCGCGCACCTTACTTGTAGATTGGCAAGGAGATGCTCAAAGAGCACTGGCGTTGTTTCGTGCCAGTACAGGGCGCTATGTTGGGGAACGCTGGTTCACCACCCTGGTGCATGATCTCAAGCACATCAGCCCTGAATTTCGCGAGTGGTGGCCGCGACACGATATCCTACGAGTGCATACAGGCAAACAGGAATTGAAGCATCTCATAGTGGGACAATTGGTGATGCAAGCAACGACATTGCAAGTGGTCGATCACCCAGATGTACGTTTGATCATCTATACTCCTTTGCCTGAAGGAGACACAGCAAACAAATTAGCTCTCCTGGCCAGTTTGGCATCTACTAACAAGGATATTCTGAGGGTCTAAGGGTTAACATCCTACAACTGAAGAAAGTCATTTCTGCTGAAAATGAGCAGGGGAAAGGCATAAAAAGTGCGTTCCCCCATTGAGGAACGCTCATATTTCCGTTTACCAACTAATTATAACATATTTCGGACGAAAAATCAAGTCTAATAAGCGCTTGCTTGCTACGTTTTAACGCCATACATCATATTCGATATTATCGTCCAGCAGAAAAGAAAATAACCCATCTTCCCCCAGGCCATGTTGCTTTTAGGAAGTAGCAATCTGCCCTGGGGATATACAATGTAGCTGTCGAAAGTCCCCACTCTTCATCGCTACCAGTATGGTTTGAAATGCTGGAATTCAGAGGTAGTACAGTGAAAGTGGTTATTGGTGCCTGGTTGTGCTGCCCCATACCGAACCAGATTGGAGTACCATCACTTAAATCGCCACCATGAAATGTCACTGCGCCTGAATAATTGGTTTGTGTTAGTATGAAGATACGCCTGTACCAGCCGATTTCTGGAGGTTGAGCATGTTTGAAGTTCGTTAAGATTGCATCAGGACCTTCAAAACCAATAACCAGTACGGGAGAATTTGCTGCAGCCTGAGGGGAAGGATGTGTTTGAGCAACAACAGGACAATCACGGGGAGCTGGACCTAAAGTGGCACTTGGAATGAATGGTGAAGAGCTACTGAGAGCCCATACAACCTCTTCATTTGGAATAAATCCATACGAATCAATAGGAGTGGGAGTCGGGGTAATCAATGTTGTAGATTGATCGGGAGCCGTTCGCGATAAGAACCCGGACGCTACGCTCCTTATAGAAGGAAACGTGCTAAAGAGCACCAGCAGAATCAATAGAACTGAACAGCTTGCAGTCGCATAACGCCAGAAACGCTTGCGGAGCAATGGACGTCTTTCCAGTGCTTCGAACATTCTTGAGAATCGTGGTCTTTTTTCAAGAGGATCAAGGTCAGTGATTTCTACAATGTGGTCATCATTCGCCGGATCATTCTCAAATTCATTCATTGGTACCTGCTCTTATAGGCTGAAGCTGGATGATATGGCTTCGTATACTGGCGCTTCGACTCCTGTAGAGGAACCGGCTTCTCTCTTGCTATTGCTGGCAAGAAGATCTTTCCATGTTTCCTCCCCTCCAATATGTTGAACGGCAACGCCTCCAAGTGTCATTGACAAAGGTGAATCGCCTATATGTAATATACTTACAGCATGGCCTGATCGTTTCACGCGCGATAACGCATCCAGCAAAGGATCACTGACTGTACTTGTAACAACTACGACAGTCGCTCCAGCCGGAAGCCGGGTGCGCTCAATCAGTATCAGCTCTTCAATCGAACTGCCAAAGTACGATTGAATGCGCGCTAATACTTCCATAATACGTTTTCGCTGTTCTTCGTTGCTGGCTGGCGGCAAATGAATGCGGCGGCGATTCAATTGGTCAGCTAGCACTATCTCCATTTGATGGTCCTTTTCTCTTTCATCTTCGTTTTGAGGCAAAGCAGGAGAAAGTTCACCAGGCTGATTCAGAGAAGAGGGTGTTTGTGAAGTAGAAATAGACATACCCAATTCCGGCATATACATAATGGTGTTTGCATAGAGACCTACAGCATATCCCTGGTTAAGTGCCCAATCAGCAACGGAAGCAGTAACGCAAATGGCCAGTTCCTGAAGCTCCGGTCGAATACCGTACCATGCATCAAGCTGCGAGATAATGTTTAGAAACAGCACCAGCGTATATGTCGTGGTTGCCTGGTAAACTTTGCTTTGCAGTTGCAGGGCGCGTGCTGTGGCTTTCCAATGTACGCGCCGCAGTTCATCTCCAAACATGTAGTCACGTACACCTATCACACGCGAAGGATCCTCTAACACGCGGCGAGGAGCTCGATTGTCCCCAAAGGGATGATGTGATGGCAGACCAAAGCGGGTAATAGGAACCACTAAGGGATAGACGAGCAAGTATTGCCTGTTAGAAAGCGATTCCTGGCGATTAAGAAATCCAAACACATCACCACTCCGCAAAACCGTTGGCCCAAACGTATGTACGCCTCGCGTATTGCAGAGTATGGTATATGGTCGAGTCACACGCTCATACCAGCGCAAGCTAAACAGATTCTGGAGAATCACCAGGTTTCTGGCAGGGCTGATTTGAATGTGACGGCCCTTAATGGTTAATTCCCTTGGAACGCTATCCTCGATTTCAAGCCATGGAAGCGGCAAAAGCTTGGCATTCTCAATAGCCAAAGAAAGACTTATCTCTTCTCCAAAAAGAACTCGCTGTTCGCTAAATTGTCTTTGATAGCGCAAATCTTGCAGGCAATATTTCGCCCAGATATCTGTGGTGGCCAATACTATCATTCCCAGGAATCCTATTACCAACAGCAAAGGCTGGCGGATAAGCAGACCAAAGAGAAGAATGGCAATGCACAGATAATACCATTGCTTTTTCATGATTCTACCGGTACGGAAATGTTATGCAGTACTTCCTCTATGATTTGCTCCATGACACGCCCATGCAGGCGCGTCTGGCTCGTGGCAATCATACGATGAGATAGAACAGGACGCGCTACTCGCTTAACATCATCAGGTATCACATAGAAGCGGCCGTGAATGGCGGCGTAGGCCTGTGAAGAGCGGTAGAGTGCGAGAGTACCTCGTGGACTAACCCCCAACTCAACTCCGCTGTGGTTGCGGGTAGCTCGCACAAGCTCGACTATGTAATTTTCAACAGCTGGCTCAACTCGCACCCTACGAATCAAGTGTTGCAATTCTTGTAGACTTTCTGCAGAAAGAACCGGCTGGAGATCATCTAACGGTTGTGTTTCTTTGAAGCGCTGAAGGATCAATCGTTCTTCAGAATGACCTGGAGAGTCGAGGCGTAGGCGCATAAGGAAACGATCGATTTGTGCTTCTGGCAGGGGAAAGGTGCCTTCTAGTTCTATCGGATTTTGCGTGGCAATGACAATAAACGGGCGTGGCAACATGACTGTTTCACGTTCGACACTGATTTGACGCTCTTCCATTGCTTCCAACAATGCTGATTGAGTACGTGGCGTGGCACGATTGATTTCATCAGCAAGCACAAATTGCGCCAATAGTGGTCCAGGCCGGAACTCGAATTCACTTTTCTTTTGATTAAAAAACGTAATACCAGTAATATCTGAAGGTAACAGATCGGGGGTGAACTGAATACGTTGAAATGAACATCCGAGAGATTTCGCGAGCGATTTTGCCAGGGTGGTTTTACCTATCCCCGGCACATCTTCGAAGAGTACATGCCCCTCGCAGAGCATTGCGACCATGAGAAGGTCTATTACTTCCTCTTTACCTATCATCACGCGGCTGACATTCTGGCGAACAGTTCGCGTGGCCTCCTGAACCTGACGGATTTCGTCTATCTGAGTCATATAAGTCCTTAGAAAGGCTTACTAGAGAGAAGTTATTGAGAATGGCGACATTTTCACACGTATGAAGCCTTAATAATTATACACACGTCAGATGACAAATTTCACTTTATTCTGCCACTTGTAAGATCATGCCTATGAGAATTTGACTGCTTACCGTGTTTGTATTTGCACAGTTACAGTCTGAGACCTTGCTGTTTGTCCATTCTGATCCGTAGCAAGAGCATAAACAAAGGCCTGTACATTTTTTTGCCCAGAGCCAAAAGTAAAGACGTACCATGGAATGGTTGCATTGCCATTGCTATCAGTCGTTTGTGGGCCAGCAGTAGAGCGGCCAGCTTGAGTACTATAGCGTATTACAAGTATGACACTTACACCCGGTTCACTGGTATTCACACCAACACCCACAAAACTACCATTCATTATGTGCTGTGGTATGCTTGTGAACTGCACGGTCAGTGTCCCACCTCCACCAGGTGTAGGACTTGGTTGACCTGTAGGATTCGTTGGCTTAAGCGCCGGAGTTGACTGTACTGGGGGCTGGCTATTTTGATTGCTCCCACTTCCACCGCCAGGAGCAGCAAAGGTAGGGCGGAGATTAACCGTCCCTGTGGGATTAGATCCCTTTGGGATAGCTTGAGAAGTAGAAGAAGTGGAAGCCAGAAAGTTAGAATTTCCTAGAAAAGCAGCGCTAGCCAGAGAAACAAAAATAATCCCTGCGATGAGAACCATTGTCATTGCAATCATGAGTACTTTATAAGCAGGATCTTTGTGCCAGTAATATGCGAGCCTGGCTCCTATACCCCTGGGGGCAGGTTCGGTCTGAGGACGTATAAGCTGTTCAGGTCGTAATTGTGCCATCTGACCACCATAATACTGGTGCTCTTCCCCGGCAGGAGGTGCAGGTAATACCAACTTTCCCGACTGAAGTTTCTCCTCTTGTGTATCTGGTTGATTGATCATCGGCATGATCTCCTGTTTAATACCATGTAAAATATTGCTATGGATACTTTCTCATTCGACATATTTCAGTATATGTGATCTCGTATCGCATACGCAATATGATGGGCCAGAAGTCAGGGTCAGCAAGTAAATCCATATAGAAACAGAGAAGCCAGCTCTTCATTGTGAGGAGCTGGCCCTTGTCTTGCGAGTGCCTGGTTACCTTATGTCACTTCACAATACATGTGATTGGCTTTACCAGCCATATCAGTCTATCGACTTATGAAGGTCACTCCTGGGCCAGGAGTAAACTGGACATAGGTGACCTGCCATGGATATGCACCCCAATTCATATTGCTTGCAATCACATCGCCGTTACTAAGTATCTGTTCTACTACACCTACATGTCCCAATCCATAGGCGCCTTGCACCCAAGGCTGCAGGTTTATAATAGACCCAACTGTTGGTGAACTGGACACTTGCCAGCCAAATTGATACGCGCGAGCTGTCCACTCCCAGGCATCAGACTGCGTCGTCCATGGCACAAAAAAGCCATGAAGCTCGTAGTAACGCTGATCGGCCCACCATGTACACTGCCCATAGGGGAAAACATTCACAGAACCTACAGGTGGATTTGGGGAATCGGCGGGTGTTGCCGTGCTATTATTAGCTGAAATGGTATTCAGCGATACAATCGATGTCAATGGACTCACATGAACCACGCCACTTACCGTTTCCCCGCTGGGAATGCAAATAACCTGGTTGACATAGATGAGATTCGGATTCGCGATGTTATTGTGGGATGCTAATATTCCCCAGTTTGTACCAAAGCGATACGCTATCCCATTAAGTGTATCTCCACTTACTACTATATATGTGCGGTCACCGCTAGAGCAGACGGTTTGCGATTGGGCATGCGCGCTCCCCACATTCAGGCCCAGAGTGATACTTACAAAAAGCACTCCGAGCATCGCTGCTACACTTAACTTTCCTACAAAACTTCCTGCACTATTTTTCTGGAAGATTCCTGGTCGTCGCCACTGCATTGACGTTAGCATATTTGCACTGCGTTTCCGCAATGACTCAAAGTAGGATTTCCAGACTTGATGGTGTTTTCGCAAAATTACCTTTCCTTTAGATTACGACTTGCAGCACTCGCAAGTATTGCTCTGTTGTTACATAAATTGCGGTCGTATGATTACAAACACTACCTGTGTAACAGAGACAACGTTTACATATCATATCACATACAAAATGAGTCATTATGACACAATTTAGTATATAAAACAGTCGTGAGATTAGTGTAGAGCTTCATTTACAGCGATTATGTAACATATCGAGGTGTTATCGTTTCATTACCAGAATATAGGAATATTTGGCTATGAAAGCCTCAAAAAATGGCTCTTCTTTTTTGAAGAGAAGCAGGGAGAGCATCTTGAAATCAGAGAAGAGATTAGAAAGCCATTGCTTCAGAAACAATATCCACGGATAGTGCCTCCAAATTCGGTTCATGGATCATTTTGACAAACGGGCCTATAGGCCGCCAGATTTTCGGATCTGTTGGGCCAAAAATAGCTACTGTGGGAACTCCAAGCATCGCTGCCAGGTGCGTGATACCCGAGTCGTTGCCAAGATAGCACCTGCATTGTTGTAAGTGTTGTGCCACTTCTAAAAGTGGTGCATGTGTAAGCATCTTCAATATTTCAGGTGTTGGAGGTAGCGAAAGGTTTTTCAGTAGATCGAGAATGCGATCAGTATCGGCAGGTCCTGAGAGCAAAAGAACTGGATGATTCTGCTCCCATAATCGCTTGATGATTTCTGCAAAGTGGGATGTTGGCCAGCATTTCTGTGCCGATCCACTTCCTGGATGAATGGCAATGAAACGATTTGCTGAAGTTGGTACATCTATGGGCATGCTGATTTCCCCACCTCCGGGTGACCATAAAGGCCCACCCAACCGCCACTCAACCACTCTTGCCCCTACGGAGGTGGATGGATTTTCACCGGGTTTATGCAAATCGTGTGTAATGCATTGTGTATCCATGCTTTGCAGCCCGATGGTTCGGGCCAGGTAATCAACGATATGAAGTCGTTCTCCTGTTGAGGGTCTACCAGGGGCAATAATACTCTGTTTGGCGCTAGCCATCTTTAGATTGTGCTCAATAATGCCATCAGAATCACGCATCCAACAAATAGCAAGATCGGTTTGAGCCAGAAGATCATGCAAAGAAGCAGTGTGAATACCGGTAGAAGAAAATAACTCGCTCCACTGGATATCCTGAAAGTCAAAGGTCTCTTCTGCGACACCAAATGCTCGCGCCAGGGGTAGCACCTGCACATTGCTCACCAGCGTAATACGCGTCCCTGGAGACTGATCTCTCAGAGCTTTCAGTACCGGGAAAGTGAGTAATGCATCTCCTATCGCGCCTGGACGGATGACGAGAACGCTTTTCATTTCCGGCCCAAGGATAACACTTCAATGACGATGATAATACCCAGGCTCACAATCGCAACAAAGAGATTCCAGCTATGCAATGCGCGTAACAGAAGGTTGAATACAATCCAGAGCGATACCAGTGCTCCTTCACGTAGAGCATGGCGCATTGTAGCTCTATGGAGTCGTGATGATACGAAGCGCAGGCTGATAAAATACGCAAGCGGCGAGAGCGTGCTTGTGAGAGCAACATCAAGGAGTATAAAGAATGCAACATAAGCCGGTACAGCTTGAGGTGGTATGAAGTGTGTAAATACAAGCAGCGCAGCCCACGCCAGAGGCGCCAGTACGATTAACATATTGAGTGCAGTGCGATTTGTCATCTCAGTAAATTAAACCCCTTATTTCCGTTTAAGGGAGCTTCGTTACGGCGACGGCTATCCTGGGCCTCTGGACTGAAAAATTTTTGCCACATATCAGGCGCATCTTTACTTTCGCCACCGTGTTTTGTGATACGCTGGCGCACTCGACAAATCACCGGTGTATTAACAGCCGCGCCAGCGATAATTACCTGGCCCTTAGAAAGCGCAGGTAGATTATCTAACAGATCGCGCCCAACACCCTCTATCGCCGAGGCAACGCTTTTCTGGTCTATTTCGTTTACAATGCGCATGATACACTGCGTCTGGCACTGGCTGAGCACATCAGCATCGAGTTTGCCGGGGCGTTGACTGATTAAACCAACCCCGATACCAAATTTTCTCCCTTCAGCCAGCACCTGTTTGAGAATTGCCGTTGAGACGACTTCGGTTCCAGCGGGAGCGAAGTGGTGCGCCTCCTCGATGAGCACAAAAACTGGATAGGGCAGGTAAAATTCGCCTGCATGCACCTTACCGCGCTCGGTATCCATTCGCGCTTTATTTAATCGGCGCAGGAGGGTAGCAACAACCACCTGCTGATCTCGCTCATCAACCTCGTTTAGCTGTAAAATAGTACACTGCCCAGGCTTGAATATTTCTGGCAGATCGAGGTGCTCCATATCGTCAAAGGTAAAGCTATCCACAAAACGCTGGTCAATACGCCAGGTCAGCGCGTGAACTGTGCTAGAATCGTCTGCGCCATCATTGTCGTCCTCGCCTTTCTGCTTCGAGACGCTTTTTATAGCTATTTTAAGATCTGCCACGGTCCAGGGTGTGTCTTTTTTAGTCTCTTTGACTTTTCGCAAAGCGCGGCTTAAGAGGTATTGTTGTTTCTCGGTCATCTCTGGTAAGAGATGGCGCATATCACCCATCGTTAACGTAGAAATGCGTACTTTCACCTGCTCTGGTTTGTAGACACGAACCTGTGCCTGGTAGCCTCTTCGTCTCCCATCACCCTGCTCGGTAAATTGAGAGAAATTGGCAATTTGATCGAGCGTGCCGTATTCACCATGCGGGTCGATTATCAGCACACAGGCTTTATTATGTGCTTGCATCAGTTCTTCAACCAGCACGCTGGCAAGGTAACTTTTACCTGCGCCAGTGCTGGCAATGATGGCGAGGTGGGTGCTCACAACATCTTTCACCGAAAGGACGACAGGTACAGCATCAGGTGCGCGAGTCAGCAGTGATCCGATAGTAGCGGAACCTGCTTCCCCTGTATGTTTGCGGCTGAGGATATGCCCAAGCATCTCATCATCCGCTAGAAAAATCTTCTTACCCGACTGCGGAGGGATCCAGGGATTGATGAAGGAATTCGTCGGATTGTCATAGTACCCCATAATGGCGACATGCAGTTCAAATAATTCGTTGGCACGTGCATCGTAGCCAACCATTGCAGCCACCTGTTCAGGGGATATCTCTGGTTCAGCCAGAAACGTATCAGGGTAGAGCTGCAATGGAAGTCGCTTGATGATACGTCCAAGCACACGACGTGCAGGTAGGGCACCCACAACGTTTCCGGGTTCGGAACTTGCCTGGCCAGGGGTCAGGATACCCGCAAGGGGTATCCCTACATTTCCGAGTTCGGAAAGCTCGTAATAGACGTATTCACCGTTTTTGAGGACCTGTTCATCGTCGCGTGAGACAAAGGTATATTCGTGGGCGTTTTCGCCTGGGCCTTTGGTGATACCTACAGGTTTGAAACGTGGTCGTGCAAGAGTTGGGTCAAGCATAAATGAGTGCCTCCATTAACCTGTAGTTTCCACCTTGAGTTTCCAGGCAAAGTTGCGTTTCACGATTGAAAGTACCGAGAGATTTTCGGGAAATAAACATTCCAGTTGGTCAATGATTCGTAATGTGACCATTGGAAGCAGGCTATTTCGCTGGCCAATAATGTGCGGAATATAACCCATATGCAAATATATACCTTTTTCGGGATTATCGGGGTCCATAAAGAAGTGAAATGCACGCACCTCTTCATCGGATATGGTTTCGATTTCGCTTCCCAGCTCCAGCGATAAGAGGGGTACACCATGCATGACTGAAAGTATCTCGGGCTGGTTACCAGGCACCGGGCGCTCCTCCATCATACCAAGTACCATTACATAAATCAGAACAGCTTTCTCAGAGATGTAATCGGGCGAAAAGAGTTCAACTTGCGTTTCATTGGATAGACGTGGTCCCAATGAGCCGAAAGCGGGATTGAGCAGAATAGTGTCGTAGATCACGCCTATAGCATAGGTTCGAGGTTCAGTGCTCTTCCCAAGGGCCATAATCACCTGTGCATCATAGTCATCAGGTTGTTCAGAACGTACCGCGATGCGCACAAAACGGCCAAAAGCATAGTCCGCCGGAGCTGGCTCCAGTTCAACCTCGTGAGGGCCATAAATCTGACAGACGTAGTTGATGTGCGAGTCCGATTTGACAATTTTGCCAATATACATCTTTTCCGAGCCTCTCCCGATATCCCAAATAAAGTAAATACTCTCTCACATCTCAAATACTGTGTGTATGGTTAAAAGCGGAAAACGGGAACCTGCACCCAACGGCCGATTGAAGGTTGACAGAGCACTACCGATATCTGCGCACAAATATCAACCCGCATCAATGTGTCTCGTTGAAAGTAATCATCATCCGCCATACAGTTAAACGCTTTAAAAGCCGTGGCTGGAACTGCTTTAACTTTTCGGCATTATATCATAGAACGTGTGTCTGGTCGATGTTCGAGATTGTAACAGTTGCATCAGTTGTATCACTTGTAACAGGGTTTTTCATTGTTACAAAGAGATGCTAAGATAGAGGCTCTAGTCGCCGCTACTGTCATCACTGCTGTTGTTCTGCACATGGATGGTCATATTCATGTTGGGCATGGTTTTGCTGGTGATAGGGAAATCACCTGAGTCAGGAAAAACTATGGTGACTGTCTGACCCGGCTCAATACGCATGCCAGATCCAAGCAGTTCTGTGGGATCCATACCTACGCCTGCACAGTGTCCGTTTGTACCAGCACACAGGATTTGTATCATCCCATTCGATGCGTTCACGAAATGGACATGCGCACCTGTGGAAGCATCTACACTGGTCTGAATGAAAGCCGTGCGCGTCATATCCACCTCAGGGAAAGTAAGTGCGGTACCATAGATGAGAACCGCAATCGCTCCAGCGAACAATACCAGAGTGAGCAGCGAAGCTTTCACACTCGTCATGAAGCCTTTCCCCTGTATCCTGCTGCGAATGAAGAGCAGGACGAACACACCTAACGCAACAGGAACTGCACACACAATCAACATGACGATGACAAAGTGCGGAACATGCGGTAGCGTATGATTGGAATAGTAGAAATAGCCTGCTCCCAGAATTGCAATGACCAGGAGTATTGGCAAACATCCGATCAGACCGCATCCTGATCTGCGCCGTCGATACAAAGGGAAACCATTGACATAATTCAAATATTGCTGGTTGTATTGATTGTAAGGATTATTCGGATTCATCATTGGTTTATCTTCTCTTTCTTGCCTCGCTGCTGTTTATTACGAGACGTTTTCTCTATTTTAGATAGGTTGTTATTTTCTGTCATCCCTTTACCATCCTCTCCCATTACAAGCATACATATCTGCAGTCGTACCGCACAATGAAACGGTTCACAGGCGAAGTATGAAGAAGATTAAAAGATTCGATTTGTGACGGGCATGTGATAGAAAATTTCCTTTTGAGATCACGATGTTAGTTCTACCCCTTAAACTTTTGATGAGAAGGTGTAGCTCTATCTACCAGGTCCCCAGAATTGTTTCCAGGTGAGGAAGCGCATCACACTGGCAAGGCAATCGCGAAAGGGCGGAGCAGGCAGCACTCTTAAGGAGAGAAAAGTATGTCAACGTTTACAAAAGAACAAATAATTGAATTGCTTCAAACAAATACCAGCCTTGCAGGGATAGACCTGAGAGGAGCCAATCTTGAGTCAGCCAACCTGAGTGGGGTCAATCTGAATAGTGCAAACTTATGGGGAGCCAGGCTTAACGGGGCGAACCTCGTAGGGGCAGATCTGAGTGGAGCGAATCTGCATTTTGCCGACCTCAGCGGAGCGGACCTGAGCGGCGCAATGCTTTCTGAGGCAGATCTGAGTGGAGCAAATTTACATCATGCCAATCTAAGTAATGCCGACTTGAGCAATACCAACCTGAGGGGAGCGAACCTGCATCATGCCAACGTGAACGGTGTCAACCTCGATCAAATCAATCTGCAAGGAGTCAATCTGAGAGGGGTTAATCTGAGCGGGGTTAATAGGAACAAACCAAGAAAAAATGGGTATCCGACAGGATACCCACATTCTTGATGCAGTCGAGCGCCTAATAAGCCTCAAGAGGAACAAGTGAAGACGTTATGAGTTCGACCTCGCTGTATTCAAACCAGATGGGTTCATTCCTCTGTCCATTATCAAACGCAATCAGGTAGAAGCAAAATGGCTCCTCAAGATCAGCAGCAATCGTATGTACGTCGCGTACCGTTCCCCAGTGCTCGCGGAACGGACCATAACTGGTAACCCTTACACGACTGCCTACAGGCAAAACGTGATAGGTCATGATGCCGAACTCCTTCTAGTAGAGATATGGTGTGTGACACGGTAGAGATAGAGTGTGACACAGATAAAATAATTGAGAAAGACCGCCTTAAGTAGACAATATACAAGTGGAGTATGTTGTGCTACAAGTAATGATACCTGAAAAATGCCAGAAATGCCAAAGGGTCTAGCTAACGTAAACTGAGAAAAATAGCCCCTTTGGAGCATATAGAACAGGTGTTAAGGCAATATTGTGATAAAACTGTGAGACATATGATTTGTTCTTTATCGCCCGATATCTTTACGCATGAAGCGTACCGACGCCAGGGCCAGCGACACAACTGCAACTGCAAGCAACAATAGCATATTCCCCACGGATAACCCATGCAGCAACGGCGTTCCATAGTAGTAGAACGCTGACAGTTTTTGCAAACTTTCAGGCCAGTTCAACTCTGGGCCAACGAAGGTGATGAAGAACCAGATCACCAGCAGGAAGCTTAACAGGCCTGTATCAATCGCCGTGCGCAACCAGCCAGAGAAGAGAAAGCCGAGGGCCGCTATCAGTAGGCCCATTGGAATCATTCCGAGAGAAGCGGCTGCAACATTGCCCCCGTCGAGTTTCAATCCAGAGGCAAGTGAAGCCAGCTCTGTAGCGGCCAGAGTTATCAGGCCCATGATTATTAGTACGGTAGTCAGAGCGGCAAAGCGAGCCAGAATAACGTTCAACCGTGGTTGTGGAGTCGCAAGCACCAGCTCCAGCCTTCCATCCTCTTCATCAGCGGCCCAGCGGTTTACCTGAGTAACCGCAAAAGCCATCAAAAGAAGTGGCAAAAAGGTGAAGAGCGCACTGAGGATGGTGGCATTGGTCGCAACATCGCCCCCACCGACCTTTGTAATTATTTCTTTTAGAAGCGGAGAACCTTGGTAGATGGTGGCAAGCTGTGACTCAACTTGCTTAACGACGACAACCATCCACGCGGCAAATCCGGCTATGGCCAGCGTCCACCAGATTGCAGGAACAACCATCATCCCCAATCCGCGTGTGTAAACAGAGCGTAGCGACCAGGCATCGACTGGTAGGGCTTGCTCGGGACGAGTAGCCCGCTCAGGCAGTCGCAACCAGGCAGGTAGTTTTACCGTCCCACCAACATCCCTACTGACGAAGAGCCAGATAGCTGTTCCACTCAATATGATGCTCAAGGCGATTAAGACCAGCAGGGCACCAACATTGATGCCGTATCCCGGCACTAAGGGTTTGTTCAAATTGTAGTAATAGATCGGGGATAAGCGCGAGATCCATTCAGTGTTGGGAATAACCCGGTGGACCATATCCAGCACGATAAAGATCAAGAGCAAACCACTCGTCAGGCCTGCCGCCGTGCCGCGTTCCTGTGTGAATTGTGAAATCAGCAGCGCAAGTGAGCCAAAGACACCGCAGATGAGTGCGAGATTCAAGCCGCTGAGCATTGCGTCGCCAAAACTATAATCCGCATTCACACGCATACCACCGGCATAGGTCAATAACCCAATCAACACACCCATCAATACCAGCGCTGTCCATATTGCTGCCAGCTTCTCCAGCGCTACTCGACCTCGCCCACGCGGCATCGAAAGCAACACATCCATTGATCCTCGCTCCTCCTCGCCACGCAACATACGACTGCTCGCCAGAATGGGCCAGAGCGCCATCACCAAGACCGTAAAGCCATATTTAAAGGTTGCATAGCCACCTGGGGTGTCGATCTTGATTGGCTCAGCTATCCAGGCGAAAGAAGGCCCCAGACTCACAAGTGAAGCACGTGCTGCAGCTGTTTCAACCAGCGAAGGGAAAGAAGCCAGAACCACGAAGATGAGAAGGCCTATACCTAAACCCCAGCCCAGTATCGCAATACGGTAATCACGCAAGCTTTTGAGGTAGATGTTCTTAAACAGCATGGCTCTCCTCCTTCGTAGTCATTCCATCTCCCTCGTAATAGCGAAGGAAGATGTCTTCCAGGCTCGGCTCATGGCTGGTTAAGCTGACAACAGGATAGTGAGCCGCTGCCTTGATGACTGCATCTGCTCCACCTTGCATAGCCAGGCGCAGCGCATGCCCACCTGACAACGACTCGACCTGTTCCACTCCGGCCAGGGCCTTGAATGCCTCCGCGGGGACTGCATCAGCGAACGTGATCGTGATTTCGTAGTGTTTGATGTCCTTGAGTTCGGTCACGCCACCTATACGCACCAGTTGCCCTTCACGAATGATGCCAACGCGGGTGCAGGTCTGTTCAACCTCGCTTAAAATGTGTGAGGAAAGAAAGACGGTGCAACCTTCCTCGCGCACTTCTTTGACCATGGTATTGAACTCCTGCTGGTTGAGGGGGTCCAGACCATTGGTAGGCTCATCCAGGATCAAGACACGCGGGCGGTGCATGAAGGCTTGAATCAGCACCACCTTGCGTTTATTGCCACTGGAATAGTGGCGAAACTTCCGACTCGGATCAAGATCAAGCCGCTTGATCAGTTGCTTGAGATAGGATTGGTCAACGCCTCCGCGCAGATTCCCAAAGTATTCCAGAATCTGCCCACCTGTTAGATTGGGATCTAACGAGGGTTCTCCAGGCAGATAACCAATTAGTCGCTTAATCTCCACCGATTGTTCCCAGCTATCCAGCCCGGCAATGCGAGCTTTGCCTGCATCGGCGCGCA
>Ga0187780_10001279_pt1 | contig 18981 bp, 18 predicted proteins | sample 1015_Q2_SP10_20__FD_132429 | JGI IMG/M metagenome (GOLD analysis project Ga0187780, IMG submission 132429) | Tropical peat soil microbial communities from peatlands in Department of Meta, Colombia - 1015_Q2_SP10_20_MG | ecosystem: Environmental > Terrestrial > Soil > Wetlands > Peat | place...
AAGTTACGGAGCAGGCATGGCAAACATCAAGGCAGACGAAATCAGCAAGATTCTGCGCGAGCAGATTGAGAATTACGAGCAGACCGTTGCGGTCGACGAAGTGGGCGCGATCATCAGCGTGGGCGACGGCATTGCGCGCGTGCACGGTCTGGAAAAAGTGATGGCCGGCGAGATGCTGGCGTTTCCGCATGACGTGTACGGAATCGCGCTCAACCTGGAAGAGGAAGAAGTCGGCGTGGTGCTGTTGGGCGAAACGACCGAGTTGAAAGAGGGAGACGTCGTCAAGCGCACGAATACGATTATGTCGGTGCCGGTGGGCAACGCGCTGGTGGGGCGCGTGGTGAATCCGCTGGGACAACCGCTGGACGGCAAGGGGCCGATCGCGACGAAAGTGCGTAACCCGCTCGAGCGCATCGCTCCGGGCGTGCTCGACCGCCAGCCGGTGCGCGAGCCTTTGCAGACGGGTATTAAGGCCATCGACAGCATGATCCCCATCGGGCGCGGCCAGCGCGAACTGATTATCGGCGACCGGCAGACCGGAAAAACTGCGGTCATTCTCGACACCATCATCAATCAAAAAGGCGGCGACCTGATTTGCATTTACTGCGGCATCGGGCAGAAGCGTTCGACGATTGCGCAGGTAGTGAAGACGCTGACCGATGCGGGCGCCATGGATTACACCATTGTGGTGGCCTCGTCTGCGGCGGAGCCGGCGTCGCTTCAATACATTGCGCCGTACGCCGCGTGCGCGATGGGCGAATATTTCCGCGACAACAAGCGGCACGCAGTGGCGTTTTATGATGACCTCTCGAAACACGCGCAGGCCTACCGCGAAATTTCGCTGCTGCTGCGGCGGCCGCCGGGACGCGAAGCCTTTCCGGGCGACGTGTTTTACCTGCACTCGCGCTTGCTCGAGCGCGCCGCGAAATTGAATGACAAGCTGGGCGGTGGCTCGCTGACGGCGCTACCGGTGATTGAGACACAAGCGGGCGACGTTTCCGCGTACATTCCGACGAACGTGATTTCGATTACGGACGGACAGATTTACCTGGAAGCGGATCTTTTCAACGCGGGCATTCGTCCAGCGATTAACGTCGGAATCAGCGTGAGCCGCGTGGGCGGCAACGCGCAGATCAAGGCGATGCGGCAAGTGGCGGGTTCGCTGCGGCTGGACATGGCCCAGTACCGTGAACTCGCCGCGTTCGCACAGTTTGGCTCGGATCAGCTCGACAAGGTAACGCAAGGTCAATTGGCGCGCGGGCAGCGGCTGACGGAAATTTTGAAGCAGGATCAATACGTCCCGCTGTCAGCAGAAAAACAGGTGCTGATTATTGGAGTTGCGACCAGCGGTGCCGTCGATGGGTTGCCGGTGTCCGAAGTTCGCCGCTTCGAACGGGAATTTCTGCAATTTACCGAAACGAATTATCCGTCAGTACTGAAAAGCATTGCGGCCAAGAAGGCGCTGGATGACGCCATCAAGGCGGAGATCAAGACTGCGGTAGATGCTTTCAAGGAGCGCTTTACAGTCGCGGCAGCCGCGAACTAAATTTTGGCCTAGCAGATAGATCACGATGCCAACACTGATTGATTTCCGGCGACGCATCCGCTCGGTGAAAAACACCCAGCAGATTACGCGCGCGATGAAATTTGTCGCGGCGGCGCGGCTGCGGCGCGCGCAGGAAGCGGCGCTGGCGGCGCGGCCGTACGCGAAAGAACTGGCCCGCGTGCTGCGGTCGACGATGAGCCGCATCGCGGAGCCGCAGCATCCGTTGCTGGCGCACCGGCCCGAGGAGCGAATCCTGGCGCTGGTCCTGACGGGCGAGCGCGGGCTGGCTGGCGCGTTTAACACTAACATATTGCGTAAAGCCAACGAATTCTTCCGCACGAACAGGAACAAGAAAATTTCGACCATTCCGGTGGGCAAAAAAGGCCGGGATTCGCTGAAGAAAACCGGCTTCAACATCATCGCCGAGTACATCAACGTCCTGGCCCGAGTAGAGTTTGGAACTGCGCGAGAAATTTCAAACCTGGTGACCGATCTATATTGCAAGGAACAAATTGATTCGGTTTACATCGCGTTCAGCGAATTCAAGACCGTGATGTCCGCAAACCTGGCCCTTGAGAAGTTGCTCCCCGTTGAGGCGGTGCCCGAAGAGGACAGCGCTGCCGAGGCGGCTGTATCTCATGTGGACTACATTTATGAGCAACCGGAAGCGCAGCTTCTCGACAAATTGCTGCCGCGCTACGTCGAAACGCAAATTTTGCGCGCGATGCTGGAATCATCGGCGGCGGAACACGCCGCGCGCATGACGGCGATGGAATCGGCTACGAAAAATGCGGGTGATGTGATTGAGGCCCTGACGCTGCACATGAACAAGGTGCGGCAGGCGGCCATTACGAAAGAAATTATTGAAATTGTGAGTGGTGCTTCCGGCACGGCTTAGGAGAGCGCATGGCAACAGGAAAACAAATCGGACGGATTGTGCAGATCATTGGCCCCGTCCTTGACGTGCAATTCGAAGCGGGACACCTGCCCGCGATCTACAACGCCGTCCAGATCACCAGCGAGGGTTACAACTTGCCAGAGCCGATTGACGTGACGGCGGAGGTGCAACAGCACTTGGGAGAAGGACGTGTGCGCGCCGTCGCGATGGAGCCGACCGAAGGGCTTGTGCGCGGAATGAAGGCCGTCGATTTGGGCGAAGGCATTAGCGTTCCCGTCGGTCGCCCGACGCTAGGCCGCGTAATGAATGTGCTTGGCAAACCTGTAGACCAACTCGGGCCACTAACCAGCTCGACTTCGTATCCGATTCACCGGCCGGCGCCGCTGCTGGATCAACAATCCACAACGCTGGAAATGTTCGAGACGGGCATTAAAGTTGTGGACTTGATTCAGCCGTTCTTGAAAGGCGGCAAGATCGGACTGTTCGGAGGCGCGGGAGTCGGCAAGACGGTTTTGATTCAAGAATTGATCCACAACGTCGCGATGCAGCACGGCGGCGTTTCCGTTTTCGCAGGCGTGGGCGAGCGCACGCGCGAAGGGAACGACCTCTGGCTGGAATTTCAGGAATCCGGCGTCGTGGTGCCGGGAAATGCGGAGAAGTCGCGCGCGGCGCTGATTTACGGACAGATGACCGAGCCGCCCGGAGCGCGTCTACGCGTTGGGCTAACGGGCCTCACTGTCGCGGAATATTTCCGCGACCAGGAACATCTTGACGTTCTTCTCTTTATCGACAACATCTTCCGTTTTGTGCAAGCGGGATCGGAAGTGTCGGCGCTACTCGGGCGCATGCCGTCGGCCGTAGGTTATCAGCCGAACTTGAACACGGAAATCGGTGAACTGCAGGAGCGCATCACTTCGACGAAGGGCGGTTCCATCACGTCCGTGCAGGCGATTTATGTGCCTGCCGACGACTACACGGATCCTGCGCCGGCCGCGACGTTTACGCACCTGGACGCGTCCACCAACTTGAGCCGGCAAATCGTCGAACGCGGCATCTATCCCGCGGTCGATCCCCTAGCGAGTTACTCGCGCATTCTCGACCCGCGCATCGTGGGGCAGGAGCACTACACAGTGGCCCGCGCCGTGAAATCGATTTTGCAGCGCTACAAGGATTTACAGGACATCATTGCCATTCTGGGAATCGAAGAGCTTTCCGACGAAGACAAGCGCACCGTGGCGCGCGCCCGCAAGATTGAAAAGTTCCTCTCGCAGCCTATGTTCGTTGCGGCGCAGTTCACCGGCCTGGAAGGCAAGTACGTGAAGATCGAAGACACCGTGCGCAGCTTCAAGGAAATCGTGGAAGGCAAGTACGACGACATTCCGGAGCAGGCGTTTTACATGGTGGGCACGATCGAGGAAGCCTTGCAAAAGGCGGAAAAGATGAAGGCGAACGCGTAGACGCAATGCTTCCGCAATCGCTCCAACTCGTGATTGTGACGCCAACGCGGCAATTCCTGCGCGTAGAGGTGACGGAAGTCACGTTGCCGGGCGCCAACGGTTACCTCGGAATCCTGCCCGGACACGCGCCGCTAATGACCGAGCTAGGCATCGGAGAATTGACTTTTCATAGCGCGAAGCCGTCAGAGCCGATTTCGATCATCCGGGGTTTCGCGGAAATTCTGCCCGACCGCGTGACGGTGCTGGCCGAAACCGCAGAGCTCGCGGCGGAAATCGATGTCGAGCGCGCGGAAGCCGCCAAGGCGCGCGCGGAAAAGCGGCTGGCGTCCGGCGACAGCAATATCGACTGGGACCGCGCGACAGTTGCCCTGCAGCGCGCGCTGATTCGCATTCAGGTCGCCCGTAAATACAGCGGCAAGCCGGTAAACTCACACTGAACGTTGCCGGATTCGTTTCACCCGACCCAATCGTGTTACTCCGACCAGCCCCCCGTAATCTAAATTGTTAGAGACGATGAGCGAACCCATCATCATGTACACGACGAGCTGGTGCCCGGATTGCCGCTATGCAAAGGCTTTCCTGAAAGAACGGGGCGTCGCCTACAGGGAAGTGAACATCGAGCAGGATGAGGCGGCAGAGGAAATCGTACTCCAGGCAAACAACGGCTTGCGGAAAGTCCCAACGCTGGAAGTGGGCGGACGGTATTTCGCTTGCAGTCCTTTTGATCCCGAGCAGCTCGCCTCGGAACTGAATCTTCCTTTGAATCCTTAGCCTGAAAGGCCGCGTCAATCTTGGCTAATTGAGTGCGACGCCGCGCGCCCACACCTTTGTCACCCGCAATCCTGCATCGAGCAGCAGCACATCCGCGTCGGCCCCTGCCCGCAGCGAACCTTTTTTGAATTCTATCCCCAAAAGTGAACCTGGATTCAAAGTGAGCATGCGTACGCCTTCGGACAGCGACACTCCCAGATTCACAATATTGCGTAGGGCACGATCCAGGGTGAGCGTGCTTCCGGCAAGAACGCCGGCGGCGTTGCGGCAAACTCCATTGGTCACGGTAACCTCGAAATCCCCGAGCATGTATTTTCCGTCGGGCATGCCGGTGGCCGAAAGGCCGTCGCTGACGAGGATGACGCGCTCGGAACCCTTGGCCTTGAGAAGAAGCTTCATCGCGCCTTCTTCCACGTGAACCCCATCGGCGATCAGCTCCGCATTGATTTCGGGGGACGTGAGAACAGCACCGATCACGCCGGGATCACGGTGTGTAAACGGACGCATGGCGTTGTACGTGTGGGTAGCGCTTCGTGCCCCGTGAGCGATGGCCATGCGCGCTTGTTCGTAGTTCGCATTGGTGTGTCCGATGGAGATGACCACACCGGCTTTTTGCGCGGCTTCGATGCACTGTGTTGCGCCCAAAACTTCAGGCGCAATGGTTATCAAGCGCGCATTTCCAGCGGCGGCCTGAAGTAAGCGACCGAGCAACTCGGCGGAAGGCAGCTGAATCCACTGGCGAGGATGTACGCCGGGGCGCTCTTTGCTAATGAATGGCCCCTCAAAATGGATCCCGATGATTTCGGCACCGCATGGCTGCCCAGTATGCTGCTGAGGAATGTATTTTGCGATTCCTTCGACGGCCCGACAGGTGTCCTCGGGACTGGCGGTAACCGTGGTGGCCAACAGAGAAGTGGTGCCGAATTCCGCGACCTTTTTCGTGATAGCAGATAAAGCAGTCTTGTCCGCTTCCATGACGTCGTACCCGCCGGCGCCGTGGATATGGACATCGATAAAGCCGGGAGCCGCGGTCTTGTCGCCAGCGCTGACTTCAAGCGCTCCAGATGGCAAGCTCATCCCTGCCCGCGGCCCGACGGCTTCGATAACGCCGTCACGAATGAGAATTCCAGCGTCGTCGATCTCGCTAGTAGGCGTCAAAGCACGGCCAACGTGAATAAGGGTCGTTGACATGTCAACGAAACATCGTAACGGAAATGTTCTGCCTGGCAAAACAAAACGAGCTGGCTGAATAAATCAGCCAGCCCGTCAGTAGAACTCAGCGAGTATTTACTTGGCCATGTCGATGCTGGTCAGCTTGAGCGTGTCGCCATCCACGGTGCCCTTCACAGTCACGTGATGGCCGGCATGAGCCGCCACTTTGTCCTGCGCATCCACCACTTAGACCTTCTTGTCGGCGTCATTCACGAACACATACTTGGCGCCATGCTCCTTGACGCACTTGGTCGTGCATTCGCCAGCCTTTTCGTTCGCGCCTTTTGCTCCGCACTGGCTGTCGGAAATCCAGCCGGTCCAGGAGCCGTCGGCCGCCATCGCGAGAGTCCCCGCGAAGAGCGTCGCTGCAATTGCCATCGAGAATCTTACTTTCATGATTTCCCCCTCCAGAAATCCACTGCGGTCTTTGTAATCCGCCGGGCCGCTCAGTAGCTTGGCATAGCGCGACTCCGGTGTCCAGCCACATTCTAAGACTAAAAGAGTCCGGGTTTTATGCCCAGGCACCATCAAAAAGAGAGGGGAGAATTCTCACGAATTCTCCCCTAACTGCTGTGCTCTCAAAGAGATTCGGGAACCGTCCAGTACAATTTCCTTACTGGCCGGAGGTCGCCGTGCTGGCCGAAGCGGCCGGTGCAGTCTTCGGGATGCTCAGGTAACCCGTGGCGGTGGTCTTGGTGACCTTGTTGACCACGAGCTCGAGAGCCGCGCGGCTGCCGCCGGTGTAGAAGAAGATCGGTTCGTTGACCGAACGGTTCTTCTTCTCGAAGCTGTTGTCGTCAGCGAAAACGTTGATGGTGTACTGATTCTTCTTGGTGTTGGTGTCCTTCAGCTCAATTTGAATGGCACCGACCTTGGTAGCACCACCCTTGCGCTGCACGGTGAATTCGAAGTAATCGCGCTGGCCCATGCGGCGGAGTTCGTCGATTTCATCGTGGTTGCGGGCGATGAGCGTGCCCATTTCGCTGCGCGCCATCTGAAGATTGTTCTTGGTGGCGTCAAGGTCGCCCTTCACGCCGGTGACGTCGCCATTCAGCTTGTTGACGTCGTCTACGCTGGCCTTGCCGGCCAATTCTGTCTTCACGGAAGTGGCCAAGTTGGTCACTTTCTGGTCGACGGCTGCGGTGGCGTTCTTATCCTGTTTGCGCGCGGCAATCAGGTCCGCCTGCGTGAGGTTCAGCTTATTTGTAACTACCTTCAGATCGCTCTGAAGCTGCTGGTTGATTTCGTCTTCTTTCGCAAGCCGCTGGGTCAGCGCATCATTGGCCTGACGAAGGGAAGCCTGCGTGGACTGCTCCAGGCTCTTGGCCTGATTCAATGCGCTCCAGCCTACTCCGAGTCCAATCAAGGAAAGGCCGCCCAATACGCCTACGGCCAGTCCTACCCATCGAGGGGTGCCGGTCGTGCTGGTGCTGGAAGAATCTAGAAAATCGCTCATAAACTTCGTTTCTCCTTTGGCTTTGCGCCCTGTGCCTCGAGAAAGGAGCACCCGCCGGACCAATCGCCCAGATTCGCGCTCAGCAATTCGTAAGATATTGTAAATAAACATGTTATAGAGATCTGCTAGTCCATCGGTTTCTAAATCCAGCCCCTGCTTGGCGTGGTAAAGTTTACACGGTTGCGTAAACCCTGGATTTATGAATTGGGCACACGAGTGAGGAGCTCGATCCCCGACAGAATAGCCTCGACGAGATTAGATAAGCAATTCTAAATTAAAGACTTAGAGTGTCAGGGGCCAGGTCCTTAGGCCGCGCGGAAGGCGTTGTCGGACGAAGAGGGAGTGCGGTCGGGGCTGAAGTAGCGATCGAGAGTATTGACGGCAGCTTCGAGCACGGTCCGACAATCGGAGCAATGCTCTAGATGTCGGCGGATTTCACTCTCGACCGTAGCAGAGAGCCGACCCTCCAAATACCAGCAAATCAAATGAATGGTGTCGCGACAGCTCATTTTCCCCTGTCCCCCCAGCTCCCCAAGAGGAGAGCTTGGGGCAAGGTAAGCCAAGCACTTCCAGAGCCAAAAGGGTAGTTATACTCGCAGTTTTAATAAAGCTTTAAAATTCAGTAAGTTAAAACGAATTAACACTTCCGAAGGCTGTTTTGAACGCGGTTCCTTTTTGAAAAGATTACACTTTGACCGCTGAAAGTGTGCAGAAATTCGTCCCCCGCTCAATTAGCGATGCGGGACGATGGTCATCTCGCGCAAGGCCGCGATTCGGTCGGCCAACGGCGGGTGCGTGCTGAAAAGCGAACTCAGGCCACCTCCGCCGAAGAGGGGTTTGACGATGCAAAGGGCAGACGTGGAAGGCCCAATAGCGGTAGTAGGGATGCGGTTGTTGTAGGCCCCTAGCTTCTGGAGAGCACTGATTAGGCCGTAGGGGTTTCCCACCATCCGGGCCCCGGTTTCGTCGGCCGAGTACTCGCGTTGGCGAGAGAGCGCTAGCTGAAGCAGAAAAGCACCCAACGGGGCAAGGAAGAACAGCAGGAGTCCGAGGATTCCGCCGCCACCTCGCCGTTCCCGATCATCTCCGCCGCCTCCGAGCCAGGGTCCCCAATGAGCGATCCAGGTGATGGCTCCCGCGAGAGTTGCCGCAACGGAGCTGATCAAGATGTCGTAGTTGCGGACGTGCGAAAGCTCGTGGGCGATCACGCCCTCTAATTCGTCGTCGTTCATCAATTCGAGCAAGCCGTGTGTTACCGCGACTGAGGCGTGACGCGGACTGCGCCCTGTGGCGAACGCGTTAGGTGCGGCTTCCGGGACAACATACAGCTTCGGCACCGGTATATTCGCTTTGGCGGCGAGCCGCTCCATCACGGCATACAAGCGGGGCAACTGTTCGCGCGTGACCGGTTTCGCGCCGCTGGATATCAGTGCAATCTTGTCCGAGAAGAAATAGGCAAACGCGTTGCTTATAATGGCAAAACCCAGGCCAATCGTCATCCCGTTTCGCCCGCCCAAATACTGCCCAATGAGCATCAGAAATAGCGTAAGAGCTGCAAGCACCAAGGTGGTTCGAAAGACTCTCATAATGGTTCCTTTATTTTACCCGTGCACGGTTCGCATGCAAACAACCAATCATGACAGGCTGACGACGTTGATGAGTTTTTCTCCTCTCTAATTAGATTCGCGCGGCGGCAGCAGGTTGTTTGGAAGGAGCGCGCTCAAAGCGCATGACCTCCTTCCGTCCATCGCGGTCAACCAAGACGTGGTCGCCCGGCAGGACCGCCCCTTCCAGGATCTGCATCGCCAGCGGGTCCTGGATGAGCCGCTGAATTGTTCTACGCAAAGGCCGCGCTCCGTACGCCGGGTCGTAGCCTTCGCGGAGGAGCAATTCCTGCGCAGCGGGTGTCAGCTCGAGCGTGATCTGACGCTCCGCCAGCAACCGCTCGACGTTCTTGAGAAGCAGTCCAACGATTTTCGCCAATTGTTCCTTTCCGAGCGGATTGAAAATCACGATTTCATCGATGCGATTGAGGAACTCCGGCCGGAACGAGGCGCGGAGGGCATCAAGCGCTTCCTTGCGGGCGCGTTCCGGATTGTTGCCGGCCAGCTCGAAAATAGCCGTCGAGCCCACATTGCTCGTCATAATCAAGACGGTGTTGCGAAAATCCACAGTCCGGCCTTTGCCGTCGGTGAGGCGGCCGTCCTCGAGAATTTGCAGCAAGACGTTAAACACGTCGGGATGAGCTTTCTCGATTTCGTCAAACAAGATGACAGAATAGAGATGCCGGCGAACTTGTTCCGTGAGCTGTCCGCCTTCTTCGTAGCCGACGTAGCCCGGAGGCGCGCCGATGAGACGAGACACGCTGTGTTTCTCCATGTACTCGCTCATGTCGATGCGGATCATTAGCTTTTCGTCGTCGAAGAGGAATTCTGCTAGCGCGCGAGCAAGTTCAGTTTTACCAACGCCTGTCGGCCCCAGGAAAATGAATGAACCGATCGGACGCTTGGCGTCGGAGAGGCCGGCGCGGCTACGGCGCACGGCGTTCGCCACGCGGGCGAGCGCGTCGTCCTGGCCAATAACCCGCTGGCGCAGGCGCTCTTCCATGTGCACGAGTTTTTGCGCTTCGCCTTCGAGCAAGCGGCCCGCGGGAATTCCCGTCCACTTGCTGACGAGCTTCGCGACGTCTTCCTCGTCGACTTCTTCCTTCAGCATCGGCGCGTCTTTTTGTACAGAGGCGAAGCGTTCTTGGGCTTGCTTGAGCTCCCGTTCCGCCGCGGCAATTTTTCCGTAGCGAATCTCCGCAACTTTGGCGAGTTCACCGGTACGCTCGAATCGCTGCTCTTCCGCTTTTAATTGTTCAATCTGCTCTTTCAGCTTGCGGATCTTCTGGATCGCTTCTTTTTCAGCCTGCCAGCGCGCTTTCTTCGCGCTCGATTCTTCCTTCAGCTTGGCTAGTTCTTGCTCGATCTGGGTGCGGCGCTCTTTCGAGTGCGCGTCGGTTTCTTTCAGCAGCGCCTGGCGCTCGATTTCGAGCTGTAGGATGCGGCGCTCAACTTCGTCAATCTCGACCGGCAGAGAATCGATTTGCATGCGCAGGCTGGCCGCACATTCGTCGATCAGGTCGATGGCCTTGTCGGGCAAAAAGCGGTCGGAGATGTAACGGTTGGAAAGCGTGGCCGCCGCAATGATAGCGGAATCCTTGATCCGCACGCCGTGATGCACTTCGTAGCGCTCCTTCAAGCCACGAAGAATCGCAATCGTGTCTTCCACGGTGGGCTCCGCAATGAGCACCGGCTGGAAGCGGCGCTCGAGAGCAGGATCCTTCTCGATGTGCTTTTTGTATTCGTTGAGCGTAGTGGCTCCGATGGCGCGCAATTCGCCGCGAGCCAAGGCTGGCTTGAGCATGTTGGAAGCGTCCATGGCGCCCTCGGCTGCGCCTGCACCAACCAAGGTATGGAGCTCGTCGATAAAGAGGATGATTTGGCCTTCAGCCTCGGTGATTTCCTTAAGGACAGCTTTCAAACGGTCCTCGAACTCGCCGCGAAACTTGGCGCCGGCGACGAGCGCAGCAAGATCAAGAGCAACGATCCGCTTGGTTTTCAATACATCCGGCACATCGCCGGAAACGATGCGTTGCGCCAAACCCTCGACGATCGCGGTCTTCCCAACGCCCGGCTCGCCAATCAGAACGGGATTGTTCTTGGTGCGCCGCGCCAGAATCTGCATGACGCGGCGAATCTCTTCGTCGCGGCCGATGACTGGGTCGAGTTTTTGCTTGCGCGCCAGTTCGGTCAGATCGCGAGCGTATTTCTCAAGGGCTGCGTAAGTGGCTTCAGGATTCTGGGAGGTGACGCGCTGCGTGCCGCGAACACTCGTCAAGGCTTGCAAAATCGCTTCATGCGAAGCGCCGTGGCGCTTCAGCAGTTGTCCGGCTGGGTCGCGATCCTGTCCGGCAATGGCAAGAAACAGGTGTTCGGTCGAGACATATTCGTCTTTGAAATTGTCCGCTTCCTTGAAGGCGCGCTCGAGAACATCATTCAGGGACCGTCCCATGTGTTGCTGGGCGAAGCCTTGCACTTTCGGCAGGCGGCCCAGTTCGAGCTCAATGTCTTGCGTCAGCGCCTCGGGGCGGATTCCGAGCCGCGCCAGCAGAGGGGGCACCACGCCGTCGGCCTGCGCGACGAGCGCGGCAAGCAAATGCACCGGCTCCATCTGCTGGTGCTCATGGCTCGCAGCAACTTCCTGGGCGGCCTGCACCGCCTCTTGAGCCTTCACCGTCATTTTTTCAAATCGCAACATACGAACCTCAATTTCTTAGATGACAGAAAGAAGGGGGCTGACGCTCCGGCCAGCCCCCTATTCTTGCACCCGCGTCTAACTTTCCCAACCGCGTTACTTGCTGCCCGCCGTCGCCGCCATCGCCGGAGTGGCGACGTTAACCTTGATCTGCTTGGGCTTGGCTTCTTCCCGCTTGGGGATCGTCAGCGTCAGCACCCCGTTCTGGTAATCGGCCTTGATCGCTTCCGAATTCACGGTGTTTGCGAGCGTGAAGCTGCGAGCGAAAGAACCATAGGAGCGCTCGACGCGCAGATAGTTCTCTTCGCAGACTTTCTTCTCGAATTTCCTCTCCCCGCGAATGGTCAAAAGGTTGTTCTCCACGCGGATGTCCAGATCCTTGGGATCGACATCGGGAAGGTCGGCCTTAACCACCAGCTCCTGCTCGGTCTCGTAAATATCGACGGCAGGGGCCCAGGCGCTGAGGCTGGATTCCTCGCCCTTGCGTTCAAAAGCATCATTGAACAGGCGATTGATCTGATCCTGCAGCGTGGTGACGCCGCGGAAAGGCTCCCAACGAGCGATAGTTCTCATGTTGTAAGCACCTCCATAGGTGACTTCATGAAAATAATAAAATATGAGTGTATTATTGTCACGTATTAGTTTAAGGCCTGGATAATTTTTAATAAACTGTTTTGTTTCAATGGCTTATAGTTCTTAATAGCCATGGGGCAACCTGTGCAAACCGGAATTGGCCCCGGAATCCTTCCCGAATGCTTAAGCGACCTCCATCCCGTCGTGGTCTAGATGGTGGCGCCATGTAGTCATCGAGACAAAGGGGTTTATCAAGCAAAGTGCATGGCTTTCCTGGAGGGGCGCTGCCGAATCCAAGGGTGGATACTGTGCCTCTCACATTATTTTGGGTTGGGCAGGGCCCGCACGTGCCTTGCGACATGGTTCTTCCTGCTAGACTAACGCTGCGTATGCGGCTGGATGAACTCGATTACCACCTGCCACAGAATCGTATCGCGCAGCGGCCCTTGGGGCGCCGCGAGGCTTCTCGTCTCCTGCATTTGAATCGCGCAACCGGTGAGTGTGAGGACCGCATGTTTGTGGAGTTTCCGGATCTTTTGTGCGGGGACGAGCTGCTGGTCTTCAACAACGCACGAGTGATTCCGGCTCGGTTGTTTGGCCGGCGCGTTGGCGTGCGTTCGCAGAAGCCGTCGCGCGCGACGCGAGCGGAACATCTCACCGGAAAAGTGGAAGTATTTCTGACGCGGCAGGTCGATGCCGACACTTGGAAAGCGTTGGTGCATCCTGGGCGCAAAATGCGCCTGGGAGAGCGTGTTCTTTTTGGAGAAGGAGAGTTGGAAGGAGAAATCACCGCACGCGGCGAATACGGGTTGCGCACGTTGCATTTTGTTTCTCATGACCAGCGCAGCGTCAGCCAGCACTTTGAGCGGCTGGGGCACGTGCCTCTGCCGCCGTACATCGACCGCGTCGATGAAGATGCCGATCGAGAGCGGTATCAGACTGTTTTTGCGAAGCGTCCCGGAGCAATTGCTGCACCGACAGCAGGCCTGCACTTTTCCGCTGAAATTCTGGGGTGCATCCGGCAGCGCGGGGTGGAGACTTGCGAGTTGACGCTGGACGTGGGGCTCGGCACGTTTCAGCCAATCCACAGCGAAACGCTCGAAGGGCATGCGATGCACTCCGAGTCTTACGAAATTCCTCCGGAAACAGCGGAGCGCATCAACGGGGCTCATGCCGCGGACCGTCCGGTACTGGCCATTGGGACGACGGTGGTGCGCGCGCTGGAAGATGCAGCGGTGCATGCTGCAGAGTCAGGCAGAAAGGATGTTGTAGCCGCAGGAAGGGCCGAGGCGCGACTATTTATTATCCCGGGGTTTCGGTTTCGCGTGGTGGACCAGTTGCTCACGAACTTCCATTTGCCGCGATCCACGCTGCTGGCGCTGGTCTGCGCATTTGCGGGGCGTGAGCATATTCTGGCCGCTTACAGGCATGCGGTGGAAAGCGGCTATCGCTTCTACAGTTACGGGGACTGCATGCTGATTCGGTGACGCCGCGCAGCGGAAACTACGACGGTGAGCGCTTCGCTTGCGGCCAATGCGGGATCCTGCCACTGGAGCAGCAGTGCCGCGATTCGGACAAGCAAGGAGGCCGCAAAGGAATGCAGCCTCCTTCTCGTCCATTGGAAAGGATTCACGGGTTATGCCTATTTATTCGCTGAAAACAAACACACGGGACTGGCCGGCAAAGCGGGCTTCTTTTACCTGGCCGTCTTCGCCGATGAGCAAGGAGTCGTAAATGGATTTTGCGCTGCGGTCTTCCCAGCGGCCTTCCGATTCCGCCACGACCTGTCGGCCCTTCTCAACGGTTGCTTTGCTGCCGTCAATCAGCAGGCGATATTCCCCAGCCTGCAACTGGGTCTTGCCAACTTTGGCGGAGTGCTGAACGCTGATGGTTTTGGAGAAAGGCTTGGCAAACACCGGCACCGCAAGAGCGATGGCGGCAAGTAAAGCGAAACTGCGGACGAACGAATTGGATTTCATGCGTGTTAATTCCTTTCAAGCCGGATCGAGTCAACCGGAACGAGGATGCCGAGAGCGAGGGGATAAAGTTGACACGCGGGCGGGGGACGAGTACTCTCCCCCGTGAAGACACCTCTTCTTCCTGGACTAACGGCCGGAAAGATTGCGTGTCACGACCCCGCGGCTGCCACCGCGGGGTCCTCTCTTTAAACTCGCCTTAGGCAGCCCAGTGATCGGCTGCACCCGTATAGACGAAGCCGGCTCCGGGAATGTTTCGCCACAAGGCCATAAAAATCTGCGGAGCCGGGCGAAATTGCACAAAAATGCTTGAAAATTCAGAGTTTTTGAATGCGTTGATTCTTTTTTTTCTGTCGTTTTCCAGTAAAGTCCTTCTAAAAGGTGGCATTGCAACAAAACGATTCCGCCTAACCTGCGTCGGAGGCTTCTTGAATGGTTTGGTGCCAGCCGTGCATCGTCACGCGGGTTCATCTATACTCTAGGTCATTTTGCGGCAACCAAGAATGCGGATTCTCGTCCTCAGCGATTTACATTCCAACGCGACCGCACTCGACGCCGTACTTGATGCGGCGAAAGAGCGCTGGGATGTTTCCGTGTGTCTGGGAGATGTGGTCGGGTATGGACCGGATCCGAATTACGTGACGGCAAAGCTGCGCGAAATGGGTACGCAAACGATCCGGGGGAATCACGACAAGGCCGTCACCGGGCTGATGGCCACCGAGGACTTCAATCCGGTGGCAAAGGCAGCGGTAGACTGGACGCGGGCAGAGTTGACACCAGAACACCTCGAGTGGCTGACGGCCCTTCCGCAGGGTCCGGTGGAATCCAACGGGATCGTGCTGGTGCATGGCGCGCTGCAAGACGAGGACGAATACGTGTTTACGCCGGCGCAAGCTCTGGATGGATTGTTGGATTCAACGGCAAGCGTCACGTTTTTCGGGCATACGCATCACCAAGGCGGATTCTCTTATCGAGACGAGATGCTCGAAATGCTACAAATCCGGCCCCGGGCAAATGAGTCTTTTGCGCCTCTGCGCATCGAACCAACCCGGCGTTACCTGCTGAATCCCGGCTCCATTGGGCAACCTCGGGATGGAGATTCGCGCGCGGCTTTTGCGATTGCGGATTTGGAGCATCACGTGGTGGAATTTTGGCGCGTGCCCTATGACATCGCAGCCGTTCAGGCGCGCATGCGGACTGCGCGCCTGCCCGAGCCGCTGGTTCAGCGCCTAGCCGTGGGACGGTAAGAAACTTCGGTTTGCAAGGATGAGCGATACCCTCGGAATCGCGAAAAAGGAAGAACCGCCTGAGCAACCGCGGCGTTTCTCACTTCTGTCGGTGATTGTGATGTTCGCGCTGGTCGGAGTGTTCCTATTTTACTTTTGGTCGGGCCGGCAGAAACCGCAAACGACAACCAAAAGTCAAATTCATTTTCCGTTCGGGTCCGCGGAGCAAGCGTATGCGAGCAAGATTCAGTTCGAGAATATCGGATTGAACCGGGCGGAGAACTTCCTGCATCAGGAAATCACGTCGCTAGCCGGGGAAATTGTAAACGCAGGCGACCGTCCGATCCGAAATGTCGAAGTAACCGTGACGTACTCGGATGAATTGCGTCAGGTGGTCTTGCGCGAGAGTCGCGTGCTGTTTAGCCCAGGAACTCCCCCGCTGCCGCCCGGTGGGCGGCGGGATTTCGAAATCTCCTACGAGCACATCCCCGCTTCCTGGAACCGGGAGACGCCCGCCATAGCCGTTACCGGTCTGCAATTTTAGTAAAACTAAGATATTTTCTACCATACGTCATTTAGTTATAATCACAGCGTGGAATTTGCGGAGGAATTGCAGGCCAGCCTGCAGGAATTCACAGCCACCGGGGCCGTCGAAGTTCGCGAAAATGGCGGCCGCGTTGCTTCTTTTTCCGGCATGTCCTGGGAAGTTCGCGGGAATGGCGAAAAGCCGCTGCTTCATCTTTGGTCGGAAGAGTTCAATTTGACGCGGCGCGTATTGGCAATTACCGATCACTCCGAGCAACGGCTGGCGCTGGCGGTGGAGCGGTTTGGAAGGGCGAAGCCGGACCGGCTGGAATTCATCCGTAGAGAGATGGAGCGGGGCGCCCGCGAACTGTCGCGGGAAGAATACCGCGAGCGGCTGGGTCATTTGCTTGCCGAACAATTTCCGGATGAAACCGTGGAATCTCTCGTGGGTTCACCGGACCTCGAGCATTCTCTTTCCGGCAACTACATCCGCGGGCTTCTCCGGCGCGGCTCGACTCATTTTGCGGTGCTAGCCGTGCCCGAGGGCGAATCCTCCGACACCGTTGACAACAGTTTGACGTTCGCGTTGCTTTGGCAGGAGCGCGCGCGACATTCGAGCCGCAAGGGAACGATATCGGGGCTGCGCGTGATTCTCCCGAAGGGTTCCCCCGGTGTAGTGGCTCACCGCTTGAAAGCGCTGACGCCGCAGAGCACCGTAGAGCTGTTTGAGCATGACCCACTATTGAATGTGCTAGAGAGAGTAGATGCCCGACGGGCCGGAAACCTGAACACCTGGCTGGTGGCGCACAGGGAATCCGAAATGCTCCTGAATCGGGCACGCCCCGCCCTGGCATCGGTCATGGGCGCGGCTCCGAAAGCAATTAGCCTGCACCCCAGCACGCATAGCGAAGAAGTTTGGCTGCGCTTTCGCGGCTTGGCATTTGCGCGCTGGCAAAAAGAAAAGATCTTTTTTGGAGCAGGCGATTGCCGGGAAGAATTAAATGTGGCATCTCGCCCTGCCTTTCTCAAGCTACTCCGGGAACTTGAGTTCTATCGGCATCCGCTGGCTGAGAACACCCGCCACGCGCTCTACCGTGCGCAACCCGAGCGCTGGCTGGAGAGCTTGGTACGCGAGGACGTCACGCGCGTGGACGCGGCGCTGGACCCGCGATTCGTGTATTCCCAGGTTTTTGCGAACATCGGCGGAGAGCAAGGCATTATCGATCTGCTCACGGCAACACGCACCGGCAGGCTGGCGATTATTGAATTGAAGGCCAGCGAGAGCATTCACCTCCCGTTACAAGCAGCGGATTACTGGCTGCGAATACGAAAACACTTAGAAAATGGAGATCTCGCCCGTTACGGATACTTTCCTGGAATTGAGCTGCAGCAGGCACCCCCGATGGTTTACCTTGTCGCGCCGGCGCTGCGATTCCACCCAGCGACAGATGGCCTACTGAAATGCCTCACACCGGAACTTGAAGTAGTCCGCGTGGGACTTGCAGAAAACTGGCGCCGTGGTTTGCGAGTGATGATGCGCCAGTAGACCGTGCTGCCGACAATCAACCTTGCTGCCCTCTCCAGCCCAGAAGTCTTTTTGTTTGCAGATTGATTTTTCAATGCGCAGCACTTTTTTCTAACGGACGAAAGCCTCCGCGGTAGAATGTTGCCCCAACGCGGAGGAGCAGATGGCGCAGGTTTCCAATTTCGCAGTGCGAATTCGGCAAGAGGGCCCCGTTTCCTTGTTGGACCTATCCGGGCGCCTTACATCCTTCGAGATTGGCGCGTTCCGCGACTCGATCTCACGATTGCTGAAGGAAGGCCACAAACAGGTGCTGCTGAATCTGAGCGGATTGCAGTACCTGGACAGTTCAGGGATTGGAGAACTGGCGAGAAGCTACGTCTCGGTAGTAAAGCAGGGCGGTCAAATGAAAGTCGTGGGGCTATCTCCCAAAGTGGATGAAGTCTTGAAGATCACGCAGCTTTACCAGGTATTCCCGGAGTTTCCAAGCGAGGAAGAAGCGATGCAGAGCTTTTCCCCATAGAGCCTTCCTGGACCGAAGCCAATTTAGAAATTGGGCCTAAAAGGAGAGAAGCGGTTAGGGGCTAGCCCTAACCGCTTCCCGGGGTGTGTCCTCGAAGTGGTTTTGTACTATTAGATGTACTGTACCGAAAAAGGTTTCCTGCGGCTAGCAGAAAATTTAAAAAATCGATTTAGTAGCGCAAATCCTAGTAGAACAAGTACTTACGCCACCGCTCGTCGCGGTGTCCGATAAGCCTCATGAGCTGCCGCGAGGTATGCAGAGTGAAAGGCCGCGGGCGGCGAGCCAGCTTCAACCCGGCCTCCTCAGGCGTGCGGTCGCCCTTGCTGTTGTTGCACCGATAACAACAGGCCACGAGATTTTCCCACGACGAGCGACCACCCCGTGACCTCGGGACGACGTGGTCGAGAGTCAATTCCGAACTGGGAAACACACGCCCGCAGAACTGACAGGTGTTCCGGTCCCTTAGCAAAATGTTTTTGCGCGACAGGGCCCGGCTCTGCTGGGGAATATGCCGGTATGCAAGCAGACGAATCACCGACGGAACCTTGTGCGAATGCGCGGCTGAATGCACTTCAGCGCTGTGCAGTTCTTCCGCCTGAGCCACACCCTTCAGCATAAGCACCATCGCTCGGCGGACGGCCGTTACGTTGATTGGCTCATACGTGGCGTTCAGAACCAGCACCGGCTCCTGCATCAACGATGCACGGCGCGGGAAAATCAGGTTGTGGGATCTACTGCCTGCGGGACTATCGGCCCCGGGCACAGCGGCTCCAGCCGCTTCGGGGGTGTAATGCCCCCGGGAATCGGCCGACATGTGCCGGTTTGTACCCATTGGGCCTTCGTTTAAGTATTCTACCACTCATCGGCGCTCGGCAGCGGATTTCTGAGGGCCCGCGCTACAGTCAGCGCGAAGACTGATTTAGCACCTGCCTCACGCAACGCCCGCGCGCACGCATCAAGCGTCGCTCCGGTCGTTAATACATCATCTACCAGTAGG
>Ga0187780_10001281_pt1 | contig 18953 bp, 10 predicted proteins | sample 1015_Q2_SP10_20__FD_132429 | JGI IMG/M metagenome (GOLD analysis project Ga0187780, IMG submission 132429) | Tropical peat soil microbial communities from peatlands in Department of Meta, Colombia - 1015_Q2_SP10_20_MG | ecosystem: Environmental > Terrestrial > Soil > Wetlands > Peat | place...
CAGGGAGCCTGGCCGATTGTGCTCCTTGGGCGAGTAGTAGCGGCTGAACTGGTAGCGCCCGTCGAACACGCTGCGGATCGCGCCGCGCTTCCTGAGATCCGGGCGCAGGCCACCGGCACCAACGGCCTCTTTGAGCCGCGCCTTGCCGTCCGGCCGCTGCAGCATCGCCACGACTTTCTGCATGAAGTCGCCGTCGATGTAGGCAAACATGTTGTAGCAGTAGAGCATGCCGTCGCGAATCGCCGTGTACCCGGCTGCTTCCGGTTGCGCGAGCAGTGGCGAGAAGTCCTTGCCGGCCAGGCGCTTCATGATCGCGCCTTTACGCGCGGCATCCGCCTGCGTGAGCGCGAGCAAAGTCGGTGCGATGTCGAGATGGGAGGTCACCGCCTTGCACCGCTTGCCGCCGGCCCGTCCCGGGTGAACCACGATCAGCGGCACGTTGTTCTGCTCGCGATAGGAGGTTGCCCCCTTGCCGTGCATGCGATGCGCGCCATCGAGATCGCCGTGGTCCGCGGTCAGGATGATGATGGTCCTTGAGTTTAGATTCAGAGCATCCAGCTCATCGAGCAATGGTGTGATGTTCCGGTCGACGTCGCGCAGGCAGTTCAGGTAGTAGTCGTGGCGCCGGTGCCAGCGCCAGTCCTCATTGGGGATATGGCCGACCAGCCCGTCGTGCGACTTCAGATAATCCGCGTGCGCGGCGGGCCGGCCCTTGGCATCGAGCAGCTCCCCATAGGTCACCGGCAGGTCGGCACCCCACTGCTTGGCGTACAGGAGCGTGGCGGGCTCCGGGCGGATGTGACCCAGAATGTTCCGTGCCTGCACCGGCTCGCCAGGGCGATCCGTGTTCAGGAACATGATGTCGTGCGGATTCACCAGGTTGACGGCCAGGAACCACGGTTTGCCCTGCGCCGCGAGCTCCGTGCCCTTGCCGCGCAGCCAACTCACGGCCATCTCCGAGATGATGCCGTCGTGCAGGTACCCGCCCCGGTCGTGCGCGATGATGTCGCCGATGCCGAAATAATCGGAGAACCCGTAGGCTTCCATTTCCTTGGTGAAGATCTTGGTCGGCGAGCCCAGCTCGTTGACCGTCTCAAATTCCTTGGTGAGGTGCCACTTGCCCTTGTACGCGGTGTAGTAGCCGAGCTCGCGCAGCATGTCGCCGACGGTTGACAGGTCGGTGGACATGCTCTGGATCCAGGGAAAGTTGGTGTTGTCGAACATGCGCGTGTGCTGAATGTGCTGGCCGGTATAGACCACTGAGCGCGACGGCGTGCATACGTTGGAGTTGATGCGGTGGTTCTCGAAGACGCAGCCGTTCCTGGCCAGCCGTTCATGCGCGGGCAGGTGGTAGTCGCTGGGTAACTCGCCGGGTCGGAAGTAGCGCTCCTGATCGGTCAGGATGAAGAGGATGTTGTACTGCTCGGGCCTCGGCTGACTGCCACCGGACTCCTGGCCCACGGATGCGGCCGCGGTACCGATCAGGCTCACGCCGCTCGCCGCCGCCATCGCACTCGCGCCGATCGCCTTCAAAGCGTCGCGTCTCCGATCATCCACCTCAGCACGCTTGTTGGAGTCCACCACTCGCCTCCCCGCTGTTCGGCTACCGGGACCAACCACGCCGAGCGCGGGATCATTCCCGCCGGGCCATCGGACGCGGTGGCCACAAAGTCGTGCTTTGTAACGCAAAGGACGCGCGATGGCTACGGGTGCCGGCGTGTACCGGACGTCGCTGTCCTGTATCGTAGCGGCTCGCCTCCGGACACTGCAGCCATGCCCTCCGAACACACTCGCGGCATTAGCCGCATGCTGCTCGCGGTCGGGGTGCTGTCGGTCATGGACGTGCTGCTCAAGCTCCTGGCCGGCCGCTATCCACCGGCCCAGGTCGCCGCCCTGCGCGGCGCCGCCTCGCTGCCCTTCTACGTGGTGCCCGTGCTGGTGACCGGTCGGCTCGCGGAGCTCAAGCCGCGCCGCCTCTGGCTGCACCTCGTGCGCGGCGTGCTCGCCATCAGCGTCATGATCGGCTTCGTATACGCCGTGGGCCAGATGTCGCTGACCAACACCTACACGCTGTTCATGATCGCCCCGCTCCTGGTGACGGCACTGTCGGTGCCGATACTGGGCGAGCAGGTGCGGTTGGGCGGCTGGATCGCCGTCTGCGCGGGCATGCTGGGCGTGGTGTTTGTGTTGCGCCCGTCCACGACCGGTCTCACCGTGCCCGGTGCGCTCGCGGCGCTGGGTGCAGCTGCCGTGTATGCAGTGAATTTCGTCCTGATCCGGATCATGTCACGCACCGAGACGCACGCGAGTCTCGTATTCTGGTTTCTGCTCACAGTAGCGGTCGGCGCGGGCGCGCTGGCCGCGCCAGTCTGGCGTGAGCTTGGGACGCGCGACTGGCAGGTGGTGCTGGCGATCGGTATCACCGGCGCCATCGGCCAGCACTTCATCACGCAGGCATTCTCGCTCGCGCCCGCCTCGCTGATCGCGCCGTTTGACTACACCGCACTCCTCTGGGGGTTGGCCTTCGACTGGGTGCTGTGGTCGACGCGGCCCAGCGTGACTGCGCTCGTTGGCGGTGCGCTCATCGTCGCGAGTGGCGTCTACGTCACGCGTGCCGCCCGCCGCGGGCCACAGCGCGAGGAGCAGGTGGCGACACCGTTACCTGTCGATCCGCCGGTCTGAAGGCTCGCGAGAAAGTGCTGTTCGGGAGAAGCGTGGGCTAGGCAGCGGCGGTGACGGCGCCGGCGTCATTCTCCCATGCATCCGCATCTCCGGTTGCGTCAATGATGCCGCTGCACAACGGCCTGGCCTACGACAACCTTGCGAGACTCTGTTCAGACCGCTGGCGGCCCACATGGTGCATCGGGGGTCGTCCAGTCCGTGTCGGCCTGAAACGGCGGCGCCGGCTTCGCGTCGTGCTTTGAAGGATCGTCTTTCCATCCGATCTGGAACACCGACGACATCTTTTTATCGAACTTCGGCAGACGCTTGTTAACTTCCTCCGCATCCTTGGCGGAGATTTCCGGAACTTCGAATCGCTTGCTCGTCACTGTGCGCACCACCCCGTCGCGCAGGTCGGCGACGCGCCAGTAGCGCACCCCACCCATGCGCGTGTCCACCGGGTCGGACAAGTAGTCCCACTTCCACTTTGGGTCGCTGGTCGGCAGGTGAATCGCCGTCGCCCGGCAGCTGTACCCCGGATAGCCCGTCGTCCACGGCGCCGTCTGATCCTGTTCTTTGGGTCGGTGGAATTCGTTCGGGGGCGTGAAGCCGCCCCCGGGGATGTCGAGGGTGCGACCAGCCTCGGCATTGCCGGTCCAGTCAAGCTTCCCTTCGCCGGTCATCGTCAGCAGCAGCGCTCCTCGCGGCTCATCGTAGCGCCACGACGCCGTCGTCGGCTGCATCCAGCCGTTGCCCTGCCGCCAGAACGCCATGACGGCCTTGTTCGCATCCTCCGGCGACAGGACCATGAGTTGCGCGCGAATCGCCAGCGCGCTGTCGCCGCGCAGCACTTGCTGCACCTTGACTGTCGCCTCCCGGTCGAAACCCATGCTCGCGTCGATGTCCAGGACCGTGATCGAATCCGGCCACCGGGGCGGGTTGGCCGGCACGGGTTCCAGGTCGCTTCCGCCCTGCCGTAACGGCAGGACCCAGCGAAACGGTCGTGGCGCTTCGGCAGCCAACCGCCAATCTCCCAGTCGCGACCCGTCGAGCCAGTAGGTTGAGTTGCCTACCGTCGCGCGAACCAGGACGTGGTCAAAAATGCCTGGCGTCGGCAAGCGCTCGTTAATGCCATCGGCGCCAGCGTAATTCACGAGCACCGCTTCGCCGCGAATACCCAGCTCTCTCAGCATGGCAAGCAGCAGGGCAGTCTTGGCCTTGCAGTCACCGAACCGACGATCCCAGGTTTCGTCAGCGGTCGCCGGCATGAAATTGCCACCGTTGAGTCCAATGTAAACGTAGCGGATCTGCTCCTGCACGAGCTTCAGGGCGGCTTCCGCGCGCCTGCCCGGATCGCTGTCGGCGGAGGCGATGCGCGCAATTTCTCTCCTGACGGGCGAATCCGGCGCGAGCGCCGAGGCTTTCTCGAACAGCGGCGCTATCCGCCGCGACACGTCGGCCCAATGGTCGAAATCCGAATACTCGATGAATCGGCGGATGTTGACGCGAGCGGGCGCGCCGTCTGCGACTACTGCCGAATGCGGATCCCGCAGCTCGTATACGAGCTCGGTCTGCCCGCCGGCCGTTTTTGTCGTGATCCCGGTGGCATCCGCCGACGCGCGCCATCGCAAATGCGAGCCGCTGGGCCATATCATCCGGATGCGAAACGCGCCGAGCTGACTGTTGGGCGGCAGTTTCGCGAACCCAAACCAATGGTCCCCAAGGGTCGGATCCTTGTGCCGGGTTGTGGCCGCGAACTCGAATTCGTCGCCGACCCGCAGCCCCGGTGACTGGAGAGCTGCCGTCAATTGACCGTTGAGCGCCGCTCGTTCCAATTCGCCTTCGCGCTGGACGACCCGGAACTCGGTTGACTTCAGGACATCAATGACGCCGTCGTCACGGATGATCCGGACAAAGTGAATCTTCGCGTCGCCGGCGTCCGGGCTCCAGGTCAGGGAAATGTTTCCGGCGGACAGCGCCTCTGGTCGCAGAATTTTCAGGCGGAACGCCTGGAATATCTCCATTCCGTCCGGTCCCAACCGAACCTGGTTGTCAAGGTATATGACCCTGACCGACACACCGTCAGGCGCCGGGGCGTCCGTGGGCGCGGGCGCCGGAGTCACCCAGCTCGGCAATTCGGCGACCTGCACATCACGTGTGCCCGCGTCGGCAAGCAACGCGAAGGCGAAGGCGCCCACGCCACTGATTATCCGGCGCCAATGCATGTCACATCTCCCCGCGCCATCAATGAGCCGGCGACGCGCGATCAGCGTTTGCGCCACAGCCTGATGGTCGCGATCGACGGTTGCGTGTAGCCGGGCGGATCGGACTGGTCGCCGATCTGCTGGCGGCTCGTGATGCTGTTCGTCGTCAGCAGGCCCGCCACGTACGGCGGTGACAGGTTGGACAGTTTGAGGAAGCAGCGCAGGCTGGTGATGCCGGCCTCCGGGAAGTCGGCAGCGATTGCCGTGCACTTTCCCTTGCCGGTCGCAGTGACACCGGCGAACACACCCTCGGCGTAGAAGTTCACGTCCGGATCGCCGGGCGTGCCGTCGAAGCAGGCGTGGAGCGTTCCGGCCTGGTGAGTTCGCGCGTCGACGACCTTGCCGTCCGGAGCACGGGTGACGACGGCTTTGAACGAATACCGGTCCTCGCGGATGGCAGTAAACCCGATCTTGGCGGCGTCGCAGAACGCGCCCGGCGCGGAACGCGATTCGCGCAGCGAGCGGAACACATAGATGTCCTCGATGCCGGCCGCATTCGCGGCGCCGGCGTCGGGCGCGGCGGCGGGATTCGCGGGTAATCCGCCGGCGTAGCCCGCTCCCAGAATGACAACCACGATCAGCGCTCGAGTGCGGTGCATGAGTGCCTCCCCGCTTTCCTTTCTATAGGCGCTCGCCGCGCGCCGCATGGTACCGGTTCCGGGCGCAGTGCACTGCGCCCCGGGCCGGCACGTACACATATATAAAGAGTGTACCGGGCCATGTGACTTAACGCGCGCGCCCAGGTCCGGATGCCCCAGCGTGTATAGTCCCAATGCGGCGCGCAGGCGCGAGGGACCGGCGGGGATTGCCTTGAACGTCGTTGCTGATCGGCTCGTCGAGCGGCCGGCGCTACGCGCGGGGCTGCCGATCCTGTTCATCGCGCCCCTGTGGCTCCTGTCGTTCACGACGCGCGTCGCCGCATCCCCGGCACTGCTCACTTCGTTCTGGGTGGCCTCGGCTCTGCTCGCGGCCTGGTACGTCGCGGTGCTGATCGCCGCCAAGGCCGGGCGGATCTCACTCGACTGCGACGTGCAAGTGGTGCGCAGCCACTGGGTGCAGGCCTGCGTACACACCTCGATCTACGTGCGCTGGAGCTTCTACTGGCCATATATCGGCGGCCAGGTGTTCCTGATCGCCGGGCAGATCCTGTTCGCGTACGCCTTCACCGCGCTGCTCGCCTGGTCGACCGGCAAGCGCTGGCGCATCGGCTTCGGCCCGCTGCCGATCATCCTGAGTACCAACCTGTTCCTCACGTTCCGCGATCACTGGTTCGCGTTCCAGTTCGCGATGATCGCGCTCATGTTCCTGGGCAAGGAATACCTGACGTGGAACAAAGACGGCCGCCGCGCGCACATCTTCAATCCCTCGGCATTCGCCCTGTTCGTGACCTCGATCGTGCTGCTGCTGACGCAGCAGACCGCCATCACCTGGGGACAGGACATCGCGATCGATCTCGAGTGGCCGCCGTACATGTTCGTCTACCTGTTCCTGCTCGGGCTGATCGTCCAGTACCTGTTCAACGTGACCCTGGTGACGCTCGCGGCGGCGGCGGCGCTTTATCTCCTTAATATCGCCTACACGGCAATGACCGGCGTCTACTGGTTCCTGGATGCGGGGATTCCCATCGCGGTATTTCTGGGCCTGCACCTGCTGGTCACCGACCCGGCGACTTCCCCACGCACCAACCTGGGAAAGGTCATCTTCGGCGCCGGCTACGGGCTCGGCGTCTTCGTCGCCTACGGAATACTGGAGTCGGCAGGCGCGCCGCGCTTCTACGACAAGCTCCTGTGCGTGCCGTTCCTGAACCTGACCGTGCTGGCGCTGGACCGCCTGGGGCGGCATCCACGCTGGGCGGGGCTGCCTTCGGTCAAGCGCTTCGCCGCGCTGAGTCCCAATCGCCAGAACCTGATTCACATGGCGATCTGGATCCTGTTCTTCACCTGGATGTACGCGAGCAATTTCCTAGGCCCCGGCCATCCCGGCCACCGGACCTCGTTCTGGGAACAGGCCTGTTCCGAAGGCCGCCGCAACGCCTGTCGCGACCTCACCGCCATTCATCACGACGAGTGCCAGGACGGCGATGCCCGCGCCTGCAAGTTCCTGGGCGATGCGCTCAAGTCCGGCAGTCTCAAGAGCAACGACCCGCTGATGATGGTGCAGAGCTACAGCCAAGCCTGCGACCTCGGGTTTTTCGCGGGCTGCGACGGGCTCGCGACGACCTTGAGCTCGAGTGGCACGCAGGCGCTCGAGTCCGCCTGTCAGGCACGCGATGGTTCGAGCTGCTACGTGCTCGGCCTCGCGAACCTCATGGGGCTGGGAGTGACCGGCGACAGAGCCACAGCGTTTCGCTACTACGAGCAGGCCTGCGCTGCCGGCTCACGTCGTGGTTGTTCGGTCGAGGGCGACAGCCACCGCTACGGCGTGGGCACAGGCAGGGATGCAACGCGCGCCGTCGCCGCGTACGAGCAGTCGTGCAATCAGAGCTTCATGCCGGCGTGCGCCAGCCTCGCCGATATGATCGCGACCGGCCAGGGCACGGCCAAGAACCAGCACCGCGCGCTCGGGCTCTACCGCCAGGCCTGCCAGATGGGCGTGCCCAGCTCATGCGGGCACTGAGGCGCCGGGATATTTCCCGGCGCCTTCTGGCCGTCTGATCTCAGCTCGCCGCCTCCGCGGAGGAGGCCTCATCGTGCGGGGCCTCGTCCAACTCGGGCAGACCGCCGCTCACGTCCATGAAGCTGCGGCTCGTCAGGTCCTCCGGCCGACGCCGGCGGGCCGCGTGATACGCGAACCCGGTGCCCGCTGGGATCAGGCGCCCGACGATCACGTTCTCCTTGAGCCCGCGCAGGTCGTCCTTGAGCCCGCGCACCGCCGCTTCCGTCAGCACGCGCGTGGTCTCCTGGAAGGAGGCCGCCGAGATGAACGACTCGGTGGCGAGCGAGGCCTTGGTGATGCCTAGCAGCAACGGGTCGAACTTGGCCGGCTGCTTGCCGTCGGCGCTCACCCGTGCGTTGTGCTCGACGACGCGCGACTTATCGAGCTGCTCACCGCGCAACAGCCCGGTCTCGCCGCTCTCGGCGATCTCCACCTTGCGCAGCATCTGGCGGATGATCACCTCGATGTGCTTGTCGTTGATCTTGACGCCCTGGAGCCGGTAGACGTCCTGGATCTCGCGCACGAGGTAATTGGCAAGCGCCTCAACGCCCTGCAGGCGCAGGATGTCGTGCGGGTTGGGCTCGCCATCCGCGATCACCTCGCCCTTCTCGACCTGCTCACCCTCGAACACGTTCAGGTGACGCCACTTCGGGATCAGCTCCTCGTACTTCTCGCCGTTCTCCTGCGTGATGATGAGCCGGCGCTTGCCCTTGGTTTCCTTGCCGAAGGACACGGTGCCGGTGCGCTCCGCCAGGATCGCCGGATCCTTGGGCTTTCTCGCCTCGAACAGGTCCGCGACCCGGGGCAGACCGCCGGTGATATCGCGGGTCTTCGAGGATTCCTGCGGAATGCGCGCGATGACCTCGCCGACCGACACCTTGGCGCCGTCCTCGAGGCTGACCAGCGCGCCCGCAGGCAGCGCATACACCGCCGGGATGTCGGTGTTGGCGAAGGTGATCTCCTTGCCCTTGCTGTTGACCAGCTTGACCACCGGGCGCAGGTCGCGGCCACCGGCGCCGCGCTGCTTGGGATCGAGCACCACCACCGACGAGAGACCCGTAACCTCATCGACCTGGCTCGTGACGGTGAGCCCGTCCACGAAGTCCTGGAACTTGATGAAGCCCGCGACTTCCGTCACCACCGGATGGGTGTGCGGGTCCCACTGCGCCACCACCTTACCGGGTGCGACCGTCGCGCCCTCATCAACGTTGATGACGGCACCGTACGGGATCTTGTAGCGCTCGCGCTCGCGGCCGAACTCGTCCACCACGCCCAGCTCACCGGAGCGCGACGTGGTGACCAGGTGGCCCTTCTCGTGGCGCACCGCCTTGATGTTGTGGAAGCGGATCGCGCCCTTGGACTTGACCTCGACGTTCGAGGCCGCCGCCGCCCGCGACGCCGCACCACCGATGTGGAAGGTGCGCATGGTGAGCTGCGTGCCCGGCTCGCCGATCGACTGTGCGGCGATCACACCGACTGCTTCGCCGATGTTGATGCGCCGGCCGCGCGCCAGATCGCGCCCGTAGCACTGCTTGCAGACGCCATAGCGCGTGGCGCAGGTGATCGGGCTGCGGACCAGGATCTGGTCCACGCCCGCCTTCTCGATCGCGCGCACCAGCTTCTCATCGAGCAGGGTCCCGCCCGCCGCCAGCACTTCCTGGCTGCCCGGCTTGACCACGTCGACGGCCGTGCACCGGCCGAGCACGCGCTCGCCCAGGCCCTCGACCACGTCGCCGCCTTCGACGATCGGCGTCATCGTCAGTCCGTTCTTGGTGCCGCAATCGTCCTCGGTCACGACCAGGTCCTGCGCCACGTCCACGAGCCTGCGGGTCAGATAGCCCGAGTTCGCGGTCTTGAGCGCGGTGTCCGCCAGGCCCTTGCGGGCGCCGTGGGTGGAGATGAAGTACTGCAGTACGTTCAGGCCTTCGCGGAAGTTGGCGGTGATCGGCGTCTCGATGATCGAGCCGTCGGGCTTCGCCATCAGGCCGCGCATGCCGGCCAGCTGGCGGATCTGCGCCGCCGAGCCTCGCGCACCGGAATCCGCCATCATGAAGATCGAGTTGAAGGACTTCTGGCGCACCTGCTTGCCCTTGCGGTCGGTGGCCTCCTCCGTCCCCAGCTTCTCCATCATGGCCTTGGCGACCTGGTCGTTGGTCCGCGACCAGATGTCGACCACCTTGTTGTAGCGCTCGCCGTTGGTGACTAGACCAGAGGCGTACTGCTCCTGGATCTCCTTCACCTCGCGGTCGGCACCGCCCAGGATCCGCTCCTTCTGCTCCGGAACCACCATGTCGTCGACGCCGATCGACACACCGGCGCGGGTGGCGTAGCCAAATCCCGTGTACATCAGCTGGTCGGCGAACACGACCGTGTGCTTGAGACCCAGAGTCCGGTAGCACTCGTTGATGGTGGCCGAGATCGTCTTCTTGGTCATGTCGCGGTTGACCACGTCGAACGACAGGCCGCGCGGCAGGATCTCGGACAGGAGTGCCCGGCCGACCGTGGTATCCACGGTGCGGCGGCGCTCCAGGTCCTCGCCGTCCGGCTGGCGAATCCATTCGACGATGCGAGCCTTGATCCGCGCCTGCAGGCTGGCCACCCGGTTCTCGTAGGCGCGGTGAACTTCCGCGACGTCGGAGAACATCATGCCCTCGCCCTGGGCGCCGACCCGCTCGCGGGTCATGTAGTAAAGGCCGAGCACCACGTCCTGTGAGGGCACGATGATCGGGTCGCCGTTGGCCGGCGACAGGATGTTGTTGGTGGACAGCATCAAGGCGCGTGCCTCGAGCTGTGCCTCGAGCGAGAGCGGTACGTGCACCGCCATCTGGTCGCCGTCGAAGTCGGCGTTGAACGCAGTGCAAACCAGCGGATGCAGCTGGATCGCCTTGCCCTCGATCAGCACCGGTTCGAAGGCCTGGATACCTAAGCGGTGCAGCGTCGGTGCGCGGTTCAACAGCACCGGATGCTCGCGGATCACCTCTTCCAGGATGTCCCACACCTCCGGTCCCTCGCGCTCGACCATGCGCTTGGCGGCCTTGATCGTGGTCGCCTCGCCGCGCAGCTGCAGCTTCGAGAAGATGAACGGCTTGAACAGTTCGAGCGCCATCTTCTTCGGCAACCCGCACTGGTGCAGTCGCAGAGTCGGACCCACCACGATCACCGAGCGCCCGGAATAATCCACGCGCTTGCCGAGCAGGTTCTGGCGGAACCGGCCCTGCTTGCCCTTGATCATGTCGGCCAGCGACTTGAGCGGGCGCTTGTTGGTGCCGGTGATCGCCCGGCCACGGCGGCCGTTGTCGAGCAACGCATCGACCGCTTCCTGCAGCATGCGCTTCTCGTTGCGCACGATGATGTCGGGCGCATTGAGCTCCAGCAGCCGGCGCAGACGGTTGTTGCGGTTGATGACGCGCCGGTAGAGATCGTTGAGATCGGAGGTCGCGAACCGGCCGCCGTCCAGGGGCACCAGTGGGCGCAGGTCGGGCGGCAGCACCGGCAACACGGTCAGCACCATCCACTCGGGACGGTTGCCAGACTCGATGAAGCTCTCAATGAGCTTCAGGCGCTTCGACAGCCTCTTGATCTTGGTCTCGGAGGTGGTCGCCGCCATGTCCTCGCGCACCTTGGCGATCTCGGCGGTCAGGTCCATGGTCTTCAACAGCTCGTGGACCGCCTCCGCGCCCATGCGCGCGTCGAACTCATCGCCGTGCTCCTCGATCGCCTCGAGGTACATCTCGTCCGTGAGCAGCTGCCCGCGGGTGAGCGAGGTCATGCCCGGCTCGATGACCACGAAGGCCTCGAAGTACAGCACCCGCTCGATTTCCCGGAGCGTCATGTCGAGCAGCAGCCCGATGCGCGAGGGCAGCGACTTCAGGAACCAGATGTGCGCGGTGGGCGAGGCCAGCTCGATGTGGCCCATGCGCTCGCGGCGCACCTTGGACTGCGTGACCTCGACACCGCACTTCTCGCAGATGACGCCGCGGTGCTTCAGGCGCTTGTACTTGCCGCACAGGCACTCGTAGTCCTTCACCGGGCCGAAGATCTTGGCGCAGAACAGGCCATCGCGCTCCGGCTTGAAGGTCCGGTAGTTGATGGTCTCCGGCTTCTTCACCTCGCCGAACGACCACGACTTGATCATGTCGGGCGAGGCCAGCCCGATCCGGATCGAATCGAAGTGCTCGTTCGGGATCTGCTGCTTGAAGAGCTTGAGTAGGTCCTTCATATCGACTCCTGCCGTATGCGTGGGTGAAGCGGGGGGATTCCGGGCTACTGCCCTTCCTCTTCCAGCTCCATGTTGATTCCCAGCGAACGGATCTCCTTGACCAGCACGTTGAAGGATTCCGGCATGCCGGCATCCATCTGGTGGTTGCTGTCGACGATGTTCTTGTACATCTTGGTCCGGCCGTTCACGTCGTCGGACTTGACGGTCAGCATCTCCTGCAGCGTGTAGGAAGCGCCGTAGGCCTCGAGCGCCCACACTTCCATCTCGCCGAAGCGCTGCCCGCCGAACTGCGCCTTGCCGCCCAGCGGCTGCTGGGTGACGAGCGAGTACGGACCGGTGGAACGCGCGTGCATCTTGTCGTCGACCAGGTGGTTGAGCTTGAGCATGTACATGTAGCCGACCGTGACCGCGCGCTCGAAGCGCTCGCCGGTGCGCCCGTCGTAGAGCACCGTCTGCCCGCTGGTGGGCAGGTCGGCGAGCTGCAGCAGCCGCTTGATCTCGGTCTCGGTCGCCCCGTCGAACACCGGGGTCGCCATCGGCACGCCGCGGCTCAGGTTCGCGGCGAGCTTCACCAGCTCCTCGTCGTTCATCGAGCTCAGGTTCGCGTGCTGGCCGCCCGAGCGGTTGTAGATCTGCTCGAGGAACGAGCGGATCTGCGCGCCCTGCGCGGCGGTCTGCTCCTCGACCATGCGGCCGATCTTGAGTCCCAGCCCCTTGGCCGCCCACCCCAAGTGCGTCTCGAGCACCTGGCCGATGTTCATGCGCGAGGGCACGCCCAGCGGATTGAGCACGATGTCGACCGGTGTGCCGTCTTCCATGTACGGCATGTCCTCGACCGGCACGATGGTCGAGATCACGCCCTTGTTGCCGTGCCGGCCGGCCATCTTGTCGCCGGGCTGCACGCGGCGCTTCACCGCCAGGTACACCTTCACCATCTTGAGCACACCCGGCGCCAGGTCGTCGCCGGCCGTGATCTTGACCTTCTTGTCCTCGAAGCGCTTTTCGAACGCGCGCTGCTGGGCCTTGAGGCGTCCGGCCACCTGCTCCAGCTGGCTGTTCGCCTCATCATCCGACAGGCGGATCTCGAACCACTGCTCGCGCGGCAGGTCATCGAGATAGGCGGCGTTGATGACGGCACCGGCATTGAGCTTCTTGGGCCCACCGGCCGCCTGCTTGCCGATCAGCATCTGCCGGACCCGCGAGAACAGGTCGTCCTCGAGGATGCGGCGCTGGTCGTTCAGGTCCTTGCGCACCCGCTCGATCTCGGACTTCTCGATCGACAGCGCGCGGCTGTCCTTCTCGACGCCGTCGCGGGTGAATACCCGCACGTCGATCACGGTCCCGTCCATGCCGGGCGGAACCCGGAGCGAGGTGTCCTTCACGTCGCTCGCCTTCTCGCCGAAGATGGCGCGCAGCAGCTTCTCTTCCGGAGTCAGCTGCGTCTCGCCCTTGGGCGTGACCTTGCCGACCAGGATGTCGCCGGCCTTGACCTCGGCGCCGATGAAGACGATGCCGGCCTCATCGAGCTTGGCGAGTGCCGCATCGCCGACGTTCGGGATGTCGGCCGTGATTTCCTCGGGGCCGAGCTTGGTGTCGCGCGCGACACAGGTCAGCTCCTCGATGTGGATGGTGGTGAAACGGTCTTCGATCACCACTCGCTCCGAGATCAGGATCGAATCCTCGAAGTTGTAGCCGTTCCACGGCATGAACGCGACCAACAAGTTCTGGCCGAGCGCCAGCTCGCCCAGATCGGTGGACGGGCCGTCCGCCAGCACGTCATTGCGCTCGATCACATCCCCCACGTGCACCAGCGGACGCTGGTTGATGCAGGTGTTCTGGTTCGAGCGCTGGTACTTGGTGAGTCCATAGATGTCGACACCCGGCTCGCCGGCCGCGGTCTCGGCGTCGTGCACCCGCACCACGATGCGGGAGGCATCCACCGAGTCGACCACGCCGCCCCGCCGCGCCACGACCGTGACGCCGGAGTCGATGGCAACCGCACGCTCCATGCCGGTGCCGACCAGCGGCGTCTCCGAGCGCAGGGTCGGTACTGCCTGGCGCTGCATGTTCGAGCCCATGAGCGCGCGGTTGGCGTCGTCGTGCTCCAGGAACGGGATCAGCGACGCGGCCACCGAAACGATCTGCTTCGGACTCACGTCCATGAAGTTGATCCGGTCGCGCGGCATGAGCGTGAACTCGTTCTGGTGCCGGCAGGACACGAGGTCGTCCTTGAACTGGCCGTCGCTATCGAGCTCGGCGTTCGCCTGCGCGATCACGTACTGGCTCTCTTCGATCGCCGAAAGGTACTCGATGCGGTCGGTGACCCGCGCGTTTTCGACCTTGCGGTACGGCGACTCGAGGAAGCCGTAGGCATTGGTGCGCGCGTACACCGAGAGCGAGTTGATCAGGCCGATGTTCGGTCCTTCCGGCGTCTCGATCGGGCACACCCGGCCGTAATGGGTCGGGTGCACGTCGCGCACTTCGAACCCGGCACGTTCGCGGGTCAGTCCGCCGGGTCCCAGCGCCGACACGCGCCGCTTGTGGGTGACCTCGGACAGCGGGTTGTTCTGGTCCATGAACTGCGACAGTTGCGAGGAGCCGAAGAACTCCTTGACGGCAGCCGCGACCGGCTTCGCGTTGATCATCTCCTGCGGCATGATCGGCTCGCTCTCGGCGAGCGTGAGCCGCTCCTTGACCGCGCGCTCGACGCGCACCAGGCCGATGCGGAACGCGTTCTCCGCCATCTCGCCGACGCTGCGCACCCGGCGGTTGCCCAGGTGATCGATGTCGTCGACCACGCCGTTGCCGTTCCTGATGTCGATCAGGGTCCTGAGCACGTCGATGACGTCGGACGCCGTGCCGTTCTCGGCGTGCAGGCGCTTGCCGAACTCGTCCGTGCGGCGCGAGAAATAGAGCCCATCATAGAGAATGCCTGGGCCCAACACCGCGTCGCGGCCCACGCGCCGGTTGAACTTCATGCGCCCGACCGGGGACAGGTCGTAACGCTCCGGGTTGAAGAACAGGTTGTGGAACAGGTTCTCGGCCGCATCCTTGGTCGGCGGCTCACCCGGGCGCATCATGCGGTAGATCTCGACCAGCGCCTCGAGGCGCGTGCGCGTCGGATCGATCCTGAGCGTATCGGACACGTACGGGCCGCGGTCCAGGTCGTTCACGTAGAGGGTGCGGATCTCCTCGACACCGGCTTCCACCAGCTTGTTGACGGTGGCGACGGTGAGCACCTCGTTGACCTTGGCCAGTACCTCGCCGGTGTCACGCGAGAACACGTCGTGGGCGAGGATCTTGCCGGCCAGGTATTCCGGCGGCACCGGCAGCCGCTTGACGCCCGCGTCCTCGAGTTGACGCACGTGCCGTGCGGTGACGCGCCTACCCTCCTCGACGATCACCTGATCACCGATGCGGATCTCAAACGCCGCCGTTTCGCCGCGCAGGCGCGCCGGGACCAGCTCCAGCTCGGCTCGGCCCTGCGACAGGAAGAAAGTATTTTTCTCGAAGAAGATGTCGAGCATCTGCTCTTCGTTGTAGCCGAGCGCGCGCAGCACGATCGTCACCGGCAGCTTGCGGCGCCGGTCGATACGCGCGTACAGGCAGTCCTTCGGGTCGAACTCGAAGTCGAGCCAGGAGCCGCGGTAGGGAATGATCCGCGCCTGGAACAGCAGCTTGCCGGAGGAGTGCGTCTTGCCCTTGTCGTGGTCGAAGAACACGCCCGGGCTGCGGTGCAGCTGGGAGACGATCACGCGCTCGGTGCCGTTGACGATGAAGGTGCCGTTGTCGGTCATGAGCGGCAGCTCGCCCAGGTACACCTCCTGTTCGGCGATGTCGCGCTTGAGCTTGCGGGCGCCCGACGGGTCCTTCTCGTAGACCTTGAGCTGGACCTTGACCCGCAATGGGGCCGCATAGGTGAGCCCGCGCAGCTGGCATTCCTTCACGTCGAACACCGGCTCGCCGAGCCGGTAGCTCAGGTACTCGAGAGTCGCGTTGCCGCTGTAGCTCGAGATCGGGAACACGCTCTTGAAGGCCGCGTGCAGCCCGATGTCGTCGCGCGCGTCCTCGGCGGCCTCCGCCTGCAGGAAGCGGCGGTAGGAGTCGAGCTGGATCGCCAGCAGGTACGGCACGTCCAGAATGCTCGGACGCTTGCCGAAATCCTTGCGGATGCGCTTCTTCTCGGTGAACGAATAGGCCATGGACGTCACCCTCTGATCGGATCGGCGATGGCGGTATGGAACCGGCCTAGATCGGGATCGCGATCGGAAATTTCAAGACGGCAACAGGCCGGCGCACGCCCGGCGCCCACGCGCCGGACGGAACCGGTTTTCATCATTCGCGCGGCGGTTCCGCGCATGGAGGCCTTACTTGACCTCCACCTTCGCGCCTACGTCCTCGAGCGACTTCTTGATCTTCTCGACGTCGGCCTTGCTGATTCCCTCTTTGACCAGCGCGGGCGCGCCCTCGACCAGGTCCTTGGCTTCCTTCAACCCAAGCCCGGTGACCTCGCGGATGACCTTGATCACGGTCACCTTCTTGTCCGCCGGGTACTCCTTGAGCGTGAGGGAGAACTCGGTCTTCTCCTCGGCCGGGGCGGCCGCAGCGGCGGCGCCCGGCGCGGCCGCGGCCACCGCGACCGGAGCAGCGGCGCTGACGCCGAACTTCTTCTCCATGTCGGCGATCAGCTCGACCACCTGCATGATGCTCATGTTCGAGATCGCGTTGAGGATCTCTTCCTTGGAAACGGCCATGGTCTACTCCTGAATGAACTCTCTAGGAAACGGTTACCCGGTGCGGGCTCAAGCGCCCGCGGCCTGCTTCTGGTCGCGTATCGCGGCGACGGTGCGCACCAGCTTCGCGTGCGGCTCCGCCAGCGTCTGGACCAGCTTCTGAATCGGCGCCTTCATGAGACCCATGAGCGTGGCCAGTGCCTGCTCGCGGGTGGGAAGACTCGCGACCTGGTCGATCGCCTTGGGCGGCAACAGCTGCCCGCCGAGCGACACCAGCGTCGTCACCAGCTTCTCGTGGTCCTTGGCGAACGCCTTGACCACGCGCGCTGCCGCGCCCGGATCGTCCTTCGAAAACGCCAGAATCAGCGGGCCTTTCAAGCTTCCCGCGATGCATTCGAAGGCAGTTCCGGAGACCGCCTTGCGCGCCAAGGTGTTCTTGACCACCCGCATGTAGACGCCCGACTTGCGTGCCTTGGCGCGCAGGTCGGTGATCTGGGTCACGGTCAAGCCCCGGTACTCGGCGGCCACGACCGATTGCGCCTTCTCGGCAATCGCGCGCACCTCCGCCACCAGCGCCTGCTTCTGCTCAACGTTCAGCGACATGCCACTCACCTCGCGGACGTCAGCTCACGGAACCCGGAACACACGCTCCGGATTCCACCTTCGGCGAGGACACGTTGCCGTGTTCTCGCCACCGCCGATGCGGCGGCTGACGGTGCCCTTCGGCCGGCCCGGTGAGGCGCCGCGTGGCCTTCCGCCACTGCTTCGGGTAACACCATCTGCGCAGGCTGCCGGTTGCCCGGCTCTTCATTAAGCGGCCTCGCTAACGGCCGCGCCTGCGGTCTTCGACGGCACCGGCGGTCGCCCGCCGGAGCGCGGCCCACGGCCGCTTTTTCCAACACCTTAGTTCCGCGCTCAGAGGCCCAGCGAGGCGCGGTCGACCGCCACCCCGGGACCCATGGTCGAGGACACTGAAACCTTCTGCACGAACACGCCCTTCGACGACGCCGGCTTGTGCTTCTGCAGATCGACCAGCAGCGCGTGCAGGTTCTCGCCGAGCTTGTCGGCCGCGAAACTCGCGCGCCCGATCTGGCAGTGGACGATGCCGGCCTTGTCGCAGCGATAGCGGACCTGGCCGGCCTTCGCGTTCTTAACCGCGGTCGCCACATCCGGCGTCACCGTGCCGACCTTGGGGTTGGGCATCAGTCCGCGCGGGCCCAACACCTTGCCCAGGCCACCCACCACCTTCATGGCGTCGGGGCTCGCGATCACGACGTCAAAATCCATCTCCCCGGCCTTGACCTTCTCGGCCAGATCCTCGAGGCCGACGATGTCCGCGCCGGCGGCGCGCGCCGCGTCCTGGTTCTTGCCGCTGGTAAAAACCGCGACCCGCACCGTCTTGCCGGTGCCGTTGGGCAGCACGGCGGAGCCGCGCACCTGCTGGTCCGACTTGCTGGCGTCGACACCCAGGTTGATCGCGACGTCGACCGACTCGTCGAACTTCGCGGTCGCAAATTCCTTGACCAGCGAGAGCGCCTGGTTGATCGGGTAGTGCTTGCCGGGCGGCAGCTTCTCCGCCCAGCTCTTCATCCGCTTGGGTACTGCGCTCATGATCAGCCCTCCACGTCCACGCCCATGCTGCGGGCGCTGCCGGCGATGGTGTTCACGGCGGCGTTCATGTCGGCGGCCGTGAGGTCGGGCATCTTGATCTTGGCGATGTCCTCGAGCTGCTTGCGCTTGATCTTGCCCACCTTCTGCGTGTTGGGACGCCCGCTGCCCTTCTCGATGCCGATCGCCTTCCTGATCAGCACCGATGCCGGCGGCGTCTTGAGAATGAAGGTGAAGCTGCGATCGCTGTAGACGGTGATCACCACCGGCGTCGGCAGCCCCTTCTCGAGACTCTGGGTCTGGGCATTGAACTGCTTGCAGAACTCCATGATGTTGACGCCCTGCTGGCCGAGCGCGGGGCCGACCGGCGGGCTGGGATTGGCCTGCCCGGCCGGGATCTGCAGCTTGATGTACCCGGTGACTTTCTTCGCCATGACTCAAACTCCTTGGGTGCTAGCGCCTCTCGTGAGGCTCCCCGTTCGACAGCCGGCTCCGAACACGGAACCCGCTGCCCTGACCGCGGCGTCATGCCGCGGCGCCGCCCGCCGACAGGCGGGCGAAAAACTCGTCAGGACTTCTCGACCTGCGAGAAGTCGAGCTCCACCGGCGTCGAGCGCCCGAGGATCTGCACCGCCACCTGCACGCGGTTCTTCTCGTAATTGACGCTCTCGACCACGCCGTTGAAATCGTTGAACGGCCCGTCCACCACGCGCACCACTTCGCCGGGCTCGAACAGCACCTTCGGCCGCGGCTTGTCCACGCCTTCTTCCACGCGGCGCAGGATCTGATTCGCCTCCTTGTCGCTGATCGCCG
>Ga0187780_10001283_pt1 | contig 18945 bp, 20 predicted proteins | sample 1015_Q2_SP10_20__FD_132429 | JGI IMG/M metagenome (GOLD analysis project Ga0187780, IMG submission 132429) | Tropical peat soil microbial communities from peatlands in Department of Meta, Colombia - 1015_Q2_SP10_20_MG | ecosystem: Environmental > Terrestrial > Soil > Wetlands > Peat | place...
TGCTCTTTCGATTGATTTAGAGGAATGGTACCATTCGGAGCTTGTAGGAGGGAGAAAATCTTCTTTCTCCCAAGTGTCAGAGGCGACCCAAGCCATTCTTGACCTGTTGGATCGATATCAAACGAAAGCCTCCTTCTTTGTCGTCGGGGAGGTAGCCCAACAGAATCCCCATCTCATTCAGTCAATTTTTGAGAAGGGACACGAGATTGGTTGTCATTCTTTCTCGCACAAACTTTTATGGAAGATGAACGAGAGTCTCTTCCGGAAGGAATTGGAACATTTTCATTCCGTCATGGAAAGGATTCTCGGAAAGGTGAAGATGAAAGGGTTTCGTGCTCCTTGTTTCTCCATTGACAACCGTTGTAAATGGGCGCTCAAGGTTCTCGTCGATTTTGGATACCAATATGATGCGAGCATCTTTCCCTTGAAAATAAATCCCCTCTACGGGATACGGGGTGCGCCGACTCGGCCTTACCGTATCTCCTTTGAAGACGTCAAACAGGAAGACCCCCGAAGTCCGCTCATAGAGTACCCCTTTTGCCCACTGATGATCGGACGGCTGAAGATTCCAATTTCAGGAGGGGTCTATCTGAGATTTTTTCCCCTTCCTTTCCTTTACTGGGGATTGAGGAGGATCAATCGATCCCAGCCTTTTTTGGTCTACTTTCATCCCTGGGAAGGCTATGACAAGACCCCCAGGTTAAGAGGGACTCCTCCTCATCATCATCTGATTTTATATTACGGTATCTCTTCTGCATTGAAGAAATTCGAATTTCTTTTGAAGCATTTCAGATTTTCGAGAATCGATCATATCCTCCATTTGGATGGAAAGAGGAAATCATTTCATAAAGAATAAATGTCAGAGCAGGGCGAGAGATGGCTGAAACAGGACGTGATAAACGATCGGCTTCCGGTATACGGGTAGTGTCAGGGGCTAAAGAGGGATGAAAAGCAAAAGGGCAAGAGAGATAGCTCAGTGGGGATTGGTAGCCATCCTTATATCAGTCCTCCTCTATTTTGGAGATGTCTCTGGACTGTCCCGATTATCAGCCGTCCACTGGCCCTCCATCCTATTCGTCTTTCTCACCACGGGCGGCTCCATCTTGATCCATAATTTGCGATGGACCTCTATCGTAAGGGAGATGGTTAGTCCATCCACCGATTCGAAGATCAATTTTTTCCAATTTCACAGATGGCTTTTGAATAGTTATGCCCTGGGAACCTTAATTCCAAGCGATATCAGCCTTGCTGGCGTAAGGACATTGTATATGAACCGGACCCAGATCCTGTCCCTTCCTGCTGGGCTTTTTTCTGTCCTTTTCGATCGCTTTTTCGACCTAATCGTTTTGTTCGCTTTGGTCCTCCCTTCCGCGCTTTTTGTCATGAAAGTGGCAAATGCGATACAGGCTCTTTCGCTCCTTGGGCTTATCCTCGCAGCCATCTTTTTCTATATTCTTTGGAAAAAGGGGGAGGGGCTGGAGGCTCTGATAAGTATCTACCGCTCGGGAACAAAGTGGTTGCTCAGATTGCCCGTTCTTGGGAAATGGATCGGGGGAAAATGGGTGGAAGGTTCAGATCAGACTTCTTTCAGGGTGGGGTCGATTCACGAGCTGATGGTGTGGAGTCTTCTGAAGTATCTTCTTCTCGCCCTTCGATTTTACTTCACGGGACAAGCCTTTGGGATCGAATTTTCGTTCCTTCAAGGTTTTTTTTTCATCCCTTTCATTCAACTGGTCTCAGTGTTTAATCTCACTCCCGGAGGGTTGGGTCTGGTGGAGATGGGGTCATACGGAGCATTATTGGTTATGGGAGTTCCTCAGTCAAAGATCATGGTCTTTGTTATCGGCCAAAGGGTTCTGGCCTCATTTTTCACGATCGGACTCGCCCTAATAAATCACCTTATTTTCCTCGCGGGAACGAAGCCGGGGAGAGAGGAAGCAAGGTGAAGTTCACCTCTGATTGGGAAAAGATCTTTTCGAGGCCACTCAAAGGCCTGAAAGGATGGGATCGTGCTTGAGATGATCTTTTTGCCTCTTGCAAACCACCTTCCACGGATGATGGCATTCGATTTCGTGAGATACTTCTTCTACAAATTGGCGGGTATAAACATCGAAGGAAGATGTATCATCTATGGACCGCTGATCATTCGACCGATTGGATGTGCGAAGAATATATCGATTGGTAAAGGAACATTCCTCAATACGGAGATACGTTTTGGTTGTCCTAAAGATAGAATCACGATCGGAAAAAATTGCCAAATTGGTCCTCGGGTCAGTTTCGAGACGATCAGCCATGGGCTGGTCTATAGGCCAGGGAAAGGAAGAGGTCGTTGGACAAAGCCAATCGTTGTGGAGGACGAAGTCTGGATCGGAGTAGGAGCGATTATCACGCAAGGGGTTACGATTGGGAGAGGCGCTGTGGTCGCTGCAGGTGCGGTCGTGGATGAAGATGTCAAGCCATTCACTTTAGTGGGAGGCATTCCCGCCAAAGTGATCAAGAAGATTGATATCAACGGTGTCTTCTAACCATGGTGAGTCGGGTCGAGGGAAGAAGATGATTGCAGTGATAGGGGGAAGGTTCCAGTTGATCAAGGCGACCGTGACCTCTCGCCTGGCCAAGATATACAATCAGGTTCATCCATCTTTCCGTGTCCTTCTCCTTCTCCTTGCCTTTGCCTTTGTCCTTCGTACTTTCCTCATCCTCTTTCCTGAAGTCATTTATAACGACGGAGTTGAATATATACGAAGTGCCAAACTCATTCTATCGGGGGATTGGGGGGGAAGCAAAGCGCCGCCTCTTTACCCTGTCTTAATTGGCCTAACATCTCTGGTGACTTCCAATTTTGAACTAGCAGGGATCTGGGTTTCTGTGATTTTTGGGACACTGGTCGTCCTCCCGGTCTATTATTTAGGGAGGGAAATTTTTGATGAAAAGGTGGGAATCCTTGCTGCACTGTTTGCAGTGGTTCACCCTTTCCTCTATCTCTCTTCGGGATCGGTTTTGACCGAATCGGTCTATCACTTTCTCCTGGCGACTGCTGTCCTTTTCGGCTGGCAAGCCTTCTGTCGAGGCCGGTTTCAGGATATCCTTCTTTTCAGTCTTTTTACCTCCCTTGCGTACCTCACCCGACCTGAAGCGATCGGTTTCCTTTTCATTTTAAGTTTCTGGGTTCTATTTATTCATCCCCTTCCTGGAAGGAGACGGGGGCTCGAGCGGGTGAAGATCGCTGTCTTGGCCATACTTTGTTTCTTGGTCTTTTCCTCTCCCTACTTGTACCAACTGCGGAAGGAGACAGGAAGATGGGAAATCTCAAAAAAATTTTCTATCTCCGTAGGATCTCTCTCAAGGGAAGAAGCCGCTCCTATAGAAAGCCTAACGAAGACGAAGAAGATCACTCTCGTTTCATTTGTGACAGAACCCATCCCAGTGTTGAAAAAAATCGGGTTTGGATGGGTACAGGCGATTTATAAGTTTCAATTAGGCTTTCATCCCTTGTTATTCATTCTAGCTGTTTTCGGATTCGCATGGAGTATGGAAAAACGGTCTTCCAAGGAAGGAAGTTTTTACCTCCTCTCTTATTTCATCTTTTACTTGGGACTTTTGCTTCCCTTTTTCTGGACTGCCCGGAGGTATACCTCCCTGATCTCCACGATTGCCCTTCCATGGGCTTCCCTTGGATTCATTAGTCTGGCGGAATGGATCACGCCGCGATTGAAAGAAGGAAGATGGAAGAGGACATTTCCGGTGCTCTTCCTATTATTCGTCCTCACCGTGATTTTTATCCAAGGGAGAGTGATCCATGGCCGAGACCATCGTTTCATTCAGAAGGAAGCCGGCCTTTGGATCAAGGATCATCTTTCCCAAAAGGGGAAAATCATGAGCAGGCTTCCTCAGGAAGCGTTCTATGCCGAATTGCCCTGGGTCAGAATGCCGGAGAAGACTTACGAAGAGATTATGGCGATGGTTCGTTCCCAGGGGATTCGGTACCTTATTATCGATGAAAGGGCGGAAAACCCGTCGGCCTTTTTAGAGAAGACAAGTGAAAAAGAGTTGATTCCAATCCACGAATGGAAGAGGAAAAGAGAGTGGTCGATCCTCTTCGAGGTTCGACCATCTGCATTGAAATAACGTTAGCATTCATTTGGATGGAAAATGAACAGAACCTCAGAATTTGGGGTGGAGAAGAGAAGGAATGAATATTTACTGATCTCAAAGAATGATAAGTGAGCTGGGGAGATTCGGATGTCATCTGAAAAAGTCTTTATTCTTGGTCTGGATGGAGCAAGCCCGGAGGTGATCGATTCGCTGATCGCCCTCGGAAGGCTTCCCACCTTTGCAAAGATGAAGAAGGAAGGGGTCATGGGGAAACTGAGAACGACCATCCCTCCCATTACCGGTTCGGCCTGGTCCTCTTTTATGACTGGAAAGAATCCAGGAAAACACGGGATCTTCGACTTTATCTCCCGTAAAGAAGGAACCTATCATCTCATGCCCATCAATGCCCAGAAGAGAGAGGGAAGGTCGTTCTGGTCCTGGGCAGGGGATACCGGAAAGAGGGTCTGTATCTTTCATGTCCCTATCACCTATCCGCCCGAGAAGGTGAACGGGATGATGGTCTCTGGGATGTTGACCCCGCCCAACCGAACCGATTATACCTATCCCGGGTCTTTGGTAAAAGATCTAGAACAGATCATCCCGGGATACCGGATCCACGTCACCGAGGCTTATTCAAAAGGCCAGGAGGAACGGTTTCTGAAGCATCTCTATGAGGTGACGGACCACCGGATCAAAGCCATGGAATACCTTTTTAAGCAGGAGGATTGGGACCTCTTTGTCGGAGTTGTCGAAGGGATTGATAATATCCAGCACGAACTCTGGCATTGTTGGGATCCCGATCACTTTCGGTATTCATCATCCGGGAATCGATATTCGGATGCCATCCCGAAATATTACGAGAAAATGGATGACCTTTTAAGGCGAATCATGGAGGAGTGGATTGATTCCCGATGGACACTCATCATCATGTCCGACCACGGAGCCGGGCCGTTAAAGAAACTCCTCTACCTCAACAATTTTCTAATGACAAATGGATTCATGAAACTGAAAAGAGGGTTTCGCCCATCGATCAAGCATCTTTTCTTCAGGGGAGGATTTGTTCCCATGACCTTCTATCATCTCCTTGTCCGAATGGGTTTGGGGAGAATAAAAAAGAAAACCCGCTTCGGCCAGACGGAATCCTGGCTACGGCCTTTTTTCCTCTCTTTTGAGGATGTCGATTGGAATCAGACGAAAGCCTATTCCTTCGGCAGCACAGCGGGCCAAATTTATCTCAATTTAAAAGGGCGGGAACCTCGGGGGATCGTCTCACCTGGAAGGGAGGCAGAAGCGGTTAAGGGGGAGATTATCGAAGAGCTGAAAAATCTTGTGGATGAAGAGACTAAAGAAAAGGTTGTTGGAGAGATCTTCCGAAAAGAAGAGCTCTACCATGGGCCCCATTTGGGTGAGGCACCGGATGTCATCTTTCTTCCAAGGAACTTCGAAACGGTCGCTTTCGGGGAGTATGAATTCGCTTCGCATCGGATGATCGATGATTCGTGGGGCGTGTCAGGCTCCCACCGTATGGACGGCCTTTTAATGATGAGAGGAAAACTGTTCAAGCCGGGGACGATGCTCCAAGGGGCTCACATCATTGATCTGGCTCCGTCGGCGCTCTATCTTTTGGGTCTCCCCATTCCCGAAACAATGGACGGTAAAGTCCTTGAGGCGGCCTTCTTGGAGAAATCCATCGAAGAGAGAGAGATTCGGTTTATTGAAGAATCAGCTTTTCAATTTCACCCACAGGATATCTATTCCCAGGGGGAAGAAGAAGCATTGAAGAAACAGTTAAAGGGTCTCGGGTACTTGTAGACTTCATTTCAAGGAAAGGATGGGATGAGCTACCGAAAAGCCAATCGACTGCTCGTTTCTTTTAAAGATCTTTACAAGATGGTCCTTGGAATGATCGCCTACTACATTGTTTTCCCTTCTTTTCTGACGGCTCTTATTCATCGGTTACGGGGAGTTAAGGTCAAGAATATTTGGAAGATCTACATTTCATACCATGTCCTCATCGACTCTGTCCATCCGGAGACCGTTGAGATCGGAGAAGATGTGTGGTTGACCCGGGATGTGAAGATCATTGCCCATTTCAATCCAACTCCGTACCTGAAGGATGTTTTAGGCGGAGAAAAGGTCGAAGGCGTGAAAATCGATGACGGGGCTTTCATCGGAATCGGGGCGATTATTCTGCCGGGAGTTCATATTGGCACGGGAAGTCTTGTTGGGCCTGGTTCGGTCGTGACAAAGGATGTGCCAGGGTATAGCATGGTGGCGGGTAATCCGGCACGACCCATCAGGTCCTTTAAGGAACTAAAAGACTCACGAGAGTGAGACGGAAGGGTCAAGAAATTGAGGATTCATGCCCTGACAATCGATTTGGAAGATTGGTATCATCCTGAACTGGTCAGAGGCCACGTCGATCTGACAAATGTGGATGGCAGGGTTTCTGAGGCCCTTCCTACCATCCTGGATCTCTTGAAAAGGCATCACGTGAAGGCCACCTTCTTCGTCCTAGGAGAGGTGGCTCGGAGATTTCCTGAAGCCGTGAGGCAGATCGATCGAGAAGGGCACGAGCTTGGATGTCACGGGATGTCCCATCGCACCTTGGGAGATCTGGGGAGCGTGGGTTTTAGGAAAGAGCTTCGGGATTTTCGGGACCTCATGAAGGAGATCTTGGGAGATATCGAGATCAAAGGATTCAGAGCCTCTACCTTTTCACTCAATTATGATACGAAATGGGCTCTCCCTTTGTTACGGGAATTTGGGTACTCCTATGATTCGAGCATCTTCCCGACCAAACTATTTCTGAATCGCCTTTACGGTATAAAGAATGCTCCCCGGTTTCCCTATCGGATCTCCTTTGATGATCCTGGAAAAGAAGATTCGAACAGCGATTTTTGGGAGTTTCCGGCCGGACTCATGGAGATTTACGGATATCGATTTCCTGCAAATGGTGGTATCTATTTAAGAGTCCTTCCTTTTCCTTTTCTCAAGGAAGCCTTGAAACGGATCAGCAGAGAAGGTCCTTTCTTCCTCTATCTCCATCCGTGGGAGTGGGATAGGGGGACACCGCGAATTTCTCTTCCTCTTTTTTCAAGGTGGGCTACGTATTATGGGATGGAGAAGGTTCTCATAAAATTAGATCGATTATTAAGGATTTTCCCGTTTTCAAGAATGGATGAAGTTCTTCGAACAGTTGCAGAAAAAGGAGAGACGTTTGGGTCTGTACACCATTGTCCTGATCCCGGTCTATAACGAAGGCAGAAGGATTGGCCAGGTCATTGAAGAAATAAGAAGCATGCTTCCCCAGGTTGACGTTTTGGTCATCGATGATGGATCGACGGATGACGGCCGACAAAGAGCCATGGAAGCTGGGGCAAAAGTTATTTCCCATCCATTCAATCTTGGTTACGGAAGCGCCCTCCAGACCGGTTACAAATATGTCCTGAAGAAGGGTTACGAAACGGTTGTCCAGATGGATGGGGATGGGCAGCACGACCCCTCCTTTATTTCGGATTTGCTAGCAGTCGTCCAAAGAGGGGAAGCTGACATCGCCATCGGGTCCCGTTTCTTGAAAAAGGAGGAAGGGGGGGGCTCTGGGCCGTGTTATCAGGTTCCTTTCACTCGTAGGCTGGGAATGAAACTATTCGGAGAGATCACTTCTCTTCTGATCCGCCAGCAGGTTACAGATTCTACTTCAGGATACCAGGCGATGGATCGCAGAGTACTGGAATGGGTCTCAGGGGATAAATTCCCAGTGGATTATCCGGACGCCGATGTGATCATCATGCTCTATCGAGCTGGGTTCCAAATCAAAGAAGTGCCGGTCCGGATGGTCGAAAGTCCTGGGAAAAAGTCGATGCATAGCGGATGGAAGCCTCTTTATTACGTATTCAAGATGTTTCTCTCCATTTTGGTTACTTTAATGAGAAAGTAATGGCGAGTTGAATTTATCTTTCAGAGAAAGGAGGAAATCATGCCTATTCGAAATAAGGTCGTTGCCCTTGTCTTCGGAATTGGAATGTTGATTATCATCATTGATCTGGTCAGGAGAAGAAAGCTTCGGGAGGAGTATTCCTGGTTATGGCTCATGACAGGAGCGGGAATTCTCATCTTGGCCTTGTGGTTCGATCTTTTAAAATGGGTCACTCATCTCGTTGGGGCGATCACCCCTTCTTCGACTATTTTCCTTTTTGCCTTTTTGTTCCTAATTTTCATCAGCCTTCATTTTTCGGTGGTCATTTCAAAATTGACCGATCGAAATAAAGAGCTGGCCCAACGGTATGCGATTTTGGAATCGGAATTGAACGAATTGAAAAAGCAGTATGTTCCCCATGAATCGGATCTCCAACCAGGGTAGTGAACTCTGACGAATTTTTTAAAAATGAATCCCGCTGTGATGCAGTGGAGCTGCCTTCTAAATCATCCCGACGGATTTTAATTCCCACTGAAATTTTGTTTAAAGGATGATGCCGCCGGCGACGGGTCTCCCCTCCCTCTCTAAGACAAACCTTCCCATCTCCGGAACTTCATTAAAAGGATCGACCACCACTTTCTTATCAAGTTGAATCAGGACGTCTGCCACCTCAGCGGTCTTGATGGAGGAAGCATCTTTCTCCGTTAATTCCATCGAGGCAGGGTCGAATTTTCTATGGATCTTCTCAATATGGCATGGAACCTCCTGAGTCACACACCGGAAGAAGAGGGTTTCTCCGGCGCCACAACCCACGGGGTCCATCCAAAAGATGTTGGCATTGATTTTATTCGAGACCGTAGAAGAGAGGTCTGCCGTCAAAACTTGGCCTCTCTTTACGAGATGCTTTCCCTTGAGACAAATGCCCACTGATTCTTCGAAATGAGCCAGGGTCACACCCGTTTCGAGGAATTTTTCGATGCTTTCGACGACCACTTTTTTCCTTCCGGGCAAGAGATATAGGCTCTCTCCTTTCGTGAGATGGCCTGATTCGATTCTGCCGACTAAGATCTTTTTCCCATCGACTCGATAAGAATCTTGGACCGGAAAACGAAGAGGTTTCTCTTCTATCTTTAGGTCATGAAAGGTATCCAGGGCCTGCAAAACAGTCGGGCCGTCAAACCATGAGAGTTTGTCTGAAGGGTTGGCGACATTATCTCCGTGGATGGCCGAGATGGGCAGAACAAAGGTGGGATGAACATTCAATTTATTTAAGAACTCGGTGATCTCTGTTTTCAACTCGAAAAAGTTATCCCTGGAATAATTGACCAGATCTATCTTATTCAGGAGGACGCATATCTGTTTCAAGCCCAACATGCCCAAAATATAGGCGTGTCGTTTGGTTTGATCTCGAACCCCCTCGAATGAATCGATGATCAATAAGGCGGCCTCTGCTTGGCTGGAGCCTGTGATCATATTTTTCAAGAACTCTTTGTGGCCAGGGGCGTCGATAATCACGTATCTTCTCTTCTCCGTTTTGAAAAAAGTCTGGGTCGTGTCGATGGTGATCCCTCTTGACCTCTCCTCTTCGAGGCAGTCCATGACAAAAGCGAATTCCAGTCGTTTCCCGAGTTCCTCAGAACTCCTTTGTATCTCCACGAATTTATCGGGAGGGAGACAATCCGTGTCGTAAAGCAACCTGCCAATGAGGGTACTCTTCCCATGATCCACATGGCCGACAATGACGATGGGGAGGGCTTTTTCTTCAGTGCTCATAAAAGTCTCCTTTACTGAAAGGGTCCAAGGGATCTGCCGATAGGCGGGGGATTCAAGTGAAAAGTGAAAATGAATTCTTAAAAGCAAATCTAGAATTAATGACCCTTGACCCCTTGAATCCTCGACCCCTCGACTCCTTCGTTATCGTTACATATATCCCAAGGCTCTCAGCTTTTGCATCGTATAAGTATTTTCTTTATCTTGGGCTCTTCCTGACCTTTCAGAGGTCTTTGAGATTCTAATTTCTTCAACAATGTCATCTATGGTCTGAGCATTCGAATCGATGGGAGAACAACACGTGACGCACCCGATACTACGGTATCTTTTCCCATTCTTGCTAAAATAGAGAGGGACGATCGGAAGTCCTTCTCGCTTAACGTAATTCCAAATGTCGTATTCTGTAAAGTGAAGAAGAGGATGAATCCTAAAATGCTCCTCCTCCTCAACGGTCGATTGGTATTGATCCCATAGTTCGGCAGGCTGGTTTTCATAATTCCATTTGAACTGAGAATCTCTCGGGGAGAAATATCTTTCTTTTGCCCGGATCCCATGTTCGTCCCGCCGGATGCCTAAAAGGATGGCCTTCAAATGATATTTCCTAATGACCATTTTGAGGGCGTTCGTCTTTAATTCGTTGCAACAGTCCAATTTGCTTCCCTGATCCGGTCCCATCCCTTCCTTAAGTTTTTTTTCATTTTTCCCGATCAGGAGATGAAGATTCCATTCTTTCGCTCTTTCATCTCTGAATCGATACATCTCCGGGAACTTGTAACCGGTATCGATATGAATGATCGGGAAGGGAATGGCACCGAAAAATGCTTTCCGGCAAAGCCAGAGCAAGGTCGTGGAATCCTTGCCGACGGACCACAACATGGCGATATCCTTGAATTGGTAGTAGGCCTCTCGGATGATGTAAATACTCTTGTTTTCTAATCTTGTTAAGTGATCCATAAACAAGTCTCCTATTCAGAATAATATTGAAGAATGCATTCCGTTAGATTTTGGACAGAAGGTTTTTCAGAAAAAATAATCTTTTCCGGAAGAAGACAAAAGGCATCGTGCCAGGTATGCATTCCGGTGAAGATATTCCGACCGAAGGTTTCCTTCCTTTCCAAACTTCCTTTCAAATCGTAGCCGTCGTTGGGAAGGCAGACCAAGGCCGGAGCCATCCCGCTGTAAGGTCCGTGATAGATCTCCTCCTTTTCGTAGATCTTATCAATGACCGTCTCGCCGTTTTCTCCTTTGAGGCTCCTGAGTGTCTCCTTGATGTCTCTTAATAGGTCCGATCTCTCTTCTTTCCTGACGGTGCCCCCTGGGTATCGGTCGTAGTCATGAAGACAAATACGGCCGGGATCCATATTAAACGCCCGTGTTCCCTCGTCGATCCTCTCATAGAAATTGCCGTTCTCCTTTAACACCAAAAACCCCTTTTCCTCCAAGAAGTGGTTGAGATAGACTTCCTTTCTCAGCAGAGCGAATCCATGGTCAGAGAGGATCATAAAGAATCCCTTTTCTGAATATCTTTCAGCAAACGCCTCGTACAAATATTTTATAAATTTGTCTAATGCGCCATAAAATCGAAGAAAGGGCTCGTAATAGGGATTTCCTTTATCCTTTGAAGCATCGAAGAAGAAGTGGTGTAGGCGATCCGTCTCGGTAATACAGGCAAAGAACAGGTCCCAGGGCTCTTTCTCAAAGAGATGGAAGATCGCTTTCTTCCGGATCTCGAAACACTCGAACAGGCTTTTCATAAATGCAGTTTTATCTTCTCTGGCCTTTTCGGCTTCCACATCGATGAGGTAATGGATGGAGTGAAGGTAAGGGTAAGTGGATTCAGGGAAGGTGGCTTTCTTTAAATCGAGGGCGACGAAACCGGAAACCAGTATTCCATTCATTGGCCAAGCAGGATACGTATGAGGCACATTTAGAATAATGGACCGATAGGAGCGATTTATCCTCTTACGGTACGTTTGGGATAGGGTCGAAGTTTTTTGATCCGTTTTTCCCAAAATCTCCCAAAACGTCGGCGCCCGGATATCCTTTGAATTTGGGAAGTATAAAGAATAGCTCTGAGGACTTAAGTCTGTAAATCCATAGATCCCATGCTCTCCGGGATTGACCCCGGTGTTAAAAGAGGTCCAGGAGACCGAAGAGATGTCGGGGATAGATGCATTCATCTGGTGAAGTGTAAAACCTTGGCTCAAGATCTCTTTCAAGTTTGGCATCATGCCATTTTCTATGTAAGTGTTCAAAAGGGAATAGGGAACGCCGTCGATGCCAATGATCAAAGTCTTTTTCATTTTGTTTGAGATTGATTTCACCTCGCGTGTCCTTTTAACTGATTTCGCCAGAAATATAAGCCCGGGTTCTCTCGTCACGGGGGGAGCTGAAAAATTGTTCGGCAGGTCCGTGTTCCACCAACTCCCCCAAGTAAAGGAAGATCACATAGTCTGCAATGCGCCTCGCCTGACGGAGGATATGGGTGACGACCACAATGGTATAGTGATTTTTCAGGGTCTTAAACTGTTTTTCGATCAGCTGTGCCGAGATAGGGTCGAGTGCTGATGTTGGTTCGTCGGCGAGGATGACCTCGGGTTCAACCGCCAGTGCCCGGGCCAGCGCCAACCGCTGCTGCTGTCCGATGGACAGCTGTGTGGCTGGGTCATGCAGCCTCTCTCGGACCTCCTCCCAGAGACCGGCGAGGCGAAGGTAATATTCGACCAGATAAGCCATCTCATGGGTCCTGCTGGGTTGTATCTGCCCCTGTCTACCATTGGGACACAACGAATCGATGGGAATGTGTTTTTCCAATTCGTGAATTTGATCAAGAAGCTCCTTTCTATTCATCCTGTGAATTCGAGGTCCGAAAGTGATATTGTCATGGATCGACATGGGAAGAGGGTAGGGCTTCTGTGAAAGAAATCCTACCTTCTTCCTCAGGGTAAGAAGATCGGCTTTCGGGTCGTAAATATCGGCACCGTCAATCCGGACCTCCCCTTCCACCGTAATTTCGTCGTAGAGATCGACCAGTCGGTTCAGCGTTTTAAGAAGGGTTGTCTTCCCGCAACCAGACGGCCCGATGATTGCAGTGATCTGGTTATTCGGAATATCCACGGTAATATTCTGAAGTACTTTTTGATTTCCGTAAGCAACCCTGAGATTCGATAAGCTGATATGCGGCATTTGAATATCCTACCTTAGAACGTGTCTAGAGTAACGGCGGCTCAACAGCCTCGAGGCAAGGCTGATCAGGAGAACGATGATTAAGAGAATGAGCGCCGAAGCGTAAGCCCGCTGCTGAACTTCAGGGATCGGGGTGGCAACCTGGAAAAAGACGGCAAGTGGAAGAGAAGCAACCGGATCAAAGAGAGACCGGGGAATATAATCCGTGTATCCGGTCGTAAATAGGATCGAAGCCGCATCTCCGATGCCCCGGCCAAAAGCCAGGAGAACACCCGTGATCATTCCGGGCAGCGCCTGCCTCAGGACCACCTTGACGGTGGTCTCGATTCTTGTGGCTCCCATGGCATAAGAAGTCTCTTTCAATTCAAGGGGCGTCATACGAATGACTTCTTCAATGGATCGTATCATGATCGGCAGCATGAGAAGGGTCAGGGCGATGATTCCGCCCAGCAAAGAAGCCCTCAAGCCCAGGTAAACCATGATGATAAATCCGAAGGCTCCATAGACAATGGACGGGGTTCCCCAGAGGATATCGAGAGAAAGCCTGGTGATCTGGGCAAGACGGCGGCCTATGTATTCCTTCTGTAAGGCAAAGGCGATGGGAAGCCCGAACAGGAAAGATAATAATGAAGCGCCAAGCGCAAGGCAGAGAGAGCCGACAATGGCGTTTGCAATCCCCCCCTCTTTTCCGAGGTAATAGCCGCCTTCCGGCGTTTGAACGAGCATGGCCAGGTTGAGAGCCGGAGCCCCTCGCACCACGATGACGACCAAAATACCGGCCAAGACAGCAAGAACCGTCGTGATGGATGCAATCATCAAGAGTTTGAACACGGCTTCTTCGATCTTTCTCGATTTCATGTGACGTTACCTCTTTTCGACCCGTATCAGCGTAAGATGAGCCGTGACATTGAAGGCGCTCACCACGAGCAGTAGAATGAGGGCCGAAAGCAGGAGTGCGGAATTGTAAAGCGGGATGGACATCATCTCGCCGTAATTGTTCGCCAGCAACGCCGGAAGAGGGTAGGCCGGATCAAAGACAGAGGCCGGAACTTTCGGAACATTTCCCACAATCATGAGAACGGCAATCGTTTCCCCGAACGCCCTCGCGAATCCGAGAATGACGGCAGAGAGAATTCCATGAAAGGCGTTCCTGAGGACGACATATTTGATGGCTTCCCACTTTGTTGTTCCCAGAGCCAGGGCCGCCTCCCTGGCCTGGAGCGGCACGGTTCGAAGGACTTCAAGCGATACGGAAATAATGATGGGAGAAGCCATGATGGCGAGAATGATTCCCCCGGCCAAGAGACTGTAGCCGGTGGTGGGGGTGTTCAACAGTTTTCCGAGAAGGGATACGAAAGGTACCACCACAATCACTCCCCAGAGTCCGTAGATGACGGAAGGGATGGCCGCCATAATATCCACGGTGATGCGTGCGATTTCTCTCAGGCGGTAATGCGCATATTCGGAAAGGTAGATGGCGCTTAACAGGCAGACCGGCACGGCCAGGATCATGGCGATGGCGGTGACTTCGAGCGTTCCGACAATGAAGGGATAAAACCCGAATTCCCCCTTCAAAGGATGCCAGTTGGAAGAGAGGAGAAGATGAAAGATCGATTTCTTCTCGAGAATGGGAATCGATTTGATCACCAGGCCGAGGCCAACTAGCAGGACAAGCGAGTTGGCAAACGCCATGGCTAAAATCATCGATTTGGCAGAGAGCCGGTCTTTAATCTGTCTCCAATGCATTTCGCCGAAGTCCTCCGAACGTTCTCAGATACTACGGGTTACCGTCCAGTTTTTTTAAAGTCGCATTCACCTGGGTCTTCGTGAACGGGATATATCCGGTTTCATCGACATATCTCTGACCGTCGGTTAAAATCCAACGGACAAATTCCCTGGTGAGACCTTTAAAGCTATTTTTTGTGACAAGATAGAGGTCTCTTGCCGGCGGAGAAGGGTAGACTCCGGTAGCAATGGCCTGAATGGCTTTGACTTTTATGTCAAGATTTTCTTCCGGATCGACCTTCCCGTTTTCGTTTAAATCAACGGGAGCGACACGGAGACCTTTGGGAGGTAGGCCCGTTTTAAAATCGAAAGCATAATTGAGATTGTTGTAGCCAATGCCGAGAGGATCTTTTCGTACAGCCTCGGCTAGCCCAGGATCCCCATAAACACCAATCCCCTGAAGGTCTTCCTGTTTTTTCTTTCCCAGATATTGCGCCCATGTCTCCGCGGCGCCGCAGGAGTCTGATCGCGTATAGACGTGGACTTTATATCTCGGGTCACTCCCAACAATTTCGCCCCATGTCATATCTCTGCCTTTTATCCAAAGGTCAATAAAGATCTTTTTTGTGATCCCCTTTTGAGACAAACCTTTATCGAAAATGGGATTCTGATCACTCATCATCGGAAATACCGCGTCTTTCGCGACAGGAACATAAAATGCACCTTGTCTCACTTCTTCTTGCGTCATTTCTCTGGATACCATCCCGACATTTACAAGACCAACCAGGGCGTCGGCAACACCTTTGCCGGCCCCCCCGGCAGAGACATCAACCCTTACTTTGGGATAAACCTTTTTGAACTCCTCCGCCCACCTAACCATCATGGGGTAAAGGGCCCAGGCACCTGAAACTCTGACTGTGCCCTCAAGGGCAATGGTAACCCCAGAAGAGTCGGGCCTATTTCTTTTTCCCCTCTCTTGGCCCCAGGTGGCAGGCGCCATCACGAAGGAAAGAATCAACCCGATAATGAAACCGAAAAGTCTCCTTTCAAAAAACATCCGCCCGCTCCTTCTTTATAATGAGGGTTCAATCCGCTGTTTCGGGCGAAACCTTTATAAGTATCCCAGAGATTTCAATCGCTTTTTGATTAGATCGATTTCTTCCTGGGAGAGAGAAGGTTCCTTCTTCACCGATCTTGAAGAGATGAGGTCCCGCAATACATAGACGATGAATTCGGTGACAGAATTAAAACCGCCCGACGCGATGATTTTACCAAGGTTCTCGTAAAGAGACCTTGGGATTTTGATGGTCACCTTGTTTTTTTCTGTTTTCATGTGACACTCCTATAAGAGTGCTACTGGAGTGTACCAGAACATAGGTCATTTGTCAAGGAATATTTTATCCCCCCGTCTTTTTAAAGGATTTCGACTTGATAAAGTAGGATCGATTTGATAAAAATAGGTTCCATGGAGAATGAAGAAAAGATCTAAGTGATTGTCCCTGCGTTAATCAGGCGGGATCACTTGAAAAAGTGCTGGGAGAAATCAAAATCCGTCTTCCCAAGACTGATCTCCCGGCGGTGAATCATGGACCCACTGATGTGACTTCGGAAATAGCTTAATCGAGAGCAGCCATTGTTTTCAGGCTTCCTTTTAAATCTGGGGATTGGTCAGGCATGGAATGGGGGTTGATTTGTTAAGATTTTATTCGAGCCCCCTTATATTGATAAAAGGGAGAAGTTTTGTTAAGAAGAAAATATTTCTCGAGCATGTTTTATATAATCGAGATGGGGAAGGATATCCATGTCAAATGTCTTAGTGACCGGCGGAGCGGGGTTTATCGGGTCGAACCTAACAGAGGAGTTGCTCAAAAGGGGGCACTTTGTTCGGGTTCTCGACGATTTTTCAACCGGTAAAAGGGAAAATCTGATTTTTGATAAGAAATATCCTTCGCTGAAGGTTATCGAAGGAGACATCCGCAACCCCCTTACTTGCCAAAAGGCGGTGGAGGGGATGGAATATGTCTTTCATCAGGGTGCCGTTCCGTCGGTTCAACGTTCTGTGGAGGATCCGGAGACATCGAACGCGGTCAATGTGGGAGGGACTTTAAATATTCTTCTTGCTGCCAGGGGAAAAGGGGTGAAAAGAGTCATCTATGCCTCTTCTTCTTCCGTCTACGGCGATACACCCACCTTGCCTAAACACGAGGAGATGCCTTCCAACCCTCTCTCGCCCTATGCCTTACAAAAATATGTGGGAGAACATTATTGTCGGCTCTTTTACCAACTCTATGGCCTTGAAACCATCTCCCTGAGGTATTTCAATATCTTTGGGCCAAAACAGGATCCGAACTCCCTTTACTCCGCTGTCATTCCGAAGTTTATCGACGCCCTGGTTCAGGATCGTCCTCCGATCATCTTCGGGGATGGAGAGCAATCTCGCGATTTTACTTATATTGAGAATGTGGTTCAAGCCAATCTTCTCGCCATGTCCGCAGGACACCTCCACGGAGAGGCCGTTAATATCGCCTGTGGAAAACGAATCTCGCTGAATCAATTATTGAATGTTCTGAAAGAAATTCTCGGGTCGAAAATATCCCCGCTCTATCAAGAACCTCGGATAGGAGATGTGAAGCATTCCCTGGCCGATATCCGCAAGGGAAAAGAAATTATAAATTATGAACCGAAGGTGGGGGTAGAGATCGGGTTGAAAAAGACGGTTGAATTTTTTTTAGAGGCGAAAAAAGTCTTAAAGGACAAATAAGATGATCAGGATGAGACAACGGAAGAAGCTGGAGTCCATTCTAAAACGTTTTCCGAGGGTCAGACTCTTAGTAGTGGGTGATATTATGATGGACCGGTCCATTTTTGGGAAGGTCTCCCGGATATCCCCAGAGGCCCCCGTTCCCGTGATCATTGCGGAAGCAGAAGATTTTAATCTTGGAGGGGCCGCAAATGTTGCCCATAATATTCGTTCCCTTGGAGGAACCGTATCGCTTTGTGGAATCTTGGGCAATGACGAAAATGGGGGGAAGATAAGAGGAAGGATCGTTGAAAAGGGGATCCAAACGGACGGGATATTTTTTGAACAAGGGAGACAGACAACAGTGAAGACCAGGATCATCGCGCATCACCCTCATTACCAGCAATTGGTTCGGGTCGATCGTGAGACGACCGATCACCCCAAGGCCTCTACTTTCAGAAATCTTTCAAAGTTCTTAATGGAAAAGATGGAAGATTTTGACGGGGTCGTTTTTTCTGATTATGGAAAAGGTCTGCTGACGAGAAGGCTGATTCAAACCATTATCAATAGGGCGAAGCAATCCAAGAAGTTGATCATGGTTGACCCTAAAGTGAAAAATTTCTTCTTTTTTAGGGGAGCCACCGTGATTACTCCGAATACCAATGAAGCGAGTGAAGCATCAAGGATCCCTGTGACCGATCAAGTTTCAGTGGAGAAAATTGGCAGAAGCCTATTGAAGAGGCTGAGGTGCAATGCCCTAGTGATCACCCAGGGGGAAAAGGGAATGACCATTTTCGAGCGTGATCAGAGACCCTATCGTGTCCCGACGGTAGCTAAGGAGGTCTATGATGTGACCGGTGCCGGAGACACCGTGATCGGGACGATGGCTCTTGCGTTAGGGACAGGGCCTCATGTGAGTATTAAAGATGCTGCGAGTTTAGCAAACTATGCGGCGGGGATTGTCGTTGGGAAGGTTGGGACCGCGATCGTAAGCAGCCAAGAATTACTCAAAGTGATCAGAGAGAAAAGTTAAGCCCCTGGTTTTTCGTCATTTAGTCAGAAAATGAAATTCGAAGAGAAAAAGGCCCTCCCTCAATACTGAGGATAGGGCCTTTCAATTTTTATTCTCCCTCTGCCTTTGCCTGCTGATAGCCGAGAATGTCAAATGGTAGGCATGAAGTGACTATGTTTCAAGGACGAAAATGATTTCCAGCCTGACCCTGTATTCGATAATCTTAGAATTTTCTATAGCCACCCGCATTTCAACGACACGCATTCCAGTGATACCCCGTAAGGTCTTTGTCGCCCTTGCGAAGCCGACCTTGATGGCTTCTTCAAAACCTTTCGGAGAACCTGCAATAATTTCGGTAACCCTCGCGACTCTCGGTTCGGCCATCCTCATCACCTCCTTTTCTTAGATTAGGTCTCAATATCTCAGTCTATACAAGAATCTTAGAAAATGTCAATGAGAAAAATGTTGATAAATTCGAGATTTGTGTTATAAGATAAA
>Ga0187780_10001284_pt1 | contig 18939 bp, 17 predicted proteins | sample 1015_Q2_SP10_20__FD_132429 | JGI IMG/M metagenome (GOLD analysis project Ga0187780, IMG submission 132429) | Tropical peat soil microbial communities from peatlands in Department of Meta, Colombia - 1015_Q2_SP10_20_MG | ecosystem: Environmental > Terrestrial > Soil > Wetlands > Peat | place...
GCGATTGCCGAGAGCGCGATGGGCCGCCCAAGCGAGGTAGGCGGAGTCGGCACCTCCGGAAAGGGCCACGATGAGTGAAGGAATTCTTGAAAGGTTCTCGACAAGAAAAGACTTTTTTTGCTCCGCGTTCAGAATTGATTTCTCTTCGGCGCGCAATTGAACAAGATTGCTCATGTCAGCGCAAAGTATATCGCAGAGCGAAGCAGGAAGCCGAGGGGTGAATGCCGCGAGAGGTCATTTGAAATCCAGCAAGACGTCCACAGTAGCTTTGCCCGGTTCGGTCTGGAGCCAGTGTCCGACGGTATCGTAGTGCAGTGGCAGTTCACCGAAAACTTGAGCCTGATGGAGCTGCAGCTTGGTTAGGAGCTCCTCGTATTTGATCTTGTCGAAGATTTCGCCAGGAGCGATAGGCCAGGCAGCCTGGAGTTTGCGCTCCCCGGCAACGGAGAGGCCGGTCAGGACCATTTTGCCAAAGCGGTATTGAATACCCTCTTGAACAGTTACGGCATAAGAGATGGTGTGCGCTGCTTCGTCATAAGAGGGTACTGGATTGAGTTTGGCATCGAGATAACCATGACGCGCAAGCTCTTCGCGAATGCGGTCCCAACCTGCTTCGATTTGCATGTCGTTGGCGACGTCGCCGGGCTTGAGAGCGACAAGGCCGCTCAAAGTGAACTCCGACAAGACTACGTTTCCGGACCAGTGCACTTCCTTCCAGTGGTAGACCGCACCAGGCGTGATCGGGACGTAGACGGGGATTTGTTGCGGTAGCTTTTGAGTCGGAGGTCCGCTCAAGCGGATCTCCGGGGGCCCCAGCTTGGCGTGCAAGTAGCCCTGCTGGAGATAAACCGGACGGATTGCTTCGGTCAGAAATGTATCGATGGTCATTTTGGAATAGGGTTTGCCCAGAATTTCCGGGAGATGTTGCTGGACGACCTTGTTCGCGGAAAGGGAGAGGTCGCCAAACTCAAGACTTGCGATCTGCAGCCCAGGGCCTTCGACGTGGAATTGTTGGACATTTCCTTCCCCAAAGGGACTGGCAATAACCAGATGCTCGAGAGAAACCTGCAAGCCATGCGAAGCAATCAATTCCCTGATGGCATCGGCAGCCTGGTCCACCACCGTACCTCCGTCTGGGAGAGTTCCGTCAAAGAAGGGGAGCTTTTTGCGAATGGCGTCAGCCAGCTCGGAATCTGCGAACCAGGGAATGTTGTCGAAGTACGCGGGAATGCGAGGAGCCTCTTCGACATGGTAATTGACGATAACTCCTGTGCGAGTCTGAAAGTTGTAATTGACTTTGGCAAAAAGGCCGGACTGGACCAATTTGTCAGCGGCGGCTTGCAGATCGGCGCGGCCAACCTGAGCGCCGATGACGAGGCCAGTGAGGGCAACAACCTGGTCTTCCGAAAGAAGTTTCTGGCCATCGGCATGAACTTCGCGGAGCGCCGCGGTTTGATTCTCAGGTGATTGCGCAGAAATGGGGATAGGTGCAGAAGCGAGCACGAAGAGGAGAGAGAGCAATCCCACGCGGAAACGGCAGAACATAGAAATATTTTAGCTGAAAAAAGCAAGCGCCGTGGTGTAAAGCCTGACGCCGCTACTCGACGGTGACGGATTTTGCGAGATTTCGAGGTTGATCGACGTCGCAGCCGCGCCGCACGGCGATGTGATACGCCAGCAATTGGAGCGGAATGATTTCGAGGAGGGGCGCGAGAATCTCCGGCGCAGGAGGCAGTTCAATGATGTGATCGGAGACTTTGCGCGCTAGATGATCTTTCTCAGTAGCAATGCTAATGACGATTCCGTCGCGGGCTTTTACTTCCTGGATGTTGGAGACGCTTTTCTCGTAGCGGGTGACCGACTCGGGATCATTGTCATCTCGCGTGGCAAGAACGACGACGGGGAGATTCTCGTCGATAAGCGCATTGGGGCCGTGCTTCATTTCGCCGGCCGGATAGCCTTCGGCATGGATATAGGAGATTTCCTTGAGCTTCAAAGCGCCTTCCAGCGCGATGGGATAGTGAATGCCGCGGCCAAGGTACAAAAAGTCCGTGAAGCGGAAAAATTGGCGAGCGAGAGATTCGTAAAAGCCGGATTCGTCAACTTGAAGAATCATTTCCATTTTGTGAGGAATCCGGGTGAATTCGAGCATGAGGTTACGGGCTGCATCGCTGGAGAGTTTCCCGCGGACCTGGCCGAGGTAAGAAGAGAGCAAGAGCAGCGCGGTGAGTTGGGCGGTGAAGGCTTTTGTCGAGGCGACACCGATCTCAGGACCCGCGTGGGTGGGGATGGTGCCGAGAGCCTCGCGCGTGATCATCGAGCCGATGACGTTGCAAATCGCCAAAGTGGGCGAACCCTTGAGCTTGGCTTCGCGTTGTGCAGCCAAGGTATCGGCGGTTTCGCCGGACTGGCTGATGCAGACAGTCAGAGTTTTTGAGTCGATGATGGGATCGCGGTAACGGAATTCGCTGCCGTAGTCGACCTCCACCGGGAGACGCGCGAGCCGCTCGATCATGAACTTGGCGGCGAGACCCGCATGCCAGCTCGTGCCGCACGCGACGATGCGCACCTGCTCGAACTCGCGAAACTGTTTTTCGGTGATTTGCATTTCGTCGAGGAAAACTTTGCCGGTATCTTGCGAGATGCGGCCGAGCAGAGTGTCGCGGACGGCTCGAGGCTGCTCAAAGATTTCCTTCTGCATGAAATGCTTGTAGCCGCCCTTTTCGGCCATGATAGGGTCCCAGGCAACGTGATGGGCAGGGCGCTGGACCGGGCGACCGTCATGGTCCATGACGTGGACGCCGTGTGCAGTCAGGACGGCGATGTCCCCATCCGCAAGGAAGAAGATTTCGCGGGTGTGCTCGAGAAGCGCGGGAATGTCGCTGGCGACGAAATATTCTCCCTCGCCTAGGCCGATGACGGAGGGTGGGCCGAGCCGGGCAGCGACGATTTTTTGGGGATCCCTTGCGGACAGGAAGACAAGCGCGTAGATGCCGCGGAGCTCTTTTAAGGAGCGGCGAACGGCCTCTTCCAGCGGGACGCCGCCCTGAGAATTTTCTTCAACGAGATGCGCGACGATTTCCGTGTCGGTTTCCGTGGCGAACTTGTGGCCTTGCTTCTGGAGTTTTTCCTTGAGCTCGAGGTAGTTTTCGATGATGCCGTTGTGCACCACAACGATTTGGCCGGTGCAATCCCGGTGCGGATGTGCGTTTTCTTCCGTGGGCCGGCCATGAGTGGCCCATCGAGTGTGGCCGATGCCATAAGTGCCTTCGAGAGGCGATTTGGAAATGGCTTCTTCGAGGTTGCGAAGCTTGCCAGGGGCACGGCGGATTTCAAGCGCGCCGGAGCCATTCACGACTGCAATGCCGGCGGAATCATACCCGCGATATTCGAGTTTGCGCAGGCCCTCGATAACGACGGGGACAACTTTTTTGGGACCAATGTAGCCGACAATTCCGCACATGAGAGGGTCTCCAGCTTTGTTTTCTAGCAGCGTAACACGCTCCGGGAATTTCCAGCCGAATTCGCGGGCGTGTGACGCGAAAAGAATTACGGTGACGATGGGCGAGCTATTGCGCCGCGAGTTCGTACGTCTTCAGTTTGTCCTCGGCATCGAAATGAAATGTGGCGCTGGCGGTGATCGGTTTCAGCGATTCGGTATCGACGTGGTGAATGGTCGCCGTAATGGTCTTGGGGTCGGCGCTATTGTCGACAGGAAAGCCCTGCGAATTCAGATAGAGAATGACCCGCGCCTTGGGAGTGCCCGCAGGCAGTTGGGAATCCAGCATTTCATCAATCTGGTGCAAGCGAGGGTCTGAAGTATGCCCGCTTTGCTTACAGCTTGAGAGGCCCAGCACTGCGACAACGAAAAACAAACTGAGCACAGCATATAGATACAAAGATGTTTTTAGGGGTGAAGGGGAGTTGTTCATAGCGGTAGCCGTTCAGTCCACGATTTCAAAGCGATATTCTTCAATAACCGGATTCGTGAGAACTTCCTTAGAGATGCGCTCGAGCTGTTGCTGCGCTTCCTCGCGGCTCCAGCCATTGATGTCCAGCACGAAGAATTTCCCCTGGCGAACATTCTTGACGGCGGCGTAGCCGAGACCAGAAAGGGCGTGCTGAATCGTCTGCCCTTGTGGATCAAGAACCGTTCGCTTCGGCATTACCCATACGTGTGCTTTCATGGCGCCAGTATAACATCGCGGCGGAAGAGCTTCATGCGGCAGGTTTCGGCGCAGTGGAGGAGAACGCGTGATCAAAGCTCATCTGGCGAATGCGCAAAAGCTCGTTTTCATGCAAACCCATGCGCGCAGCGCTAGCATATTCCTCTTGGAGGTTCGTGTTGAACATCGCCGGGTCGTCCGTCGAGAGCACCACAGGAATGCCGTGGCGAAAGAGCGCGGGCAAGGGGTGGTCTTCGATTCGCACGTCTTCGCAGCGGAGTTGGCGGGCGAGAGCACCGGTCTTGAGGTTGCTGGTGGGGCAGATTTCCAAGGGAATGTGTCGCTCCGCAAGAAGATCCATTAGAGCGGGATCGTGAATTGCTGCAATGCCGTGGCCGATGCGCTCGACACGAAGAAATTCAACCGCTTCGCGAATTTTGTCCGGACCGCCAATTTCCCCGGCGTGCATTACGGCGCGGAGACCAAGTTCGCGGACGCGATCATAGACGGCACGAAAATCCTCCGTGGCAACACTCATTTCGTCGCCGCCAATCCCAAAAGCCACAATCGCGTTCGAATGGCAGTCTTGAGCGGCTTCGACCACGGCCATGGCGGCTTCCGGACCGAATTGACGGACGGCATCAAAGATCCAGCGCAGGCGAAGGCCGCGCCGTTCGAATGGCTCGGTGGCTCGAAGCAAAGCGTCAAAATTTGCTTCGGGCCGCTGTTTTCTCAGTAGCATGACGCCAACAGACAAGGTCACTTCGGTATAAACCACATTCTGCGAAAGGAGATACTCGGCGAGGCTGCTCGCAACAAGAGCGTAGTCCTGAGGTTCGCTCAAGAAGGAAGTGACCCATTTGAAAGCCTCAATGAATCCCCCAAAATCGCTGTACGCATAGCGTCGGCGCACCTCATCTTCGGCTAAAGCGACACCGTGACGGGCCGCGAGCGCGCAAACTGTCGGCGGAGCAATGGAGCCTTCCAGATGCAAGTGAAGCTCCGCTTTTGGAAGGGAGGCGATGCGTGTGGAAAGCGAAGGCGGCGCCATCTGGAAGTGGCTAGTGCGGCAGAGCAGGGTGGCCAGCGTTGTTCCATGCCGTGAGCCAATACGAACCCACATCCGTGGCCGCGTCGGAGAGTTGCCGGATCAATATGGCTGCCGCCTGGTTGTAAAAGCGGTCGTAGTATTCATCGGTATAGGAATTTTCGCCCTTAAGGGAGCTGCGATCTGCGACGAGAATGGTTTCCAGCCAACTGTGCGCGCGAAGGCATGATTCAAAAGCGTAGTCGGTAGGATCGCTGATGAATGTTGCGTCATTCGGGCGCATGGGAAAAAAGGAAGCGTAGCGATCGATAAGCGTGGAGCCGAAACGATCGTGGATTCCGGGTTGTCCGCTGAGCTTGCCGTCAAAGTTATCCGTGGTGTTGAAGGGATCGTGTGTCTCCGCCACGTAGTTGGCGAGCAGGGCAGCATCCAGCCGAGCCTCCTCCCAATTGCCGTCTTTGAAAGCCTCCGTAAGCTTCTCGCTATAGACGCCCACCTCCCATGGAAGAAGGCCGTTTGATTCCAGCTTGGTTTTCCCAAATTTGGCGACAGCGGATTTGTAATCACGGGGTAGAGATTCGAACGGAAAACGTCCGTACTTGTCCAGGGCAATAGAATGATTGCGCCGTTCCGCGGGCGTTTTCGTAATGGCGTCGAGAGGATCGGTTACGTGCTGAACCACCAGGGCGCGATTGGCGTCAAAGAAATACCGCAAGTCCGGTGGAAGAGTGTCGATGGCTTTGTTGGCAATCAGGCGCTGTCCATTGCGGCCCCACGCGTGAGCACAACGGGGAAAGCATGGAATGAGAGCCACGACGGCCAAGAAAACCACTGCACGCCAGTACACCGTCTTTGGGAAGTTCTTAGGCATCCACTGACTTCTTTACTCCGATGCGGGCACAGCCAATGTGCTCCGCTTGCGGCTATACAGGAAGTAAATCACCAGACCGATTGCGAGCCAGACGAAAAACCGAATCCAATTCTCCAGCGTCAAGCTGGCCATGAGCAAGAGGCACGTGAGAACCGAAAGAATCGGCAGGAAAGGCACCAAAGGGACGCGAAAACCGCGTGGGCGGTCTGGCTGGGACTTCCGCAAGATCAGAACGGCGATTGCCACAAGCAAGAACGCAAACAGCGTCCCGATATTGGAAAGATCCGCGAGAGTTCCAATATCAAAGATTCCCGCGGGAATGCCAACGAAGATTCCCGCAACCCAAGTGGCCACATGCGGGGTGCGGAACCGCTTGTGCACCTTTGAGAAGGCGCTGGGGAGGAGACCGTCACGGGACATCGCGAACCATACGCGCGCTTGGCCGAGCTGATAGACGAGCAGGGAAGAAATCATCCCCATCAAAGCACCGACAGTGACCCATTGCTGAAGCCGGTCCAGGCCGATGTTGTGCAAGGCCGTGGCGACAGGCGCGGCGTCGCCTTTGAAAATATGAAAGGGCTGAATGCCGGTCAAAACGACGGCGACCCCGACGTAAAGGGCGGCGCAAATGAGTAACGAAGCCATGATGCCCAGAGGGAGGTCGCGCTTCGGGTTCTTGCATTCTTCGGCGGCCGTCGAGACGGAATCGAATCCGATATAGCTGAAGAAAACGATGGCGCCGCCGGTCAAAACGCCCTGCCAGCCGTTAGGCATGAAAGGATGCCAGTTCATCGGCTTGATGTACTTCGATGCGAAAAAGATGAAGAGAAAAATGGCAATGAGCTTGATGCCAACCATGATGGTGTTCGCGCCGGCAGATTCGCGAATGCCTATTACGAGCAGGACTGTGAGAAACATCACGATCAGAAAGCCGACGAGGTTGAAATGAAGCGACCAGCCCGTCGCTGGAGTATAGGCAGGAGTACTCAAAGCGACCGGCAAGTGAATGCCGAAAGTTTCCAGGAGGCTGTCAATGTAAGCGGAGAATCCGACGGCCACGGCCATGTTGGAGACGGCATACTCGAGGATCAGATCCCAGCCGATAATCCAAGCAACGAGCTCGCCCAATGTCGCGTACGTATAGGTGTATGCGCTGCCTGCAATGGGAATCATGGAGGCCAATTCCGCATAACAAAGGCCCGCAAATCCGCAAACGATGGCGACAAGGAAAAAAGAGAGAGCAATTGCAGGGCCCGCTCCTGGACGCCCACTGATTCCCGCAGCATGCATCCCGTGAAACAAAACATCGAGGACGGGCGCTTTCAAAATTGAGGGATACTGCACTTCTTCCCCAGCTGCAGCCGTGCCGGTAAGCACGAAGATGCCGGTTCCAATGATGGCGCCGATGCCGAGGGCAGTAAGCGTGACCCAGCCGAGTGTTTTCTTCAGGCGCTTTTCGGGATTTTCTGAATCGGAAATCAGCTGATCAATGTCTTTGCAGCGGAAGAGTTGTGATCCCACTCATCTTCTCCGATCTCGGCCGGAAACACTGGCGGAGTTCATCGCCCGATGTTGTATTGAGGAGTAAGAGCGAGCCTCACTGTACCCCGAGAAGGTCTGGCACGCAACAAATTGGTGGCCCATACTTTCCCGGAGTTCCCCGCAAGTCACGCTTGTTCAAGTTGGGCGTAGCGCTCGATGAACTTCTTCGTGCCGCGACCGGGAAAGCTCACTGACACGCGGCGGTCGTCGTCTTCTCCTTCGACACCGACGATGGTGCCGACTCCGTAGCTAGGATGACGCACCTTTCGTCCCAGCATGGGGTCCGCGTTGCCGGCTCGCTTGGGTGTCGAGCGGCCGAACGAGCTTGCGCTCGCGAAGCGCCGGGGGGAAGCCGCGGGTTTTTGGTCCCCACGAACCCGGCGAAGAAATTCTTCCGGCGAATACGAATACTCAGGATCCGGCTCATAGCGGCGTGTTTCGCCAATTTCCGCCAAGGACCCTCGGACCGTCTCGACCAACTCGCTCGGAATTTCCGCAAGGAAACGTGACGGGAGGGAAGCCCGCAACTGCTGCTCATTGCCAAAAATGCGGCGGTAAACCGCGCGCGTGAGTGTGAGCGACTTGCGGGCACGCGTCATCCCCACATAAACGAGGCGGCGCTCTTCCTCGATCCCCTTATCTTCATTGGCCGAGCGGCTGTGGGGGCAGATGCCGTCTTCCATGCCGGTGAGGAAAACGTGGTCGAATTCAAGGCCCTTGGTGCTGTGCAGCGTGATCAAAGTGACGTGCTGTTTCTCGTCGTACTGATCGGCATCACTCACGAGGGCCGCGGCATCCAGGAAATCTGCAAACGTCTCTCCGGCCTCCATGCTTTCCGCGACGGCGCGCGAAAGTTCCTCGAGGTTTTCGATTCGTGCGACGTCTTCCGGTGTATTGCGGTCCTTGAGCATATCCATGTAGCCGGTTTCTTCGAGGACGGCGCGCAGGAAATCTGCCGGCTCTTTAGCAGAGAGTGCTTCCTGAAGTCTTGCGATAAGTTGCTGGAACCCACGAAGCGGGGCGACCGCCCGGCCACCGGGAGCACCGGCGGCGAGTTTTTCAATGGCAGCCCAAAGTGAGGTTCCATCGGCCCGGGCGGCCTCGCGGAGAGCATCCACGGTCGTTTTTCCGATGCCACGCGGAGGCAGATTCAGGACGCGCAAGAGAGAAATGTCGTCCTCGGGATGCATGGCCAAGCGAACGTAAGCAAGCGCATCTTTGACTTCGGCCCGGTTATAAAAGCTGAATCCCCCGACCAGCTTGTAGCGCAAGCCGCGGCGGCGGAAGACCTCTTCAAAAGCGCGGGACTGGAAGTTCGTGCGGTATTCCACAGCGCAAGTTTGGTCGGGATCTTCGTTTTGGATGCGCTCAAGTTCGCTCGCGACATACTCCGCTTCCGCCTGAGCGTCGCGGGCCTCGAAGTACTTCAGATTTGCCCCGCCGCCTTTTTCCGCGCTCAGCGACTTTCCCAACCGCTCAGGGTTATTAGCAACCACAGCGCCCGCAGCATCGAGAATGTTTTGCGTCGAACGGTAATTGCGCTCCAGTTTGACAACGCGTGCGTCTGTAAAATCGCGCGAAAAATTGAGCAAAATCGAAACGTCCGCGCCTCGCCATGCATAGATGGATTGATCTTCGTCGCCCACGACGCAAACATTTTGCTTTGGCCCGGTGAGCAGCCGCAGCAAATCGTACTGCACGCGGTTGGTGTCCTGATATTCATCCACATGAATGTACTGGAAGAAAGACTGCCACTTTTGGCGTGTGACCGCGGAATCGCGCAACAACCGCGCGGAACGGAGGAGCAAATCGTCGAAGTCCACCGCCTTGCTCTCATGCAGAAGCTTTTCATAGGCCGTGAACACGTCCGCAGTCTTGCGACCCTCCTGGTCAAAGGCGCTTGCGCGGAGTTGTTCCGGAGTTTGCCCGTGGTTTTTCGCATAACTGATGCGGCTGAGCACGTTGCGGGGAGTGAGGCCGTCCTCGTCAATTTGCAGCTTGGCCATGGCCAGCTTCACAGCGGCAATCTGGTCGTCGTCATCGTAAATCGTGAAGTCCCGAGGGAGCCCGGCCGCTGCCGCTTCGCGCCGCAAAAGACGGGCACAAAACGAATGAAACGTAGAAACCCAGGGCCGCGCGGGAGGAACCCCGGCGCGCAGCAGCAAATCGGTGATGCGGTTGCGCATTTCTTCGGCGGCTTTGTTGGTAAAAGTGACCGCGAGAATTGCTTCAGCCGGCACTCCGGAGGCGATAAGGTTCGCCATGCGGTAGGTGATGGCGCGGGTCTTGCCGGTGCCGGCGCCCGCGAGAATTAAGACCGGGCCATCCTTTGTAAGTACGGCTTGTTGTTGCTCCGGGTTCAGTTCATCGAGAAAGTTCAGCATGAGTCCGGGGTGATCGAGAAAATTTGCTCAAAACATGGTAGCCGACAGCAACGGTCGGCGCAAACCGGCATCGAGTCTAGAAATTGGAATGAGATGAACGGAAAGTTCCAAAAGGTGCGTGAAAAGTGGCTTAGTGTTCGCCAGCGCGGCTCAAGTCTATTTCGAAATAGAGCAGTCCGTGATTCTTTTCGAGGGCTGTCACTTCAGGGATATACAAGTGAGAGGTGTTGAGGAGATCGAATTGACTCCGCAGGTCAAAATACAAGAGGCCTTCCACCGTGCCGTGCGGGGCAACGACGCTGGACCGCACGCCCGCTTGGCGCAACTCCTCCTCCACCTCGGTCCATTTCTTATCATGTCCGACCTTGGGACCGCCCACGGGAAAGGGCAGGCGCCGGGCCGAGGGGCCCTTTGCGCTGGGGCTCAGGATGACGTCGGTGGCCTGCTCGGAGGTCAGCGGGTCGAGGGCCTGGCGGTCCTCTTCCGAGATTGTAATGTTCAGGCGAATGCGCTCGAGGTTGACTTTCATGCTGTCGTCGGAATCGTTGCGAAACGCGACCTGCACGGCGACGATGCCTGCCGCAAACGGCGATTTCTTGTGGAACTTTTCCTTATAGAGCGCGGGATCGGTCCAGGGCCGCGCGCTGATGGTCATGCCCTCATGTGATTCCAGGGCGGACGTTTTGAGCGTGGCGGGCTGCTGCGAAATACCCTCGGACGCGAACAAAAGGCAAGCAGCAAGCAACGGGAAGAACAAGGTTAGTTTTCGCATCGGGTTATAATAAACTTTCTGCATCTTGACGCCTTCGATTCCTGGGGGATGCGCAGGGTTGCCCTGCGACGCTCGCCGCATTTTGCCGGTGGAGCGCGGACAGACCGGAGCCACGCTTAGTGTATTTCATTTATAGCCTGTTGCTGGGCATCGCCGCCCTCGCCCTTGCACCGTACTGGTTGGTGCAGGGCCTGCGGCACGGCAAGTATCTGTCTAATCTCAAGGAGCGCCTCGGTTTTTCTTTCCCGGCTCTTGCGCAGCTGCCTGCGGATCATGATGGAGGTGCCGCGGTTTGGATTCACGCGGTGAGTGTCGGCGAAGTGATTTCTGCCGTTCCCCTCGCGCGGCGGCTGAAGGCGGAGTACCCTGAGCGACGCTTGGTGGTTTCCACGACTACGATTACTGGCCAAACGCTGGCGAGGGAGCGGATGCCGTTTGCCGACGCCGTGATCTACTTTCCGCTGGATTGGGGATTTTGCGTTCGGAGAGCGCTGGACGCGGTCCACCCGGCCCTGGTGCTCGTAATCGAGACTGAGATTTGGCCGAATTTCTTACGAGCCACGGGCCGTCGCAATGTACCGGTTGTTTTTGTGAGCGGGCGGATCTCCGACCGTTCGTTTGCGCGCTACCAGAAATTTCTGGGTGGGTTTGGCTTTTTCTTGCGGCCGTTCTTGAAAAACGCCCTTTCTCAAGCGAGCGCCTTCCTGATGCAGAGTGAGAGAGACGCCGAGCGCATCCGCGCGCTAGGCGCGCCGGCGGAGCGCGTTCTGGTCAGCGGGAATTTGAAATACGATTTAGAGCTGCCAGCGCCCACGCCGCTATCCAACTGGCTCGAAGCCGAAGTCAAGCGCAGCGGCCGCTCGCCGGTAATCGTTGCGGGGAGCGTCGTTGCAACGGAAGAGCCGCTCGCGCTAATCGCCTTTGGGACATTGCAAGGCGAATACCGGAACGCTCTGCTGGTTTTGGCTCCGCGTAAGCCGGAACAATTTGACGCCGCAGCGGAGTTCATCGATGAATCGCACCGGAAATTCATCCGGCGATCCCAACTGCCGATCCCCACTCCAACACAAGCGAAAGCGCAAACGGGCAGTCCCTCGGGTAATTCAGCGATTCCGGAAGACGCCACCGTACTTTTACTTGATAGCGTCGGCGAACTAGCGTCAATCTACCGGCTTGCGGATGGATCGTTCATTGGTGGTTCCTTGGTTCCGAGCGGCGGGCACAATATTCTAGAACCCGCTGCGTTTGGGAAGGTTCCCGTGTTTGGGCCTTCGATGGAGAATTTTGCTGAGATAGCCTCGCGCTTTGTCTCTGCCGGAGCCGCGATTCAAGTGCAAAGCCCGGAAGATGTCGGCGTCGCGTGGATTGAATTGTTTCGCGAGCCGAAGCGGCTGGAGAGGATGCAAGAAACGGCCAGACAACTCGTGGAAGCTTCGCGAGGAGCGACGGATCGTGCTGCTTCGGAAATTCAGAAACACTTGAGCAGTGGGGTGCGATGAATCTCCCTGAATTCGTGCGGTTTCTGCTCTGGCCATTCTCGGTACTGTACGGGTGGGCCGTGCGCGCGCGGGTTTGGATGTATCAGAGCGGTTGGCTCAAGCAAAAGCGGTTGGAAGCACCCGTGATTAGCGTCGGCAATCTGACGGTCGGTGGCACGGGAAAAACTCCCATGGTGATCTGGCTGGCGGAAAAATTTCTCGCAGATGGGAAGTCCGTCGCAATTCTTAGCCGGGGTTACCGCGGTGAAAAGGGCACCAGCGACGAAATCGAGCTGATGAAATTTCGGCTCCAAGGCCGCGTTTCCTTTGGCGTCGGCAAGGATCGCTTCACCGCAGGACAGCAACTGGAAGCGCAGCAGCCCGTGGACATTTTTCTACTCGATGATGGATTCCAGCATTTGCAGCTTGCGCGGGATTTGGACATTTTGTTGATGGATTCCTCTCGCTCACTGCACCGGGAGTGGTTGTTGCCGGCCGGGCCAATGCGCGAGCCTCTCTCCAGCATGGCCAGGGCAAATCTTGTCGTTTTTACGCGGGCGGAAACAGTGCCGGGCACGCTGGAAGCGGTTGGAAAGCTTTCTAAATTTCCTGTGTTTGCAGCGGCAACTCGCCTGCTTGGATTTCGCCGTTTGGGCGGCGACATTCATCTGGAATCCAGGGACGAAATCGGCCCCGGTCCATTTTTCGCGTTCTGCGGCCTCGGGAATCCTAATGCTTTCTTTTGCGATCTGCGCAATTGGGGTTTGACCCTCTGCGGCCAAGCCGTATTCCCCGATCATCATCGGTACTCTTTGCAAGATGTTTCCTCGATTCAGCAGGCGGGAAAGACGAATGGCGCAAATGCTTTGGTCACCACGGAAAAAGACGCGCAGAATCTATCAGCTCGGAGTTTCGGTGATCTGCCGGTATATGTCTGCGCCATCGAGCTGGAAGTGAGCCCTGAAACAGACTTTCGAAATATTTTGGATCAAATGATTATTTCTCGAGCTGGTGCGGCGGCATGAAGATTCTCGTCCGAGCGCCGAATTGGGTAGGGGATGCGATCATGGCCCTGCCGGCACTGCGCGAAATGCGTAAGCGGTTTGGAGAAGCCGAAATTGCCATTCTGGCGCGCCCGTACGTTGCCGACCTCTACCGCGAACAACAGATTTGCAACGAACTGATTCAATACGACTCCAACGGAGCGCATGCAGGAATTACAGGCCGCAAACTCCTCGCCGCGCAACTCCGGGCACAGAAGTTCGATGTAGCTTTGCTGTTGCAGAATGCATTTGACGCCGCGTGGCTGTCTTGGAGAGCAGGCATTCCCGAGCGGATCGGCTACGCGCGCGATGGCCGTAGCCCTCTATTGACGAAGGCGGTTCCGGTTCCCAAGTCCGGGGAAATTCCCGCGCACGAAAAGTTCTATTATCTCGAGCTGCTGCGCCGCGCCGGATGGGCCGATGCGCTTTCTGACGAATCGCATATTCAGTTGAGCGTTGGGGAAGAAGCTCACCGCAAAGCTGAGGGGGTTCTTGTCAAAGCTGGCGTGCGCTCTGGCGTCTTGCGTATTGCTATCGGGGCGGGCGCTTCGTACGGTTCGGCGAAATGCTGGCTGCCGTCGAGGTTCGCGGAACTCGCGAATCGTCTCCAGTCGCAGCGAGACGCGGACGTCATTTTGTTCGGCACAGCCGCGGAGGCGGCTGTCTCAAACTTAATTTCTGCAGAAATGCACCGGCCCCCCATCGATCTCACGGGAAAATCCGCAATCGCTGATTTGCCGGCCCTGCTTTCGCGGTGTCATCTGTTCATCGGCAATGATTCCGGGGCGATGCATGTGGCGGCGGCCGTCGGTTTGCCTGTCGTTGCCGTTTTTGGCCCGACCGATCCGTCAGGCACAGCTCCGGTCACGCCGCGCTGCAGCATCGTCCAGGAAAGATCTTACTGTAGCCCTTGTTTCTTGCGCCGCTGTCCGACCGATCATCGTTGCATGACGAAAATCACGGTGGAAATAGTGGAGGCCGCGGCAAATGCATGGCTGCCCGCAATTGAGGCTCAGCATGCCTGAATTTCCCTCGCCGCGCGCGGCAGTGTTTGTGGATCGCGATGGCACGATTGCCGAAGAAGTTGGCTACTTGAATCATTCCAGCCGTTTTCGTATCTTCCCGTTTGTCGCGGGGGCGATTCGGCGGCTCAATGAGGCCGCGTGGCCAGTTGTGGTAGTCACCAATCAGTCCGGCGTTGGCCGGAGCTACTTTCCGGAGTCGCTCGTGCGCGAAGTCCATGAACTAATGCAAAGGCAACTTTCTGAAGCGGGAGCGACCATTGATGCGGTTTACTATTGTCCGCACGCGTCCACGGACAACTGTAGCTGCCGCAAACCGAGAACCGGCATGCTGGAGCGCGCCGCGCGGGAGCATTCTTTAGACCTGCGGCGTTCCTATGTCGTGGGGGATCGCTATGGTGACGTCGAACTTGCGCGCAACGCCGGCGCTCGTGGAATCCTGGTCCGCACCGGGTATGGAGAAGGTGAGTTGGCGTGGCATTCGGCAGAGTGGCCTAACCAGCCGGACTTTGTTGCGAAGGATCTGGCGGAAGCAACCGATTGGATACTGAGGCAACCCAAATGAAACGGCCGGTCGCGAAGAAAACTGCTTCTTCATCGGTGGACTTGCGGGACCTTGCCGAGTGCGTGGAGAAATTTTCCGGCAAAACGGTAGTTCTCCTTGGTGATTTCGTCGCGGATGAATTTCGCTATGGCGAAATCTCGCGAGTCTCCCGCGAAGCGCCGGTTTTGATTCTCAAGCACCGGGAAACGGACCTGGTCCCCGGCGGCGGCGCGAACGCTGCGAACAATCTTGCGTCCCTTGGCGCTCGCGTTCTCCCCGTTACTGTCGTCGGCGACGATCCGGCGGGCGACGCGCTAATCCAGTATTTTCGTAAAACCCGAGTTGACGTCCGAGGAATTCAACGCGTAAAGGGGTGGACTACTCCGACAAAAACGCGCTTTCTTGCTGGTTGGGCTCACACCGTGGCACAGCAAGTTCTCCGGGTCGATTACGAGCCACAGCCGGCCTTGCCGGATGCCACTCGAAAGAAAATCCAGAAACGATTAAGTGACAGTCTGCGTGCTGCCGACGCGCTCGCAATTTCGGATTATGGTTTTGGAGTTGCTACTCCTGAACTCGTTCGCCAGGCGACCGCGAAACGAAAGAAAACGATTCCCGTCACCCTTGACGCTCGCTATCAACTGCACCGCTACGCGAATTGCGGCATCACTTCTGCCACGCCGAACGAAGCGGAATTGGAGGCCGAACATCGCACCGCGATCGGAAGCAACGTGGATGAGCTCGCGCGCGCCGGTTACGCCACTCTTTCGACCATGAAATTGCAGGCTCTGCTTGTTACCCGCGGCCGTCACGGCGCGGCCCTCTTCGAATCGGATGAGCATCTCACACACATCCCAATTCATGGCAGCGATCAAGCCGTCGACGTCACTGGTGCGGGCGACACCGTACTTGCCGCGTATACCCTGGCTCGCGCCTGCGAGGCCACCCCGTTGGAAGCTGCGCATATCGCCAACATCGCAGGTGGCCTCGTGGTCATGAAACGCGGCACGGCCATCGTTTCGCGGCAGGAGCTGCTCGACGCTATTCGCAGCGAAGTTTCCGGGGCAGCGTCCTGAGTTATGCGTCTGGCTGCTTCCAAAATCATCGCGCGGCAGGATTTGCCGCTCGTTCTCGCAGAACACAAACGCCGCGGGGAACGCATTGTTTTCGCCAACGGATGTTTTGATACCCTGCATGTTGGGCATGTTCGTTATCTTGAGGGGGCGCGCCGTGAAGGGGACTTGTTGGTGGTGGGGGTGAACGCCGATTCCAGCGTCTGCAGTTTGAAAGGACCCGGGCGCCCGGTTCTGGACGAGAAGGCTCGAGCGTCGCTCGTTGCCGCGCTCCGCTGCGTGGATTACGTGGTGCTTTTTTCGGAAGCAACCGTGGAGCCGCTGTTGGAGGAACTCCGGCCCGACGTGCATGCCAAGGGCACGGATTACACGGCGGAAACCGTGCCGGAGCGCGCTACCGCCGCGCGTCTGGGCATTCGCATCGCCATTGTTGGTGACCCCAAGGACCATTCCACTCGCGCGTTTCTCCATTCTGTCCGCCAGGCGCCGCATGAGTGAACCGAGCTTCCTTGTGGTCCGCCTCGGCTCGCTCGGAGACATTGTTCACACCTTTCCTGCGGTCGCCGGGCTGCAGGAATCCTTCCCAAACGCGAAGATTGTCTGGCTCACCCATCCTCGCTGGACTAGTCTAATTGAGACTGGCTGCGGCTCTAGTCTAAATAAGACTAGTCCCTTGGCATCGGAAATTTGGGAAGTGGAGTCTCGTTCGTACGCTTCGCTCCGCGAAATTATTCCGCGCCTTCGCAAGCAGCACTTCACAACGGCCATTGATTATCAAGGCCTCTGGAAATCCGCAATGCTGCCATTCCTTGGCCGCGTGCCGCGGCGGATTGGATTTTCCTCGCAGACCATCCGTGAGTTCGGAGTGCCGGTCCTATACACGGATCGCGTTCGATGCAAGACGGTGCACATTGCGGATCAGAATGGCGAGCTATCGCAGCGGGCAGGTGCGCGAAACCCTGTTGCTCCATTCACGCTTGCCGTATCCGCGCTGCAGGAAGCCTTCGTCCTGCAACTCTTGCGAGGTTTTTCCATCGACAACTACGTCGTTTTGAGTCCCGCGGGCGGCTGGCGTTCTAAATGCTGGCCTCCCGAACGTTATGGCAAGCTGTGTCAGCAGATTCGCGCGCAACTCGGCCTGCGCTGCGTCCTAAATTTCGGTCCCGGTGAGAATGCCTGCGCGGCTGCCGTCAAAGCGGCCAGCGGCGACGCAGAACCTGTTGCTTACAACGGTTCGCTTGCTCAACTCATGACACTGCTTCGCAATGCGCGATGCGTTGTTGGCGGAGACACGGGGCCTTTGCACCTGGGCGTCGCGCTGGGCGCTCCCGTGGTGGCGTTGTTCGGTCCGACCGACCCTGCGCGCAATGGGCCCTACTCCCCAGGCACTTGTCCCGAAAAGTTAGTGGTGTTGCGGAGTCCCAACGCAAAGACGACACACAAACGCGGCAACGAGCCGGATCCTTCTTTGCTGGACCTTAGTGTCGCGACGGTCTTTGACGCCGTTCGGAAGCAGGTCGAGGCGCGCCAATGAACAGCTCAAATAGCTTTTTTGTGCGCTGGCGGGTACGGCTCGGCTATCCACTGGCAGTAGCCGTGCTTTGGTTCGCGCGCCCTATGCCGCGCAGCATCCTGATCGGGAGCATTGTTGGTTTCTTCGGACTGATGGTCCGCGCCTACGCGGCCGGTTACCTCCACAAGCAGGAAGTTCTCACCATGACCGGTCCCTACGCTCACACGCGCAATCCGCTTTATCTTGGAAGCTCCATCCTGGCGCTCGGAGCAGGAATCGCAATGTGGTCATGGATTTCGGGATCGATTCTGGTTCTTTATTTCGCTCTTTTTTACTCCATCGTGATGCGCCGCGAGGAAAAGGAATTGCTCGCTCGACACGGCGTGAAGTTTGAAAAGTATGCGAGCGCCGTTCCACTTTTCTTTCCACGCATTACCGCGGCAAATTTACCAGTGGATACCTCGGCATCCTTTTCGATCGAGCAGTACCGAAAGAACCATGAATGGCAAGCGGCAGTCGGCCTTTTATTGCTTCTCGGGGCCTTGCTGGTGATCTGGCGTTTGCGCTTGTAGGGACGTCCCGCTCCTTGGAGTTTCGGTGCACGCAACATAGCAGGCGATCTCCACCGTCTGACCGTCGGTCAATACATGTATTGCTCCGTCTCGATCCGTCCTTAAGATTCGAACGCCGGCTGTTTCCAAACGTTGGAGAAGCTCCGGGCTGGGATGGCCGTAAGAATTTGCTTCTCCGACGGAGATGATGCCGATCTTAGGCTCAACAGCAGCGAGAAACTCTTGTGTTGTGGAGTTTTTGCCCCCATGATGGCCGATCTTTAACACATCTGAACGCAGAGAATTAGGAGAGTTTTCCGCGAGAATCTGTTGTTCCGCGAGCCGCTCCGCGTCACCCGGCAGCATAAAAGCTGTCCGACGATATCCAAGCTTCAAGACGAGCGAATCATCGTTCTTAGCTTCCGTCACGACATTCTCCGTTGCTGTTTCCGGCCAAAGAAACTGCCCCTTCACTTCATCCCACTTGAACGACTCCCCGCGGAGCTCGTGCTCAATCGGAATCTGACGCCTTCGGGCAAGCTCCTCCAATTGCTGAAGCGCGGGCGAAGATACTTCTCGTCCGATCCAAAGCTGACCCACGTGAAAATTCTCCAGAACCGCTTGGAGCCCGCCGAGATGGTCTTGATGCGCGTGTGTTAGCGCTACCACGTCCAGTTTCTGAAACCCGCGAGACCAAAGATAAGGCGATACCGCGTCTTCCCCTGGGTCGATTCCGAAGTTTTCTTCGCGGACTGGGTACCCGCTGAATGCTCCACCGCCGTCGATGAGCAGAGTGTTTCCTCCAGGCGAGACCACGAATAGTGAATCCCCTTGCCCAACGTCCAAGACGCTGAGCTCCAATTTCCCTTTTGCCCAATCGGGCGAGAACGGATAGATGGCTATCGTCAGAGCACTAAGCGCCCAAACGAAAC
>Ga0187780_10001285_pt1 | contig 18934 bp, 19 predicted proteins | sample 1015_Q2_SP10_20__FD_132429 | JGI IMG/M metagenome (GOLD analysis project Ga0187780, IMG submission 132429) | Tropical peat soil microbial communities from peatlands in Department of Meta, Colombia - 1015_Q2_SP10_20_MG | ecosystem: Environmental > Terrestrial > Soil > Wetlands > Peat | place...
CGTGTTGCCTCCCGTCGGCTCGTTGCAGAATTCGAAGGCACTGCCGATCGAGCAAGCGGGAGCCGCGGCGGGCGGCATTAGCATCAGGAAGCTCGTCACATGCCCCTCAAGGTAAACCGTGGCCGTGTCGTTCGCGGCGTCCGTGGCCGTCAGAGCGGCCGCACGCAGACCTGTTGAGGTTGCGGCCGGACTGAATTCCACGTCAATCGTGCAGCTCTTGCCCCCACCGAGGTTGGTGCAGCCATTCTGAATGGTAAAGTCCGCAGCATTGAATTCACCAGAAGGCCCAGGCACTGCAGCAAGCGTGACGTTGATGTTGCTGGCCCCAGCGGTGCCCGCAGTGAGCGTAAAGGCCTGAGGGCCGCTCGAGTTGGTCGGCAGCTCATCGCAAAAGGTGAAGGCGTTGTCCTGGTTCGGCTGGCACGCCGGAGAAGCGGGCGGCGCGAGCGTGAGATTCGCTCCGGTGCCCTCCAGATTGATGGTGGCCTTGTCGCTGGCGGCGTCGGTCACGGTGAGCGCCACTGCGCGAAGCCCGCTGGTTGTGGGCGAAAAGGCGACGGAAACCGTGCAGGTCTTTCCCGCGCTGAGCGAGCCCGTGCAGGTAGATGCCGGTAATATGGTGAAATCGCCCACCGCGAAGTCCGACGAGAGACCCGGAATAGCCGCCAATGAGGCGGAAAGGCTGCTCACCGCGACATTCGCAGTAACCGTAAGATTCGCTGCGGCACTGTTCGTCTGCGGAATCTGATTGCAGAACGTGAAGGCCGGTCCCAGCGGACAGCCCGGAAGAGGCGCGGCGGCTTGAATCGTCAGATTGCTGGACGTGGCGCGCGCGATCGGCGGATGCTTCCATGCCACCGCGAACGCCAGGAGCAACGCCAACGTCACCGCACAGATAGCCACCCGTCGCACCAGGCTCTCCCTCTTCTCCGAAAGTTTCGACGCTTTGGATTCACCCGTTGGCTTTCGGGTTGCGTCGCAAGTGCGAAATCATATCAGTGGCTAGTGGCGAGTGGCTAGTGGCTAGTGAGCCGCAGCTCGCACCGCGGCACGTGGAATCACAGGTCGCGAGTCACTCGTCAGCGTTCACTCATCACCAAACACAAATCACCACTCACCAATCAAGCGCTGCTGCCTTTGAGGAGGAACTATGGCACTCGCATTTGCGCTCGTAGACACGTGGGATGATGGCAAGCGCATCCACGTGGCCGGCACGATCACAGCTTCGGGGAACTACACCACCAGCGGCGACACCTTGGATCTCTCGCAGTCTCCCATCGTGGCATCCGCCAGCGCACCCATTCAGGGCACCGCCTGGATTGACGGCCTGGCCGGCTACGACTACGTCTTCTATCCTGGTTCGGCGATGAATAACGGAAAGGTGAAGGTCTTCCAGCAGGGAGCGAGCGCCGGCGCTTTCCCCGAGCTTGCCGCCGGGGCCTATCCCTCGGCGATCACCTCCGACACCATCACCTTCTATGGGATCTTCAAGAAACTACAGTGAGCAGTGACGAGTGGCTAGTGGCTAGTGAAAAGCAGCAAGCGCTCGCTAACACCTTCCACTGCTCAAGCCAGGTGGGCGCATGCTCCTAATCGAAGCGCCGGCTCGTCCCAAGGGGCGGTGCCTCTAGCCACTTGTCACTAGCCCCTCACCACTGGATTCGCCCATGTCTATTGAAACCTTCTCGCCACTTCCGCTGAACACCTTCGGCGGCTGGGTCACGCTGCTCGATCCCTCGGACGTTCCGCCCGGAATGTCGCCCAGCCTCGCCGACGTCGAGTTCTTCCCTGGAGGTGTCCGCACGCGCCCGGGGTTGGTGTCGCAGTACACGCCGCTCGGCGGGTTGCCGCAAATCAACGGCCTGAAGACCTACATCACGACCAACCTCGACCAAAACCTCTTGGTGCTTGATTCGACGGGCAATCTCTACCAGGAAATTTCCCCCGGCACTCTGGCCATTCTGGCGGCCGGCTATGTACGGCCGAATCTGTATCTCGCTTCCACGACCCATTTTGGTCGTGAGTACATGGCCTTTGGCGACGCAGGCGTGGGCCAGGACATTCCCCGGCAGTTTGACGACACCTATTTCGACCGCGTCAGTCAGGTCGGCCCAGCGGAGGGTCCGGCTGCGGGGGATCTGTCGACCCAGGGCAGTATTTCTCCTGGAGTGCATCAGGTGGTGGTGATTTTCGTGACGCGCCAGGGCTACTGGACGGCGCCGTCGCCTCCGGTCTCCTGGACCGCGGCGGGCAGCCGCCAAGCCAGCATCACCAACATTCCCACCGGCCCGGCGAATGTTGTGCAGCGCTTGCTGGCATTCACTGCGTCCGGGGGCGCGAGCTTCTATCACGTCCCGGCGAGCATGATCATCAACGACAACACCACGACCTCGCTCACCGTGGATTTTGGCGACGCCATACTGCTTTCCGGCGTGAACGTGGACAACATTTTCAGTCAGATTGAGCTGCCCGCGCAACTGGGCGTGGTGGCGTATGCCGAACGGCTTTTCTGGTTCGGCGAGCGCGCCAAGATGGACAACTGGCGCAATCTGTCCTTCGACGGCGGCTGGGACAATTCGGATAACGGTCGGCCGCTTGGCTGGCAACTCGACCCGGTCTTCGGCGCAGGCGGGAGCCGCGAATCCACATATACCGTCTGGGGCGACGCGTATCGCATCACGGCCGACGGCGTGACCGTGGCTCGGGGTATGATCTGGCAATCCGCGATTTACGATGCGGTCGGCAACCCGCTGTGCGTGGCCAACACGTCATATTCCGTTCGCGTGCGCGTCCAACGGACCGCGAATCTCGCTCAGGGCACGCTGCGCATCAATGCCTACAGCCCCACGCTAGGCCAACTCGCTACCGGCCTGGCCGTGACCGTCAGCCAGACCAATCAGACCTTCCAGGAATTTGACGCCCTTCTCTTCGGCGCCCAAACCTCGCTTCCCTCCGACTTGACGCTGCGGCTCTACGCCGATGGCTTGCCCGGGCCTTCCGGAGAAGGCTTTATCGTGGACAATATCGAGGTTTATCCCACGAAACAGGCGCAGAATCCCTCGCTGGTGCGCGCCTCCGGGACGGAAGAGCCGGAGTCCTACGACGGCGTCACCGGCATCCTCAGCATCGCGGAAAACAACGGGCAGGGAATTCGCGCCGCATTCACGTTGCGCAACAACCTGTACTTCGTCAAAGAACGCAGCCTCTATGTGACCGCGACCGACGGCGTCAATGAGCCATCTCTTTGGCCAGTCGAGGAGGTGTCAAACAAAGTCGGAACGCCCTCGGTGCACGGCGTCGGGGTGGGCGAGGAATGGGCGGTGATCGCCGGGCGCGAGGGGCTGTACCTATTTGACGGCGGTGAACTCGTCAAAATCTCTCAGGAGATTCAGCCCACCTGGGACGCCATCAACTGGCAGTATGGCCACCGCCTGTGGGTGCAGGTGGATACCCAGCACAAGCGCATACTCGTTGGCGTCCCGATGGGCACAGCCACCCAGCCGAACCAGGTGCTGGCGCTCGATTACACCGAAAGCTTTAGTGATCCGCTCACCCCGGCAGCTCTAGGCGGGCTAGTCGCTCCTGGCCACGCGCGCAAATGGGCTCCGTGGAACATTCCGGCCAACTCTTGCGGGCTGATTGAGCGCCCGACCGGCATGGCGCAACTGTTCTTCGGCTCGAACAACGGCAGCGGGAAAATCTACGCGCTCACGCCGGGCCAATACTCGGACGACGGCGCGGCCATCAATTCCTTTTATTCCACGGCGTTTCTTTCAACCACGGGCCTGAGCGGGCGCAACCTCTTCGGCTATCTCACCGGCTACGTGCAGGGCGCCGGCTCGTTGGCACTGCAAGCCTTCTCACCCGGCGACGTGACCCTGACGCCGCTGGGCGCCTGGGCGCTGGCCTCGCCCGCCTCGCGCGACATGGAGCAGTTCACCAACGTGCTCGCCGAGCGCGTCTCGTATCAATTTGGCATCAACGCCGCTGGCTCGTGGTTCTCGCTCACCAAGCTCGTCCCCTGGGCCAAGCCCGACCCCTTCGCGTTCGTGCGGGGAGGGAATTGATGAAGGTATCAATCTAGCGCCGCGGGCTTCAGCGCGGAGGACCGAGTCAGCGCAAAGCATCGGCTTGCCAACTCAGTGGATCGCCAGTATAGTTTCGGCTAATGTCCTTTGCTGAACCGCGCTGGATGGAGAAGGTTACCCGCAGACTCCTATCATTGTTTTCGATCAAAGAGGTCAAGACCCCTTTGTCGTTCTTCTTCCGAACCACGTCGGCGATCGTAATCCTGGCTGTTTTCGGTCTCTTTCTGCTCGACCCCTCGAATAGATACCGGGCTTTGCTAGGAGCGGCGGCAATGCTCGTGATCTTGATCCTGACTGTTGCAATGTTCGCCTGGTTCAAGCCGAAGAACTTGGTCTATGGTGAGACGGGCCATCGGGCAGAAACAAAGCTTACGTTTGGAACTGATAGGGGAGAAGTTTCTGCGGCCACGCTCGCTGCAACCCCTGGCGTGGCCAACCCCCATCCACTTCCAGCAACAGCAGGTCTGGGGGGACCTCCAGAAGAGAGCGAGAACCCGTGAAACTCCTTCTGGTAACGTTTTCTTTGCGAAACTCACTTAAGGATTACAGCGACTTCTTTGTTGCGCTCCGAGGCAACGCGATAAACTGGTGGCACTTCATAGAGCAAACTTGTGTCGTTTCAACCGAGTTTGACGCCGATACCTTCGCTCGCAAACTAGTTCCGCACTTGGAATCAGCCGACTCACTCTTAGTGACTGAGATTCAGCCACACCAATTTCAGGGATGGTTGCCCATGGATGCGTGGGAATGGTTAAATAAGGTGTCGGAAAGTATTGCTGCTACCAAGCCTCTTCTTCCCACGTTGCCGCCTCGTCCGAAACGCATTGGATCATAGGAAGTCCCGCACATCTCGGAACATCCGAAGAGAGATCCGTCCTCGTGGCGGCCGCCAAGAGTTCCCTCGGCCTCGGAATGGCAGCGCAAGCCCTCCGTGCCGCCGTGGCAATCACACATGGCGCTGCCCGTTGCACGAATGGAACGCGCTCGGCCTTTTTGGTCTCTGACATGCCTGCCAGGCGGCCCTACAATGGGTTGGGGCTGACACCCGATGAAGCCGCTGCTCAAAGCGCTCGCCGAACATCCGTTGCTGGCCGACGGAGCCATGGGCACGCAGCTTCAAGCGGCCGGTCTCGCAGCAGGGAAGTGCGGCGAGGAATGGAATCTCACGCACTCCGAACGTGTCCTGGCGATCCATAAGAGCTACGTGGACGCCGGCTCGGACTGCCTCTTCACGCAGACATTCGGCGCCTCCGCGATTAATTTGCAGCGCCACGGCCTGGCCGATCGCGCCGACGCCATCAATCGGGCGGGCGTCGAGCTAGCCCGGCGCGCCTTCGAAAACCGTCCGGGCTACGTTTTCGGAGACATGGGGCCGTTCGGCGGGCTGCTGAAACCATTCGGCAAAACGAGTGTAGAAGAAGCGCGCGCTGCGTTTCTGCACCAGGCAACCAGCTTGGTGGCAGCGGGCGTGGACGCCATCGTCATCGAAACGCAGACTTCTCTCGAAGAGCTGGGGCTGGCCATCGCTGCAGCGCGGGAAGCGGGCGCTCCCTGCATTATTGCGTCAGTAGCTTTCGACGTCCTGCGCGGCGGCCGCGACGCCCGCACCATGATGGGTGCCACGCCGGAACGCGCGGCCGAGTTCATCCAGAAGTCGGGCGCGCACGTCGCCGGCACGAACTGCGGCAAGGACGTGGACATCGCGTGGGCGGCGAAAATACTGGCCCGCTGCCGCCAGGCATGCGGTCTCCCGCTGCTCGCCAAGCCCAATGCCGGAGCGCCTGTCCTCGAAGGCGGCCGCCCCGTGTATAAGCAGTCTCCCGAAGAAATGGCTGCGGGAGTGAAAGCCTTGCTCGAGGCCGGAGCGCGAATTGTGGGCGGTTGCTGCGGCACCACACCAGCGCACATCGCCCTTTTCCGCGCCGTCGTGGATCGCGAAATCACCGCGCAAGCCACGGCAAGCTGAGTCGCGCAGGTCGCCTCACCCCCCCACCTCGCAAGCCCAAGCCTGGTGCGCACCAATCACTAATCACTAGCCACCCGCCACTGTCTCTATGCTGACCGTTCCCCAAATCGAAGCCCTCCGCAAGACGAACCCGCAGCTCTACGAAGCGCTTCGCCGCCTGGCGGGTGCGTCGCTTGGCCCCAACCAGGGTTGGAGCCTCGACCACCAGGTAACGGACGGGACGAACTACGCGCGCGTGGCCGCGAGCGCACTCACGGCCAATCAGATTGATCCGGCCAAAGCGGGCGTGCTGATGAAAGGCTCCGTACCGCCGACGTGGTCGAGTGCGTTCACCTACGTCTCCACGCCCTCGAGCATCACGTGGAGTTGGACCGGCCTGAGCATCTATCGTGCCGACGGCACCACAACGGCGATTCCGAACGGCTCCGTCGCTGTCACCAGCCTGAGCGCGAGCACAACCTATTACTTCTATCCCTATTGGGACGAAAATGCGTTGGGCATCGCCTGGGCGAGCGGCGGGGCAGGAAACCCGGCTTACGCGCAGGCCGCGAAGACAAATCTTGCCGCGCAGCAGCAGGCGCTTCAGGGACGCATCCCGCTTTCGCAGGGGGCGATGGTCGCCGCCACAACCGCCAGCGGCACGGGCGGCGGCTCCGGCGGCGGCAGCGGCAGTTGCCTGCGCGCCGGTAGTTTTGTGTTGACAAAAGAGCGCGGCACGGTCCCGATCGAATCGTGCAAAGTGGGTGAGCACTTGCGCTGTCCGACGCCCGCCGGCGGTGAGATGTGGACGCGCATCCAGCGGCTCGAGGTTCGCGACGCAGACACGTTTATCCGCTTGCATTTCTCAAATGCCGAATCGCTTGACGTCACGCCGCACCACATCTTCACACTGGCCGACGGCTCGCCTATGCGCGCCGAGCGCTTGTGCCTCGCTGACATTCTTCTCGGGCGATTCGGCCGCCTGACGCTCCAGCGCATCGAGACCGTGGTCGAGGCAAGTCAGAAAGTGACGGTGAGCTGCGCGCCCGCACACGAATTTTTCGCCGGGCGGTTCGCCGCCACTGTCCTCACTCACAATTACACGTTCAGCTCGTAATAGTGATTCGCGAACCGTATTTCGTCGAGTTCTCACTTTCCATGATGGGCAAAGCTTACTACCTGACCACACTCGGCGACTGGCAGCGCCACGCCGCGCGCTTCGCACGTTCACATTACATCGTCCTCGCCCCGTCTGCCTCCGCGCGGGAAGAACTGAATGTAGCGTCGCCGAATGACCTGGCTGAAAACCCCAGCGCTACATTGAAACCTGCAGCCGCCGCAAGCCGCGCCGCTACAACTAGTTCACCGAACGATGCGACCCGTATCCTCGTTCTCGTCGAGGCTGATGAGGGTGCGCACCTCGCGCTCGAGGACGATCCTGCGTTCGAGGCGCTGCCGCATCCGCTGGTGCAGAAGCCGATTTCGCAATCCGCGCAGGAGGCGCTTGCACCGCACGGCGTTGGCCCGGGCGCCACTACCTTCGACGCTGCCGAAGCCCTTGCCCGCGTTCATCCTCTCCTCCGCCACCGCGTGTTCTGACAAACCTGTGACTCGTGACTTGTAATTCGTAGACCCTCTGGGCGCCTAGTTGCGCCTTCAGGGGCGCGGGATTACACAATAGGCACCACACACTACTCACCAGGCAATTTTCTGCGAGTTCATGCAGATCCGCGAATACACTGAAGGCGACCTCGAAGCGCTCCACCGCATGCACGCGCAGCAGGGCTTCGACTATCCTTTTCCGGACCTTACCGACCCCATCTTCATTTCCAAACTAGTTGTTGAAGACGCCGACGGCCGTCCAGTGATGGCTTCGCTCGCGCGTCTGACTTGCGAGATGTATCTGCTAGCCGATCCCGGGGCAGGGAAGCCGCGGGACCGGCTGGAGCACCTGGTCGCGTTACATCGCGCCGGTGAACGCGATCTTCTTGCTCGCGGTCTCGACGACGCACACGCCTGGCTCCCGCCGCGCGTGGCCAATCGCTTCGGGCGCCGCCTCGAGGCCCTCGGCTGGGTCCGCGACGACACCTGGACACCTTATTGTCGCCGACTGAACGGCAGTGGCTAGCCTGCCCGCCGTAGCGTGCAGTGCGAAAGCAGGTGGCGAGTGATTGGTGATTTGGTGGCAGGCGACGGCTAACTGCTGGGGTTTTCTAGCCACTCGCCCGCAACAACTCGGCAGTCCGCCGCTTTCCTCTCGTCTTTTCAAGTTTCCATCTTCCTCGGAGGTTCGCATGTCCCGCGCCGCACAAAGCACCGCCCGCAAGTTGACCGACCAGGAGCTCGCGCAGCAGAACCAGCTCATCTCGCAAGCCAACCAGCAGGGCACGCAGGACCGGTCGCTGATGATGCCGACGATCCAGAGCCTGCTCACCAGCCAGGGATATACACCTCAGGAGCAATCCGCCATCACGCAGCAAAGCCTGGGCGCCGCCAACACCGCCTTCGACGCGCTTCGCCAGCGCGCCGCCAATCGCCTGGCCGCCACCAATAGCACGGCCGGCTACGGCGACGTTCTCGCGCAACTCGGCCGCGAGCAAGCGCAAACGGAAGCGAGCCAGACCCAGCAAAATCAAATCGCCTTCGCCAACCAGAAACTCCGCGAGAATCTCGCGGGTCTAGGCGCGCTCGGCCAGATCTACGGCATTGACACGAACCTGCTCGGCCGCGCTATGGGCGTCCCGGCGGAACTGCTCAGCGTGCGCCAACGCGCCTCGGGCGGCTCCAGCGTCCCCAGTGGCCTGTTCGGTCTCGGCTCAAGCATCGCCTCCCTGTTCGGCTAGCCTGCGCCGCACGCCGGGCCACGAATCACCATCCACTACTCACCAATCACGGCTTACGATGGCACACTTACTTCTGCATCCCTACTGGCTGACTATCGCCTTCGCCACGGCCGTGCAGCTCAGCCTCTTTCTCCGCTGGCTGTATCGCCGCATCCGCAACGACGAAATCATGCGCGCCTTTGTCGAGGATATGGCTACCAACCATCTCCCGCACATCTACGAGCGCCTCGAGAAGCTCTGCGAACGGCAGGGCATTGAACGTTCCCCGCTCCCGCCCATCCGCTGGATTGACTTGAACTCCCGCAGCCGCTGACCTCGCGCGCCCCTCCTACCACGCGCGCGTCTTGTAGCGGCCGCCTTTAGGCGGCACATTTCTCCTTGCCCAAATCGAATGGCGCTGTTCTAGAATGGGCGCACCTGGTCTTCACGCGGAGGAGGTGCGCTATGAGCGGGGTTCGCGTACTCGTCGGGACGCGCAAGGGCGCGTTCATTCTCTCGTCCGACGGCAAGCGCCGGAATTGGGACGTCAGCGGCCCGCATTTCATGGGCTGGGAAATGTATCACCTCAAGGGCTCGCCCGCGGATCCCAATCGCATCTACGCCTCGCAATCCAACAGTTGGTTCGGGCAGATTATTCAGCGCTCGGACGACGGCGGCAAAACTTGGTTCCAGCCGGGAACGCCCGTCGGCGAGCCCACGACCACGCCGCAGGGCATGCCCAAGGGCGAGAGCAACAAGTTCGTTTACGACGACTCGGCCGAAACCGGCAAGCCTCTCACCACGCATCAGTTTTACGACGGCACACAGAAGCCGTGGGTGTTCAAGCGCGTCTGGCATCTCGAGCCCTCGCTCACCGATCCGGACACGGTTTACGCCGGTGTGGAAGACGCTGCGCTGTTTCGCTCGACTAACGGCGGCCAGAGCTGGCACGAACTCGCCGGACTGCGCGGCCACGGCACCGGGCCGAAATGGGGGCCGGGCGCCGGCGGAATGTGCCTGCACACGATTCTTCTCGATCGCAGCGATCCCAAGCGCATCTATGTCGCCATCTCCGCCGCGGGTGCCTTCCGCTCCGACGACGGAGGCGCCAACTGGCGAACCATCACGCGAGGCTTGAAATCTTCCTACCTCCCGAACCCGGAGGCGGAGATCGGCCACTGCGTCCACCGCATGGCCATGCACTCGTCGCGCCCGCGTACGCTCTTCATGCAGAAGCACTGGGACGTCATGCGCAGCGACGACGCCGGCGACAACTGGCGCGAAGTCAGCGGCAACTTGCCAACCGATTTCGGTTTCGTGATTGATGTGCACGCGCACGAGCCCGAGACCATCTACGTCATTCCCATTAAAAGCGATTACGAACACATCATGCCGGAAGGGAAGTTGCGCGTCTTCCGTAGCCGCACCGGCGGCAACGAGTGGGAAGCGCTCTCGAACGGCCTGCCGCAGAGCCATTGCTATCTCAACGTTCTGCGCGACGCCATGGCGGTGGATTCGCTTCATCCCTGTGGCGTCTATTTCGGCACCTCTGGCGGGCAAGTGTACGCCTCGTCCGACGCCGGAGACAATTGGGCGCCCATCGTTCGCGATCTTCCGCCCGTGCTCGCCGTCGAGGTCCAGTCCCTGCCGTGATTACAACCAAGATCCGCGTCGTGCTTCCTCCGCATCTGCGCGCCCTCGCGGGCATCGGCGGGGAAGTGCAGTTGGATACAACGCTCGACGCCGCTGGCCGCCTTACGCAGCGTAACGTCCTCGACGCGCTCGAAGCCTGCTATCCCATGCTGCGCGGGACCATCCGTGACCACGTTACTCACGAGCGCCGCGCCTTTGTGCGCTTCTTCGCCTGCCAGGAGGATTTATCGCTGGACCCGCCCGATGCTGCGCTGCCCGACGCCATCGCTTCCGGCGCCGAACCGTTCCTCGTCGTCGGTGCCCTCGCCGGCGGCTAAATTTTTCCTTGTAGTAAGAGCGCTTGTCCTGGCAGTGGGGCGCCTCAGTATCCGACCGTGAATCGCCGCCCGGTGTGGCGCGGGTTTTCGAGCTCATCAATCACGGCCATGGCGAAGTCCTCGAGCGAAATGCTGCTCGATCCATCCAGCGCAACGAGAAGGTCATCCAAGCCGAGGCGAAACTTTCCGGTGCGCGCCCCCGGCATAATCATGGTCGAGGGGCACACGACCGTCCACTCGATGCCGGTCTCTCCCCGGAGGATGTCCTTGATCACCGCGGTGGACTTGGCGCCTCCTTCGTACGCCCTGGGAAAAGTCGGAAGGTCAATCATGCGCACGCCCCCAACGAGCAGCGTCCCCGCCCCGCCGACCGCCAGAATCCTTTTCACGCCGGTCGCCTTCGCCGCTGCGATGATGGACCGTGTTCCGGCCGTTTGCTTCTTGATCCGGCTTTGCACGTGCGCTTCGTGGGCCACGGGATCACGCGGAGTGTATTTCGCAATCTCCTCGATCGCGCCGCCGGATTGCTGAACCCCCCAGAGGAACTCGCGCGCCTCCGGATCCGCCGGCGGCGTGTAGGAATGAATCACCACATCGTGCCCGTGAAATTCGCGGGCCAGCGCGGCGGTGTCGCTCACGTCGGCGTTGACGGCGCGGACGCGTTCGTGGGGCGCCACATTCTCGGGATGGCGGCAGATGGCCGTAACCGTGTGCCCGCGAGATATCGCCTCCGCCAGAATCTTCGACCCTACAAACCCTGTCGCGCCCACAACAGCAATCTTCATGACATCCTCCGCCGTGTCGCACCCGCGCGTCCGGCCACTCGCAATTCCGCGCGTTGCACGCTGCAATAGGCGGGATTCTAGCACACCGCTCCGGCGTGTTCGTTTCTGCTGGTGGCCCGCCTCCCATTTCGCGGGCCGAACGAACCCAACCGGAGTCCTGAAGACCGACCACTGCTTGATAATCGCAAGTCGCGTTAAAGGCGGACGTGCCCGCCACACATACCGCCTCGAATGGAAGCGCGGGGATTTATCCTCCCCGAAGAGAATGCTGCGCGGAACGCTTTCCGATGCGCAATGTTACCTCCAGCATGTAGTCTCCTTCGAATTTCGATCTTCCATTTTCCCTTTTCCGTTTCCGTGCCATGCCGCCTCCCGTCGATCTCCTCGCGCTCGCCCGCTCGACTGCCGCGAAGCACGAGCTCGACCCCGCGCTGATCTGCGCGGTCGTCGAACAGGAATCTTCCTGGGACCCGCACGCTATCCGCTACGAGCCCGCTTTCCGCGCGCGCTATGTTGCGCCGCTCGGGCTTCCTCCGACCGAAGAAATCGCCCGCTCGATTTCCTGGGGCCTCATGCAAGTGATGGGACAGCTCGCCCGCGAGCACGGCTTCGCCGGCAAATTTCTCAGCAGCTTGTGCGACCCCGCCGCCGGCCTCGACATTGGCTGCAGGATCCTCGCCGTCAAGCTGGCGTTTCGATCAGGATCAGCATCCTGCGGCGGCAACGTGAACGAGGGATCTTTCCCGTCCTCTGTTGACGACATCGCCCGTGCCCTTATGCTCTGGAACGGCGGCGCTAACCCGCAGTACGCATCTCAAGTGCTCGCTCGAGTTCAAGGCTACCAATAAATCTGCACGAGTCACTAATTACTAATCACCCATCACTAACCACTGCCTTCCATGATCTACCGCACAATCTGTATCTCCGCGTCTTTCGCTGCAGTCGTGGTCGCCGCGCTGGCGATCCACGCCTGGTTCGCCGCGCACGATGAGCAGGTGCGTCTGCAAACCACGCTCGCTGCACAGAAGCAGCTCCTGGATGCCGCCGATGCCCGAGAACGCGCACGCGAAAGCACGTTGCGCGATACCCTTGCGCAGATCGAAGCGCTAAAGCGCATCACGCGCACGCCTGCGCAGATTCTTCGCGCACTCCCGCAATATCTCCCTCTTCCTGAACCCATCTCGCCCTTGCCTCTAGCGCCTTCTTCCACTTCACACACAGGGCAGGGAATCGCTCCGTCTGAAGAACCCCCGCCCACGCCCACCCCCTTGGACGCTTCTCGGAAGCCGTCCCCTTCCTCCCCGCAGCAACTTCCCTCCGCTCCCGCCGCGCAGATTCCTGCGGCCGATCTCAAGCCGCTCTGGGACTTCGTTCAGGACTGCCGCGCCTGCCAAGCACAACTCGCTGTGGCGCGCGCTAACGCCGCCGATGATGCCCAAAAGATCGCCGCACTCACGCGCGAACGCGACGCCGCCATTACCGCAGCCAAAGGTGGCAGTTTGTGGCGGCGTCTGCGCCACAACGCGCTCTGGTTCGCTGTGGGCACAGGTGTCGGAGCTGCCGCCTACGGTGCCACCCACAAGTAGCGCACTCCTCGCGCCATCCCGAAAAACCGCCAGCCTCTCCTTGGGAAAACGGCGATCACGCCGCACTTTCTGATTGTGCTTTCCGGCGGAGCCGAAGAGGTCGTCCGAAATTAGCCCTGTGATGAACCACGCGCCGCATCTGGCCCGTGATAGGCGTCTGAGATTCCGAAGGTGAGCACGTAACGGCGTGGAAGCGAATACGACTGGAGGAGATTCGGCAGGTAGCTGGACAACACCTCCGGCGTAGAGGTTGGGGTTTGCGTGCTCCGAGAACAGCTCAGGGGCTCAGATGAGAGTCCCGTGTTTCCTTGCCAGACTTGAGCGTCTCCACGGCGATTCCAGTCTTGGGTAAAGGAACGACTTCTTACGATAAGCGCTGGGGGCCCAACCTCTGAAGCGGCGCAGGTAGTTTTTCACCGGTTGCTAGCCAGTTACCCTTCTCTGGTGCGGAGCGGATAATTTCTGGGTTCTGTTGCAACAGCGAATCGAGCATCGGCCACGGGAGTGCGCCGTATGCCCGACGACAAAAAAGCCCGGACCAAAGCCCGCAATACGAACCTCGCCCGAGCCGGCGCCGACGGGACGAGGATTCTACTTGACAGCTGCTAATGAATATTATGTTGCCACGCGCACACTTTAGTTCGTGGCCGGACGCGTTTGCGGCGACTTTCGCCTACTGAAGCGGCGGCGTTTGCATTTTCGGAGTGAATCTCGCCTGCGTCCCTGACAGGGGGACAACACGGAGGAGGGACTTCAGTGCACTTGTTTGGCTGTACGGATTGAAACGCTGCTGGGTCGATGTTGGCATTTTTTAAACTGCTTTCGACTTCTGCTCGGGAGGCGGGCGGGAGTTTGGCGCGGGGAGGCCGACAGAATGCCCGCGGGAAAACTGTGGCGGCAAATTCCGCGCTCTGCGTGGCGATCAAGGTTGTCCCCTAGCAGTTCACGCGGGGAATCGCTTAGGCATGCTGAAGGCCGGTCTCTACTAGGCTGTGGAGTTAGAGCGGGCTGCGATGCCTCCTCCCGCTGCCGGATCGAGCGTCTGAGCGGCAATTTTGAATGGAACGCAACATCCGGCTTGTGCCCGGAGCGTACCTTGGGCCGCATGAACTGGTACGCGCCTTTGAAGCTCGTCCCGGCCGCCTGCCTTGAGAGCAGTGTTCCGATACGCAAATCGTACTCCGTTACGCGCCATTTCGATGGCATGAGTAACTGCCGGATTCGCGTCGTGGTCCATTCCCCGACTGGCTCGGAAATCGGCTGTGGCGGCTGGTGGCCGGCTGGCCTTGGGCCTCGACATAGACGGATAACCAACACGCGAACTGGGCCGTCATCGTGTCTGGGTGTCATATGCTCGGGGATCGGTGGGATTGCCAGGTCACCGCGGCGACGTTAATCCTGAGCTACATCAACCTTGCAACTTGAGCTTTCTGATTTCCAGCCGTCTCGAACAAGGCGACTCCCGGAGTCTTTCCCATGAAGTCATCGCGCGTTGAGCCGATGAACACAAGAGAGGTCAGGCCAGGAGAAACACCGTGCAAGCCCGCCGTTTTGAAACAGTGCTGTTTGTGGTTTTGGTCGGGGGCACGAGCGCGTTCGCGCAGAGTTTCGCACCGGGGCAAACTCAGGGGAAAGAGGAGAAGATACCGGCGCATGCCCCCATACGGGCGTGGTCTGAGCCGCGTTTCTTCGGTAGGCTGGGCCACTATATCGGCACGCACAAAGGGCTGCTCGCGGCGGACGCGATCGTGGTGCTGGCTTGCTCGGCCGACGCAGCCTCTACGGTCCACGACGTCCGCGCCGGCTTTCCAGAAACCGATCCGCTTCTCGGGACTCATCCGGGTGCGGCGCGGACGTACGCATTATTGGAGGGCGAGGCCGTCGGCGTGGTCGCTGTCAATCACGTCATCGCCAATAGAGTGCGCCACGGCCACTGGCGTGAGTTGGTCTGGCCGCTCGCTGCCGGCACGGCCTTTGGCCACGCCCAAGCCACCAAAAACAACGCCGATCTGGCCAACGCAGCGCCCTGGCCACCTCCCCACTGACAGGATTGAGGCCCAGGAATTCTGCTAGTCGAAGGGTGTCCCGACAGCCTATCTAGTGCGCTACATGGAGATTGTGTGCGCCGGAAGTGATGAACAGGCTTGTGCTGGCCGCCTGGGGGACCCACCAGGTGCGGCGGAGGAACTGGTGCTGGCTGCGTTGCATACGCGCGGCCATATAATCCAAGGCTAGCGGACAGATATGGATCGCAGCGTAGATTCCGGGAGAACCGGCGAATGGACGCATCAGGGGATCGGCTTCTACCGCGCCAGAGGCGATTGCGCGGCGAGTAGAGTAAGCGTCGAAGGTCGCGGCCCCGTGCTGTGCCACGGACAGCAGCAACCATGTCCTCCGTGACGGCAACCTCTCGGCACTAATTACACGAGCTGGCTTGGTGGGCTGTGGTTCGGGCAAGCGAATGGTGGAGAAAGACTGGGAATTCTGGGTTGAAGGAACTGCTGCGGTTGCGTGGTACAAGCCAGCACTACTGCTGCCCGAATCGGTGGAAGCGACGGTCTCTCTGCTCGAGGAGGCGCGTGACAGGGGCGCGTCAGGGAGAAGATCCAAAGTGGAGGCATGGACGGGGCGCATGGTCGCGGTTGCAACAGGCTCGGAAACCACAAACGGAAGCGGCCGCCCCATCACCGGAAACTGGAACAACAGGCAAGAAAGCGCAAGGATCATGGAAGACGACTCCTCGATTTCCCTCAACCCTTTGGTAAGCAATGACACGACCAGTACCAGGCTCTACTAAGTCACTTGGTATCAACCTGTTAGCTAGATTGGCGTTTGTTTGCACGGCAAGACAGAGGGTTAGCCGTTCCGTTAAGTGGAAGAGGTTTGCCATCAGCGCCGCTCAGCGCGGCCAGTTCCCTGCCGGGATTTCCGAGTCGTCGGCGAGGGGAATCGCCATAGGGACAGGTGGAGTCGGGAGACTCTGGAAACCCAGCGACGCGAGGGGGAGGGACTATTTCAAGCCGGAAACGGCCTGGAAGCTCGATCGGGCGGCAGAAATGGTGCGCTCGATGTCGTCATCGGTATGCGCGGCGGAAACGAACCACGCCTCGAACTGCGAGGGTGGGAGCAGAATGCCGCGCGCGAGCATTTCGCGGAAGAACGCTGCAAACCGCGCGGTGTCCGATTTCTTAGCGCCGGCGTAATCTTGAACCCGCTCGGCCGTGAAAAACAGAGTGAGTAGCGAGCCGGCGGCGTTGACCTGAGCGGGCACGCCCAATTCGCGTGTAGCCTCGCGCAGGCCTTGGACGAGGTGCTCGGTCCTGCGATTCAACGAGGGATAAAAGCCAGACGCTTCGAGCTTGGAGAGCGTTGCGATGCCGGCGCGCATCGCCAGCGGATTACCCGACAGAGTCCCGGCTTGGTAGATGGGGCCGAGCGGCGCAATCATCTCCATGATTTCTCTGCGTCCGCCGTAAGCCGCAGCCGGCAGTCCCCCGCCGATGATTTTCCCAAGCACAGTCATGTCGGGCTGGATTCCGAAAACAGTTTGCGCGCCGCCGAAGGCCAAGCGAAATCCGGTGATGACCTCGTCGAAGATGAGAAGCGCGCCATCACTCTGAGTAATCCGACGCAGCGATGGCAGGAAATCGGGTGCAGGCGGAACGACGCCCATGTTGGCAGCCACAGGTTCGACGATGACAGCCGCGATTTTCTTCGCATGCGCGTCGAAGATGTGCTCAACCGCGGCGGTGTCGTTGTACGGCGCGTCGAGCGTAAGACCGGCAACCGCGGCGGGAACACCGGGACTCGCGGAAATTCCGAGTGTCGCCAAACCGGAGCCGGCCTTGACCAGAAAACTATCGCCGTGGCCGTGATAGCCGCCCTCGAATTTCAAGATGAGATCGCGCGCTGTGAAGCCGCGCGCGGCGCGAATCGCGGACATGGTGGCTTCCGTGCCGGAACTGACAAAGCGGACGCGCTCCATGGATGGAACAGCGCGCGCGATGCGTTCAGCAAGCTCGATTTCGAGCGGCGAGGTCACGCCGTAGCTGGTGCCGCGAGCAGCCTGTTCGGCGATGGCGGCAACCACGTCGGGATGCGCATGGCCGAGAATCAGCGCGCCCCAAGAGCAGACGTAGTCGGTGAACTCGCGGCCGTCGGCGTCGAACAGGCGCGAGCCCTGGGCGCGCTCGATGATCAGTGGCGCGCCGCCGACAGAACGGAACGCGCGCACAGGGCTATTGACCCCGCCGACGAGGATTTTTTGGGCACGGTCGAAAAGTCCGGAGGAACGAGAGTTGGTCATGAGAGTTCCGGGGACAGTTTACAGTCAAGAGTTGCCAGGACAAAAAACAAAAGCAGATCCCTCACGCCATCCGCCAAGAATGCAGATGAGCTCGGGACGATATCCGGAAGACAATCAGCGCTGTTCCCAATTGTTGCCGGAGGCAGGGTTGTGCGGGCCGAGAGCGAAGAATCGCGGGGGAACGGCCTCTCGACTTCGCTCGGGGCACAATACAAAAGGCTGCTTTGGCGAGATCACGGAGCGGAGGTGTATACTCGCGACCAAGCAGTTCCGGTCCCGGATACCGACCACTGATTCCAGGAGCACGCAGATGACCGACAGCACAGCCGCAGTGGCGCAACCCACACCGACACTCGCGGAACAGTTTACGGCCTACGAGCGAGAGGTATACCACTTCCATGCTGCTCACGCCGCCGCGGAACTGGAGCTCGCCGAGCACCTTGCTAACGGCCCGCTGAGCGTAGAGGAACTCGCCAGCCAGACGAAGACGCACGCGCCGAGCCTCTTCCGGCTCCTACGTGCGCTCGAAACTATTGGCGTATTCAAGCAGGTCTCGCCGCGCGTTTTCGCCAACACACCAGAAAGCGAACGTCTCCGCAAGGGGACTCCCGGTTCACTGTGGGCGAGGGTTCGCGCCTTGTTTGCCTGCGGATTCTACCAGGCGTGGATGGGATTTCCGGACAGTATTCGGACGGGCCGAAACGCATTCGAGCAAGTTCATGGCTGCAGTAGTTGGGAATTCAATCGCCGCGACCCGGAACGGGCAGCGATTTTCGATCAGTTCATGCAGTCGTACCAAGCAATGGTGACACCACCAGTTACGGCGGCTTACGACTGGGCCCGCTTCCCTGTTATCGCGGATGTCGGTGGAGGAAAGGGAGCCCAGTTGGTCGACATCCTCAGGGCCCATCCGTCTTGCCGGGGTATTCTCCTCGATCAACCCCATGTTGTCGCGAGCGCTACCCCGCATGACCGCATTGAGCGCGTCGGCGGCAGCTTTTTCGACCGCGTGCCGTCCGGAGCGGATGCGTACATTCTGCGCTCCGTGATACACGACTGGGGCGATGCGGAATCGGTCGCGATCCTGAAGACTGTGCATGTCGCCATGAGACCGGAGTCGCGCGCCATCCTGATCGAACAGATCATTCCAGAAGGACCCGGGTACGCCTTTACTAAGTGGGTTGACCTGGCCGTAATGACGATTGCCGGCGGCCAGGAGCGCACTGCGGCGGAATACCGGCACTTGCTGGAGGAGGCCGGATTTGAAGTTGAGCAGATCGTTCCGACATCCGGTCCACTCAATCTCATAATCAGCCACCCGCGCACGTGATGGCGGATTGAGCGGAGTGGCGACAATGAAGAGGCGTCGGCAAAAGCAGATCTCTCACCACCATCCGCGGAAACCGCGGCTGGCTTCGCGATGAGAATCGCA
>Ga0187780_10001286_pt1 | contig 18925 bp, 9 predicted proteins | sample 1015_Q2_SP10_20__FD_132429 | JGI IMG/M metagenome (GOLD analysis project Ga0187780, IMG submission 132429) | Tropical peat soil microbial communities from peatlands in Department of Meta, Colombia - 1015_Q2_SP10_20_MG | ecosystem: Environmental > Terrestrial > Soil > Wetlands > Peat | place...
CTGTGTCTCAATCACCGTTAGCTCGGAAACCGGCGGTTCATCGGGCGAACCGAGATACGGCAGTAGATTGGAAACGTAGACGCGTCGGCCGTCTCGCGAGAGTTGCACGTAATGCGGAGAGCGCAGCGCAGCAAGCCGCTTAAGCTCCTTCCCCGTGGCGAGGTTCACCACGGACACATCGTTTCCAATGCTGTTGGCCACATACAAAGTCTTTCCTGCCCGGTCCGTCGCCAAGCCGACCGGGCCCCAGCCTGATGGCAGGGTTCTTTGCACCAGGAATGTGGCCGCGTCGATGACGCTGACCGTGTCGCTCCATTCATTCGATACATACAGGGTCTTTCCATCAGGCGACACCGCCACATCCTTCGGCTTGTGGCCAACCTTTACCTTCCTCGCCACGCGCTGCGTGCGCACATCCAGCTCCAGCAGGGAATCATCGTCTTCGCAAACGATGTACAGGTTTGTCCCGTCCGGAGAGAACTTTGCCTCCACGGGCGTTAGATAATTTCCCTGACCCAACGGGGTTGACTCGGGACCGACGTGCGCCCTGCCGGTCCACGATGCACACAAGAGAATCACAAAAACGCTCGCGGTGGTCAGGACCGAAGCGTTTCTTCCCCGGCGGTTGGCACGCTGCGCGGCGGACACGCTCATCTCGCCTTACCTCCGCTTGCCGTTTGGCGCTGCCCTGGCTCGGTAACCGTCAGAATCTGATCCGCCTTCACATGCTCCAGCGTCTGAACCGTCCCGCTCGGCCAACGAATCGTCAATGTGTCCACTTCTGAGTGAGTGCCTAACCCGAAATGCGGCCGCGGATCGTTCTGCGAAAGGTAGCCGGACTGCGGCACGTTCTCGACGATCTGGCGCAAATCTCCGGCCGTGGCTTCGACGCGCGCGCCAAAGCCATCTCGATTGCTCGCAGTGCCCACCAATTTCAACGTCAACCAATGATTCCTCGGCCCAACCGGGGGCTTCGCATGCACCAGAATTCCTTTACCACCCAAAACCACGATGAATGCGTCGATATACCCATCGTTGTCGTAATCCGCAAAACAAGCGCCACGCCCCACGCTCTTTGTCTTGAAGAAGCTGCCAGCGTCCGCCGAAACATCCGCGAAGGTTCCGTTTCCATTGTTTCGAAACAGCGAGGCCTCCATAGGCACAAGCCAATGCAGACCGCCGTTGACGACAAACAAGTCCTTCCAGCCGTCATTGTCAAAATCGAACAGCGCGTCGCCCCATCCCACGAACTGCCCAGCTGTCTGAGCAATCCCCGATTCCAGCGTTGTATCAACGAAAAAGCCTTCTCTCAGCGAATTGCGGAACAGCCGGTGATAACGCATGTCGGAGACAAAAAGATCCAGTTCGCCGTGGTTGTTGTAATCGGCAAAGATCGGCCCCATGGCCGAAGGGGTGTCTCCGTTCGTGCCATAGGCCACGCCCTGCTCCACCGCCACGTTCGTAAATGTTCCATCGTGGTTGTTGTGGTATAGGTAGCTCTCCATCGCGTCGTTGGCGATGTAAATGTCCGGCCACCCGTCGTTATCGTAATCGCCGACGGTCACACCCATCGCGCGCCCAGCGGGATTCGCGATGCCTGCCTTCACGGAAACATCCGTAAACGTGCCGTCTCCGTTGTTGTGGAACAACCGGTTGGCATCACCCTCGTAATCCAACGGCCCCGCAAAAGCCTCGGCAGAGTAATACGGCTTCTTCGAGTTAGGATCGAACTTCAGATAATTGCCAACAAAAAGGTCCAGGCGTCCGTCGCGGTCATAGTCCAGGAACGCTGCGCCGACCCCGAAGTGATTATTCTGCACTCCGGCCGTTTCGGTGACGTCCGTGAACGTGCCGTTTCCGTTGTTGTGGTACAAAATCGCCGAATTCCAGTTGGTTATATAGATGTCTTCGTAGCCATCGTTGTCGTAGTCGCCGACAGTCACACCCATGGCAAAGCCTTTGCCTGGCACTCCGGCCTGTTCTGTCACATCCGTAAACGTGCCATCACCGTTGTTGCGATACAGGTGATTGGTCGCCTCCAAACCGTCCGCCTTCGAGTGATTTGTCACGCCGTCGAGATAACGCCCGCTCAACACATAGAGGTCGAGCAGGCCGTCATTGTTGTAGTCGAACCACACGCAGCCTGAGCCGGTCGATTCCATGATAGAGCTAAGCTTTTGCTCCCCGAACGAGTGTCGAAACTGCAACTTAGCTTTGTCCGTTGCGTCTTCATACGTCGGCCATTTACTCGCCGCGGAAGTTTGACCACGGGAGTGCGGCGTCAGCAGATAGCTGATGCCTGCAAGCATTGCCAGCAGGACCGCCGCAACCCGCAGTGCCCGGCTCACGGGCCGGCGCAGCCTAATTCGCTTGAGACTTTGCCAAAGCATGTTCGCTGTCTCCAAGGGGTGTAGGCGTATCAAATCGCTTCAAGGTCATCGGCCAGTGATTTTCCGGGGCGACATTCTTTTCGCCGTGGCATCCCGCGCAGCCGCGCTGCTCACCGGGGCGCGCCCAGACCCAACTGCGCTCCTCGTGGATGGGCTGGCCCTTTCCGTCCAGCAGGATGAATCGAACTGGCGCATTGGCAGGCACGCGCACGTAAAACGATCCATCGCTCTCCACCGGCGCTTCGCCCAAACTCCGTTCTTGGCCATCCACTGTGTTCAACGTCATGAGGCGCACTTGGGCTATCGGAGTCTTAATGCGTCCGCCCGGCACGTCTGCGGTGGAGTAGCTGTCTAAGCTGATGAAGTAGCCGTCTTCTGAGTCAGGGTTTAGCGTGCTCCAATAACGCTTGGGTACAGCATGCTGCGCGATGAGCACGGGCTGGATGCTGGAGAGTTTAGCGTCCGCAAAGATGCGGTCACCCAGCACGCCCGTCTTTGCGCGGACGCTGTACAAATCAAATTTCGTCGGCGAGCCAGCCGAAGCAACACCGGCTTTGGCCACGATCAGTTCGTCCGCAGACACCTGCCGCGGTGATTCGAAAATGGACTCGCGATCGCCAAGCGGCACCGCTGCTGCGGAACCCCGCGGGATGCGCGCCAGCTCCCCACCGGGGACAGCACTCCCGCGATGCTCTCGCACGAACACCAGCGATCCATCTTCCAGTTCGTCGGCATCTCCTTGCACGACAGCTTCGTGATGTTCGCAACGAAAGGATTCCAGCGCCGTGCCATCCGGCCTTAAGGTGTATAGCCCGCGGGAACCTGAATTCCCGTTCGGACCGGTCAGCGGCCAAGGTGCCGAGGCGACGATCCTGCCGTCGCGCAAAACCGTCTCCAATTGAAAATCTGCGGGACCATAGGTAATGCTGCGAACCTGAGAGCCATCGGCATTCATCACAGCTAGGTAGGACTGCTGTCTGGACCCTTCCGAATCTTCGACTGTGAATCCGATTTCATCGGCAGGAAGATAAGCGCCACGAAGACAATCTTGTGCGCAATGCGTGATCTGCCGCCTATTACCGCCCTTCAAGTCCATCTCCCACATCTGCCAGTGTTCGCCGTTGTTCTTTTGTCCGGAGAAAAGGACCTTGGTACCTTCGAAGTTGATCTGTGGGTCGGCGGCGGCGAAAAATCCATCCGTCAAGTGAGTCGGCTCACGATTTGCCACTGCGCGGTTCCAGCGGACGATGCAACTCCCCTTTGGAAACCGTTGCCCCAAAGGGCCGGGGGCGAGCTGCGGTGTCTCAACAAAAAGAAGATTCGCTTTGGCGTTTGCCGCCGCTTCTTGTGCCACCGGGCTGCTCTGTGGAGCTGCGGAAAGAAAGCAGGCAATCGAGAAGCAAACAACTAGGCTGAGAAATGCCCAAATCCAAACGTAATCCCGCAGCCGTCCCGGACTTTGACCTGCCACCTGTCCACCCCGCCAAAGTGAAAGCCCAGCTCTTTCGGACGAGGCCCGCTCGCAGAGGCTAGAAGGACGTTTTTTTCAAACAACCTTGCACTTCGCGATAAACCCCGTTGCCACGCTTCACTTAGCCGTAAGCGGAAGGCAACGACAATACTGCGAAACGATTAAAACGGCCGGTTTTGTAATCGACGTCACAAAGAGCTGTTGCACTGATCACAATCTTGAGCTTCCTTGTTCGGTTGCTCCAAGTGTTGAGGTACCGTTACTCGTCGATCCGCGTGAGAAGTGAGCGGGTCTCCCCTCGTACGTTTTGCAGTTGTTTCAATAGAAGATGACTCCCCGGGCTACATGCGAGCCAGCAACCCTTCGGTTCCTGCCTGGATTATGGTCCGTCTCCATGTCTCTCGCGTTAGAAACCCGAATCAAATCGCCGCTGCCCAGTCATCGACAAAAGTGGTCTGTCCGGCCGTGTCTTGAATCAAAATCTTCTGATAAGTGAACGAAACATCCTCGAGGGCTCGAGGATCCGCAGGTTCACTACCGTTGGCCACGTCGATATACCTCCTCACCGCTGAGATCGTCGCATTTGTGAGCGTAATGGTTTGGTAGACGGTTTCCCGTCCCTGCCTGTCGACGCCCGTGAACTGGAAAGTGACTGTAGAAAGAGTTTCATTGGTGACGAGGGCCTGCATGATCTGAGGAGAGGAGGCGTCCCACTCTTTGGTAAAAGTTATGGGTGAGCTTTGCCTTTTTCCAGAAGGCAATCCCGTCGCTGGGTCGCGCGGTGAAGTCAATTGACTGGAAAATTTGATGCCCACAATGCTGGGAACGGCGCTCTGGACGACCGCTCCCCTGAAGTTTCCCTGTTTCGAGCCCTTGATCGCAACCAGGAAAGTGTGAACGCCGGGAACCACCGTTGCTGACGGCATTTGCGCGGGCATAACTACGTTTGGATTCGGCGCAGCCGTATTTCTCACCTGCGCTGTTGCCAAATAGGGTGCCGAACCACAGATCACTGCAAAGACTGCGACTGCTTTTATTGCATCGACTTTCATGTTCTTCTCTCCTGTTTCTTTTCTGGGTTACTTAACCGCAAATCGAAAACCAAAGGCCTTCAAGGAAGCGTCTTACTCGGAAGGTATCCGGCCGTGAATTGCGCTGGTGCAAAGCCGGGAGCGCTCACTGTGCCCCGGCAGGTCATGTATTCCTTCTTGCCGGTGTTAACGACGACGCCGGTCGCTGATCCAGCGGTATTTTTGTTGTACCCAACTACGACCTGGTCCATGGTGCAGTCGTTCTTGAAAACAACGTTCTGTTCGGTTGGGCCTGAGGCTCCATTTATCGCCACGGTGCCAGGAACTTCGTTCCCGTGCGGGTCGGTAGCTTTGATCTTGATCCACGAGGTTCCGCCAAACGGCGAGAGGCCTTGCTGCACGATGGTTGCTGTAAGCGGAGAAGGCATGATTCTTGCCGCAAGCGTGGTCTGAAGTTGGCTGATTATGGCGTTAGCGAAAGCTTGCGCTCCGAGAGGGTTCGGGTGCCCGATCGATGCGTCGTAGCATTTTGGAAGAGATCCGGTGTACCCCGAGCGAGTGCTGACGTTGGAACACTCCTCGCCCCGGTAGTAAGCAATGCCCTGCGGGGTTTGCCAGTTTCCTGGCGGCGCTTGCCAATTGCCGCCGCGGATTTCGTCGCTAAGGTTTTCGCCGGCTTTGAACAAATAAGTGTATGGGCCGCCGTAGCTGTTGTTGTCATTAAAAGCAGGCCAAGCCAATGCGACTCGCGGCATTGGTAGACCTTGATTGCTCTGGTTGATGACGTCAGTCATGGAGTTGAACGCCGTTTGAGCGAAAGCCGAAGAGCGGTCCGCTAAAACGGCCCGCAGTGCAGGCGAAGCGGGAACGGCAACACTCATGAAGGTTCCCAGCCCCGCAAGAGCGCCACCCACGGTCCCAGTGGTAGCCAGACCGGCAGCGCCAGGTACAAGTCCGATGATTCCGAGGTATTCATCGAGAAGGAGGAGATCGGTGCTGTTCGACACGATTGGGTAATAGCCCGTGACAACCACAGCTGCATTCGGGAACGCGTTCAGCACCTGCGGAAGAAGGCTTTGCATGTGCGTCACGCATAATTGATTCGTCTTGGTTCGGACCCAGTTGGGACCGTTCGCGACCTCACCTTGGAGCAGATTCGTTTCGACAAGGGCGGGATTCAGAATGTTTTCGACTGACAGGTCATTGATGCCGCCGTCGAGCAGCACCAGGTCAATATCAGCCGGACTGACTCCCTGCCGCTGCAGATCGCTGAGCGTCATGCCAATCTGAAACGAGATGCTCGGGTAGTCGAAAGGCACTTCGCCGGGATAAGGATATGACTGGAGCGTACCCATGAACCAGGTATCCGGATCGTGGTTATTGCTGGAGCTCGGCCACGCGCCCATGCCGGTCACCGCGCCGGAGTGCGCATGAGTCGTCAATTGGGTGACAGTTCGCGTGGTAGTCCATTGTGATTGGAGCCAGTTCGCTACCAGCGTGCGGAATTTCATCTGCTCCGGCAAACCCTGGCCCCACATGATGGAGTCGCCCAACGTGACAATGTTCAATGTGTTCCGGGTAGACGTGAGGTGTTGGATCTGCAGGCTGGGTTGAATTTGAATCGCCGCCCCCGGAAGTGGACTACGCGGCTGCTGGACTTGTTGGCCGAATGCCGCAGGCACAATGGCAACATTCATTATTAGAGCCAGAGAGCCGTACAAAATCCTTCTCAACAACTCACTACGAAAAAAATTGCCCGGCATCGCTTCTTCTCCTATCTGCTCAATCGGCCATTCATTCTGGTTTTGGGCTTACGGAAGGCCCAGTGGCGCGTCTCGATCTTTCCTCTCGAGTTTTCGAGACGCGCCCACCTCGACCTTGCTACCTAGCCGTGTTGGCAGGAAGCAAACCCGCAATGAAAGATCCGGAAAGGAAACCGGGGGCGCTGACCGTTCCCCGGCAGGCAATAGGTTCTTTCTTACCTGTATTCACGACCACCGCGGTTGCTGACCCTCGCGTGTTCTTGTTGACCCCAGCAATGACCTGATCCATCTCGCAGTTATTTCTGAAGGTGACATTTTGATCCGTAGGTCCACTGGCTCCATTGATGTTAACGGTGGCAGCGACCTCGCGGCCCGTCGGATCAACCGCTTTCACTCGGATCCAGGAGGTTCCGCCGAAAGCAGATAGACCCTGCTGGAGAATGACCGCCGAAAGAGGTTGTGGGGGATTCAAGAAATCGACAATCTGCTGGGCAAAAAACACGGGCCGTTCGTCATGGATAGAATGCCCCGTGTTATCGAGAAAGAGAGTTGTGCCCGCGGTGTTCGTCATCTCACCGGCGACTTGGTGAGTGCTGTTGTACAGCGTATAGAAAGGATCATGTTCATCTTGGCCTCCGCTGGCGAGGAGCAGCCGGGAGTTAACTGTAAGGTAGCGCGGGGGTCCTTGAGCTTTATTAGGAGCATAGAGATCCCCGTCCTGGAAGCTGTAAATCGTAAATTCGTAATTGAGGCGGATCGTCCATCGGCGATATTCGGGCGTGTAATACTCGTAGCGATCGAATTTTGTCTCCTGTATAAGCGAGGTCTTGCAGGGCCAGCCATTGCGGTACCAAAGCTGGGGCTGAGGGGGTAAAGCAGCGGAAGCTCCGAGCGCTGCCCCCGTTACGCCTCCGGCGGCAGCCACCACTCCAGTCACCAATCCACCTGCAGCCGCACCGGCTCCAGCACCCATGGCCGCTGCAAGTTCGGGAGAGATGAGAGGTTGGTTGTAAAGACTGTCGAAAAAGCTGTGCCGCGTGGGGATTTGCTCAGGCGCCGTGTACTGGCCAATAAGGCCGCCAATATGTCCGACAATGTTGTCCGACTGAGCTGGCTGCATGGAAGTGACAGACCAGGCCACAATATTGCGGAGATAGGGATATTGATTGCCCAGCCTGGCTAGCCGGAAGCTAATGTTCCCACCAAGGCTGCCCCCCATAACAGCGGCGATGCGGCCTTTGACATTTCCCATTTGCTGATCAATGGCGTCAAGAAAATTGAGAACAAATTGCTCTTCCGTGTCCATGATGGGATAACCATACGTTAAGGGAGGGTTCGGGATGGCCTTGTGCGGGTCACCCTGCGGAGGGTGATAGGAGCCCAATCCACCGCCGGGGCCGGAATTGGCTACGAGCGTGTGATCGAATCGCGAACTCAAGCCGCTGTTCGGCATGTCAAACGAAATGACGGTGTAATTCACGCCCTTAATGGAGCCTGCCAGAATCAATTGCTCTGCGAGCGGTACGGCTTCCTCAAGCCGAGATCCACCACCATGGATATAAATGATGATTTTGTTCTGCGGCGGAATGTAAGGGTTACCGATGGCAGGAATTGTCCGAGGCGCGGCAGCCGGAATGGCGGCATGAATTCCAGGGGGCAAGAGCAAAGAATCAGATGCGGATGCGACCATGTAACGTGTTGAGACACTGACGGGTCCAGCGACCCCTGGGATAGCAAAATTCACGTCGTACTGAGGGTAGTGTGCAGTAGGGATGTTCACAGGGCGATGTGGAAGATCGTCTTCTCCGGAAGTCGCGATCCAACCCATAGATCCGCGGAACTGCCGCCAAGCAGCGTCGTTAGCACGGATTGCCCACAGAGTCCTATAGGCAGTATCAAGGACTTTGGAAGCCGCGTTCTGCAGAGCGTTGGGGTCGAAATTCTGAGTTGGGTTCGCTTGACGAACGGCCAAGACCAAATCGCTATCCTGCGGATGCCACTGAGCGAAACTCCAGAAGGCATACCGGCCAGTGACAGCCAACTGAGCGAGTGCGGGGGCCAATGAGGGATCGCCAGGGACTGAAATCACGCCCGCGCTCCCCTGAACCGTGCTGGGAATTCTGAGAAACGCCTTTACGGCGCCAACAAGGATTTTGTGTGCATCAAGTGTCTGCGCATAGCTTCGGAGGATTTGGTTAAGACGTCCATCACTGGCCTCCACACCTGCAGGGTTAGAAAGAAATTGGGCAGGCGGCCAGTAGTAGTCGTAAGAAAGGAGCCCTCCTGGGGATTGCGGGTTGACCGCAGCACACGCGGGCTCCGGAGTTGCGGGATTAACGTCCGCGGTCAACTGCAAAGGAGCAGATTGTGCGAAAACGGGAAGGTGCACTGACATCATGCATAGGAGCCAGAGCAAGCTGGCTGCGATGACCCGCGTGGAAACAACGGATGGTCTCTGATCTTTCCCGGAAACTAACACAGTACTTTTCTTCATTTCATCCTCACTCGAATAATCTGGAATTCACTTTCTTTTCCCCCGTTCACTCGCCCCTTGTTCCGTTTCACTAAAACTTGGACCCGTCGTCTGCTGCCGACCGTTAAGAATTTTTTCAGCATCTTTGCTTGATCCGCCGGATAAATTCTCTACTTCACCGTGAACGCCCACGCGTAGTTGAACAGCAGTCCTTCGCCTTGGTTCTTGCCGACTTCCTCGCCGGAAAACTTGTGGGATTTATCGGTCGGCCGGAGTGCTACGGCATATTCCCCCGGCTTGATGGGGGCATTGGGCGTGAGTTGCGCATGTCCGGAAGCCAGTTTCTGCATCTTCGATTCAATGCGATCCTCAAGAAATGAGGAGTAGACCGGCCAGTCCTGCTGCGTGCTTTGCTCCGCGGTGGTTTTCGCCTCGGTTGCGCCGACAAGCCTGAAATTGCCTTGTGGTGTGTCAGAGAGTTTCACGATCACGGGTTCGAACTGATCTGCGTTCACACCGGGGATGCCGGCGTAGTTCACATCGAACGTAGGCGCGTTTCCGTCGGTGTTGGTGTTCGAGCTGCCTCCGGTTAGCGCCCACACGTAGGTGACCTTCGCTTGCTTGGCGTGTTGACTCAGCAGGCCGGAGACGAGGGCTGCTCCCGGATTCAGGGCGGCTAGCGCCATGGTCGAACCCGTTTTCGCAATCGCCTGCTGTGCGACTTGCGTCCCGGCATTCAGAGCCTGGGTGAGAGCCTGATCCGCTGCCAGCGCGGACAAGGTCGTGGCCTTGGATTTGGTTTGCACGATTTCCGTGGCTTGAGCTGTCAAGTTGACTCTTGCGCTGCCCTGCAGGACGGAAACGGTTGGCTGTCCTGCGGGTACGCTTGCTGACGCGGCGCCTGCTGACGACATTCCTGCGTTAGCACTAACAAAGGCCGCCGCATTGGGGACTCCCACGACCGCATTGGGCGTGGCCTGCACCGGTACAGGTGTGCTTGGGGCGCTCCTCTTGTTGTTGGCCGCGTCCAGCATCGCTTCCATGACCTTCCCTGTGACTCCGGCCTTCTTTAGCGCGATCAGCCCATTCGCCGAAACGTCGAAATCCGTGTCGTTCGCCTTGATGGCGCTCAAGATCACGCTCTCGGGAAGCATGCTCTTGACCATCGAGACCACGTCTTGATTTGTCAGCGCCTTGCCGTTTTGTTGTGCGCTCGCAGTCGTGCAAGCAAGCATCACCGCTAAAATCACCTTGAGAATGGAACCGTTTGTCCGCATTGGATTTGCCTCCGTATTAGCTTTTGACCTAAATCTCATAACGTGAACTTCTCTCCGAAGCGTCATCACTGCCTTCCAGATCCGCCTGAGGCCCCAAGGTTGGAAGTGAGTGCTGCCTGATTGTTTGCCGGGTTCAGATCGCCGTTTGCGGTCACGGCCACAATGATTTGCATTTGTTGCCCTGGGGGGATGAGCGTCGACCAATTGGCCAGAAACGTTCCTTGGCCGGAAATGTTGAACGCAAATGGTTGGGAGATGGCCGCTTGTCGGCCATCGACCATGAGCCGGAAGCTCACTTGGGCGCCCTGAACTGCCACTGTGCCGAGATTGCGTATGAGCGCGGAGAACGAGACGGCTTGCCCCGGACGCAGGGTGGCGGGAGTAAAACGAATGTCCGTCATGGACACGGACAGGTCGATGCCAGCTTCCACTCCTTGAGCTGGACTCCCCGGCCTCGGGATTGTCGAAGTAAAAGCGCCTGTCATTCCCCCTGGACCAGGCCGCGTGAGACCATTTCCATTTGCGGGCGACGAAGGTGTCGGCATTCCCGGGGTCATGTTGCGAACTCCGCCACCGGTGGAACCGGGGGTTGCAGTTGTGTTGACACTAGGGGGCCCCGGACGTACCGGAAGACTGCTTCCCGGGGAATTTCCCGTCGAGCCGAGGGTGCTTCTTACAGTACCGGGCCGTGTCCCGACGCTGCCTTCTGGTGTCGTCGCTGTGGCGCTCACTGCGTTTGTTGATGGCGCATTCCCGGTATTTGTGGAACTGGCCGCTGAAGATGAATTTACGGGATTGGTGCTCGGCGATATCGCCGCAACGCTCTGCGGGAACGCACCGATCTGGAAGGTGGTTGGCGTGCCATACCGGACGGTCGGTCCGCTCGCGGGGAGCCCGGCCAAGCCTCCCGCCGGATTGGAACCAGTCCCTGATGAAGTTGCCCCCGAAGAGGCTCCCTGAGCAGCCCCACTTACGTTCGTTGTTGCGGAAACTACGGCGCCATCAGCAGTGGTGACTACAACCTGAGCAGTATGTGAACCAGTTGCCGCTGAAACTCCATTAAAAAGCGCGGATCGCGTTTGACGGGGCAACAGCGGACCGAGATTTTGCGTTTGGGTCGGAGTGCCATCCAGGCTTAACGCTGCCTGTGCAGGCTGCATGGCGCTCTGAGACGGATTGGAAACTTGGACCAATAATGTTGGAATCTGCCCTGCTGGAGCGGCTGAACTCGCGTTTGCGATTCCAAAGAAGTTGATTTGTGGCGGCACGGGTGGAGTTGACGCGGAGGTTCCAGACGAAGATTGCACTCCGCTCGAACTGTTTCCCGTGGAACCAGTAGAAGAGCTAGCACCGGAAACGCCCGTAGATGAGGTGCCTGCACCTCCTGAAGCCGCCACACTGTTCACGGTGATCGCTGGCGCGGTCGCTGACGCAATTTGGTTCCCGCTCCCATCCACAATCTGAACCAAAAGCTGATAGGGGGAAGTGCTGGCTTGTGTTGGAGTCCAGGGAATGGAAACAGGCGTGGTGCTTGCGTGGGGAACCCCAATGCCGGCCTGCATAGGAAGATTTGTCAAAGCTCCCGTGGGATCCACGAGCGAGACAGTGAGACCCGTGAGATCCTGGTTCGCACTTACATTGTGAACCTGGGCCGTCACCCGGACGGCCTGTCCAATCGCAGTCACACTCTTGTCAACCGTGACGTCTTGCGGCCCGAGCGAAACCGTGTTCGTTGTGGAGCTCGAGCTGACTGGAGTTTGCGGAGCAGCAGGAGAGGATACATAAGGAGCGGTCGCCGATTGGGAGCTTGCCGCGCTCGCGCTGGATGTTCCCGCTCCATTCGGGCCATAAGAGGCATTCTGAAACGCAGCGCCTACCGCGGAATTGGTTCCGCCATAACCGCCGCTCGTCACCGAGTTCGAGAGCTTCGTCACAAACGCGCTTGTCATCTGCGTCGAAAATTGCTGAAGGATGGTGAACATCATTTGCTGGAACGCTGTGCTTCCATTCGGCGCGCTTGCTGCCATGCCACCCAAACAGTTTGCAGGGACACCTTGCGGCATGACATTGATCACGCCGTTGACGGTTCCATAGCCCTGTTGAGGCGTCTGCGCGCCGTATCCCGGCGGCAGAGTCTGCATCCCCGCTGCGCAAGGAGGGTTTCCCGTCTGAGGCATCCCAGCTGATATGCCGTAACCCTGAAGTGGAGTCTGAAATCCGGTGGCGTAGGCCGAATATCCACCTTGCGGCATTCCGTTGCCCGCACTATAGCCTTGCGCAGTGGCTTGCGTTCCTCCGGGATAACTTGGCATTCCGGGCTGGGGCATCCCGGCGCCAGAGGGCGCGGGGGGCATGGCAGTGGAAGTTGCAGAGGGAGAGATAACGTTTTGGCTGAGTTGAGCTACGGTCGAGGAAATTTGTTGAAATGCGCTTTCAGCAGGAAGGGGTTTGACGCTTGCTCCACCCGCTCCATTCGTCTGCAATGTCAGCAGTCCCATATTGTCTTGGACTTTGCTCACCCACCACGCAAGATCGTCGGACTTGGTACCCTGCGACCACATCGCGGCGAGTTGTTGAGCTTTGGCATTCCAATCCCATGTGCTTGGATCGGCACCCGCCGGTGGATTTGCGTTAGCCTGGGCTCCGTTGAAAGCCTGCCGGAAAACCACTCCGAGAAAGCTGCTGTTAACGCCATCAGAGGCTCGGAAGTCTCCCAGATTCGAGACCGCGAGCGTGTAGAACTGCACTTGTGCAGTCGCAGGGTTAAACGCGCTGGAAGATCCCGTCGTCAGCGTCAGTTGTTTGTCGGGAAGTGCGCCCTTGAGAGTCCGGAGCAATGCGGCGAAGTGGCTCGCATCGCCCGAACTTATGCTTCCTGGAAACCACTCTACATTGATGGCGTCGATGTTCTGGGCAGCTGCAAACGGCGTCAGGAACTGATTGAGCGAGACTTGGGCCTTCTGTTCAGTTCCAGCATCCAATGGAACGCCATTGATCGCCCCCTGGCGAATCAGTTCAAAATCAAGGGAAGCAGCGATGAGAATAGGAGTCGCTTGAACGCCGGTTCCTTGCAAAGCCTGCGACTCCGATTTACGCAGCGCATCAGCGGCACTGGAAAGCGCTTGCTGCGCCGCGTCAGGAGTCAACCCGGGATACCTGCCTAAGTGGTTTGTCGTGCCTTCGAGCTGGTAATAGGCGATTTGCGTATAGGTCGAGAACTGCGCGTCTCCGGCTTGATGAAGCCGCGCCACCACGGTAGCCACAAACGAACTTGCTGCGCCAGAGAGCGAGGATGGAGTCTTCAGGTCGGTCGGCGTGATCTGCAACACCGGAATGAGCGACACATTGTTCGCTTTTGCCCAAACGCACAGATTGGCCAGCCGCGCCGGGGACTGCTGGTCTCCCAGCTTCACCGGAAACCGAATCATGTCGAAGCCGCCCGGCTTCAACGTGTCCCAGACTTGCTGAAAGGCATCGTTCACTCCGTTATGGCTGTATTGCGCAGACTTGCTAGGGACATCCGTGCCGTCAACCCAATTCGGGTCGAATTCCACGTCGAGGGCGAACATCGGCAGCAACCCTGTTTGGGATACGGCTTGCTGATTCGGTGCGGTCGTCGATGCGACGGAGCCTGATTGGGGGGCTGCGTTGCTCGTGAGTTGCGCACCCGCTATCGACGGAAGAAAAAGGACCAAGTACAGCCATTTCAGGAACGGGGAGAGCTTGTTGTTCATTATTGTGCTCCAGCTTGCGAGCCCATCCGTCGCCTTCTTTCGACTACTGACGCGCTCATTTCAAAGGCTCTATTCACGTCGTCCTTCACCAGCCGTCCGGTCTGCTTAAGACTGGATACGATTGATTTCGACGGCGTGCATTCCAACAGATTGGAATGGAGGTGGTCACCACCTATGCAGGTAGGAACTTCAGAAGGACAACCGAGAGGGCAAAGGGGGAAGATCGGTTAGGAACAATTAGCGAACGAGCCGATTTCGTAAAGCTTTTGCCACCGCTTCAGACTTCGAGTGCACGTGCAGCTTCTCGTAGACGTGCTTCATGTGAAAGCTGATGGTATTCACGGTTACGTCCAGCTCCGCTGCCGCCGTTTTGTAATTGTGTCCCTCGACCAGCAGGCGCAGCAGACGCGTCTCGTGCGGCGTTAGATCATATTCCGCTTTCGCTGGTGGCCGGATTGTCTGGAACAGCTGAACAACGCGCCGCGCGATCTCCGGAGACATGGGGGCACCACCTTCCGCAGCTTCTTTCAGCCCTTCCAGCAATTTGGCGGGAGGCGTTTTTTTCAGCAGGTAGCCGCAAGCCCCGGCACACATGGCCTCAAATATCCTGCCGTCATCGCTGTAGACCGTCAGAACCAGCGGCGTGATCTTGGGGAATTTTTCCAACAGAAGCGGGATGCCTTCCGTGCCGGACATTCCCGGAAGCCCGATATCCACCAATACGATTTGGGGCGCGTCAAAAGAAATCTTCTCCAGAGCCTCTTCCATTGTTCCGAACGCTCCGGTACATCGAAATCCGGGCCATCCGTTGATCAACATCTGGAGGCCGGCGCGAATCGCACTCTGATCTTCGATGATGGCCACCTTAAGCCCTACGTGGCTGTCGACGCGTTCCGTTTGGCGGACAGGCCCTTCACTGGCTTTCATGGTCTTTCTGCTCCCCGATACCGGGACCATCATGGCGCACCACCCAAAATTCTTCCCCACCTATTCAGGTAGTTTTCGCTGCGGGACGGAAGGATCGATGGCTCACGGGAACAGTTAGGAAAACACGGGCTCCTTGACCGGGATTAGACTCGATATCCAGCCTCCCGCCCAATTCTGCCGCACGCTGCCTCATGCTCCCCAGGCCATGTCCGCCGTTTTTGTCGCCGGGGTTCCCCTCCAGATCGATTCCTTTGCCGTTGTCGGAAACTTCCAGCCTTAGCTCGCCTTTTTCCACCGCCATCGAAATGCTGACCTGCGTGCATCCCGAGTGACGAACGCTGTTATTCACAGCTTCTTTAAAAATGAGGTAAACCTGGCGTCGCAGGTCCGAGCGGAGTGGCAGATGAAATTCGGCTGAAGGAGCTCGAAATTGGAAATCAATTCCGCGTGCGACAAAGATATCGCTCGCGAAACGTCGCATACGCTGGACGAGGTCTCCCAATTGGTCCCACTGAGGGTTCATGGCCCATACGATTTCCCCCATCCCATCTACCAATTCGCGTGAAAGATCGGCGATTCGCGACAGTTGCTCGCCTTTGTGGCTCGAGCTGTCCTGCTTGACCACTTCGCTCAAAATCGCGATTTGTGTCAGCCCCGAACCTACGTCATCATGTAAGTCTGATGCAATTCGCGTGCGCACCCGCTCCACCTCCAGCAGCTGATTCACGCGAAACTGGTAGAAGCCATATACAATGAGCGCCATCAAGCCTGCTGCCAAGCTGAGAAACCACCAGCGGGCCCACACCGGCGCAAGCAACCTGAAACTGGCGACTGCCGGCGTGGCGCTTACTTGCCCCCGGATATTTATCGCGCGGACGGAAAACCGGTAGCTCCCCGGCCGAAGGTCGGCATAGTTTACGGCCCGCACTTCGGTGGGGGCGCTCCAGTCCTTATCTATGCCCTCAAGCTTGTACTGAAAGCGAAGCACTTCGCGTGTGTCAAAATTCAGACTCTCAAATTCAATTTGCAGGTTGTTTTGGTTGGGTTCCAAAACCAAGCCGGACAGATTTGTCTCCCCCAACTCCGAAATCGGCAGAGGCACTCCCCGAGCGCGAACTCGCCGGATGTAGACTGGAAACGAAGGAACTTCTGTTGGTTCCGGCTCTGGTACAAATCGCGACAGGCCGATATATCCAAACCACAAGTTCCCGTGTCTGTCCGCATAAGCCGTTTGATGGTCCGAGCCGGCCAGCACGAGTCCATCCTCCGTTGTATAGTGCACTACTCCCCCGCTGTCAGGTTCCAGCCGGTCCACTCCCCTGCCTGTCCAGAAGTAGATTCTTCCCCAGCGATCCTCTGTTATGGCCCTTACATTGTTGCTCGATAGCCCGTTTTTCGTGCTGTAGACCCGAAATTGAATTTGGTCGGCATCCGGCTCATCAATGCGTACCAGGCCGCCTCTGCTCGTGCCCGCCCAGATCCTTCCCGCATGGTCCAAAAAGATGGCAATGACCGTTCCGTCGGGAAACCCGTCTTGCTTGCGCAACACTTCCACTTTTCCATGCCGATAGCGAACCAGGTCGTGTCCCCAGACCCCTAGCCACATGTTCCCGGCCCGATCTTCCCGAATCGCGGTCGCAACGGAATCCCATCCTGTCTCTTTCTTAATCAGCCGAAATCGTCCTGTGGCTCGCTCCCATAGCGTCAAGCCGTATCCCCCCCAAGCCGATATCCAGATGTCACCTCTCGAGTCCTCGTAGAGCCTAAAAATGGTATTGCCCCCCAGTCCATCCCGGGTGGTGTAGACGGCTTTTGGAGGCGTGTGCGCGAGTTCTTCAAGCTTGCTCACTTTTGCGTACCGGTACAAGCCAACCCCGGTAGCAAACCACCACTCCCCCTCATGATCCTGAAGGTGCGTTTGTCCCCAACCCCACCCGCCCCAATCCCACGAGTCGTCATGGCCGGGCACATAGGGAACCACAGTCGTAAACCGGTTACTGTCAAAACGATGGATGTATCGTGAGTGAATTCCCGTGACCACATAAAGCTGCCCGTCATGCCCTTCAAAGACCGACCTTATGTCGTCGGTTCGCAGACCGTCCTCTAGGCCGTAAGAAACAAAACCGTGCCTAGCCATTCGCATGCTTCCCATCCAAGAGTTCCCACCGGGATCTACCGCATAGATGGTCCCCAAGCCCTTCGACGGGTTCTTTTTGAGCTGTACTTTTTCGCCGTTCCCGACGATTTCGACTAATCCGCCGCTTGTCACCCACAACCTGCCGTCGCTTGTCTGGTAGAATGCTCCCACGTAGGCGTCCGGAAGACCGTCCTTTTTGCTAAAAACCCGAGCAATCAGCTTTTCTGGACCGGGGTGGGCAGCAAGAAGAACTAGACCGCGGTACGTGCCGATCCACAGTCGGTTTTGTGTGTCTACGAAAAATGAGACGATGCGGTTATTGTGATTGAGAAATGGCTCCGTTAGGACCTGTCCTCGCCCATCCGGGCTATGCCTGTAGAGGACTGTGCCCTCATCCCGCCCATACGTGATCCAAACATTGCCATCTTGATCTTGGACGATAAGATCTGCCGGTTTCAGTTCTGCTGCTGGGCCGGGGTTCAACGCGTGCGTTTTGTATTCCCCTTTTGATTCCGTCAGGTAAAATGCGCCGCCATCTGTCGCAATCCAGATAGTGCCGTCCCGATCCTGGAACAAGCTATTTACGTGTTGGCTGTTTTCATCTTCACCTTGAAGATAGACTGTGAACAGCCCAGCCGCGGTGGCGGGCTTCGGGTTAAATCGGGCCAGTCCCCGAAACGTTGCTACCCAGTAGTCGCCATTGCGCGCTTGAAGAAAATCCGTTACCAAGCGATCCGGCAACCCCTGATCAATTCCGTAGTTGACAAAATTAGTCCCATCGAACCGCGACAATCCCTCTTCGGTGCAAAACCAAAGAAAACCCCGAGAGTCGGGTTTTACACAGTTAACGGCATTGCTCGGCAGTCCATCTACCGTCGTGTATTTCCGCAGGGGCGGGTCTTCGGACTTGGCCAATCCTGCTAACAAAAAAAGGGAGAACAAAAGTTTCCCGGCGAACCTCGGCAGGCACGAAAGACGGCAGAAACCTGGCAATGATTTTCGTAAGAACTGCGTTCGTCGGGCTGGCGCGCGTCGCACCGTAGACATGAGCCGGCGTCCCTCCTGCCCCTGTCAAATTCCGCATATCATAGTACGTTCGGGCCGAGTTCAGCTATGCAAGATAAGTCTCGCCAGCGCTCCCAAACAGCGCAGGCGTGTCGAAGCCAGCTTTTGCGCGAGCCTTTGCCGCTTTGGCCATGCCGCGCACGAATCTTCTGCTTTTTTGGTTTATTGGCAGCGGACCTGGAACGTTCTAAGACCTCATTTTGCCGTCCGAGTCTATGCAGCCCTTGTTAGGAGGTATGTCCTCCCTTCCGCGCGCCCATGCCTGAGCACAGAATAGGGCAGAGTCTCAAACGTTAACTTAGTGAAGAGTTTTGGCTCCCCGGGCTAGATTCGAACTAGCAACCCTTCGGTTAACAGCCGAATGCTCTACCGTTGAGCTACCGGGGAACCGGGCAAGTAGACTTTAAATTTACAACACTTTGCGCAGTAGCGCACTCGTCGTTTAGAAACCCCCATTCCTATCGCCTGCATGGCGCTTGGAGCGCTACTTGCGATTTCTTACTTCGGCAGATTTCGCGATTCGGACTCTCGCGGTTGTCGCCGGTGGATTTCCCCGTATGGGCCTATCACCCACCGAGACTTTCTTGTCACCGCAGGGTCGCGATAGCGAATCCTATCTACGATGTACCATACTGACAGCACGAGAAGTACAGCGAA
>Ga0187780_10001287_pt1 | contig 18925 bp, 14 predicted proteins | sample 1015_Q2_SP10_20__FD_132429 | JGI IMG/M metagenome (GOLD analysis project Ga0187780, IMG submission 132429) | Tropical peat soil microbial communities from peatlands in Department of Meta, Colombia - 1015_Q2_SP10_20_MG | ecosystem: Environmental > Terrestrial > Soil > Wetlands > Peat | place...
ACCTGTACGATCTGGCCGGGCAGATGCGCGAGGCGCTGATCGAGGCCAGGGCGGGGCTGGGCCGGATGCGCGACGACCTGGCCGGGAGCGAGCGCGAGCAGCGGGCGCTGGCGGCCGAGATCGAGACGGCGGAGCGGCGCCGCGCCCTGGCGGCGGGGATCGACGACGCCGAGACGGTCGCGGTCGCCGAGCGCTACCTGGCGAAGCACCGCGAGCGGGCGGCGGTGCTGGAGAAGAAGGTGGCGGCGCAGCGCGAGGAGCTGTCGCTGGCCGAGCGCGACGCGGCGGAGATGGTGGCCCAGCTCGAGGAGGTCACCAAGCGGCGCGGGACCGTGCAGGGCGACCGCTCCGCGCAGGCCGCCTGGTCGGCGCTGGGGCGGGCCGGGATGGACCGTCCCGAGCTGGATGCCGAGCAGGAGGCGCTCAAGAGCAGGATGGATCGCGCCGCCCGGGAAGCGGAGGCGGACGCGAAGCTCGAGGAGCTGAAGCGGCGCATGGGCAAGGGCTGAGGCCCACTCTTTCGCAGGAGCCCGACCACATGGCGATGGACATCAAGACGGGCCGCATGGTGTATCTCGGCTACGGGAAGTACTGGCGGTCGGACGACATCGTCGGCCTCCACCCGATCGAGGAAGGCCGGGGCCCCGGACGCCGCACCGAGGTGTACGTGTCCCAGCGGCCGGAGGCGTTCATCGCGTCGCGGTCGGAGCGGGCGATCCTGCAGGAGATGGTGACGGCTCCCGACGAGATCTTCCGGATGGAGGAGGCCCGCAGCGTCGTGGGCGACCTGCTCGACGCGCTCCAGGATCTCTCCCCGCTGCTGCGGCGCGTGCTGTCGAACGAGGGGCGCTTCGAGGTCGAGAAGTGGGAGGAACGGCTGCGCGCGCTGCTCTCGCCCCCCGTCGAGGAAGAACCCAAGTCCCAGTCGGACCTCTTCACCTGATGTCGCGCCGCGCCGCGCTGGCCGCGGCGCTGGTGACCCTCGCCGCCCCCGCCGCCCCCGCCGCCCTCCTCGAGGCGCAGGGGGTGTGCGACGGGCGTCCCATCCGCGAGATCCGGGTGGACGTCAGCAACATCTTCAGCACCGACGACAGCGTGATCCCCGGATTCGTGCGGGGCCTCGGCAACGCCCTCCACTGGCGGACCCACGCGGACCTGGTGGAGCTCGACCTGCTGTTCCACGTCGGGGACCCGTGCGACCTGCGCCGCCTGCGCGAGACCGAGCGGCTGCTCCGGGCGCGCCCCTACATCCGGAGCGCGGTCGTCGTTCCGCTCGCCACGGCCGACAGCGGTGTGGAGGTGTTCGTCGAGACACGGGACGAGGCGTCGCTCGAGGGCCACCTCCAGGTGGGCGCCGGCGGCGACTCGCCGTTCAAGCACGTGAGCCTCGGCGAGGAGAACCTGCTGGGCCGCGGCCTGCGTCTCCAGGCCCAGTACACCGACGTCGGCCGCCGCGCGTCGTACTACGGCGACTACGAGCAGACCCACCTGATGGGGCAGCGGGTGCAGACGGAGCTGGAGGCCGGGAAGTCGGAGGTGGGGCCGGTGATGGAGGAGACCGTCCGGCGCGATTTCGAGAGCGACTTCGACCGGATCGCGTGGCGCGAGTCGGTGCGCTACCGCAAGGAGCCGTTCCCGCTCGTCTCGACCGAGCTCGGCACGGTGCTGGAGCCGCAGGTCGAGATCGGGCAGGATGCGGGCGTCGCGCTCCGGCTCGGCGAGCCGGGCCAGCTGCGCATCGTGGGCCTGGCGCTGTCGAACGAGTGGCTGCGCGTGGAGGGCGCGCCGCTGGCGCCGACGCCGGACCAGGACTCGGCGGCGGCGGCCCTGCTCGGCGGCCGGTTCGACGAGCGCCGCCGGGTGCGGGCCCACCTGCTGCTGGGCGCGCGGCGCATCGTGTTCCACCCGCACCGCGGGCTCGACGCGGTGAACGCCATCGAGGACGCCCAGGAGGGGATGCAGGGGGGCCTGGTGCTGGGCAAGAGCCTGTTCGGCGGGGCGGGCCTGCAGCACGACTGGTTCGCGGCGATGGAGCTGTCGACCGGGACCGACATCGGGGGGGCCCTCCTGGTGTTCAGCCGCGCCAAGGTCGAGGGGCGGTACCTCGAGTCGGCGGGCCGGTGGGACGGCATCCTGGCCGACGGCGAAGTGCTCGTCTACGCGATCGGCCCGCGCCAGACGACGGTGGTGTCGGCCACCGCGGCCGGCGGCTTCGACACCCGGACGCCGTTCCAGCTGCTCCTGGCCGGCCCCGACGGCCTGCGCGGCTACGGCTCCTCGGCGGTGCCGGTGGGCCGCCGGATCGTGGTGCGCGCGGAACGGCGCTACCTTCTCGGCACCGCGTTCGGGTTCGCGGATCTCGGCGCCGCGGTGTTCGCGGAGACCGGCCGCGGCTGGGCGGGCGACGCGGCGTTCGGCGAGAACAGCGGCCAGCTCGGCACCATCGGCGCGGGCCTGAGGGTCGCGGCGCCCCGCGGCTCGCGGCGGACCTACCGGCTCGACGTCGCGATGCCCCTCACGCGCGGCCTCGGCCCCGAGCTGCGCCTCGCCGTCGGCCAGCAGTTCGGCATCTTCCACGGCGAGCCGCAGGACGTCGTGCGGAGCCGCGAGCGGATCTCCTCGGTCACCGTCTTCGATTTCCCCCGCTTCTAGTGGAGACCACACCGTGAGCCTGAGAGCGCGCTGGGAGGAGATCCGCACCGGCTTCGCGCCCCCGTTCTGGGTCGCGAACGGCACCGAGCTGTTCGAGCGTCTGGCGTACTACGGCCTGCAGGCGGTCCTGGCGATCTACCTGCACGAGCGGCTGCGGTTCTCCGAGGAGCAGACCGGGCTGCTGCAGGGCGTGTTCGGCTTCGTGGTGTGGTTCCTGCCGATCTTCGGCGGCGCCCTGGCCGACCGGTTCGGCTACCGCCGCATCCTGTCGCTGGCGTACCTGGTGCTCTCGATCGGGTACTTCCTGTTCGGCTCGATCACCGCCGACTGGCTGGCGCCGGTGCGCGCGGCCATCCCACTGTACTGGGTGGTGTTCGTGATCCTGATGATCCCGGCGCTGGGGCCCGGCCTGGTGAAGCCGGTGGTGGCCGGCACCACGGCGCGCGCTTCCACCGAGGCGATGCGGTCGCTGGGCTTCTCGATCTACTACACGATCGTGAACATCGGCGGCGCGCTCGGCCCGCTGGTGGGCTCGGGCGTGCGCACCACGCTCGGCGTCGAGAGCGTGTGCTACATGTCCGCGCTGTTCGCCTTCGCGATGTTCCTCGTCACCGTGTTCTTCTTCCGCGAGCTGCCCGTGCCGGCGGACCACCGTGTCGTGACCGTCGGCGCGGCGGTGCGCAACATGGGGAAGGTGCTGCTCAACCTGCGGGCGGTGGTGTTCCTGCTGCTGTTCTCGGGCTTCTACGTCGTGTTCTGGCAGGTCTACGTCGCGCTGCCGCTGTACGTGCGCGGCTACGTGAACGCGCGGTCGCCGATCGACGCGCTCATCTCGATCGAGGGCACCGGCGTCATCTGCTTCACCGTCGCCGTGGCGTGGCTCACCCGGCGGCTCCATCCGGTCACCACCATGGCGTCGGGCGTGCTCATCACCAGCCTGTCGTGGCTGTTGCTGACGGTGTCCGGGGGCACGCCGTTCATCGCGGCCACGCTGGTGGGCATCGCCATCGGCGAGCTGACCCAGGCGCCGCGCTACTACGAGTACGTCTCGAAGCTCGCGCCCAGGGGCCAGGAGGGCACCTACCTCGGGTTCGCGTTCCTGCCCATCGCGATCGGCTACCTGATCGGTGGCCCGCTGGGTGGGTGGCTGGTCCGGCACTTCGGCGCGACCGCGCGGCCGGCGGACATGTGGTACGTGGTGGCGCTGATCGGAATCGTGACGGCCGGGCTGCTGTGGGTGTACGACCGGGTCGTCATGCCCAGCAGGCAGGAGGTGGAGGGCGGAGTGCAGTAGAGTTGCGAGACGCCGAGTCGCGAGTGGATGCGAGTCTGTAGACTGCAGGCGTGGAGTCCCGGCTGGTACGTGCGATGGGTCCGCCCTCCTGGTTCGGCAGGAAGCGCGACGACGCGCGGGCGTGGGCCGCAGGGCGCCTGTGGCGGCCGCGCGCGCTGCTGCTCCTGTACCTCGCGTACGCCGGCTGCAGGCATCTCACCGATGCGGACTACGCCAGCATCTTCTCCGGCATCACCCTCGCGATCCACGAGCTGGGCCACGTGCTGTTCGGCCCCTTGGGCGAGTGGCTCGGCGTGGCGGGCGGCAGCATCACGCAGCTCGCGGCGCCGGCAGCGGTGGCGCTGATCCTGCTCAAGCAGCGCGACTACTTCGGCGTCGCCGTGGGCGGGGCCTGGCTCTCGATGAGCCTCTCGAATCTGGCCGTCTACGTGGCCGACGCCCGCGCCGAGGAGCTGCCGCTGGTCTCGCTCGGCGGCGGTGACGTCGTCCACGACTGGAACTACCTCCTGGGGAGCGTCCACCTCCTGCCGCACGACACGGAGATCGCCGGCCTCGTGCGCGCGGCGGCGTTCGTCGCGCTGGCCTTGTCGGTCTGGCTGGGCGCCTGGCTGTGCACCGTGATGGCGCGCCGCAGGCCGGAGGCGGCGTGAGCCTCGCCGGCCGCGCGGTAGCGCCCGAAGCCGTCGCGGCCGCCCGCGAGGCGCTGGCGCGCGCCCGGACGGTGGTGGTCTTCACGGGCGCCGGCGTGAGCGCGGAGTCCGGCGTGCCCACCTTCCGCGGCGCGGGCGGCCTGTGGCGGACGTTCAAGCCCGAGGAGCTCGCCACGCCGGTCGCCTTCGGCCGGGACCCGCGGCTCGTCTGGGAGTGGTACGGCTGGCGCCGCGCGGCCGTGGGCCGCTGCCGCCCGAACCCGGCGCACCTGGCGCTGGCGCGCTGGATGCTCGCCCGCGACGGCGTCACCCTCGTCTCGCAGAACGTGGACGACCTGCACGAGCGGGCGGCGCTCGAGGCGGCGGGCGGGAGCGAAGCCGCGCGCCGCGCCGAGCCGATCCGACTTCACGGCTCGCTGTTCCACGACCAGTGCACCCGCTGCACGTGGCGCGCCCGCTCGCACGGGAGCGTCGATGCGACGAGCGTGGAGACGCTCCCGCACTGCCCCGAGTGCGGCGGCCTGCTGCGGCCCGACGTGGTGTGGTTCGGAGAGATGCTGCCGGTCCGCGAGGTCGAGCGCGCGTTCGCGGCGGCCGGCGCGGCGGAGGCCTGCCTGGTGATCGGCACGACGGGCGCCGTCTACCCGGCGGCCGCCGTCGTGCACGAGGCGAAGGCCGTCGGCGCGCGCGTCGTGGTCGTGGATCCGGGCGAGACCGAGTATGACGCCGTGGCCGACGTCAGGCTCGCCGGCCCCGCCGGTCAGATTGTGCCGCAGATCCTGCCCTGAAACGCCGGCGCGCCGGCGACGGGACCTCCGCCGCCGGCGCGCGTCCTGCGCCCGCTATTGCGTCTCGGAGTACTGCAGGACGGTCGGGAATCCGCCGTAGCTCGACGCGACGAGCGGACGGCCGGCGGCATCGAGCGCAACGGAGACCTCGCCCCGACCGAGGGGCGACACCAACGCGCTGGGCTGCCAGCTGCCCGGGTCGAGGCAGTCCGCCACGCAGGTCGTCAGACTCACGGTGCGCCAGCTCGTGGCGAGGAAGAGCCGCCCCTGCCGGTCCGCGGCGAGGGACACGACGGAGGCGCTGTCCGGAAGCGCCGTCAGGGACCACTTCGCGGGCGGCGTGCAGGGAGAGGCGCAGGTCGCGTAGCGGACCCGGTAGTCCACGTAGTGCGCGTAGGCCAACTGCAGGCGGCCGTCGGGGCCAAAGGCCAGCGACGCCGTGGCGACGAGCACGGAACTGGTGTCGTTGGCGAGCAGCTCCGAGCGCCAACTTCCGGCGTCGGTGCAGCCGGCCGAGCAGCTGGCGTGCATCCACCCCGCGTTCGTCTGGTAGAACGCGTGCGCCGTGCCGCTTGGCGCCACGGCGATCAGCCACGTCCACGGGTAGATGCTGGCCGTGTCAACCTGCACGTCGTGCCAGCTCGTAGGACTCGAACATCCGCCGGCGCACGACGTGTAGTGAAGTGTCGAATCGGCCGGGTCGTAGAACAGCAGGTGGAGCCGCCCGCTGACGTCGGCGGCGAGCGGCGTCGCCTCTGCATATCCGAGCTCGCCGCTACCCGCGAACAGTTCGGTGCCCGTCCAGTTGGCGACGACGTCGCAGGCGGCAGGGCAGGACAGGTAGTGCAGCCCTTGGCCGTCCTGGTAGACGAAGTGGATTCCCGCGGCGGTCTGGGCGGCGTTCCCGACCAGGTTCTGCCAGCCAGGCCCTGTCCCCACCTCGACCGTGCCCGCCTTCCAGCTCGCCGGGTTGGCGCAGGCGCCGGCGCACCCGTGATAGCGGAGCAGGCCGTTGAACGAGTCCCAGCCCAGCACGCTGACGAACCCGTCGGGCGAGACGAGCGCCGTGGTTCCGAGCCAACCGTTGGTGTACCGGTCGTTGTTCGCGCCGAAGTTGATCGTGTCGAGGACCACGGTCACGGTCGAATAGGTGGTCGCCGGCGCGGCGGGGTTCTCACGGCACGCGACGGCGGCGCCCGTCGCCACGGCGAGGAGCGCCAACCAGGAGGAGCGGGCGCTCACGGGACCTTCGCGACGGAAACCTGCAGGACCGTCGGGAAGTACCCATAGCCCGAGGCCACGCTGACACGGCCCGCCGAATCCACGGCGATGGCCACCTGTCCCCCGCCGCGCGCGGAGTCCACCGTCTGGGTCTGCCACGCGGCGGCTCCGGCGCAGCCAGCCGCGCAGCGCGACACCTGGACGGAGCGGTCGGAGGTCGCGAGGTAGAGCTTGCCCTGTCCGTCCGCGGTCAGGCTCACGTCGTACGCGGTGAGGGGCAGCGCCGCCACGGACCAGGAGCCTGGCGCGGTGCACGGTGCCCCGCACTTCGCGAACGTGACGGTCTTGCCGAAGTCCGCGTAGGCCGCGTACAGAGAGCCGTCGGTCCCAAAGGCCGTCGCTATGCTCTCAATGCCCTGGTACAAGAAGGTCCCGGCAATGGTCTCCCGGCGCCAGCTCGACGCGACGGTGCAGTCGGCGGCACAGGCCGCGTGTGCCAGTCCCTCGGTCGTCGCGTAGAGGACGTGCACCGCGCCGGTCGGCGACACCGCAAGAGTCTGAGCCGAGCTCCAGAGAGCTGACGCCGTGGAATCCAGGCCGATCTCCTGCCAGCTTCCCTGGCTCGCACAGTCGGCGGCACAGTGTGCGTAGTGGAGCAGCTGGTCCGCGGACCGCGAGAACAGAAGGTGTATTCCTCCGGTGGCGTCTACCGCGAGCGGCCGGAAGTGGATTCCATATGAGTAGAAGTCGACTGAGTCGTTCTGAAACAGCGTCGTTCCCTGCCAGTGGCTGGAGAACTGGCAGTCGCCCGGGCAGGAAACGTATCTGAAACCGGACGCCAGACCGTAGCTCGTGAGGGGGTACATCGCGACCACTCCGGCGGGTATCAGGCCTGCGCCGGACGGCCCGGTCCCGTAGAAAGCGGACAGGGAATCGCCCGTTCCCCCGAGCCAGTGGGCCCGATCTCCACACTCGCTGGCGCAGCCGTGATAGCGGACCACGGCATTGTAGATGTCCAGGGCGACGATGTGGAGGCTCTGGTCGGGCGCCACCAGCAGCGTCACGCCTCCCCAGGCGTCCCCCACGTCGGTGCCGCTCCACGCCGAATCGAGCACGAAGGTGGTGTAGGCGGGCTGTACCGGCGGCGCCTCAGTCGGTGCTTGGTGCACTTCGTTACAGGCCGCCGCGGCGCCGGTCGCAGCCAGCGCGGCCAGAGCAGTTCTCAGGAATTCGCGGGCAGATGTGTGTCGCATGGGTCGGCCGCCCGGGTCCGCCTACACCCACCAATCTCGCACCTTTGCGTCACGCGTGCGTCACTCGGGCTCTCCCGCCCAGGCGCGAATCCTGCGTCGTTCGGTCGGGATTCGCGGGAGGCCGCCCGGCCCGTGGGGCAGCGCCGCAGCAACGGGCCCTGAAACGCCGCGCGCCGGCGACGGGAATGCCCCGCCGCCGGCGCGCTCGGAATCGTCCGGCGCGATGGCTGCGCTAGTGGCCTGACCGGTGCTGCTCGGTGCCGGTGGCGACGAACGTCACCGGGTTACCGGCGACGCCGGAGGCGCTGGCCGTGGCGACCAGGTAGTTCGTGCCCTCGGCGATCTTCCAGCTCCCGACGGTGGCGGTGCCGGTCGCGGAGGTCGTCTGGACGCCGCCGGTCACCGAGCCGCAGCCCGTCTTCGGCGTGAAGGTGACCGTGACGCCCGGCACGGGGTTGCCGTAGGCGTCGGTGACGCGCACCGACGGCGGTATCGCGACTGCGGTCCCCTCCGGCGCCGTCTGGTTGTTCCCCGCGGCGATCGCAATCGCGGCCGCCGCGCCGTTGGTCACGTTGAACGGCGCGCTCGGGGCGGACGTCAGCGACGCCCCGGTCGCGACCAGCGTGTACCCGGTGCCCGCCGTGGCCACCGTGAGGTTGCTGAACGTGGCGACACCGCCCGCCGCGTTCACGCCCGTCGTGCCGCCGAGACTGACTCCGGCCTGACTCGCCGCCAGCGAGACGGCGCCCGTGTAGCTCGTCACGGTGTTGCCCTGCCCGTCCAGAACGGTCAAGACGACCGCCGGGCTCATCGTCGCACCCGCCGTGATGCTGCTCGGCTGCTGCGTCCACTGCAGCTGGCTGGGCGTGCCCGGGCTCACCATGAAGCTCCCCGAGACCGGCAGCGTGGTCACCCCGCTCACGCTGGTGCTCGGCGTCAGCGTGTACGTCCCCACCCGGTTCACGCTCAGCGCGGCGAAAGTCGCCACGCCGTTGGTGATCGTAGCCGCACCGCCGCCCGTCAGCGTCACCCCGGCCGGCGAGCCCGTGAGGCCGAGCGTGATCGTCCCGCTCGCCGTGGTGACCACGTTGTTGTTGGCGTCCTCGACCGTCACCGTGACGGCCGGGCTGACCGGCGAGCCGGCCGCCACGTTGCTTGGCGACTGCGTCCACACGAGCTGCGTCGGAGTGCCGGCGCTGACCGTGAAGCTCCCCGAGGCGGGCAGCGTCGTCACCCCGGCCACGGTCGTGGACGGCGTGAGCGTATACGTCCCCGCCTTGTTGACGCTGAGCCCGCTGAACGTCGCGAGCCCGTTCGTGATCGTGGCCGCGGCTCCGCCGGTCAGCGTCACGCCGGCCGGCGAGCCCGTCAGACTCAGCGAGATGGTCCCGCTGGCCGCCGTGATCACGTCGCCGTTCTGGTCCTCCACCGCCACCTGCACGGCGGGCGCCATCGTCGCCCCCGCCACCACGTTCGACGGCGGGACCTTGAATGCGAGCTGCGTCGGTCCGAGCGCCGTCGCGCTGAACGTCGTCGGGTTGTTCAGGATCCCGGAGCGCGAGTACGGAGGCGTGGCCGTCGCGGTCGCGGTGTTGGCACCCGGCGTCGTGCCGAGCGCCCAGGAGCCCGCCGTCGCGACGCCGGTCGTGTCGGTCGTCGCGGAGCCGCCGGTGAGCGACCCGCCGCCCGCCGTGACCGCGAAGCTCACGGCGATGCCCGAGTAGTGGTGCCCCGCGGGCGTGGTCAGCCGCACCGAGGGCGCCTGCACGGCCGTGCCGATCGGCCCCGACTGGCTGGTCGGCGAGTTGGGCGTCATCGCGACGAGCGTGTCCACCAGCCCGAACGGGCTGAAGTTCTTGACCGTGCCGCCGACGCCGCCGGTCGCCGCCATCAGGCGCTCGGGGCTGAACAGCACCGCGAGGGCCGAGCGCGCCGCGCGCAGCCCGCCGAACGCCAGGTTGGCGAGCGGGTTCGACGAGCGCAGGCCGATGAGGTTCGCGTTGGTGCAGTCGACGAACGGGGCCGGGACGAGCGGCAGGATCTCGATGCTGCCCATCGTGTCCGGGGCCACGTTGTGTGCCACACGCAGCCGCGTCGGGTCGGGCGGCGTCACGCCGTTCGCCAGGCACAGGCCGACCGTCACGGGCAACGTGAAGCTCCCCGTGTCGGGCGTGACGGTGAACTGGTAGAAGATCGGGTACTGGTCGAGCTGGGTCAGCAGCGGTCCGGGCGAATCCGGCAGCCGCTGGATCGTCACCAGCACGGGCTGCGTCACGGATCCCGAATCCACCTTGAGGCCGGCGGTCTTGCTGCCCGTGACGACGGTCGTGTCGGGGGTGGACGGCGTCAGCACGGCCGCCGTGCCGTCGCTGCTCAGGCTGGCGAGCGTGAAGTTCTGCGGCAGGCCGACCCAGCACAGCAGGCCGTTGACCAGGTTCACCACTTCCTGCTGCGTGGTGGAGGAGAACCCCCCGTTCAGCTGGCCGGCCCAGTACTTCTTCAGCACGAACGAGATGAAGCCAAGCACGAACTTCTGGGCCACGGGCGAGTGCAGCACCGGAGTCGTCCCGACCACGACCATCGCGGCGCTGAGACTCGCCGCCGCCGCGACCCTGTCGTTCGTGGCGAACAGCGCCACGACGTCCGCGGCGAGGGAGCGCGCCGTCGGGCACGTGGCCGTCGCGATGGCGTCCGCCCGCGCCCCGGGCAATGCGGCCGCCGGGACGCTGGGTGCGAGGCTCCTGGTGGCCTGCTCACCGCACGACGCGAGCAGGACGGTAGCGCACAGCAGAACGCCTAGGGGGGTGCGGCGCATGCCACGTCTCCGGTTGGGTACACCACGCGCCGCAGGCACCCTGCGGCGCTGGATCTGGGTTATTGCTTACTATCGGATGAGACTGAGTCCCGGAAATATCGCAGCAAGACCTGGGCCCGCCAACCCCGCGCCTCGCGCGGGGCGCCTATCGTGCGGCGGCGACCGCCGCCCGGAAGGCCGGATCGTTCGCCAGGGAGGCGAGCTGCCACCCCGGATCCTGGGCTAAGCCCTGTCGCCTGCTGGGGTTGAAGGACAGGTACAGCTTGAGCTGGTCGATCGCGGGCCCCTTGTCTCCCAGGTACGCGTATGCCATCGACTTCACGTAGGCGACGTCCCGAGCCGGGTCGGTCACGGCATCGGCCACCGTGCGCTGCAACAGGTGTCGCGCGCTGTCCGCGGCCCCGGCACGCGCCAGGATCCAGCCCACGATCGCCTGGTCGTACAGCCCAGCGTACGCCCTCCCGCCGGGCGGGCTCAGGGCCACGACCGAGTCGCGCAGCCGCCAGGCGAGGTGCGGGTCCGCCGAGTCCTGGCGGGTGGTCATCATCCAGAGGCGGCATTCGGTGAAGTGGAAGTCCGCCGGAAAGCGCCGCCGGCCCTCGGTGCACCAGTGCTCGGCGTCGGGGAACTGCCCGAGATCGTATGAGGAGAAGAAGAGCCGGCTGAGGATCACGTCGGCGTTGTCGAGGAAGGCGTCCTCCTCGAGCGCGCGGCGCGCGGCGAGGTTCACGTCCACCAGGCTGCTGTTCGGGCTGTTGTAGTAGAGGTGGGACAGGGTCGCGTAGGCCCCGGCCTGGTGGCGATTCAGCTTGACGGCGGTCTCGAGGTCCCCCTTCGCCGCCTCCAGGAGCTGGCGGGCGCTGTCGGGGGTGCCCTCGAGGTTGAGCAGCCAGCGCCAGTAGCGGAGGTCGCCCCTGAGCTCGAGCGCGTCGGGATCGTCGCGGTCGATCGCGAGCGCCTCGTCGGCGTGAGCGAGGCCGGCGCGGATCCACCGGTCCGCGGCCTGCGGGTCGCCGCCGTACCGCCGCGACCTGAGGTAGGCGAGCTGGCCGCGCAGCACGGGCGGGTCGGTCCACCTGGGATCGACCTTCGAGGCCTGGGCCAGCATCGAGTCGGCCGCCGCGAAGTCGCGGGCCAGCGTGGTCGAGTCGTCGGCGGCCGAACCGTCCTTCCTCAGTCGCGCCGCTTGCTGGTACAGCGACCAGGCATCGGGATCGCGGGCCTCGTTGCGGATCTGGCGCATCGCGATCTCCTCGCCGAGGCGCCGGCGGATCAGCAGGGCCGCCTGCGAGGCCAGCGTGTCGCCGATCGTGACGAGGTTCTTCGCCGGCTGCTCGAAGCTGGTGCGCTCGAAGTCCGCGCCGCTCGCGCCGTCGATCAGGCGGAGCGTGACCCGCAGCCGGTCGTCGTTGCGCTCCAGGTCGCCGAGGACGAGGGTCCCGACGCTCAGCGCCCGCGCGATGCTGTCGCGGGGCAGGTCCGAGCGGCGGTACGGCTCGACGCCGGTCGCCGAGACCACGGAGAGCGCCGGCACCTCGCGGAGCGCGCGGATCAGTCCCTCCGTGAGGCCGTCCACCACGTAGCCCAGCTGGCCGCCGCTCTGGTCCCGGAAGTACAGGACCGCGATGTGATGGGGATCCAGCCCGCCGGTCGCGCGAGCCGCCGGCGCACCACGGTGCCGCAGGAGCAGGGCGCCGCCCGCCGCCACGACGAGCACGGCCGCCGCGGCCGCCCAGGCCGGCGGCCGCCGCCAGACGGGCGGGCGCCGCGTCACCGCCGCGGTGCGCCGCGCGGTCGTGATCCGGCTGCCCAGCCGCCGGGTGACGCCGGTGCCCGTCGGCGCGGCCAGCAGCGCGAGGAATTCCCCCGAGGTCTGCGGCCGGTCGGCGGGCACCTTCGCGAGCACCGCGAGGATCGCCTCCTCCACTTCCTCCGGCACGGCATCGCGCACCAGCCGGATGCTCGGCACCGCCTCCATGGTGTGACGCGCCATGATCGCCCGCGCGTTGGCGCCGGTGAACGGAGGCTGACCCGTGAGCATCTCGTAGGCGACGCAGCCGAGCGCGTACAGATCCGACGTGGGGCCGACGGTCTCGCCCATCGCCTGCTCGGGGCTCATGTAGGTCGGCGTGCCGACGGCCATGCCGGTCTGGGTCAGCTTCTCGCCCGCCTCCGACGCCGCGCGCGCGACGCCGAAGTCGGCCACCAGGGCGTGGCCGCCCGAGAGCAGGATGTTTTCGGGCTTGATGTCCCGGTGGACGATGCCGAGCGCGTGGGCGGCGCCGAGCGCGTCGGCGACCTCGTAGGTGATCTGCAGCGCGTCGTCGACCGGGAGCATCGATTCGCGCGTGATCCGGTCGCGCAGCGATTCGCCCTGGACGAACGGCATGACGTAGTAGAAGAGGTTGTCGGCTTCGCCGGAGTCGAACAGGCCGAGGATGTGCGGGTGGTTGAGCTTGGCGGCGAGCTTGATCTCGCGCTCGAACCGCTCGGCGCCCATCGACGCCGCCAGCTCGGGGTGCAGCACCTTGATGGCGACGTCGCGCTCGTGCCGGAGGTCGTGGGCGAGGAACACCGTCGCCATGCCGCCGGCGCCGAGCTGCCGCTCGATCCGGTAGCGGTCCTTGAGCGCGGCCTGGAGCCGCCCGAGAGTGTCGCCCTCCGGCTCCGGGGTGGGGGGCACGCCGGTCGGCGCCCCGCACTTGAGGCAGAAGGCGGCGCCAGGAAGGAGGGCTGCACCGCATTGCTTGCAGACGCCCGGCGACGTTGGGATGCTCACGGCAGTGGGACTAACATCACCTGCCCGGCGCCGGGGCCGCAAGCGCTTTGCTGGCAACGGGGTCCGGTGGACGGCCTGCGCCTGAGACTCGTTCTCGCGCCTGGCCGCTGCGGTCTTCCCGATGCCGGCAGGCGCCGGAGGCGTCGTCTCGCATCCTTTTTGCGGTACTCCCCATTCGGTACGGGGGCGGTCCCGGCCAGCTGGCGGGCCGCGTCGTGGCCCGGTACGTGACCCTCAGTGACGGAGAAGCCTCCCATGGCGATGAAGATCATCGAAGAGTGCATCAACTGCGGTGCCTGCGAGCCGGAGTGCCCCAACGAGGCCATCAGCCAGGCCGATCCGATTTACGTGATCGATGTCGAGAAGTGCACCGAGTGCGTGGGCCACTACGACAACCCGAAGTGCGTCGAGGTGTGCCCGGTGGACAACTGCATCATCCACGACCCCGATCACGCCGAGACGCACGAGCAGCTCGAAGCCAAGTACGCGCGGATGCACTAGCGCCCGCGTCCGCCAGCGGACGAAACACCCCGTCGCGGTCGTCCCGCGACGGGGTGTCGTCGTCTCCGGGGCGGCCTACCAGATGTGCGGGATGCTGTCGCCCGTCCGGACCATGGGGTCGCCGGGCCTGCAGCCGAACGCCTCGGCGAACGCGGGGATGTCGGACAGCGGGCCGTCGACGCGCCACTGCTCGGGCGCGTGCGGATCCACCGTGACCCTGGTGCGGAGCCGCTCGGGCCGGTTGTGCACCCGCCAGCTCTGCGCGTACGAGATGAAGAAGCGCTGCTCCGGCGTGTAGCCGTCGATGAGGCCGGGGCGCCCGTCGCGCTTCAGGGCCTGCTCCAGGGCGTCGTAGCCCGTGAGGAGGCCGCCGAAGTCGGCGATGTTCTCGCCCAGGGTGAGCTTCCCGTTCACGTGGAACGTGTCCACCTGCAGATAGCCGTCGAACTGCCGCGCGACGACGTCGGCCTGCTGGTTGAAGTGCACCGAGTCCGGCGCCGTCCACCAGTCCCGCAGGTTGCCGGCGGCGTCGTAGTGCCGGCCCTCGTCGTCGAAGCCGTGGGTGAGCTCGTGGCCGGCCCAGCTGCCGCCCAGCGAGCCGTAGTTGGCGCCGTCGTCGGCCGACGCGTCGAACGTCTGCGGCACCAGCGCGCCCGCGGGGAACACCATCTCGTTGCGCGACGGGTCGTAGTACGCGTTGACCGTCGGCACCGTGATGCCCCACTCGGTCGTGTCCACGGCCGCGCCGGGGCGGTTCACCACCCGCTGCCACTCGAAGGCGTTGGCGCGGGCCACGTTCAGGACGAACGGCCCTTCCTCGGTCACCAGCCGCGTGTAGTCGCGCCAGCGGTCGGGGTAGCCGACCTTCTCGCGCATCTTCGTGAGCTTGTCGAGCGCCTGCGCCCGGGTCGAGTCCGACATCCAGGCCAGGTGCCGCAGCCGCTCGCCGAACGCCGCGCGGATGTCGTCGATCACCGCCTTGGCGCGCGCGCGCGCCTCGGGCGGGAACGTCTTCGCCACGTAGGCCTGGCCGAGCGCCTCGCCGAGGTCGCCGTCGGTCTCGCGGAGGCAGCGCTTCCACCGCGGCAGCAGCTCCCTGGCGCCGGTGAAGCGGGAGCTGAAGGCGAACTGCTCCCGGACGAACGGCGTGCTGAGCCAGGGCGCCGACTCCTCGACGACGTGGTAGCGCAGGTAGGCGCGCCACTGCGCGAGCGGCGCCGTGCGCAGCAGGGCGTTCACGCGCCGGATGAAATCCGGCTCCGCGACGTTGACGCGCGAGACCGGGACGGTGAGCCCGATGCTCCGGAAGTAGCGCGGCCACGACAGCGCCGGCGCGAGCTTCGCGAGGGCGGCGGCCGTCATCGGGTGGTCGGTGGCCGCGGGATCGCGCTGCTGCAGCCGCGTGAGCGAGGCCTTGGCGAGCTCGGTCTCGAGCCGCATCACCTCGTGGGCCCCGCGGGTGGCGTCCGTCGCGGAGGCGCCGGCGAGCCGGAAGGTGCGGGTCACGTGCTCGACGTAAGCGGTGCGCGTCGAGTCGGCCGACGGGCCGGAGTCGGTGTAGTAGTCGCGGTCCGGGAGGCCGAGTCCCGCCTGCGACAGCCACACCATGTAGTGCGCGGCGTCGTGGGGATCGATGTCCGGACTGTAGTGGAAGACCAGGTTGATGCCGCGCACCTGGAGTGCACCGATCACGGCGAGCAGCCGGGACCGGCTGGTGATGCCGTCGATGTCCCGGAGCCAGGGGCGGACCGGCGTGAGGCCGGCCGCCTCGATGGCCGTCGAGTCCATGCACGAGGCGTAGAACGTGCCGAGCTTGCGCGGCGTGCTGCCCGCCGGCTGCGACGCGCGCTGCGCCATCGCGTCGTCGAGCACCGAGCGCACGACCAGCTCGTTGTGATCGCTCATGTCGCGGGTGACGCCCGACGACGAGTACGCGGCGGGAATCGTGTCGTGCGCCAGCCACGCCCCGTTGGCGTACTGCATGAAGTCCACGCAGGCGTTCGCCGTCTGGTCGATGAACGCCGGATCGAGGACCTTGAGCGGCGCGCCGGCCGACGGCAGCGGCGTGGGGGCCCCCTGCGCCGCGGCACCGGCCGGGGCGAGGGCCGCGAGCAGAGCGGCGAGCGGGACGGCGTACCGGCGCCGCGGGGTCGAGACGTTGCGATTCGGCATGTCGTTGTCTCCGGCTGTGACGGACTGGGTGTATATTAGCACCGCTCATCGAGTGATCGCTCGGGCGGCAGGCGGCGTCCGGCACCGTTCCCGACGGGACGCGGCCGGCCCCGGTTTCGTCGTCCCATCCATGGTGTCGTCGAGAGGAGCGAGGGTGGCCGAGAAGAAGATCATCGCGGTCGTGGGGGCGCGGGGTGCGCAGGGCGGCGGGCTGGTTCGCGCCATCGCGGCCGACAAGGACGGACCGTTCGTCGCGCGCGCCCTGACGCGCGACATCCGCTCGGAGCGCGCGCGCGAGCTGCGGGCGCTCGGGGCCGAGGTGGTCGCCGCCGACGTGGACGACGAGGAGAGCCTGCGGAAGGCGTTCGCCGGAGCCCACGGCGCGTTCTGCGTGACGTTCTACTGGGCGCACATGAAGCCGGAGCGGGAGACGGCGGAGGCGCTCTCGATGGCGCGCGCGGCGAAGGCCGCCGGCGTCCGGCACGCGATCTGGTCCACGCTCGAGGACACCCGGAAGTGGGTGCCGCTCGGCGACACCCGGATGCCGACGCTGATGGGCCAGTACAAGGTCCCGCACTTCGACGCCAAGGGGGCGGCCGATCGGCTGTTCACGGACGCCGGCGTGCCCACCACGTTCCTCGTGACCTGCTTCTACTGGGACAACTTCATCCACTTCGGCATGGGGCCCAGGAAGGGGCCGGACGGCGCGCTGACCCTCACGCTGCCGATGGGCGACCGCAAGCTCGTGGGCATCGCCGCCGAGGACATCGGCAGGAGCGCTTACGGCATCTTCAAGCGGGGCGCCGAGACCATCGGCCAGCGCGTGGCGATCGCGGGCGGCCACCTCACCGGAGCGCAGATGGCCGCCGGCATGACCCGCAGGCTCGGCCGCGACGTGACGTACACCCCGGTGACGCCCCAGGTGTACCGGGGGTTCGGCTTCCCCGGCGCCGACGACCTCGCCAACATGTTCCAGTTCGACCACGATTTCGAGCAGGACATCTGCCGGGCGCATAGCGTCGAGGCCACGCGGGCCCTGAACCCGGCGCTGCAGACGTTCGACGCCTGGCTCGCGGCGAACGGCTCGCACATCCCGATCGAGTGAACCGTGCCGGCGGACGCGCCGGCCTGTGCGAGTGACCCGAGGGCGAGGAGATATCGAGTGAGCTGGCTGCCGCTCGTCCTGAGAGTGCTGCACATCGGCGGGGGCGTCTTCTGGGCGGGGGCGACGTTCGCGTTCGCCGCGTTCGTCGAGCCGACGGCCGGCGCCGCGGGACAGGACGGCGCGCGTTTCCTGCAGCGCCTGGCCGGCGGCGGCTACCCGCCCGCGATGGCGGCCGCGGGCCTGACCACGGTCCTGGCCGGCATCGCGCTGCTGTGGATCGACTCGGGCGGCTTCCAGCCGGCGTTCATGGGCAGTCCCCTGGGGGTCGCACTCTCGATCGGCGGGGCCTGCGGGATCGTGGCGGCGGTGTTCGGCATCGGGCTGTCGGCCCGGAACGCCATGCGCCTGAAGGCGGTGTCGGCCGCGATCGAGGCCCGGAAGGGGAGCCCGAGCACTGAGGAGCTGGCGCAGGTCGCGGCGATCCAGGGCCGGCTGCGCTTCGGCGGCCGGCTGACCGCGTGGCTCCTCGGCGTCACCGTGATCTGCATGGCGATCGCGAGGTACGTGTAAGTCGGTTCGCACTAACTGCCGTTCTCGCCTCCCGGATCCGGCGGTAGCGCCGGCTGCTCGCCTCCCGGCGACGTCGCCGCGCCCACTCCCGTGATCTTCGCCAGTCGCTCCTGAATCAGGCCGATCTGCCGCTCGGCTTCCCCGTACTGCCGCACGGCGTGGTCGAGGTGCTTGCCCACCAGCCGGTACGCGGCGTCGAGCCGGAGGAACTCCTGCTGCAGCCCGCCCAGCGACTCGAGGATGCTCCGCGCCCGCTTCTCGACTTCGAGTCCCTTGAGCCCGTGCAGGATCGCGGCGAGGTACGCGTAGAAGGTGTTGGGCGAGACCGGAATGACCTTGCGGCGCAGCGCGTAACCCACGACGCTGTCGTCTCCGGCCGCGTCGTCGCCGCGGACCACCGCCTCGTAGTAGACGCTCTCCGCCGGGACGTACATCAGCGCGAACTCGAAGGTGCCCTCGTCCGGGCGGATGTACTTGTCGGCGATCTCGTCGATGCGGTCGCGCAGCGACCGGCGGAACGCGCGGCGCTCGCGCTCCGCGCCGGCCGCGTCGGCGGCGAGCATCCGCTGGCAGGCCTCGAGCGGGAACTTGGCGTCGACCGGGACGAGCCGGTCGCCGACGGTGATCACCGCGTCCACGCGCTCGCCGGAGCGGAAGGCGTACTGCGTGGTCCACAGGCCTTCCGGCAGCACCTGGCGCAGCAGCTCCTCGAGCCACACCTCCCCGAGCGTGCCGCGTAGCCTCGGCACCTGGAGCAGCTCCTGCACCTTGGCCACGGTCTGCCCGACGGCCTCCAGCCGCCCGGTGGCCTCGACCAGCCGGCCGAGGCGCTCGCGCACGTCGCCCACGGCGGCCCCCTGCGACGCGACCAGCGCGTCGAGCCGGCCGCGCACCTCGACGAGCTGCTGCTGGAGCAGCGCCGCCTCGCTGCCGGGCGCCGGCGGGCGTCGCAGCACCAGCACGATCAGCAGCCCCACGGCGACGACGAGCAGGACGAGGGCGGCCGCGGTCATCGGCTGCCGCTCAGCGTCCGGCGAGGTGGCAGGCGGCGAAGTGTCCCGCGCCCAGCTCCCGCAGCTCGGGCCTCGCGGTGCGGCACCTGTCGTCCTTCGCGGGGTGCTGGCA
>Ga0187780_10001289_pt1 | contig 18912 bp, 15 predicted proteins | sample 1015_Q2_SP10_20__FD_132429 | JGI IMG/M metagenome (GOLD analysis project Ga0187780, IMG submission 132429) | Tropical peat soil microbial communities from peatlands in Department of Meta, Colombia - 1015_Q2_SP10_20_MG | ecosystem: Environmental > Terrestrial > Soil > Wetlands > Peat | place...
GTCATCAACAGGACCGCGTCGGCGCTGACCGGGCTGGTGGGAAAGGCAATCGAGCGGGGCACGTACTGCGGGGGCGCGAAGAGCATGTATCCGGCGGGAACGCTGTCGACGTACGCGATCTTGCCGCAGCTGCCCCATTCGAGCAGCACCGACGATACCCACGACTCTTTCTCGAGTTCCGGGTCGCCGCTTTCCTCGGCGCGGGCCCGGCTGACCGGGCCAAGTTCCCAGAAAACACATTTGCGGCACTTCGGCGGCAAGTCGCCGAGATTGTCTAGCGTGATGTTGACGATACGGCGCGACATCCCGTTCCCCCGGCAGGCCGTTCCCCGGCAGAATCCATCAGCGTTCTCAGGAGGTACCCCTTATCCTGGCATGATACTCGGGAGGGGACAGCAGGGCCGTCCGTCCCGGGATAGCAGAGCCGACGACTTCAGGAGAGGCCGTGACCGCCGAGCAGCAACCCGCATCGCAGCGGCAGCGAATTGACCCCTACGTCGGCCAGTACGCCCAACGTGCCGTGGGCATGGTCGCTTCCGAAATCCGGGCCCTGTTCGCCGTGGCCGCCCGGCCCGAGATCGTCTCGCTGGCCGGCGGTTCCCCGTACGTGCCCGCGCTCCCGCTTGATGCCGTCGGTGACATGATCGGCCAGCTGATAGCCAACCACGGCGACAGCGCGCTGCAGTACTGCACGGCGCAGGGCGATGCCGGACTGCGCGAGAAAATCTGCGACGTCATGGCGCTGGAGCAGGTGCGGGCCCACCCAGACGAGATCGTGGTCACCGTCGGCTCCCAGCAGGCTCTCGACCTGATGGCCAGGATCTTCATCGACCCCGGTGACGTGATACTCGCCGAGGCGCCGTCCTATGTCGGCGCCCTGGGCGCCTTCGCCGCCTACCAGGCTGACGTGATACACGTCGCGATGGACGACGACGGGCTGATTCCCGAGGCGCTCGAGGAGGCCATCCGGCGCGCCGCCGCCGCCGGGCGGCGGCCCAAGTTCCTCTACACGGTACCGAATTTCCACAACCCGGCCGGGGTGACGCTCGCCGCCGGGCGGCGCCCCCGGATTCTCGACATCTGCCGCCGCGCGGGCCTGCTCGTGGTCGAGGACAATCCGTACGGCCTGCTCGGTTTCGACGGAGAGCCGCTGCGGGCGCTGCGGGCCGACGATGACGAAGCAGTCGTGTACCTCGGTACGTTCTCCAAGACCTTCGCGGCGGGCGTCCGGGTCGGCTGGGCGGTGGCACCGGCGGCCATCAGGGAAAAGCTGATTCTGGCCGCCGAGTCGGCGGTGCTCTGCCACTCCAGCTTCTCGCAGCTGACCGTGCGCGAGTACCTGACCACCCAGCCGTGGCTCGAGCAGATCAAGGATTTCCGCGAGCTCTACCGGGAGCGAAGGGACGCCACGCTGGCCGCCCTGTCCAGCATGATGCCGCCAGGTTGCCGCTGGACCCGGCCGGGCGGCGGATTCTACGTGTGGCTCAGGCTCCCGGACGGCGTGGAGGCCAAGGCCATGCTGCCCCGGGCGATCTCGTCGCGGGTCGCCTACGTGCCGGGAACGGGCTTCTACGCGGACGGCTCGGGCGGCCAGCACGCCCGGCTCTGCTACTCATTCCCCAGCCCGGAGAGGATCACCGAGGGGATCCGCCGGCTCGCCGCGGTGATCGAGACCGAGATCCAGCTGCGGGATGATTTCGGCCCGGCAGCTGGTCTCCGGTAGTCCGCCTGGAACGGGATAATTCGAAATCATGTACAAACTTGATCGCGTGGTGGTACTGGCCGGCGGGCTGTCTCCGGAGCGGGAGGTGTCGCTGCACTCCGGCGACCGGGTCCGAGATGCCTTGGCCGAGGCGGGCATCGACGCCGTCGTGGCGGACGCCGACTCCGGGCTCCTCGCTCAGCTACGGGCCGACCCGCCCAGCGCGGTATTTCCCGTCATCCACGGGGCCAGCGGGGAAGACGGCGCGATCAGGGAAGTCCTGGCGCTACTGGGCACGCCGTACGTCGGCTCGGTCGCCAGCGCCTGCCAGATGGCGTTCGACAAGCCGACCGCCAAGGCTCTGGTCGCGGCGGCCGGGCTGACCACGCCGCCGTCCGTGACCTTGCCGCGGGAAACCTTCCACGACCTCGGCGCGTCCGCGGTGATCGACCTCATCATCGCCAAGCTCGGGCTCCCGCTGTACGTCAAGCCCTCTCGCGGCGGTTCGGCGCTCGGCGCGGGCCAGGTGCGCGCCGCGGCCGAGCTGCCGGCCGCCCTGCTGAGCTGTTTCGCCTACGGCGACATCGCGCTGATCGAGCGGTTCATCGCGGGTACCGAGATCGCCGTCGGGGTGATCGACCTGGGCGACGGCCCGCAGGCGCTGCCCGCGGTTGAGATCGTCCCGGGCGAGGGCGGCTACGACTACGCGGCCAGGTATACCGCGGGCAAGACCGAGTTCTACGTTCCGGCCAGGCTGCCTGCCGTTATCGCGGCCGAAGCCGCGGGGATCGCGATGACCGCACACTCGGTGCTCGGGCTCCGCGACCTGTCCAGGACCGACCTGATCGTGGACGACACCGGCACGGCGTACTTCCTCGAGGTCAACGTCTCGCCCGGGATGACCGAGACGAGCACGCTGCCGATGGCGCTCGAGGCGTCGGGTCATGCGTTCGGCGCCACCTGCGTCAGCCTGCTCGAACTCGCCGCAGCCCGCGGCGCCTAGGAGCGGTTCTTCAGAACCGGCCGGCGAGCGCGGGCCGGTTGAGCCCGCGCGAGCGGTTGGCACGGGTCAGGCCGGCGAGAACCGGCGGCATGTATCTGAGTAAGGCGCGAACTGCGGTTAAATACAGCGCCGGGCCGGCCGCCGGCCGTCCCCTAGGCTCGTGTCCATGACACAACGCAAGAGCTTCGGCAGCGACAACCACGCGGGCGCGCATCCGGCGGTGCTCCGCGCGATCATGGATGCCAACTCGGGCGACGCGGTGGCTTACGGCGCCGACGAGCGGACCCGGCGGGTCACGGCTGACCTGCGCGAGACGTTCCGCGCCGACGGCGGCGCCTTCCTGGTGCTGAACGGCAGCGGTGCCAACATCCTCGGCCTCAGCGTCTTGCTGCGCCGCCACGAGGCGGTCATTTGCGCCGACTCCGCGCACATCAATACCGACGAGTGCGGCGCCAGTGAGCGCCTGCTCGGCACCAAGCTGCTGGCGGTGCCGACGGCGGAGGGCAAGCTGACCCCGGACCTGATCGCCGAGCGCCTGTCGGGACGTGGTGACGAGCATTTCGCTCAGCCCGGCGTGGTGGCTATCACCCAGTCGACGGAGCTCGGCACCTGCTACACGCTCGCTGAGCTGCGGAAGATAGCAGACTTCTGCCGGGCCAGCGGCTTGCGCGTGTTCCTGGACGGGGCTCGCCTGGCCAACGCGGCCGCTCACCTGGACTGCCCGCTGGCGGAGCTGGCTGATTGCGCGGACGTGCTCAGCTTCGGCGGAACGAAGAACGGCGCGATCGGCGCGGAGGCTCTTCTCGTGATGCACCCCGGCCTGGCCGTAGACGTGCCGTACCTCCGCAAGCAGCAGACTCAGCTGACCTCGAAGATGCGGTTCGTCGCGGCCCAGTTCGGCGCGCTGCTCCAGGACGGCCTCTGGCGCAGCAACGCCGCCCGCGCCAACGCCATGGCTCGCAGGCTCGCCGAGGGCGCGAGCGCCGTGTACGGCGTCGAGATCGTCTACCCGGTGCAGGCCAACGCGGTCTTCGCCCGCCTCCGCCCCCGGCACATCGAGGCCCTGCAGCGGGACTGGTTCTTCCACGTCTGGGACGAACGCGAGTCCGTGGTCCGCTGGATGACCGCCTTCGACACCGCGGAAGCCGACGTCGACGCCTTCCTGGCCGACATCCGCCAGGCGGCGGATCACTAGTCGCGCTGCTCCGGGCGGAGCAGCGCGCGATCCCGGGCAGCACCCTGCCGCCAGGGCCGAGGTTTCCCGTGTAACATGACGGTGAAACAACTCTGGGGAGCCTGCGATGCCCACGCAGTTCGAGCTCGGATTCCTGGTCGGCCTGCTGGCCGGAGAGGGCCATTTCGGCGGCGACGGCCGCCAGCCGCACGTGACCCTCCGCATGCACGTCCGGCACGAGGCGATCTTCCGCTGGCTGGAGCGGACGTTCCCCGGCGGCCGCGTCTACGGCCCGTATCACCACGGTGGGCGGAACTACCTCCAGTGGATGGCGCGCGGGGCGTTCCTGCGCGACGAACTCGCGCCCGTGCTCGACCGGCTCCTCTCACCCGGCCTGGACCGCCACAGCTTCGACCGGTTCCAGCTCATGAAGGACCACTACCCGCAGCTGGCGCGCGATCCCGCGGCGCGCGCCGAGCCCGCCGCGCCATCGGCACGGCCGCGCCGGGCCGCCGGGCCAGGGCAAGATCCCGATACCTTCGCTGACCTGTTCGCCCAGCTCCGAGAAACCTGGCCGTCCTGAGCCAGCCCGCCGGGCGCCACGGCCCGCCCGGCGATAACATCAGCCGCGGTCAGCAACCGGCCGGGCGGGGCCGGGACGGGCCCTTCAGTCCGAGGACTCCGGCCCGAATGCGGCAGGGCTCATGGCCTTCACGATCCGCTCCAGGTCGTCGATCGTCGCGAACTCGACCACGATCTTCCCCTTGCGCCGTCCTAGTTCCACTTTGACCCGCGTCTCGAACAGGTCGGAGAGGCGGTCGGCCAGGTGGCGGAGGCCGGGAGCGGTCGGCGGCTTGGTCGCGGCGCGGGCCGAGCGGCGCGGCGGCGACTCGCCGGAGCCGACCGCGACGATCTCCTCGACGGCACGGACCGACAGGCCCTCGGCGACGATCCGGCTCGCCAGGCGCTCCTGCGCTTCGGGATCCTCCAGGCCGAGCAGCGCCCGGGCGTGGCCGGCGCTGAGCACGCCTGCCGCCACGCGCTTCTGAACGGCCGGCGGCAGGTTCAGCAGCCGAAGAGTGTTGCTGATGTGCGGGCGGGAGCGGCCGATCTTCCGCGCGAGTTCCTCGTGGGTGGCGCCGAAATCGTCGAGGAGCTGCTGGTAGGCCGCGGCCTCTTCCAGCGGGTCGAGCTGCTGGCGGTGCAGGTTCTCGATCAGCGCGTCCCTGAGCAGGTCGTCGTCCTGTGTCTGCTTGACGATGGCGCCGATCTCGCTCAGGCCGGCCCGCTGCGCGGCGCGCCACCTGCGCTCGCCCATGACCAGCTCGTACCGGCCGGGCCCGGCCGCGCGGACGACCACGGGCTGCAGCAGGCCGACCTGCCTGATGGACTCGGCGAGCTCGTCGAGCGCGTCCTCGTCGAAGCCCCGCCGCGGCTGCCGCGGGTTCGGGGTGATCGCGGTGACCGCCAGTTCGGTGTAGCGAGCGCCGGCGACCTCACCGACCGAGGTCGGCGCGTCCGGTTCCCGGGCCGGAGCCGGGCCTGCGGCCGGGGGGGTGACCGCGCCGCGCGTGGCGGCACCGTCAGCCAGCAGCGCGGAGTCCGGGATCAGCGCCCCGAGCCCCCTGCCGAGGCCGCGCCTCTGCTGTGCCACCGCCGCCCCCTGAGCTAACCGTGGTGCCGGGTTCCGGCCGACTGCATCGCCAACTCCTTCGCCGCCTCCGTGTAGGCGGTCGCGCCGCTGGACCCCGGGTCATAGGTGATCACCGACTGCCCTCGGCTCGGCGCCTCCGACACCCGGACGCTTCTCGGGATGATGGCACGCAGCACCGAGGCGCCGAAGTGGGCGCGCACGTCCTCCGCCACGTCCGCCGCGAGCCGGGTGCGGCCGTCGTACATCGTCAGCAGCACGGTGGAGACGTGCAGTCCCGGGTTGAAGTTGACCCGCACCAGCTCGGCGGTGTTGAGCAGCTGCTGGACGCCTTCGAGCGCGTAGTACTCGCACTGGATGGGAAGCAGCACCTCTTCCGCCGCGACCAGCGCGTTGACGGTCAGCAGCCCGAGCGAGGGCGGGCAATCCACGAACACGTAGTCAAGCTGCGAAGCGTCGTGGGCCCGCAGGGCCTTGGCGAGCCGCAGCTCCCTGGCCACCATGGGGACCAGCTCGATCTCCGCGCCCGCGAGGTCTATCGTGGCCGGCGCGCAGAACAGGCCGGGCATCTGCGCGACCGGGCGGACGATATCGGCCAGCGGGCGTCCCTCGACGAGTACGTCGTAGACGGAGGAGACGCCCGAGTGATGCTCCACGTCGAGCGCGGTCGACGCGTTCCCCTGCGGGTCCAGGTCTATCACCAGGACACGAGAGCCGTGCTGGGCCAGGCTGGCGGCCAGGTTGACGGCGGTGGTCGTCTTGCCGACTCCTCCCTTCTGGTTCGCGATCGTCATGATCCGGCACCGGGACGGATGCGGCCACGGCTGGCTGCCGGCCGGGCCCCTGACGCCGACCGCGGCCTCCGCCGCCTTTGCGATCGGCGTGTCCGCCTGATCACGCGGCATATCAGGGATGACGACCGGCGTCGTTCCACGTGGAACCGGCGTGACAGGCGGATCTGCGCGCCGCGCGCCGTCGCCGGCGCTCTCGGCAGTCCCGACTCCAGATCCTGCACCATTCACCTGAACGCCTCTCGGTCCTCGGTCTGCGCTCGAGCTCAGGTCCGTGCCGGGCCAGCCCAACCCCCCGATCCGCACGGTCCCGGCGACCACGGCACTGCCTGCCAGCGGGCCTGCCGACGGCTCATCCGGCCAGCCCAAGCCCGTTGCGCCCTGCGGGTTATAGCTGAGCCCCACCTATGCCCTGCCCTCATCTGGCGAAGAACCGCACGACGGTAGTCGCTGGAATGACCTTACCGTGCCCCGCCCGCACAACCTCGGCACTGCGGGCACCAATTCGGCGCAGGACCGGCTCGGCGTTCTTCAGTTCATCCGCCGCGGCGCGCCCCTTAATCGCCAGGACCATTCCGCCCGGCCGTACCACGCCCGCGGCCAGCTCGGCCAGCCGCGGTAGCGGGGCCACCGCACGCGCGGTCACGACATCCGCCGGCACCACGGCATCCTCGGCGCGCCCGCGGAGCACGCTCACGTTCCCGAGCCCCAGCTCGGTCACGCACTCGGCCAGGAACCGGCACCGCCGTTCCATGGGCTCCAGCAGGGTGACGGCCACATCCGGCAACACCATGGCCAGCACCATGCCGGGCAGCCCCGCACCCGAGCCGATGTCCACGAGCGTTTCGCACTGGTTATCGATAAGCTCGGCCACTACTGCGCAGTTCAGCAGGTGCCGGTCCCAGAGCCTCGGCACCTCACGCGGGCCGATCAGGCCCTGCTCGACCCCGCGCGTGGCCAGGATATGCGCGAACAGCTCGGCGGCAGGCAGCGCCGGCCCGAACACGGCAACCGCGCTGCCTGGCCGCAGCGGGTATCCGGCGATGTCCGTGGCGGCGGTGCCCAGGGCGGGCGCATCCCCGGTCGAGGCGAACGGGGACATCATCCCGCGGGGAACACCACCACCCGCCGGTTGGGTTCCTCGCCCTCCGACTCGCTGCGCTGGCCTGCCGCGGCCACCGCGTCGTGAACGATCTTCCGCTCGAACGGCGACATGGCCGCCAGGGTCTTCGGCTCACCGGTCCGCGCGACCTCCTCGGCCACGCTGCGCCCGTAGTCAGCCAGTTCCGCGCGTCGCCGCGCCCGGTAGCCCCCGATGTCGAGCATCAGCCTCGCGCGGGCACCGGTCTTCCTGTGCACCGCCAGCCGGGTCAGTTCCTGCAACGCCTCGAGGACCTCGCCGTCGCCGCCGACCAGCTCATCCAGGGTCGCCCCGACCACGGACACGATCGCCCGGTCGCCCTCGACATCCATGTCGATGTCGCCGTCCAGGTCGGCGATGTCGAGCAGGCCTTCCACGTAGTCCGCGGCGATGTCACCCTCAAGCTCGAGATCGCTGACGCGCGGGGTGCTCTCGGCGGCGTCGAGCGCATCCTCCGCGTCCGTGACCTCCACGTCCTGCTGGCTCACGACCGGGCCTCCCACCGTGGTCTGGATACGGTCACCGCTTGCCCGACCGCTTGCTTCTGGCCTGCCGTACCGGCTGCTGCCGCACCACCTTGGTGACGGGCACTTCCGGCTCGGGCGCCGGCTCCTGTTTCTGCCTGCCCAGCCGCAGCAGCCCCCGTTTCTCCGTGCCGTTCCCGGCAGCGGCGCTGTCGCCCGCCGCGGAACCCGTTCGCGGGCTGCCCGATCCGGCAGTCGCGGCCGCCGATCCCGCCTTGGCCTTCGGCGCGCCCGATCCAGCCCGCCCGTCGCCTGCCGCGGGCGGCGCGCTGCCCGGCGCCCCGGCCCGCGTGCCGCCCGATGCGGCCTTCGCGGCGCCGGACGCGGGCTTGGCCGCGGCCTTCGCGGCGGGGGATTTCGCGGCCGGGGATGCGGTCTTGGCCGCGCCGGATGCTGGCCGCGGTGCACTCTGCGCCGCCCGGGCCGGGCCGCCGGCCGCGGCGGTCGCGCCCGCGGCCTGCGCGGGCTCGACGGTCCAGTTGCGGAACATGAAGTACTGCTGGCCCAGGGTCCACACATTGGTCGTCACCCAGTAGAGCACCAGCCCGTACTGCCAGTACAGGCCCGTCAGCGAGAAGAACGGGACGATATACATCATGTACTTCTGCGACTGGGCCATCGGGTTGGTCGGATCCACGCTGGTCTGCATGAGGCCGCGCTTGGCGCTCTGCCGGACGGTCATGAACGTCGTGGTCGCGCTCACCGCCACCGTCAGCACGATCACGATCGCCACGTGCAGCGTGAGCTGCTCGGTCGAGGGCCTGAACAGCAGCTTGTCCCCGAGGTGCACGCCGAAGATGGTCGCCTTCTGCGCGCTCGCCACCACCGCTGTGGTCAGCCCGTACTTGGGCTGCTGGCCGGGCACCCACGTGGTAATGGCACGCAGCACGTTGAACAGCGCGAAGAACACGATCAGCTGCGGGATCAGCGGCAGGCAGCCGGCCAGCGGATTGACCCCGTTTTCCTTGTAGAACTTCATCGTCTCTTCGTTGAGACGCTGCCTGTCGTTCTTGTACTTCTTCCGCAGTTCCTGCAGCTGCGGCGCATGCTGGGCCATCTTCCTCTGGGCGTGCACCTGCTTCACGAACAACGGGATCAGCAGCAGCCTGATGAACACGACCAGGATCACGATGGTCAGGCCCCAGGCCGCCCCGGTGGCCGGGCCGAAGATCGCGCCGAGCACGGCGTGGATCCGCATGATGACCCAGGCCACCAGGTTGTTCAGCGGGTCAAGCGCAGCCACCTCTAGCTCCTCGCGACCTTGGCGGGATTCCGGGCCGGCACCGGGTCGTAACCGCCGGGATGAAACGGGTGGCACCGGGCGATGCGGGCCACCGCGAGCCAGAGCCCTCGCGCCGCGCCATGCTCGGCCAGCGCGGTGAGCGCGTACTCGCTGCACGAGGGCGCGAACCTGCACCGCGGGCCCAGCAACGGGCTCACGAACCGCCGGTAACCTGCGATTGGGAGCATGAGCAGCCGGGCCGGCACCGTCACGGTGCGGACCGAACCGCTCGCAGTACCTCTAGTTGGCATTACCGACGCGTGCCCCAACCTGCCGCCGCAGCAACCTGCTCATTACCAAGCCCAGATCCGCGGCGAGATCCGCCTGGCTTGCGTGCGCGGCCGCGGCGTTCGCGCGCACCACAAGAAGGCTACCGCCAGGAAGCGACTGAAGATACCCGCGCATGAGCTCGCGAAGCCGCCGCTTGACCCGGTTCCTGGTCACCGCCGAGCCAACCCTCCGGCTGACGATGAAGCCTACCCTGGCCGGCTCGGAGTCGTGGATTCCGTCCGCCCGGACGAGCAGATGGCCCACCACGGACGGCCGGCCCGCGCGAATCCCGGAGCGTACGGCCAGCGTGAACTCCGCGCCCTTACGCATCCGGGACTGGGACGGCAGGATCAGGCACTCAGCCGGTCGCGGCCCTTGCGCCTGCGGGCCGCGAGGACAGCGCGCCCGGCCCGGGTGCGCATGCGCAGCCGGAAACCGTGTGTCCTCGCCCGGCGCCGATTATTCGGCTGGAACGTGCGCTTGCTCACTGGGGCTCCAGGTAAAGATCATGACTAGCTTATTCGGAGGTTCGCATCATCCAGCTACCGGCCGGTTCTCACCGACCCTGCTGTACCGGCCGTTCGCACGGGCTCAACCCGCCCGTGCTCGCCAGTCGGTCCTGAATAACGCTCCGGGCGCACGCTTCAACCACGAGCGTGCGGTCCTGGGTTTCATCTCAGGCTACCATCTGGAACACCGCCGTTTGCCAGGCGTCTCCCGCTGCCGCGGCTTAGGCTGTGGAAAGCAACTCGGCCCGGGCTACTGCGGTCACCGTGTGCAGCCAGGATGCCACGTGCACAACATGTGGATAGTTCTGTGGATCGTGAGCCCTGGCTCGCGGCATTGGGGATGCGAGGGGAGCGCTCAGGTGGCGAATTCAGACCTGGCAGAGGTATGGGCACGATCCCTCGACGGCCTCGCCGACCTCCAGATCCAGCCGCACCAGCGGGCCTGGCTGAAGCTCACCCGCCCGCTCGGGCTGGTCGAGAACACCGCCCTGATCGCTACTCCCAACGAGTTCGTCAAGGAGCAGCTGGAGACCCGGCTGCGCCCGCTGGTCACCCAGGCCTTGTCCCAGCAGCTCGGCCGCGATATCCAGCTTGCCGTCACGGTTGATCCGTCGCCGCAGGTTGCCTCGTCCTCCGCCGGGACCGTCACCGACCTCACGCCCGAGCCTCCCGCGCCGCTGAACCAGGGGCCCCCGGGGGTCTCCGATGCGGACCACGGCTCACCGCGCGCGCCGCAGGTACCCGCGCCCATGGACCCGGCAGCGCACGAGCCCGCGCACCAGGACCCGGGGCACCAGGGCGGGATGCCCCCCGGCCCGCCGGGTCCCCGGCTGGGCGGTGCCCGGCTCAACCCCAAGTACACCTTCGAAAGCTTCGTGATCGGGCCGAGCAACAGGTTCGCGCACGCGGCGGCCGTGGCGGTCGCCGAGGCACCCGCCAAGGCGTACAACCCCCTGTTCATCTACGGCGACTCCGGCCTGGGCAAGACGCACCTGCTGCACGCGATCGGGCACTACGCCCAGACTCTGTACTCCGGCCTGAAGGTCAGGTACGTCAGCTCGGAGGAGTTCACCAACGACTTCATCAACATGATCAGGGACGGCAAGCAGGACGGCTTCCGGCGCCGGTACCGCGACGTGGACGTGCTTCTGGTCGACGACATCCAGTTCCTGGAGAATAAAGAGGGCACGCAGGAGGAGTTCTTCCACACCTTCAACACCCTGCACAACGCCAGCAAGCAGATCGTGATCTCCAGCGACCGTGCCCCGAAACGCCTGGTCACGCTGGAGGACAGGCTGCGCAGCCGGTTCGAGTGGGGCCTGCTCACCGACGTCCAGCCGCCCGAGCTCGAGACCCGCATCGCCATCCTCCGCCGCAAGGCGATTCAGGAGGGCCTCAACGCCCCGCCCGAGGTGCTCGAGTACATCGCGAGCCGGATCTCCACCAACATCAGGGAACTGGAGGGCGCACTGATCCGGGTCACCGCGTTCGCGAGCCTCAACCGGCAGTCGGTCGATCTGCAGCTAGCCGAGATCGTGCTCAAGGACCTCATCCCCGAAGCGCAGGGCCCGCAGATCACGATCGCGACGATCATGGGCCAGACGGCATCCTACTTCGGGCTGTCGATCGAGGACCTGTGCGGGACATCCCGGTCACGCGTGCTCGTGACCGCGCGGCACATCGCCATGTACCTGTGCCGTGAGCTCACCGACCTGTCATTGCCGAAGATCGGCCAGCAGTTCGGCGGCCGTGACCACACCACCGTCATCAACGCCGACCGCAAGATCCGATCCCTGATGGCCGAACGCAGGTCGATCTACACCCAGGTGACCGAGCTCACGAGCCGCATCAAGCAGCAGGCCCGCACGGGCTGATCGGCGTGGCAACACCGATATGCGCACAGTTTGTGGACAACATTGTGGAAGACGTTCGGATAACCGGGGGACAACCAGTGCCAGGACCAGCATCGCCAGCCATCCGCCACAGCGAGCCCGGCGGCGTCCCCCGTCCGGGCACATCCCCTGTGCGTGGCGGCTAGCACGCTGAACTGCGGAAACAGATGTTCTCCCCACTATCCACCCCACCTATGACTACGACGATTCCTTCTCAGCAAGATAAAGAACGACAGTAAGTAGACCTGTGCGAGCACGGCACGGCGCGCCCCGGCCATACCCGCGATAAGCACCCTGACACAGGTAGGAGGCAGTTCCGTGAAGCTCCAAGTTGAGCGCGATCAGCTGGCGGAAGCCGTGGCCTGGACCGCGCGCGGGTTGCCGACTCGCCCGACTGCCCCCGTGCTGGCCGGGATGCGGCTACATGCCGGAACGGAGCTCACGCTCTCGACCTTCGACTACGAGGTCTCCGCCCAGGCCGCCGTTCCGGTCATCACCGACGAGGGGGGGACGGTCCTGGTATCGGGCCGGCTTCTCGCCGAGATCGTCAGGTCACTGCCCGCCAGGCCGGTTGACCTGGTCACCGACGGCACCCGCGCCACCCTCAAATGCGGTAGCGCCACGTTCACTCTCGTCCTGCTGCCCGAAGAGGAGTACCCGACCCTGCCCGAGATGCCGCCGCTCGCCGGCTCGGTCGGCAGCGACGCGCTGGCCACCGCCATCAGCCAGGTGGCCATCGCCGCGGGGCGGGATGACACCCTCCCCGCGCTGACCGGCATCAGGATCGAGATCGCCGGCGACACGCTCACCCTGGTCGCCACCGACAGGTACCGGCTAGCGGTCCGTGAGCTGCGCTGGAACCCGGCACGGCCGGATCTGTCCACCGCCGTGCTGGTCCCCGCGCGCGTGCTCGGCGACACCGCGCGAGCGCTCACCTCGGGCGCCGAGGTATCCATCTCGCTCGGCGGCGACAGCCTCATCGGTTTCGCGGGCGCCGGGCGGCAGACCACCACCAGGCTCCTGTCCGGCGAGTACCCCAAGTACGCCTCGCTGCTGCCGAGCGAGTTCAGCGCGGCCGCGGAGCTGGTCGCCAGCTCGTTCGCCGAAGCGGTGAAGCGGGTCGCGCTCGTCGCCGAGCGTAATACCCCGGTCCGCCTGTCCTTCAGTCCCGGCCAGCTCGTGCTCGAGGCTGGCGCGTCAGAGGAGGCGCAGGCGGTCGAGATCCTGGAGGCGGCGTTCGACGGCGAAGACCTGCAGATCGCCTTCAACCCGCAGTACCTGCTCGACGGCATCGGCGCGATCGACTCCGACTCGGCCAGGATCTTGTTCACCTCGCCGACCAAGCCCGCGGTCATCACGGGCAAGAGCGATCGCGAGCCCGACTACCGGTACGTGCTCATGCCCATCCGGTCCGCCGGGTGACCCTGCCCCGCCCACCTGCCCATCCCCCTTCACTAGTCTCGGAGTCGTGCACCTCACCCGGCTGGCGCTCACCGACTTCAGGTCCTACGCCGACCTCAGCATCGAGCTGGGCCCTGGCGTGACCACGTTCAGCGGCCGGAACGGAGAGGGCAAGACCAACCTGGTCGAGGCGGTCGGCTACCTGGCCACGCTGGGCAGCCACCGGGTCGCCACCGACGCCCCGCTGGTCAGGCGGGGGGCCGAACGCGCCGTCCTCCGGGCGGCCGTGACGGGAGCGCGGGGCGCTGCACTGGTGGAAGTCGAGCTCAACCCGGGCCGCGCCAACCGGGTCCGGCTGAACCGAGCGCAGCTGCCGCGGCCGCGCGACATCCTGGGCACGCTCCGCACGGTGCTGTTCGCACCCGAGGACCTGGCCCTGGTCAAGGGAGACCCCGGCGAGCGCCGCAGGTTCCTCGACGATCTCCTCGCCGCCACCGCGCCGCGGTACGCGGGCATCCGCGCTGACTACGAACGGGTGCTCCGGCAGCGGACGGCGCTGCTCAAATCGGCAGGCGCCAAGAGCCACCTGCGCGGCGCGGCGCGCGAGTCGATGACGGCCACGCTCGACGCCTGGGACGCCCAGCTGGCCCGGGCGGGCGCACCGCTGCTGGCCGGCCGGATGCACCTGGTCGACGCCCTGCGACCGCATGTGGCCGCCGCGTACCAGGCAGTATCCGGCAGCCAGGCCGGCCAGACGCCGGCGCTCTCCTATCGCTGCTCGGTCGACGGCGCCGGCCAGGAGCACGAGGCGCCCGGGCTCGAGGCCGTCATGCTCAAGACGCTGGCCGGCGCCCGGGCCAGCGAGCTCGACCGGGGCGTCTGCCTGGTCGGCCCGCACCGCGATGAGCTTGAGCTGTCCGTCGGCGGGCTACCCGCCCGCGGTTACGCCAGCCAGGGTGAGTCCTGGTCGCTCGCGCTCGCGCTCCGCCTGGCCAGCTTCGCTCTGCTCAGGGAGGGAAACGAGGATCCGGTGCTGATCCTCGACGACGTGTTCGCCGAGCTGGACGCGGGCCGGAGGGACAGGCTGGCCGTGATGGTCGCCGCCGCCGAGCAGGTCCTGATCACCGCCGCGGTGCCTGCCGATGTCCCCGATGTCCTGACCGGCGAGCGGTTCACTATCCGGGCCGGCGTGATCAGCCGTGCCAGCTGATCGCACCGGGCCTGCGGGCGGCGCGGGCACGGACCGCGCGCGGCTCGCCGCCGAAGCACTCGCCCAGGCGAAGGCGGACGCCCGGGCGCGCGGTGAGCTGCCCGCTGGCAGCCAGCAACAGGCTGTGACCTGGAATAAGACTGATGGTACCGAACGTTTCACGGACGGTGTCTCCGGCCTGGCCGGCCTGCCGCGCAAGCGTCCCCGCCGGGATGACCCGCAGCGGCTGGGCCACGCCATCGGCGACCTCCTCGACACGCACGGCTGGCAGCAGCGCGCGGCGATCGGGTCGGTGTTCGGGCGCTGGGAGGAGATCGTCGGCCACGACCTGGCGGCGCACACCCGCCCGGATAACTTCACCGACGGAGAACTCGTGGTCACGGCCGACTCGACAGCCTGGGCGACCCAGGTCAGGCTGCTCGCGCCGGCGCTCATCCGGCGCCTGAACGCCGAGCTGGGCGACGGGACGGTGCGCAGGGTGAAGGTCCGCGGCCCGGCGCCGCCGCGCCAGCGCGGCGGCTGGCGCGTTCCCGGCAGCAAGGGCCCTGGCGACACCTACGGCTAGGAGGCGGAGGGCCAGCAGCGACACGTGGGGCAACACGGCCCTGGCTGTCGGTGCCCGCAGGTAAAATGAATACGCGCAGGGTGGCCACATCGTGGGGGGCTGGGCTGTGCGCTTCTGATGCAGGATGGAGTTCGGTTTGTCCTACGATGCAGGTTCGATTACGGTACTCGAGGGTCTGGAAGCGGTCCGTAAGCGGCCCGGAATGTACATCGGCTCGACCGGCGAGCGGGGTCTGCATCACCTGGTCTACGAGGTCGTGGACAACTCCGTGGACGAGGCCCTCGCCGGGTACTGCGACACCATCAGCGTGACGCTGCTTGCCGATGGCGGGGTGCGAGTGCAGGACAACGGCCGTGGCATCCCCGTGGACGAGCACCCGGTGGAGCACCGCCCCGCCCTCGAGGTCGTGATGACCACGCTGCACGCGGGCGGTAAGTTCGACGGGAAGTCCTACGCGGTCTCCGGCGGGCTGCACGGCGTCGGCGTGTCCGTGGTGAACGCCCTGTCGTGGATGCTCGAGGTCGAGGTGCACAGGGACGGCCACGTCTGGACCCAGGACTACGAGCACGGCGACCCGATGGGCCCGGTCGTCCGCGGCGCCGCCACCCAGGACACGGGCACCACGACCACGTTCTGGCCCGACAGCGGGATCTTCGAGACCACCGACTGGTCCTTCGAGACGCTGTCCCGGCGGCTGCAGGAGATGGCGTTCCTCAACAAGAACCTGCTGATCTCGATCACCGACGAGCGGCCGGACAAGCAGCGGTCCGCGCAGTACCGGTACGCCGGCGGAATCGCCGATTTCGTCCGCTACATCAATGCCTCCAAGGAGCCCGTCCACGGCTCGGTCATCGATTTCGGCGAGGAGGCGGAAGGGATCTCCGTCGAGATCGCGATGCAGTGGACCGGGGCGTACACCGAATCGGTGCACACCTTCGCCAACACCATCAACACGGCCGAGGGCGGCACCCACGAGGAAGGGTTCCGGGCCGCGCTCACCACGATCGTCAACCGGTACGCGCGGGAGCAGAAGCTGCTGCGCGAGAAGGACGAGAACCTGACCGGCGATGACGTACGCGAGGGCCTGACCGCGATCGTCTCGGTCAAGCTGGCCGAGCCCCAGTTCGAGGGCCAGACCAAGACCAAGCTGGGCAACACCGAGGCGAAGTCGTTCGTGCAGAAGGCGTGCAACGACCACCTGCGGGACTGGTTCGACCGCAACCCCGGCGAGGCCAAGGAGATCATCAACAAGGCCAGCCAGGCGGCCCGCGCTCGGATCGCCGCCCGCCAGGCCCGCGACCTCACCCGGCGCAAGTCGCTGCTCGACTCGACCTCGCTGCCGGGCAAGCTGGCCGACTGCCAGTCCACCGATCCGGCGCAGTCAGAGATCTACGTGGTCGAGGGGGACTCGGCCGGCGGCTCGGCGAAGGGCGGCCGGGACGTGAAGTTCCAGGCCATCTTGCCCATCCGCGGCAAGATCATCAACGTGGAGAAGTCGCGGATCGACCGGGTGCTGAAGAACAACGAGGTCCAGGCGCTGATCACGGCGCTCGGCGCCGGCATCCACGACGAGTTCGACATCACCAAGCTCCGCTACCACAAGATCATCCTGATGGCGGACGCCGACGTGGACGGGCAGCACATCCGGACGCTGCTGCTCACGCTGCTGTTCCGGTTCATGAAGCCGCTGGTCGAGGCCGGGCACGTGTACCTCGCCCAGCCCCCGCTGTACAAGATCAAGTGGGAGGGGCGCGGCGTCGAGCCCGGCTACGCCTACAGCGACCCCGAGCGTGACCGGCTGATCGAGGCCGGGATCGCGGAGGGCCGCAAGGACCCGCGGCCCCGGGACGCCGTGCAGCGATTCAAGGGCCTGGGCGAGATGAACGCCGAGGAGTTGTGGGAGACCACGATGAACCCGGCGCGGCGGGTCCTGCTGCAGGTGACGCTGGACGACGCGGCCCAGGCGGACGAGTTGTTCAGCGTGCTGATGGGCGAGGACGTCGAGGCGCGCCGCTCGTTCATCACCCGCAACGCGAAGGACGTCAGATTCCTGGACATCTGATCCGCGGCCGCGCGCTGGCCGGTTCCGTTTTTGAGTAGGGATTGCGAAAAGTGACCGAAGTTACCGATGCGCCTGGCGGGCACGACCGTACCGAGCCGGTGGACATCCAGTACGAGATGCAGCGCAGCTACATCGACTACGCGATGTCGGTCATCATCGGCCGTGCGCTGCCCGACGTGCGGGACGGGCTCAAGCCGGTCCACACCCGGATCCTGTACGCCATGTACGACGGCGGATTCCGCCCGGACCGCGGGTTCTTCAAGTGCTCGCGGGTCGTCGGCGACGTCATGGGCAACTACCACCCGCACGGCGACAGCGCGATCTACGACGCGCTCGTCCGGCTGGCCCAGCCGTGGTCGATGCGGTACCCGCTGATCGACAGCCAGGGTAACTTCGGCTCGCCGGGCAACGACCCGCCCGCGGCCATGCGGTACACCGAGTGCCGCCTCGCGCCGCTGGCGATGGAGATGCTGCGGGACATCAACGAGGACACCGTCAACTTCCGCGACAACTACGACGGCCGGTCGTCCGAGCCCGTCGTGCTGCCGAGCCGGCTTCCCAACCTGCTCGTCAACGGGTCCGAGGGGATCGCGGTCGGCATGGCCACCAAGATCCCGCCGCACAACCTGCGTGAGGTGGCGGCCGGGGTGCAGTGGTACCTGGAGAACTTCGAGGCCTCCGACGAAGAGCTGCTCGGCGCGCTGATGGAGCGGATCCAGGGGCCGGACTTCCCGACCCGCGGTCTCATCGTGGGCAGGCGCGGCATCAGGGACGCCTACCGCACCGGGCGCGGCTCGATCACGATGCGCGCCGTCGTGGAGGTCGAAGAGGACAACCGGGGCCGCACCTGCCTGGTGGCGAAGGAACTGCCCTTCCAGGTCAACCGGGACAACCTGGCCGAGAAGATCGCCGATCTGGTCCGGGACGGCCGGATCACCGGCATCGCCGACGTCCGCGACGAAAGCAGCGGCCGTACCGGGCAGCGGCTGGTGATCGTCTTGAAGCGGGACGCCATCGCCAAGGTCGTCCTCAACAACCTCTATAAGCACACCCAGCTGCAGGACACATTCGGCGCCAATATGCTCGCGCTGGTCGACGGCGTGCCGCGCACCCTCCGCCTGGACCAGATGATCAGGTACTGGGTGGCGCACCAGCTCGAGGTCATCATCCGGCGCACCAGGTACCGGCTGCGCAAGGCCGCCGAGCGGCTGCACATCGTCGCCGCCCTGCTCAGGGCCATCGACAGGATCGATGAGGTCATCGCGCTGATCAGGGCCAGCGCGTCGGCCGCCGAGGCGCAGCAGGCCCTGATGGGCCTGCTGGAGATCGACGAGATCCAGGCCCGCGCGATCCTGGACATGCAGCTGCGCAAGCTGGCCGCCCTCGAGCGGCAGGAGCTCGTGACCGAGCGCGACGAGCTGGAAGCGAAGATCGCCGACTACGAGGGCATCCTGGCCTCGCCGGAACGGCAGCGGCGGATCGTCGGCTCGGAACTGGCCGAGATCGTCGCCAGGTACGGGGACGACCGGCGGACCGAGATCGTCGCCTACGACGGCGAGGTGGCCGACGAGGACCTCATCGCCGAGGAGGACGTCGCGGTCACGATCACCTACGGGGGTTACGCCAAGCGCACCAGGACCGACCTGTACCGTGCGCAGCGGCGCGGCGGTAAGGGCGTCCGCGGCGCGCAGCTGCGCACCGATGACATCGTGGATCACTTCTTCATCACCACCAC
>Ga0187780_10001290_pt1 | contig 18882 bp, 15 predicted proteins | sample 1015_Q2_SP10_20__FD_132429 | JGI IMG/M metagenome (GOLD analysis project Ga0187780, IMG submission 132429) | Tropical peat soil microbial communities from peatlands in Department of Meta, Colombia - 1015_Q2_SP10_20_MG | ecosystem: Environmental > Terrestrial > Soil > Wetlands > Peat | place...
CCCGCGATGATGGGTGGTGTAGAGGCCCTGCAAAGGGAAATGGCGCTCATGACAGCTCTCCTGTACAGGTCGGTGCTGCGGCCGATGTGGTTGCAAGATGAAGTACCAGTGACCTCAGCATACCCCGAAGAGCTTGCGCCGGACCGATCGGAGTTTCAACTTGCCTGCGAAGAGTACGTGTCGCTGACGTACGCTAATTTCCTTGTTACCGTCCTGCTTCGCATGAGAACGATGGTTGTCTGCGCCATAGGGATGTTCGTTTTTCTGCTTCTTTCGGTCAGTTCGTATCCGTTCTTTCCGAGTTCCTCCATTTTCACGGTGGCGGCCATCCTCATTCTACTGTTGATTTGTGTTATCGGCATTGTGTTTGCGCAGATGCACCGTGACAACACGCTGAGCCGATTGACCGACACAACTGCTGGAGAACTCGGGGCAGATTTCTGGCTGCAATTTGGGTCCACAGGTGCCATTGCTCTCCTTACATTCCTTGGCTCGCAGTTTCCGGAGATCAGCCGGATCTTGTACTCACTGATTCAACCCCTCTTGCAGTCCGTCAAGTAGGCCGGGCAAGGGAGAGTAATTGACGCCAAGTTGCAAAGGTGTTAGCACACAGCCACAGATTCGGACAAGGTTAGCGCACTTGCACGTGGGCGGATGATGACCGGCAAAATTCTTCGGGCCAGCTAAAAAGAAAACCGGGAGGCGGGGACTCCCGGTTTCTAACATGAAGAAAAGGAATAAGAAAAGGCCGCTACGCGAATCACGGCTGAGAGTCGGGGCGACGCTTAAGCGTCGGGCCGTCGTCATCGGCGGGGATAATTAGATTATGCGTTCCCACTTCCGATCTGTCGGGCTGGTGGTGATGTGGCTCCTGGCGCTGGGCGCGGCGATCACCTCGGCCCGATACTTCCTTTGGACGCGGAGATTGCTACTGCCGCATGAGATTCTCGCGCTATCCCGGCATAAAATCTGGATGCCGGTGCACATTGCAAGCGGCATCGTAGCCCTTACCGTGGGCCTCTTCCAATTTGTGGACAGGCTGCGCGATGCGCATCCGCGGGTGCACCGCACGATGGGCTATGTGTGCCTCGGTGCCGTGCTTCTTGCGGGTTGTGCGGCCTTGGGACTTTCATCCGATACTCCCACGTTTGCCGCGGAAGGGTTGGGCGATCTCACTGCCATTGATGCTTCGTTCCTGGGGCTCAGTCCATCTTTTCTGGGCTACAGCGGCGCATCGCAGTTTTCTCCGAACCAATTCTTTCTGGTGCGGGCCGGCTTCACGGCTCTTGCGATCGCGTGGCTAATGACCGGGGCAGTGGCCTTTGTTCGTGCGCGCCAGCTCCATTTCACCGAGCACCGCGCATGGATGATGCGCAACTATTCGCTGACCTTTGCCGCCGCAACTGTGCGGCTAGCGGGCCTCCCGTTCTTAGTTCTCACCCGCGACCCGGTTATAGCGATTACTTGTACATTTTGGAGTTGGATTCTAAACCTCGCGGTCGTTGAATGGATCATCCGCCGCCGGTCGTATGGCGGTCCCGTCTAGGCAATAGGGGCGCAAGGCAGCTGCGCCGCTACAGGAAGAGACCGAGAGATTAGAACTCGAGTCGGAGGCCGAATTGTCCTTCGCGGCCGGGCAACCACTGGAGAACCTGACCGACACCATGCTGGCCACCTTGGGACTGAAAAATGTTGCAGGTGGGTGTGGCGAAGGGATTGTTGGCGTTGGAATTGTCGGGGCAAGTTGGTTCGAGGCCATTCACCGCGGCAGGATTGTCGCGGTTGAGCAAATTGAAAAACTCAAACAGAACCTGACCCTTGACGCGTTCGCCGAGATTGAAGCGCTTGGCGACGCGAAGGTCGGCATTCACAAAGGACGGCGCAGTATAACGGTTGCGGGCATAGATCTGGCCCTGCCCAAGGAAGTTCAAACCTTCGCCGTTGAACAAGCCGTCGCCATCGAAGTCGGGACCGCCGGCGGCCGGGGAGATGCCATAGTGGGAGCCACTTTGGGCGTGAAAAATGCTGGAGAGTTCGACCTTCCAAGGCAATTGCACGATTCCGTGAGCTAGGAAAGTGTGGGCCAGAGCAAGATCAGACGGCCCTTGGTCCATGATGGCGCCATTGTAGTAGGTGCCGGCTTTGGGGACGGGATTGAAGTTGGCGCTGTCGATGAACCCCGCAGTCGCATTGGTTTGCCCGGTGACGGTATCGGTGACTGTAGGCACGATTCCCACGTAGCTGTCCGAAAGCCCTGCAAGAGCCAGGAAGTTTACACCTTCCCCGTTCTGGATCTCGGAGGCCAAGGTAGAGTTCAGGACATCGTCGATCGCATGCGTGAAAGTGTAGTTGGCTTGAAGCGTGAAGCGATGAGACATTCTCTTCTCAAACCCGACGGTGAAGCCGTCGTAGGTTCCAGCCCCCCAGGGACCGAAGCTTTCGATTTTCTTGGGGCCAGTGCCGGGAACTAGTTCGTTGGCGTGGCCGGAGATGCGGGCCTCGAAGGCGAGGTTGGTGGCGCGAACCGTGAGAACGTCAACGATGTCTTTGTGGTAGTAATCGAAGGTGAAAACCATGTCGCTGCCCACGCCTTGCTGGAGGCCTGCGTGGAGATTGCGGGTGTAAGGAACTTTGAAGTTGGGATCAACGGAGATGGGAACCAAGCCAGCAGTGCCGTTGATGCCAACGATGGTGGTGAGATTGCCGAAGGGATCCCAACCCCAGTAGTTCGCGGGGACGGTTGGAAAATCGGTTGTGTCCGTGCCGGCAAAATTGGCGGTAGCGGCATCGACGGCAGCGAGGTACTGGGCCGGCGTGTATCCGGTGAGCTGCTGGACGTTAGACATATTGACGACGGTGTTTGCGGGGACCGGCGCATGGCCCGAAGCGACGACATTGTTAAGGTAGTCGATGCCATAGAGGGTGGTGCCGAGACCATTGGGACAGGTGGCGTTAGCCGCTTGGACTTGGGCCTCCGTCATCGCATTAGAGACGCAAACGGTGGGACGGCCGAGAGTCTGGAAATAACTGGTGAGCGTAGTCGGATTGCCATAGAAGAGGCGGGGGAAAGAGAGCAAGCGCTCGCGCTGGATGTTTGCGCCGCCAAAGCCGGGGATGTCGCGGGCGACGCCGGCGCGGAACTGGTCGTAAAAGATGCCGAAGCTGGCGTTGATGACTGTCTTTGAGGCGATGTTCCAGGCGACGCCGGCGCGCGGCGAAAAGTCAGTCTTGTTGGGGAAGCGCGTATCGTAGTCCCAGCGGAGGCCAAGGTTGAGGGTGAATTTCTTGGCGAGGCGCCAATCGTCCTGGACGAATAAACCGTTGTAATTGTTGCGAAGGCGGACCAAGTTGTCTTGGGGAGTGGGGCCACCCTGAAGAGTGATGAGATTCAGGCCGGAATCGATGGATCCGTAGGTGGTGAAATCGTTGACGGTGGCAAAGAGTTGCGTGAAGAAATTGTTGGGTTCACCGCCATCGACCTTGGTGTTCTGATAGTCCCACCCGAATTTCAGGTTGTGCGAGCGAATCTGCTTGGAGAGATTGCTCCCCGCGGACAGGTATTTTTGGTAGAAGGTGAAGGAATTATATCCGGGGCCAAAAGAGACTTGGCCGAGGTTCCCAAAGAGGTCGCCGCTGGTATAAGTGTCAAAGAGATTGAAAAGAGTATTTGGAATGCCGGCGCTGGGATGCGAAGGGCTGGTTCGGAAAGGGTCAGCGCGGTACTGGAAGTAAGAATTAGCAATCCAAGAACTAGCGGAGCCGCCGATGGTCCAAACGTCGTTGAGCCCGAGCATGAGGGTGCGGCTGTCCAGGTTCTCTCGCGTGTCAGGCAGATTAATTGCAGCCAGAAGCGGAAGATAATCCGTAACGTGCGTGTTGGTGTAGTTGACTTGCTCGGTGAGGCGATGCTGGGAGAAATTCTCATCGAGGCGGGCGCGGGCGCGGGTGTCGTGAGTGAGCGAGTGCTTGTTAAAGGGAGTTTCAAAGTCAATGAGGGACTGGGGAAGGTTCGGCGGAAAAACAAAGTTCAGGTCGCGGCTTTCCCAAATGCGCTCGGCGGAACCAAAGAAAAAGACTTTATCTTTTAGAACCGGGCCCCCGGCGTAGACAGTGGGGTCCCAGCGGTTAAGAAAGGGCGCGCCACCAGTGGCGCCAGGGATGTCGTTAGAATCAAAGGCAGAGCTTCGATAGAAGGTGGAGACGCCGCCGTGCCAGTCATTGGTGCCACTGCGGGTGACAACGTTTATGACGCCGCCGGAGGCATGACCAAACTCGGCCTTGTAGCCGCCGGTGACGACTTGGAACTCCATGATGGAATCCTGGTTGAACTGCGCGGAAGGACCGCCATTGAGGTTGTCGCGATTGGGCAGGCCGTCAATGAGATAAAGGGCGTTGCCGCCACGTTCGCCGAGAATCGGAGTAGCGTCGTCGCCAGCCGGGTCGCTTTGGCGGTTGAGGGCAACGCCGGGAACGAGTTGGAGAAGGTCGAGATAATTCCTGCCGTTGATAGGCATGTCTTCAATCTGCCGGGGCTCGATGGTGGTGCCGCTCGAAGAAATGGTGGCGTCGAGAAGAGGAATAGCGGAACTGACTTCCACGGTTTGCGCGACGGAACCGACCTGGAGGGTGATATCAAACGTGAGGGTGCGGTTAAGAGTGAGCTCGAGGCCCTTGAAGACTTCGGACTGAAAACCGTCGCGTTCCGCGCGAATCTCGTAAATGCCCGGCGGGAGGGCGGTAACGCGGTAGGTGCCGTCCGGCTCGGAGGTAACCGAGCGATCGATGGCCAGCTCGGCGCTGGAAACGCGGAGATGCGCGCCACTGAGAACGGCACCGGATTTGTCTTTAACCGTCCCTTCAATTGTAGAGGTAGTTTGCGCCAGCGAAGACTGAGCCATAAGAAATAGAAGAGCCAGCGAAGCCAACATGGATGTGGCCAACCAAAGGCGCGAATTCGCGCGGGCAGTATGCAAAGACAAAATTGCGTGCAGGCTTCTCATAAGTCCTCCCTCTCAACATATAAGACCGCGCGCCGCCGGCCTCGCCCGGAAAGCACTTCGTTGGACCACTTGCAACGAACGTTTCAGCGCAATTGAAGGTGAATAAGTGTGCGCCAGTCTAGGAAGAATGGCGCCGGTTGTCAACTGCTTCTTTTAGGTGCAGGGAGAAAGGAACAGGCCGCAACAAACGTTGCATAACTGATGAAATGCATAAAAGAAATTGATAGCAGCAAGCGACGCGGGCCGTCCCGGCCAGACATAGTACGTCGCACTGCCAGAAGGTGAAGGAAGATAAAACAAATCGGAAATAAGAGCAATCGATAAGAAAGAAAAACCGGGAGGCGGGGACTCCCGGTTTTTAACGTTAAGAATAAGAAAAGGGCGCTACGCCATCACGGCTGAGAGTCGGGGCGGCGCTTGAGCGTCGGGCGATCGTCGTCGTCGGTGCTATTTGGATCCGTGCTCCCGGGCTGCTTCTTCTGCTCGGCCTTGGTGCGCAGAGTGGGCTTGTCCTTGGCGTCGGTGACTTTGCGGGTGAACATGATGTTGCGCAGACGCGCCTTGACGTTGTCAAATTCGGAAGTTGTGACAATGTATTCGTCGCGAGCCGGCAGAATGCGCGCGATTTCTTTCTGGCAATTCTCGATGCGCTCGGGAGTGGGAGGATGCGTCGAGAAAACTTTGGGAATGGTGCCGGGGCGGCGCTTCTCGTCGGAGAGAATCCGCTCGAAGAAGGTCACGTAAGAGTTGGGGTCGTAGCCAGTCTTGTACATGTACTGGAGGCCGAGGAAGTCTGCTTCGCGCTCGGCGTTACGTGAGAATTTCAGGAAAGTGAGGGGAATGGCCAAATTCATACCCTGATAGATGGCGTATCCTGTCCAGGTGTAGGGAATGAAAATGCTGCCGGCAATTGCGGCCAATTGGGTAAGCTCCGCCTTGGAGGCCTGGCAGGTGCCGTGGCGGGCGGTTACGTGCGAGATTTCGTGGGCCATTACGCCGGCCAGTTCGGATTCCTCCTGCGCGCGGAGGATCAAGCCACTGTTGACGTAGAAGAAGCCGCCGGGGAGAGCAAACGCGTTGACTTCGTCGGAATCGATGACCTTGATGGTGAAAGGAACCTTGGCGTCGGAGTTGCGGACCAGATTTTGCCCCACGCGATTGACATATTCGGTGACGACGGGGTCGTCAATCAGCTTTGAGGATTTCTCCACTTCCTGGGCGAGGGCCTTGCCAAGCCCCATTTCCTTTTCGAGCGAAAAGAACTGCAGATGGCAACTGACGTTGCGGTCGCCGATGGCGTTGACGTCTTCCTTGGAATTTTTTGGATTAACCGTTTCCTGCTGTTGCACCGGCTGATCGCCGGGTTGCTGCTGCTGTTGGGTCTGCTGCTGGGCGGGCGGAGGAGCTTGGGTTTTGGAGGGATCCTGTTGTGACGGATCCTGCTGCGGCGGATTCGGACTTTGCGGCGCAGCGAAAGCTGGGGCAGCTAACAAAATGCCCGCCAAGGCCAGTTGTAGGGCGCGGCGAAGAACGGTTCGCATGATAGGTACCTCCACTTTCAGATGATTATACACCCCAAACGCCGGACAGATACTCCCTGTCGTCTACCCAGATACTACGATGTAAGACGGGGCAAGAAGGTTTCCTACTCCCTGCGGGCGAAACGGCGCCTTCAGCGACGCAGCAGGGGGGGCGGTTGCACGGAGGAGGCGGTTTCTAGGAGACGATTGGCGGAAATGATGGAGCCGGAACACCATGGTTGAGGGACAGTTGACACACCACAGGCGGCCCTCTACATTGAATCATTGACCTATGAGCGTCTCGAAGATCCAGATTGGACAGCTTTGGAGAAAAGACGGCACGAGCGACATTTACTTGGTGACGCGGCTTTATTCGGAAGCGTTGCAAACGATGGTGGTGCTGCGGAAGTCGGGGGCGGAGGGCGAGGCGCAGATCCGCGTAAAGGTAGAGCGGGGTGGGAGCGGGCAAAGGATTCCAGGGTTTTCGCCAGCTCAAGACGACGATTCCTTTTAAGGGTAAATGAGCGATGCCCGAGGCGAGCGTGCCGAGAGGTCTTTGGTGGTGAGTAGTACCAGCTCTTAGATCGACCTAACTTCCAATTTCACAACATCTTCCACCTTCATAAGTTCCTTCTGGAGGAAGGGCTCGCCGTATTGCACGCCGATAAGCTGGCCGTAATGCCGGGCCAACTGGTTCATCTCGGCTTCGAGGCGGTCGATGGCGAGGTGCACCTTGCTTTTGGGCTCGGAGGGCTTGGGGCGAAATTGTGAGCCGAAGGCGAGGATGGCCTTGCGGCGCTGCTCGTATTGGGCGGAGATGTCTACGACGAAAGTCGGGCGGACGTCGGCATAGGAAATGGAATAGAGGATTTTGAAGGGGCGGTAGGGCTCGCCCTCAAGAGGGAGCTGCTTGAGGCCGGCAAGGAAGCAGCCTTCATAGCCAAGGGCAGAGGCGTGGTAGTGGTCCGGATGGCGGGCTTCCCAGTAGGGAAGAATGACTGTCTTGGGGCGAAGTTGGCGAATGACGGCGGCGAGGCGGAGTTTGTGCTGGCGGGTGGGCTGAACGTCGGAGTCGGGGACGCCAAGGGTGTCCCGCCAGGAGACTTTGAGGAGTTTTGCGGCTTTGGCGGCTTCACGAGCGCGGAGTTCAGGAGTGCCGCGAGTGCCCATTTCGCCGGCGGTGAGATCAAGGATGCCGGTTTTGTAACCGAGCTGAGCCATTTTGAGAAGAGTGCCACCGCAGGTGAGTTCGACGTCGTCGGGGTGCGCTGCGATGGCGAGAAGGTCAAGAGTCATGCCGCCTCCAACGGGAGAGGATTCTACCAGTTCGAATGGCGACATGTGGGGCGGAAGCGATGATGGGCTGTGATATTGTTGCGAATCATGGCGGCGGATGCACGGCTAGGGGAAACGTTAAAGGGACAAGTGGCGCTGGTGACAGGCGCTGGAAAGCGGCTGGGGCGCGCCGTGGCGCTGCGGTTGGCGGAAGAGGGAGCAGATGTTGTTGTGCATTACCGGAGTTCGCAAGCAGAAGCGCAGGAGGCGGTAGCTGAAATAGAGAAACTCGGGCGTCGAGCGCTTGCGATTGGAGCTGAGCTGAGCAATGTCGCGGAGATCAAGCGGCTGATCGACGAAGCAGGGAAGCATTTTGGACGGCTGGACATACTGGTGAACAGCGCGGCAAATTTTTTGCCGGCCAGCGTGGTCTCGACGACGGAGGAAGTGTGGGATGCATCGCTCGACACGAATTTACGGGCGCCGTTTTTCTGCGCGCAAGCGGCGGCGCCGCTGCTTCGAAGGACGCGCGGGGTCATCATCAACTTTGCGGATACCGGCGGCATCCTAGGGTGGACAGGCTACATCCCGCACTCGGTTTCGAAAGCCGGCGTGGTGATGCTGACAAGGGTTCTGGCGAAGGCGCTGGCGCCAGAGGTGCGCGTGAATGCGATTGCGCCAGGGACGATCACCATGGCGGGCGATCCGCCGGAGTGGGAAGCGGATTTTATTAAGCTGGCCCCGCTGCGGCGAACGGGAACGACGAGCGACATTACGGAGGCGGTTTTGTTCCTGGCGCAGGCGAAGTTCATCACCGGGCAAACGCTGGTTGTGGATGGCGGCCGCACGCTGGAAGTCCCATAGAAGTAGACGCTTACGGAGCTTTCGCAACAAACCCTGATTCCTACCGTGCAGACGAGCGCGGCGCGGTGTATTCTAATATTTTGGCAAGGGTATGAAATTGCGGGAGGAGAACGTGGCATCCTCGCAACGACGGTTCGAGGGACAAGAATCAGAAATGGACAGCGAAACGGCCGTTCGGCCGCAACACACGATTGATGACGTGGAAATCCAAGAGTGGTTGGAGTCGCTGGATTCCGTGCTGGAGTCAAGTGGCCCCGAAGTGGCAGCGGAGATATTGGAGCGCTTGCGCGCGCACGCCACGGTCAATGGCATTGATCTGCCATTCAGCGCGAATACGCCATACGCCAATACCATTCCGGTGCGGTTGCAACCGCTTTTCCCCGGCGACCAAGAACTCGAGCGGCGCATCAAGAGCTTGATTCGCTGGAACGCCCTGGCGATGGTGGTGCGGGCGAACCGCGTGGAACACAACATCGGCGGACACATTTCGACCTACGCTTCGGCGGCGACGCTGTACGAAGTCGGATTCAACCATTTCTTTCGCGCGCGCACCGAGGAGTTTGAAGGCGACACGGTTTATTTTCAGGGACACGCGGCTCCAGGGATTTATGCCCGAGCATTTTTGGAAGGGCGAATCAGCGCGCAGCAATTAGAGAATTTTCGGCGTGAGTTGAAGCCTGGAGGCGGGCTTTCTTCTTATCCCCACCCGTGGCTGATGCCCGATTTCTGGGAATTCCCGACGGTGTCGATGGGCTTGAGCCCGTTGATGGCGATTTATCAGGCACGGTTCAATCGATATTTGGAAAACCGCGGTCTGAAACCGGTGACAGACGCCAAAGTGTGGGCATTCCTTGGCGATGGGGAAACCGACGAGCCGGAATCGCTGGGCGCAATCACGCTGGCTTCGCGGGAAAAGCTCGACAATTTGATTTTCGTGGTGAACTGCAACTTGCAGCGGCTTGACGGTCCCGTGCGTGGCAACGGCCAGATTATTCAGGAACTGGAGTCGGCGTTCCGTGGCGCGGGCTGGAACGTCATCAAGGTGCTGTGGGGCAGCGAGTGGGACCCGATTCTGGAGCGCGACACGGAGGGACTGCTCGTTAAACGCATGGGCGAAACGGTGGACGGCGAATACCAGAAGCTGGTGGTTTCGTCAGGCGCGTACGTGCGCGAGCATTTCTTCGGAAGCGATCCTCGGCTTTTGCAATTGGTTGAGCCGCTGCCGGACGAAGCGCTGCGGCGGCTGCGGCTGGGCGGTCACGATCCACGCAAGGTATACGCGGCATACAAGGCGGCGGTGGAGCACAAAGGCTCGCCAACGGTAATTCTGGCGCGGACGATTAAAGGTTATGGGCTTGGCGAAGCGGGAGAAGGGAAGAACGTCACGCACCAGCAGAAAAAGCTGAACGAAGACGAACTCCGAGAGTTTCGTTCGCGGTTCGGGATTCCGCTGAGCGACGAGGATTGCATCGAAGTTCCGTTCTACCGGCCGCCGGAAGACAGTGTGGAACTTCAGTATTTACGGGCGCGGCGGGAGTCGCTGGGTGGTTACGTGCCGAGGCGCAGCGCGCGGTCTAGGCCAATCGCCGCGGAACACGACGAACTCTTCAAGGAATTCCTGGAAGGCAGCGAGGGCAGGGAAGTTTCCACCACGATGGCGTTTGTGGGCATGCTCCGCAAAATGCTCAAGGACCAAGAGATCGGCAAGCTCATTGTGCCAATAGTTCCGGACGAAGCGCGCACGTTCGGCATGGAGTCGCTCTTCCGCACGGTGGGAATTTATTCAAGCGTAGGGCAGCGCTATGAACCCGTCGACGTGAACACGCTGCTTTATTACAAGGAAGCGAAGGACGGGCAAATCCTCGAAGAAGGAATCACTGAAGCGGGCTCGATGGCTTCCTTCATCGCGGCAGGCTCGGCGTATGCAACGCACGGCATCAACACGATTCCGTTTTTCATTTATTACTCGATGTTTGGATTCCAGCGAATTGCCGACTTCATCTGGGCCGCGGCCGACATGCGCACGCGGGGATTTCTGCTGGGTGGCACATCCGGGCGGACAACGCTTTCCGGCGAAGGGTTGCAGCACCAGGACGGCAATAGTCACGTGCTGGCGCTGCCGGTGCCAAACCTCAAGGCCTACGACCCCGCGTATGCGTACGAAATTGCGGTGATTATCCAGGACGGGATCCGGCGCATGTACAAAGACGGCGAAAGTATTTTTTACTACTTGACGGTCATGAACGAGCCGTACGCCATGCCCGCAATGCCGGGCGACGTGAAGGAAGGAATATTGCGCGGGATGTACCGGTTCCGGAAAGCCACGAACGGCAAATCGAAATTGCGCGCGCAGTTGTTCGGGAGCGGAGCGATTCTGAACGAAGTTCTACAAGCGCAGGAAATTCTCGAAACAAAATTTGGAGTGGCTGCGGATGTTTGGAGCGTCACCAGCTACAAAGAACTCTATAACGATGGCAACGAGGTCGAGCGGTGGAACCGCTTGCATCCCGGCGAGAAGCCGCGGATGCCCTACGTCACGAAATGCCTGGCCGATGCGCCCGGCGTACTGGTGGCGGCCTCGGATTATCTGAAGACACTGCCGAACATGATCAGCAAGTGGATGCCCCGGCGATTGGCGTCGCTGGGCACGGACGGCTTTGGGCGCAGTGAAGGGCGTACCTCGCTGCGGGAGTTCTTTGGAGTGGATTCGCGGTTCATCACCCTGGCCACGCTGTATGAATTGTTCGCGGACGGAAAGATTGAGCGGTCCGTCGTCGACAAAGCCATCAAGGATCTCGGAATCAACCCGGAAAAACCCAATCCCGTGATTTCCTAGGCGCTAGAGAGCTGGACACTAGTCTGAATAAGCGCTGGCGCTTGTCATTTCCCCATTTTCTTGTGGAGAGCTTCGAGGTTGGACTGAGCTTCGGTCATTCCGGGAGCGAGTTGCAGCGCTTTCGTGTAGGCGTTTTCGGCGCGTGGCAAATCGCCTTTCATTTCCAACGCCTGCCCCAGATGGAAGTACGCGGTTGGTGATGGCGCGAGCGTCACGGCGCGCGCGAAATCGGCAATCGCTGCGTCCGCATTCCAGAACTGCAGTTCCACCAAGCCGCGTCCGATGTAGCTATGGAGTTCGTTTGGATTCAGAGCGATTGCCGCGCTCAGTTCGGTGAGGGCGTCCGCGGGTTTGTTTGACTGAAGATCGAGAATTCCGAGATTATTGTGAGCTTGTGCCAGTTCGAGGGGGTCCGAAGAGTTGGCGATTACGAGACGATATTGCCGTGCCGCGTCGTCGCCAGCGCCGCGCATTTGAAGAACGACCCCGAGATTGTAATGCGCAGACGCGAGGTTGGGGATCAGGCGGGTGGCTGCCTCGAGGTGAGGAACGGCCAGAGGCATTTGTCCAATTTCGAGAAGAGCAGCGCCCAAATTGTTTTCAGCGATCCCATTGTTGGTGGTTACCTGAAGCGCGTGGCTGAACAGCGTGTAGCTGTCCGTCCAATAGCCAATTTGTTTTCGAGTAAGGTAGATGTACGGAGCGATGGCGAGCAAGAAAATCGCGGTGAGGACTGCAGGCTTCCAATGCAAATTCTTCGCCCAATCGCCCAGAAGCCAAATCGCCGCGACAAAGACGCCAAGCATTGGAATGTAAGCATAGCGGTCCGCCATGGCCTGCCGCCCGGCTTGCACGATTCCAATCATCGGAACCAGAGTGCCGAGAAACCAAAGCCAGCCAGTCAGCAAATAACCTTTTTTTCTGAACCGCCAGACCAGCCCGGTAATTGCGATGAGCAAGGCCGTTGCGGCCAGCGCCTTCGCCCAGGAGAGCGAAGCCTCCGGGTGCGGATAAAACACGGCCAGCCGCGAAGGCCAGATCGCATCGCCAAGATAAGCGACATAAGAATAGGCGGCATTCTTTAGCCGCCAGGTCATCGGCAATGCCAGAATGCCGCCGACGGAGCTGGATTTTCGCTGCATGAGAATCGTCACGCCGGCGTCAGCCGCTGCCAAAAGAAAAAGAGGAACCTTCTCCAGCGCGAGATGAAAGAACGTCTGCAAGTACGAGTGCGAGCCGTCTGGTTTCTCAGACTGTTGGAATCTTTGCAAGGGCCAGTAGTCCAGCAGGAGCAAGGCAAATGGCAAGGTAAGAACCATCACCTTAGCCATCAGAGCAAGACAGAAAGAAAGTGCAACGCAGATATAGCGGCCCATCCCCGGCTTGCGCACATACCAGCCGTAAGTCCAAAGCGCGAGAAGAAAGAACAAAGTACAGAGAACGGTCTTGCGCTCTGCAACCCACGAGACGGACTCCACATTCAACGGGTGGACGGCGAACAGCGTGGCCACCGCCGCGCTGCGCAGAGGCAGGCTCGTGGCCCAATCCAAAAGCAAGAAGAGGATTGCAACGTTCAGACTGTGCAACAGAACACTGGTCAGGTGATGACCGAAAGGATCGTTTCCGTACCACTGCACGTCGGCCATGTGCGAAATCCAGGTGAGCGGATGCCAGTTGCCGGAGAAGTTGGAAGTGCTGAACGCCCATGCGAGAGCCGGCCGCGTGAGCCCCTGCAAGACATGAGGATTTCGCGTGACGTATTCCGGATCGTCATAGTTCACGAAGCCATTGCGGAGGGCAGGCGTATACACGGCAAACGTGCCCGCGAAAAGGAAAATTGCCAAGAGCAGCCGCAGCCACAAATTTACCCGAGCCCGCTGAACTGGAAAAGGAAGAGCCATGAAATGGAGATGCTTCAAAATTAAATTGTCTGTTGTTCGTGTGCCGCCTTCAATCAAGGAAATGACAAGTGGCGTGCAAGCAGCAACAGCTCCCGCTTAAGGGCGAGATTACGGTTGGACTTCGGCGAGAATCTCGGCAGGTTTGATTCGACCGGTGGCCAAATTGGCGACCAACTCCGCGTTGGCAGCGAGAAAGTCGTACGAGCCTAGCTCTTTGGGCAGGATCCAGGCGGTTTGTTCAAAGGTCTTGGGCGAAACTTCGGTATCCGCAATCTCGACAGCGAAGAAAAGAATCTCGAGCTGTTCGTTGGTGTGTGCGTATTTGTGAACGACCCGGCCGATCGGCACGCTTTTGCGGAGTGTCGCGCCAAGCTCTTCGCGCAATTCGCGCGCAAGCGCGGTTTCTGGCATTTCGCCTGGTTCCATTTTTCCGCCAGGGAATTCCCACTTGAGGGGAGAAGTGTCCGTGCGCCGGCGCTGTCCAATGAGTAGCCGGCGGTCCGCCCGTTCGATGATGGCCGCAACTACGGTTTTCATGCCTTGAAGTTGTGCAATGCTGCGATCAATCCCGCTTGTTTTTAACGCTCCGGAGCAATCGCCGGAGTGTTTTGGCCCCCATCACGAGGGGTGGTCCCGGAGTGTTGAGCAGTTCGTCGCGGATGACATAGACGCGGTGATCGCGGATGGCCGGCACATTCTTCCACTCGTCGACTTCGTACGCCTTCGAGCCGTCCGCTGTGTCGCCGGTGGCGGTCCAAGCAAGCACAATCACCTCAGGCATGGCCGCAGCGACTTGAGCTTCGCTCACTTTTTCACCCGGTGGCACGACCAACTCGCCTCCCGCAATGCGCACGATTTCTGCAATCCACGGAGGTGAGCTGATTCGTGGGTTAGGCCACGCTTCGGAGTACACACGCACGCGGCGTTTTTGTTTCTTTGCCGCGCCTTCGATGGCCACGAAGTCGCGCTGCATTTTGCGCACGAGCGCCTCTGCCGCTTTTGCACGGCCGGTAATTCCTCCAAGCAAACCAATGTCGGCGTAAACGTCCGCGAGCGTGCGCGGATTCATAGCCAGAAAATTGATGGGATGTTCCAGAAGCTTTGCAAGCGTCTCCTGCTTGTAGGGAACGGAGCCGATGACCAGCGAAGGCTTGAGAGCCAGGATCTCGTCCAATGCCTCCAGGTGCCAGCAATCGCCCAGCTTGGGCAGACGCGCAACCGGAGCAACGTCGGCGCACCATTTCGTCACGCCGACGAGGTGCTTCTTCGCGCCTATGGCGCACAGGATCGAAGTGGCGCTGGGCGCCAGCGACACGATGCGCAGCCCGCTCCGACGTTTTGCTCCGCTGGCCATGGCCTGAGCATATCAGAAGATCGCAAAGTCGTTGGATGGGCAAATGGGATTTGACTCCCGCTGGCTGGTATGTTGCACTTCACTTGCGATTCCCTTGGAGGACGGCCGTGCGCTACATCATTGTATTGCCTTTGCTGCTTCCGAGTGTAACTTGGGCTCAATCCAATTCTGTAGCGTCGAAGCAAGATGTAGTTCAATTCCATACCACGATCGATAACGTGAAGTATGTCTATGGCGTCGCGCCGCCGGTGGCACACCTGAAGCCCGGAAGCATTCTCGAAGCCAATTCGCTTGACTGCTTTGGAAATGCCATTCGCAAACCCGGCGACACCCAGGCGCTCGTGAAAGGGGACAATCCGCTGACCGGCCCGTTCTTTATCGAGGGTGCGGAACCGGGCGACACGCTTGCGATCCATATCCTCGATTTGCAGGTGGACAGCGACCAGGGATTGGGCGCTTTCGCCCCTGGCTTCGGGGCGTTGAACGAGACGAATTACACGCCGATGCTCCATGCGCCGCTGCCCGAACGAATCTGGTTTTATCCGATCGATCATCGCGACAACACCGAAACCTTTCAGGCCCTGGATTCCAATTTCAAAGTAAAGATTCCGCTTCATCCATTCCTGGGATGCATCGGCGTCGCACCGGCGAATGGCGAGGCTCGCAGTTCTATCGTGCCCGCGGAATTTGGCGGCAACATGGATTCGCCGGAAGCTTCCGCGGGCAACACTCTCTATTTGCCGGTAAACGTCCCCGGCGCATTGTTTTACTTTGGCGATGGCCATGCGGCCATGGGCGACGGCGAAATCGCGGGCACTGCGATTGAGGTTCCCATGAAGGCGCGGCTCCAATTCGAACTGGTAAAAGGGAAATACACGAACTGGCCGCGCTTTGAAAATGAGAAGGAAATCATGGCCGCGGGAATTTACCGGCCCGTAGACGACGCCTTACGCATCGCGTTTACCGAACTGGTGGGGTGGATTCATGCCGACTATGGCCTTTCGGAACTCGATGCGTACGAACTACTCTCCAAAGTTGGCAGGATTCATCTAAATGAAATGGTGGATCCCAACTATGTGGTCGTCGCTTCCATCGAAAAGAAGTACTTGCCTCCCAAGAAGCAGTAAAAATGTTCAGCGAAGCTGTTCTCGATCATTTTCGGAATCCGCGGAATGCAGGTGAATTGCCGGACGCCACTGCCGTCGTGGAGGTCAGCAATCCCGTTTGCGGCGACATTTTGAAACTCTCCGCACTGATGGAGGACGACCGCATCGCGGAAGTGCGTTTTCTCTGTCGTGGATGCACGACGGCGATTGCTTGCGCGTCGCAACTGACCGAGCAAATTCGCAATCGCTCGCTCATCGAGGTGCGCACCCTAACCGCCCAAGCGATTTCGGACGCTCTTGGCGGCCTTCCTGCGGCGACATTTCATGGCGCGGAGCTTGCCGCCGACGCGCTGATGGCGCTTCTGAAAAATTTGCCTGGAACGATGGGTTAACGTATCGGCGGAATAGCTTGATTGAGGGTTTCCGGGTCGTTCAAGTTGAGCACGCAGCCTTCCTCATTCGTGGAAACCAGTTCTATATCCCCCGCATGCGCCCAGACGACCGCTCGTGCTCCCGTCTCCAGCGGCGCGCGCAACAGTTCGTCATATAATTTTGCGGAAAAAATAACCGGGTGACCGCGGCGCCCTTCGTAGATCGGCAGGACAATCAACTTGCCCGACTTGTAGAAGCGCTCGATCAATTCTTCAATCAGTGCAGCGCTGATCAAAGGATGGTCTATCAGGCAGAGCAGAAAGCCGTCTGTTCCAGGCGGGAGGCTTCGCATTGCAGCTTGGATGGAGCTCAGTTGCCCTTTTTCCCAGTCGGGGTTGATGACAATCTCATCGGCTTTGAGATGAATGGCCTTGGCAATCGGTTCCGCGTGAGCGCCTAGCACAACACGCCGCACACCAATTTCAGGAAGCGCGGTCACTTCCAACAAGTGTTCCAGGAACGGCCGCCCCTGGTAGGGAAGCAGCGCCTTTGGCGAGCCCATGCGGCTCGAGGCCCCGCCGGAGAGGATGACGGCGGCGAGCATGTTGCCCTTTCAGCGCTCGATGGTCGCGTGACCCGCGGAAGGAACGGCCGCCGGGCGCGCTTCATACTTCAATTTCTTGTGGGCCGCATTTGCGGCATTCCGCCGCACTGCAACAAGCTCTGCAACAATGCTTACGGCGATTTCTTCCGGCGAGAGCGCGCCGATTTCCAGTCCCATCGGCGCATACACGCGTTCAAACTCCCCGGGCTTGTAGCCTTCGCGCTCGAGCGCTTTGTACACGGACAGGACTTTGCGCTTGCTGCCAATCATGCCCACGTAGCGTGCTTCCGTGCGAACCGCCCAGGACAGCACGTGCATGTCGTCTTTGTGGCCGCGCGTCACAATGACGAGATAACTGGATGCATTCGGGTGAATCTTCTCGAAGGAGTCCTGGTAGCTGGTGAAAATCTCTTGCGCCATCGGGAAGCGTTCTTTGTTCGCGAACGATTCCCGGTCGTCGACGACGCCGATACCAAATCCCGCGGCGTGCGCCGCCCTCGCCACTGCCATCGACACATGCCCGCCACCGAAAAGGTACACGACGGGTTGCGGTAGAATCGGCTCGACAAATACTTCCAGCGTCCCGCCGCAAATCAAGCCGTTGTCATAACTCGCTTCGTTATTCAGATTGAAGACCATCTTGCGCGGCGCCTCTTTCTGCATCACTTCTTTTGCTGCCGCCCAGACGTCGGCTTCGACGCACCCGCCGCCAATGGTTCCCGCGATCGATCCGTCCTCGCGCACCAGCATCCGCGAGCTCTCGTAGCTCGGAATCGAACCGTTGGTGTGCACAATGGTAGCTAGAGCCCCGCGCCGCCCCGCGCGCCGCATCTTTACGATTTCTTCAAACAGATCCACGTTATTTCTCTCCTGCCAGCCTACGGCGCGCCATTCTTCGTGTCAATGAGCGGCGCGTTCTGGACACTCCCTACCGAGGATGTTACCGTTCGGCTCTTGCAGTCGGGAGCGGAGAACTCATGAAAGCGATTGTCTTTCAGCAGCACGGCGGACCGGAAGTTCTGAAATACGTGGACGCACCCGAACCCACGCTTTGTGCCAATGACGTGCTTGTAAGAGTCAGAGCTTGCGCGTTGAATCACCTCGATCTCTGGGTCCGCCGTGGCTTGCCCAATGTGCCTATTCCTCTGCCGCACATTCCTGGCAGTGACATTGCCGGCGAAATCGCGAAAATCGGCGTGGACGTCACGACCGTCCGTGTCGGGCAAAAAGTCGTTCTTGCACCGTTGGTGAGCTGCGGCAAATGCCCCGCATGCATCGCTGGCCTCGATAATCGCTGCCGTCAAGCCACGAATCTCGGGTACATGCTCGACGGCGGCTGCGCCGAATTTGTTCGCGCCCCCGAAGTCAACTGCCTCCCGTATCCTGAAAATCTTAAGTGGGAAGAGGCCGCGGCCATCCCGCTCGTTTTTCAAACGGCGTGGCACATGCTCGTTGGGCGCGCCGAATTGCAACCGGGCGAAGATGTTCTCGTTCTTGGCGCGGGCAGCGGTGTGGGCAGCGCCGCGATCCAAGTCGCAAAATTCTTTGGTGCGCGCGTAATCGCAACCGCTGGCTCCGACGAAAAACTCGCCAAGGCGAAGCAACTTGGCGCCGACCATCTCATCAACCACAAAGCACAAAAAATTCGCGACGAAGTCCGCCGCATCACCAACAAGCGCGGCGTGGACGTTGTCTTCGAGCACGTCGGCGCTGCCACATGGGATGACAGCATTGCCAGCCTGGCGGCCAGCGGCCGTCTGGTTACCTGCGGCGCGACCACTGGTTACGACGCCAAAGTCGACCTGCGCTTCCTTTTCAGCCGCCAGCTTTCGCTACTTGGTTCCTACATGGGCACGAAGCCTGAACTGCACACCGTGATGAAGCTGGTCGCTGCGGGAAGTCTCAAGCCTGTCGTCGATAAAATCTTTCCTCTCGCGGAAGTCGCCGCCGCTCATGCCTATCTCGAATCTGGCTCGCAATTCGGCAAAGTCGTGCTTGCCGTCTGATTTTGTACGCGATGCACATTCTTCCTGTCCCAAGACTGTCCTTC
>Ga0187780_10001291_pt1 | contig 18871 bp, 19 predicted proteins | sample 1015_Q2_SP10_20__FD_132429 | JGI IMG/M metagenome (GOLD analysis project Ga0187780, IMG submission 132429) | Tropical peat soil microbial communities from peatlands in Department of Meta, Colombia - 1015_Q2_SP10_20_MG | ecosystem: Environmental > Terrestrial > Soil > Wetlands > Peat | place...
GCTCGCCGACGAACGCGAGTCCCCCGGGCCCGTCGGCCGAACCGTCCCAGACCTCGAGGCCGAGGTGAGCGTCGAGCGCGGCTGCCATCGCCGGTATGTCGCCGACGAGCGCGAGCTCGGAGAGACCGACGAGCTCCTGCGCGCCGAACGGTCCCAGGGCACCGGTCTCGGCCACACCGGCGAGCGCGATCAGCTCGACGATGTTTCCCGCCGGATCGTGGAAGTAGCACGCGTGCGCCGCCCAGCTCTCGAATTCGAAGTCGAGCTCTCCCGATTCGAGGTGCGGCAGAAGCTCCGCCCGTGAGCGACCCCACTCGAACGCAGCGGAGAAACGGTCGCCCGGGACGAGCAGCGCGAAGTGGTAGAAGGGGTCGCCCGGAGCGGCGACGAACTCGAGCTCCGTCTCGCCGATCGAGCACGAGACGCGGTCGGCAGCCGCGCCCAGGAGGGGAAGCTCGAGCCTCTCGCCGTAGAACCCGGCCAGCTCCGGCAGGAGACCGCCGGCCGCCTGGAGCCGAACCCGAACGAATCTCACGACGCCGAGCCGCGGCGCTCGGCCCCGGACGACGCGCGGAATCGCCTCCGCAGCCGCGCCGGGCTACGCCGCGTGCGACTCCGAGACGGTCTCGGAGACATCGATCGAGGTACGCCGCGCAGGGATCTGATAGCCGTGGTCCTCGCACAGGGAGCCCGGGACGTCTTCGGTGAGCGCGTCGCAGTAGCCCTTCCCGTACGCGGCGCGGATGAACGCGGCGACGACCTCGAGATTCCACTCGGTGACGTCGGCCGCCTCGCGCCAGAGATCGGTCAAGCGGAGGTCGATGTCGAGCTCGAGCAGGTCGATTCGGGTCGGCGAGATCATGGCCCAAGCGTACGAACCGGTCCGGACGGATCGGCCCGCCCGCCGCCTGAACCTGTTCGTCCCGCACGCCGAATCTGGGCTTGCAACGGTCTGTCACGAAGTCGCCGCCCCGGCGCCGCGGTAGCCTGCACGGATGGGGCGCATCCGTCTCGGGCCGGCGCGGTTCCCTTCGCGGGAGAGCCCGGAGCAGGCGATCGAGATCCTGCTCGCGCGCGGCTACTCCGCTTGCGAGATCGACTTCGAGAGCGGCTTCTGGATGGACTACCCGTTCGCCGAGCGCCTCGCCGAGGTCGCGCGCGAGAACGACGTCGCGCTCTCCGTGCACGCGCCGCTCTTCGGCTTCATGGGACATCTGGAGCCCTCCGGCCGCAAGTGGACATCCGCGGTCGGCGCTCTCGATCGCAGCGCGGGCATTGCTGCGGCGGCGGGGGCGGCGCCTGTCGTCTTCCACCCCGGCTTCCTGCTCGGCCGCTCGCGCGAGGACGCCCTCGACGCCGTCGTCGAGCAGCTGGGTGTGCTGCGGATTCGGCTCGAGGGGAAGAACCGGGCCGTGCCGTTCGGCGTGGAGGTGATGGGGCGCGTCCGCGACCTCGGCTCGCTCGACGACGTCGTGACGATCGCCTCCCGCGTCGCCTGGGTGCGGCCGGTGCTCGACTTCGCGCACCTGCACGCGACGAGCGACGGCGCGTACCTCGAGGCCGGCCCGTTCGCAGAGGCGCTTGCCCGTGTCGACGCCGTGCTCGAGCCGGGGGTGCCGTTCCACATCCACTTCTCCGACATCGCCTACGCGAACCGGAACGAGACGAAGCACCTCCCCTACGGGGAAGGGACGCTGCGCGCAGAACCGCTCCGCGATGCACTCGCCCGCTTCGACCGTCCTGCCACGGTGATCTCCGAGTCGCCCGACGAGGGGTCGACGCAGGCGATCCGATCCGTGCTCCAAGCGGCCTGACGAGCCGAACCGCTTTCGGGCTCGACTCGCATGAACCGGGCAATGCGGTTCCCTACACTCGCCGGTGTGATCTGCGCGAGGTGCACCAAGGAGCTCCCCGGCGAGTTCCCGTTCTGCCCGTTCTGCGGCGCGCCCATCGCGGATGTGCCCACGACGGGCCGCGAGGAGCGGAAGGTGGTCACCGTCCTCTTCGCCGACCTCGTCGGGTTCACGAGCCGCGCGGAGAAGCTCGACCCGGAGGACGTCCACGCCGTTCTCGCCCCGTACCACGCGCATCTCCGCACGGAGCTCGAGCGGTACGGCGGAACGGTGGAGAAGTTCATCGGCGACGCCGTGATGGCGCTCTTCGGCGCACCGGTCGCGCACGAGGACGATCCCGAGCGCGCGGTGCGAGCCGCGCTCGCGATCCGCGACTGGGCCGGTGACCAGGGTGACGACCTCCAGGTGCGGATCGCCGTCAACACCGGCGAGGCCCTCGTCTCGCTCGACGCACGGCCGGACGAAGGCGAGGGGATGGCGGCCGGCGACGTCGTCAACACCGCTGCGCGGCTGCAAGCCGCCGCACCGCTCAACGGAGTCCTCGTCGGCGAGCAGACCCATCGGGCGACGATGCACGCGATCGACTACGAGCAGTCCGAGCCGGTCGTCGCCAAAGGCAAGAGCGAGCCCGTCTCGGCCTGGCGCGCCCTGCAGGCCCGCTCGCGCTTCGGAGCAGACATCGCGCAGCGCGCGCTGTCGCCGCTCGTCGGGCGGAGCCGCGAGCTCGACCTGCTCGTCTCGACCATGGAGCGCGTCCGAGACCAGAGCTCGCCCCAGCTGATCACGCTCGCCGGCGTTCCCGGCATCGGCAAGAGCCGACTCGTGTACGAGCTCTTCCGCAGCGTCGAGGAGAGCCCCGAGTTGATCCGCTGGCGTCAGGGGCGCTCTCTTCCCTATGGAGAAGGCGTGTCGTTCTGGTCGCTGGCCGAGATCGTCAGAGCGCAAGCCGGAATGCTCGAGACGGACGACGCCGACGAGCTGACGGAGAAGCTCCACCGAGTGGTCGAGGAGATCGGGATCGAGGCTGCCGAGGCAGCGTGGGTGGAACGTCATCTCCGGCCGCTCGCAGGCCTGCCGGAGGAGGGCGACGCGAGCCGCGAGGAACGGTTCACCGCGTGGCGTCGCTTCCTCGAGGGGCTCGCGGAGGACCGACTGCTCGTCCTCGTCTTCGAGGACCTCCACTGGGCCGACGACGCCCTCCTGGACTTCGTCGACCACCTCGTCGACTGGGCTCGCGGTGTCCCGCTGCTCGTGCTCGCGACGGCGCGACCCGAGCTGCTGGAGCGCCGCCCCGGTTGGGGTGGCGGGAAGCCGAACGCGACCACCCTCTCGCTCGCGCCGATCTCGGACGACGAGACCGCCGAGCTCGTCCGGAGCCTCGTGGCCGAGACGGCGGAGCTGTCGGCGCAAACGCACTCCGACCTCCTCGCCCGCGCCGGCGGCAACCCGCTCTACGCGGAGGAGTTCGCGAGGCTCGTCGCAGAGGGGCGCTCGACCGGCGACTTGCCGGAGGGCGTGCAGGGGCTGATAGCAGCGCGGCTGGACGCGTTGCCGACCGCCGAGAAGGAGCTGCTCCAAGGCGCCGCCGTCGTCGGCAAGGTCTTTTGGCTCGGCGCCGCGTCGGCGATTGCGGAGGCTCCGCGCTGGACGGCCGGCGAGCGGCTCCATGCGCTCGAGCGCAAGGAGTTCGTGCGCCGCGACCGCCGCTCGACCGTCGCAGGTGAGGAGCAGTACGCGTTCTGGCACGCGCTCGTCCGCGACGTCGCATACGGCCAGATCCCCCGTGTTCGGCGTATCCAGCATCACCGGTCGGCAGCCGGCTGGATCGAGTCGCTCGGCCGTCCCGACGACCACGCGGAGATGCTCGCCCACCATTACCTTTCGGCGCTCGAGCTCGCCCAGTCCACAGGCGAGGTCGACGACGAGCTCGTCGAACGCGCACGCGCTGCTGCGCTGACGGCAGGCGATCGCGCTCTCGGCTTCGACTCGTTCCCGGCCGCGGTCCGCTTCTACTCACGCGCGCTCGAGCTGAGCGCCGAGGACGATCCAGATCGACCGGAGCTTCTGCTCCGCCTCGGAAGAGCGCTGCACCAGACCGACGATCCGCGTGGCGAGCAGATCCTGAATGACGCCTCGGCGGCCCTCGTCGCCGCGGAGCGGCCGGATCGCGCCGCCGAGGCCCACATGTACCTGATGGAGTTCCGGTGGGACCGCGGCTCCAACGACCAGGCGCTCGAAGAACTGCTTCGTGCGCGCGCGCTCGTCGGCACGGACCCGTCGCCGTCACGGGCGTTCGTGCTCGCGCGACTCGCCCGGCTCAGGATGGTCGCCGACGAGAACGAGGAGGCCCTCGAGCTCGGCCGAGAGGCGCTCGAGCTCGCCGAGCGCTTCGATCTCGTCGACCTCCGCATCCACATCCTGACCACAATCGGCCCCGCACGAGCCGCCCTCGGCGACCCAGCAGGCACCAAAGACCTCGAGCGCGCCATCGAGCTCGCGCTGACGACCGGCTCCCACCTGGGTGCCGTCGCCTACAACAATCTCGGCACGATGCACCTCTACGCCGGCGACGTCCGTCGTGACGAAGAGCTGCGCCTGGAGGCGAAGCGATATGGGGAACGATTCGGGGACGAGAGGATCGTCCGCTTCGTCCGCGGCGTCCTGCTCGAGCATGACTACTACGCCGGTCGCTGGCACGAGGGGCGGGCATCGGCCGAGAAGTTCATCGCCGAGTGCGAGGTGTCGCCCAACTATCAGCAGGCGGCCGCGCGGTCGCTCCTCGCACTGATCCTGCTCGGCGGCGACGAACGCGACGCCGCTGCGGCCCAGGCTGCACGTGGGGTCGAGCTCGCGCGCGAGATCCGCGATCCGCAGATGGTCCTGCCGGCGCTCGCCGCACAGCTTCACGTCGAGCTCGAGCTCGGCCACGCCGAGCTCGCAGCGCCGCTCGCCGACGAGTTGCTCGGACACCGCCCGACATTGGCCTGGCTCCCGCCCTCGGTCGAGCTCGCGTGGAGCGCCGAGCGACTCGGCATCTCCGAGTCCGTCGCAGCCTCGATCTACGCGATCGCGATGCCCTCGACGTGGCACGACGCCGCGCTCGCGATCCTCGCCGGCGACTTCGCGCAGGCGGCGGACATCTTCTTCCAGATCGGCTCGCTGCCCGACGAGGCCCGCGCACGCACGAAGGCCGGCGAGCAGGGCGACCGCGCACAGCTCGAACGGGCGCTCGCGTTCTACCGCTCCGCCGGCGCGACGCACTACGCGCGGCAGTGCGAAACACTGCTCGCCGCTTCCGCATAGGCTGCTTCCCATGCTCGATCCCAAGGTCTTCAAGGCGTACGACGTGCGCGGCGTCTACGGCACCGAGCTCGACGAGGACGGGGCGTACCGGATCGGGCGCGCGTACGTCGAGCACTTCGAGCCGCGCACCGTCGCCGTCGGTCGCGACATGCGCGTCTCGTCGCCGTCGATGGCAGCCGCGGTGATCGACGGTGCCGCCGACGGCGGCGCCGACGTCCGCGACCTCGGAATGGTCGGCACCGAGATGCTCTACTACGCCGTCGGCGACGGCCGGCTCGAGGGAGGCATCTGCGTCACCGCCTCGCACAACCCGAAGCAGTACACGGGGATGAAGATCGTGCGGCGCGGCGCGCTACCGGTCGGCGGCGAGTCCGGCCTCCTCGACGTGCGCGATCGCGCGATCGCCGGCTTCGGGGAGTCGACACGCCGCGGCGATGTCACCCCGGTCGACGTCTGGCCGGGGTTCGTCGACAAGGTGCTCTCGTTCGTCGACCCGGCGTCGATCACGCCGCTCCGCGTCGTCGTCGACGCAGCGAACGGGATGGCCGGAGCCATGCTTCCGCCCGTCCTCGCCCGTCTGCCAATCGACGTCGTCGAAGAGTGCTTCGAGCCGGACGGCACGTTCCCGAGCCACGAGCCGAACCCGCTCCTGCCGGAGAACCGCGAGTTCATCGTCCGACGGGCGCGCGAGGAACGCGCCGATCTCGGCGTCGCGTACGACGGGGACGCCGACCGCTGCTTCTTCGTGGACGACAGCGGCGAGTTCGTGCCCGGCGACTTCGTGACCGCGCTGTTCGCGCAGGCGATGCTCAAGAAGTAGCCCGGCGCGAAGGTCATCTACGACCTGCGGGCGAGCTGGGCCGTGCCGCGGACGATCGAGGCGGCAGGCGGGGTTCCGCTGATGAACAGGGTCGGCCACGCGTTCATCAAGGAGCGGATGCGGAAGGAAGGTGCGCTCTTCGCAGGCGAGGTGTCGGCGCACTACTACTTCCGGGACTTCTCCCAGGCCGACACGGGCATCGTGCCGTTCCTGCTCATGCTCGAGCTACTCTCGCGGAGCGGTCGGAAGCTCTCCGAGCTCCTCGCCCCGTATCGCGAGACCTACTTCATCAGCGGCGAGATCAACACGAAGGTCGCCGACGTCGCGCTCAAGCTGCAGGAGATCAAGGAGCGCTACGCCGCCGCCGGTGGGCGCATCTCCCATCTCAACGGAATCTCGGTCGACTTCGACGACTGGCACTTCAACGTGCGGCCGTCGAACACCGAGCCGCTGCTCCGCCTGAACCTCGAGGCGCTGTCCGAAGAGGAGATGGTGCACCGGCGCGACGAGGTGCTCGACCTGATCGGGAGATGAGCGCGAGCTCCGATCCGCTCGAGCTCGGCCGCGTCACCGACCGCCGCCCGCCGTTCAAGTACTCGGCGCTCGCGCGCGTCTGGTTCTCGGACACCGACGCGCAAGGGGTCGTCTACTACGGCCGATACCTCCCGTACTTCGACAATGCGCGCAACGAGTACCACCGGCACCTCGGCCAGCCCCACGTCGAGGGTGCCGAGCCCGTCATGCGCGCGGTATCGGTCGAGTACCGCGCGCCGGCACGGTTCGACGACTTGATGGAGGTGTTCGTGCGCCTCGCCCGCATCGGCCGGACGAGCATGACCTACGAGTGCGCCGCCTACCGCCTCCCGGACGAGCTGCTGCTCGTGACCGCAACGCTGACCGCCGTGCTCGTGGACGTCGAGCACCGGCGTCCGGTGGAGATCCCGGACGCGATTCGTGTCCCGGTCCGTGAGTTCGAGGGCGCCGACCTCGTCGAGTGAGCGCGCCCCTGCTCGACCGGATCGACGCGCTATGTGCGGACGGCTCGGACGCCGACGACGTTCTCCGCGGCGTCGTCCAGGCCCTCACCGACGAGCCGGCGGTCGCCTTCGCCGAGATCCGCTTCGTCGAGGAGGGACGTCTCGTCGCGGGTCCCTCGGCGGGCGCTCCCGACGAGGCGCGCAGGCACGTGTCCGCGGTCGACTACCGCGGCGGAAGGGTCGGCGAGCTCGTCGTGGACGGCGAGCTCGCCGCCGCCGCACTCCGACACGTCGCCGAGGCGATCTCGACGTACGTCCTGCTCGGGTGGGACACGGGCGGCACGACCTGGGAGCCGTAGCGAGGGTGCGGACCGTTGCGCGCCCGCGCTCCTTTCGGCTCACGGGCGCCGCAACGGCTTTCCCCCTCCCCCTGCCCAACCTTGTACGCACCTTTCGGGGGAGGGCAATCCCTCGAACGAGGGGCATCTGCACGCGCAGGCGCGCCCCGACGGTGGGTGGAACAGGGGCTGCGCCGGTGGAGCTCAGCCGTTCGGCGTCATCCGGTAGGCGTCGAAGACCGCCTCGAGGTTCCGCAGCGCGGTCAACAGCGCGCGCAGGTCCTTCACGTCGCCGAGCTCCGCCGTGTACCAGTTGCGCGCCATCCCGTCCTCGACGGTGCCGCCGTACGAGACGATGTTGGCGCCGTGCTCGGAGAACGTCCGCGCGACGTCCTCGAGCAGCCGTGCCCGGTCCCACGCCTCGACCGCGATCTGGACGCGGAAGCTCGTCGTCGCGCCACCGTCCCACTCGACCGGCGTGAAGCGTTCCGGGTTCCGCATCAGCACCTTCACGTTCGGGCAGTCCTTGCGGTGGATCGTGATCCCACGGCCGAGCGAGATGTAGCCGACGATCGCGTCGCCCGGCACGGGGGTGCAGCACTTCGCCACCCGGACGAGCACGTCCTCGACCCCCGGCACGACGATCCCGACGCGGTCGCCCGCGACGGTCGACCGTGACTTCGCCGGCTTGCGCGTGACCGCAGGCTCCTCGACGGCCTGCTCGGTCTTCAGCCGCTGGAGGACCTTGTTGACGATCTGGCCAGCACCGAGCTTCCCCGAGCCGAGCGCGATGTAGAAGTCCTCCGCCTTCTTGAAGCCGGTCTCGCGGATCACCTGGGCGAGCACGCTCGAGCCCTGGAGCTTCCGGTACGGCAGGTTCTGCGCCTTCAGCGCGTTGTCGAGCGCCTCGCGACCCTTCTGCTCGGTCTCGCCGCGCGTCTCGCGCTGGTACCACTGCCGGATCTTGTTGCGCGCGCGCGAGGAGGCGGCGAGCCCGAGCCAGTCGCGCGACGGCCCGCGCCCCGACTTCGACGTCAGAATCTCGACGAAGTCGCCGTTCTTCAGCTTGTAGTGGAGCGGCACGATGCGGCCGTTCACCTTGGCGCCGACGGTCCTGTGCCCGACATCGGTGTGCACCGCGTAGGCGAAGTCGATTGGCGTAGCGCCGGCGGGCAGCGTCTTCACCTCGCCCTTCGGCGTGAAGACGTAGACCTCGTCGTCGAAGAGGTCGGTGCGGAGGGTCCGCATGTACTCGGCCGCGTCCTGCTCCTCGCTCTGCCAGTCCATCAGCGACTTGACCCAGGCCACCCACTCCTCGTCGCCCTTCGCGCCCTTCCCCCGCTTGTAGAGCCAGTGGGCGGCGACGCCGAACTCGGCCTCCTCGTGCATCTCGCGCGTCCGCACCTGGATCTCGAGCGGCGTCCCGGACGGCCCGATCACGGTCGTGTGCAGTGACCGGTAGCGGTTCAGCTTCGGCATCGCGATGAAGTCCTTGAACCGGCCGGGCATCGGCTTCCAGAGCGAGTGGATAATCCCGAGCGCCCCGTAGCAGTCGCGCGTGCCCTCGTCCCCCGCCCGCTCGACGATCACGCGCATGGCGGTCAGGTCGTAGATCTCGTTGAACTCGCGACCCTTCTTCGCCATCTTGTCGTAGATCGAGTAGAAGTGCTTCGCGCGGCCGGCGATGTCCGCGGGGATGTCTGCCTTCTCGAGCTCGGTACGGAGCGTCTCGGCGGCACGCCCTACCTGGATCTCCCGATCGGCGCGGCGGTCGGCCACCATCGCCTTGATCTCCGCGTACTTCCGCGGGTGGAGCACCTGGAACGAGAGGTCCTCGAGCTCCCACTTCAGGGCATGGATGCCCAGGCGGTGCGCGAGCGGCGCGTAGACGTCGAGCGCCTCCTTCGCCTTCTGCACCTGCTTCTGCTTGCCGAGGTACTCGATCGTGCGCAGGTTGTGGAGCCGGTCGGCGAGCTTGATCAGGATGACGCGCACGTCCTGCGCCATCGCGACGATCATCTTGCGGTAGTTCTCGGCCTCCGACTGCTCGCGGCTCTGGAAGGTCGTCCGCGTCAGCTTCGTGACGCCCTCGACGAGGCTCGCGACCTCGGGCCCGAACTCGGCGCGCACCTCGTCGAGCTCGACGTCCGTGTCCTCGACGACGTCGTGGAGGAGCGCGGCGGCGATCGTCTGCTCGTCGAGGTGGAGCTCGGCGCAGATCCGGGCGACGGCGAGCGGATGAAGGACGAACTCCTCGCCCGAGCGGCGGGTCTGACCGCGGTGGTGGAGCTCCGCGAAGTCGAACGCCCGCCGGATCAGCTCCCGGTCGACGCCTGGGTTGTAGCTCTCGACCGCGGCGATCAGCTCGCGGACGAGGCTGGAGTGGTGGCGTTCGGCGTCGAGGACTGCCATGGAGTCAGTGTACTGGGGGCGTCTGGGACAGAGGATCGGCGCTCCCGGGGGCGAACGTGAGCGTCCCGTGCTTCTCTCCCGCCTTCTCGTGACCCTGCGGATGCGCCGGATCGCCCGCGTGCTCGTCACGCTCGACGCGGCCGTCCGGCGCTAGCCCGCTCCTAGGCCGCGCGCTCGAGCACCTCGTCGTCGAGGAGCGCTCGGAAGGTCGGCGACTCGAGAAGCTCACGGTGCCCACCGTCTGCGAGCGCCAGCTCGCCGAAGATCGAGCGGGCTGCCGGTGTCCATGCGGCCTCGCCGGCCCGCCAGAGCCCGGCGAGCCAGTCGCGGAGCTCGTCGTACCGGTCTGGCGCGTCGAACACGCGGCGGACGACGAGCTGCGGCGCGACCGTGCCGTTCCAACGGTTCTCCTTGAGCCGGAACGCGAGGTCGTAGCGGGTGTCGGGACGGAGGCGGTCGAACTGCGAGCCCATCCCGAACGCGATCGCCGAGCCGCAGTCCCGGCCGTGCTGGCGGACACGGAACCGGAGATGCTTTCCCTCGCTCACCGTGGCAGGCTCGACCGCCTCGCAGCTCGCGACGAGCAGCGTCACGTCGGGGTTCCCGAGGCCGAACGGGGCGAGCCGGTCGAGCTCCTGCGCGAGCTCGAGGGTGAGCGCGGAGGCGGGCACGACGGCGTCGATCACGGTGACGGGCCGGAGGTCGTCGTCCGTCAGCACGGAGTCCGCGTGCGCTCCGAACGCGGCGGCGAAGGGCTCGAGCTGCTCGGTCCGGATCGAGAGCCCGGCCGCGGCGCGGTGGCCCCCGAAGCGCTCGAGGTGCCGGGCGCAGGCAGCGAGCGCGCCGTGGAGGTCGAACGAGCCGATCGATCTCCCGGATCCTTTCCACTCGGTGCCGCCGCCGCCGGACGCGATCAGGACGACCGGCCGGTGGAAGCGCTCGACGAGGCGCGAGGCGACGATTCCGATCACCCCCTCGTGCCAGTCGTCGCTCCAGAGGACGTAGCCGCGGCGACGGCGCTGCGCCTCCGGCCACTCCTCGATCTGCCGGGTCGCCTCGCGGAGGATCCTGTCCTCGACGGTCTGCCGCTCGCGGTTCAGGACTTCGAGCTCCCGTGCGCAGGCGGAGGCGATCTCCACGTCCTCCGTGAGGATCAGCTCGAGCGCGAGGTCGGGCCGGCAGAGACGGCCTGCCGCGTTGATCCTCGGCGCGAGCCGGAAGCCGACCGCGCCGGCGTCGACCATGGCTCCGTCGACCCGGGCGGAGTCCATCAGCGCGCGTAGACCCGGTCGCCGGGTGGCTGCGAGCGCACGCAGTCCGGCGATCGCGAGCGACCGGTTCTCGTCGACGAGCGGCACGACGTCCGCGATCGTCGCGAGCGCGACCAGGTCGAGGTTCCGTGCGAGGGCCGGATGGTCGGCGGCGAGCAGAGCCTGCGCGAGCTTGAACACGACGCCGGTGCCGCACAGCTCGGGGAACGGATACGCGGACGGCCTCGTCGCGACGACCGGGCAGTCGGGAAGCTCGCTCCCGGGCCGGTGGTGGTCGGTGACGATCACGTCGAGCCCGAGCGTCTTCGCCTCCGCGACCTCGGCGACTGCGGTGATGCCGCAGTCGACGGTGACGACAAGCCCCACGCCCTCGGCGGCGAGCCGGACGATCGTCTCGCGGGACACGCCGTAGCCCTCCTCGAACCGGCTCGGCAGATGCCACCGGACGTCGGCGCCGATCTCCCGAAGCGTCAGGACGGCGAGTGCCGTCGCGCAGATCCCGTCGACGTCGTAGTCGCCGTGGACGCAGATCTGCTCGCCGCGCTCGACGGCCAGACGGATCCGCTCGACCGCAGCACGCATGTCCCCCAGGAGGAACGGATCGTGCGGCTCGCGCTCGCCCGCCAGGAACGCCGTCGCCTCGGCCGGCTCTCGGTACCCCCTCCTCACGAGGATCCCGGCGGTGATCTCGCTGACGCCGACTGCCTGCGCCAGGGCGCGCGCATCGTCGTAGGCGCACGCACCGATCGTCCAGCGGCCGTCGTTCATCGCCCGACCGAGGGTAGGGGCGCGGTCGGATGTCGCTGCGAAACGCCTAGCGGCCGGGGTTCGGCGCGTCCAGCGCAGCCCGGACCCGCCGCGCGAGCTCGTCCGGCGTGAACGGCTTGTCGAGCAACTTGTCCTCCGCCCGGAGCTGGTGTGCGGCACGACCGCGTTCCGAGTGACCCGACGTGAAGAGGACCCGGACGTCGGGGCGTCGCTCCAGGACGTGCGCCGCGAGCTGCGGCCCACCCATGTGGGCCATCACGACGTCGGTGAGCAGGAGGTCGACGGGGGCGGGCTCGGCCTCGAGCAAGGCGAGCGCATCCTCCCCACTTCGGGCGTCGAGCACGTGATAGCCCCTCGCTTCGAGCACCTGGCGCACGAGCGCTCTCACAGCGTCCTCGTCCTCCACGACGAGCACGGTCTCGGAGCCCGACGGACCCGTGGAACGCTCGACCGGCTGCCCCGGCTCCTCGACGCCGGCGATCGCCGGCAGCCGCACGCTGACGGTCGTGCCCTCGCCCTCGGCACTCTCGATCGCGACGTCCCCGTCCAGCGAGCGCGCCACCCCGTACACGACGGCAAGCCCGAGACCGGTTCCGACGCCCGGCTCCTTCGTCGTGAAGAACGGCTCGAACGCGCGCGCTGCAGTCTCCCGGCTCATGCCGCTCCCCGTGTCGGCCACGCTGAGCTCGACGAACGACGTTCCTTCCAGCGCGGCCGGCCGCGTTGCGACCGTGAGGGTCCCGCCGCCCGGCATCGCGTCCCGGGCGTTGACCGCAAGGTTCATCACGATCTGCTCGAGCTGGCCGGGATCGACCTGGACGAGACCGATCGCGGGGTCGAGGTCGAGCACGAGCTCGACGTCCTCCCCGCTGACACGGCGGATCAGGCCCTCGAGCATCCCGATCACGCCGTTGAGGTCGAGCCGCTCGACGTGCTGCGGGCGTGCCCGGCCGAACGCGAGGAGCTGACTCGTGAGCTGGGCCGCCCGCTGTCCGGCGGCGAGCACCTCTCGGATCTCGTTCGTCGGCACCTCGCCTCGCCCGGCGCGCATCAGCGCCAGCTGGCCGAAGCCGTTCATCGCGGTCAGGTAGTTGTTGAAGTCGTGGGCGATCCCGCCGGCGAGCCGGCCGAGGCTCTCGAGCCGCTGCGCCTGGATCAGCCGGCTCTCGAGCTCGCGTCTCTCCGTGATGTCGGTCGTGAAGCCGGCGATCTGGTAGACCGTGCCGTCGGGCTCGAAGATCGGGAACGTGTGCTCGCGCACCCAACGCGTCCGGCCGTCTCGGAGGACCAGGCGGAACTCGACCTCGTACCCCTCCGCCAACCGGTCGAACGCGGCGTAGGCTCGCTCTCGGTCGTCGGGATGGACGTAGTCCCGGAAGAGCTCCTCGCCGCTCATGAGAGCCTGGGGGTCCATCCCCCAGAGGGTCGACGCCGCCGGGCTGACGTAGAGCGTCCGCTTGTCGGGCGTCGCAAGCCACAGCAGGGAGTTCATGTTCTCGGCGACACGGCGGAAGAGCTCGTCGCGATGCCGTGCGGCTTCCTCGGCCGCCACGAGGGCGGTCGCCTCGACCACGAGGACGAGAACGCCCATGACGGCTCGGGCGTCGCCGGTAGCGGAGCCGTGGACCGGCAGGTAGCTGACGCGGAACGTCCGATCCGTCTCGGGGTGCGCCAGCTCCCCAGGCTCGATGACAACGACGTCGACGACGGGCTCGTCCGTCTCGAGCACGTGACGCTGGAAGTCCGTGACCGGCGGGCTACGCCACGGGATGATCTCCGCCGACGTGCGTCCGATGTGCTCCGACGCCGACAGACGGTTCACGGCCGCGAGCGCCTGGTTCACCCGGACGTAGCGGAGCTCTGCGTCGAGCAGCGCGACGCCGACCGTGCTCGACGCGAAGAGCGCGTCGAGGATCGCATCGGGATCCAGCGTGAGGCCCTGCGGGAGATCGTTCGCGGGAGGATCGGCCTGTGCGTCCGTGGTGGGACTCTGCCACGTGTCGGGGCGCGGCGAGCCGGCTACGCGTCGCGCGGAGGGCCCGTCCGCTTCTCCTCCCGGCCGCCCCGTCCGCGAAACGAGTCAAGCGCGATCTTCACCCAGAGGAGGACGAGCCCGGCCGTGGCGCCGACCACGAGGACGGCGAGCGGCGCGTACAGCGCCATCTGTTCGAGCGAGTACTTGGTGACCCAGGTGCCGACGAGCCAGATGACGACGACCAGGATCGCCATCGGGATGACCAGCCGGCGGTTCACAGGCGCGAGGGTACCCTTCCGACGTGGCGAGCGACGTCAACTACGTGTCCGGCGAGGACTACGTCGTCGAGTTCCTGGGCTACCGATTCGGCTTCAACGCGCTCGACTTCGAGGAACGGGTGACCGCGGCCGCGGTCCGCCTCGGGCTCATCTCCGCCAACGACCTCGACGACGAGGAGACCGGGGATCTCGTGGAGCTCGCCGCGGACGGCCAGATCGTCGAGGCCCGCTCCGGTCTCGGTCGCTACATCGTCCGCCACTGGGAGCGCGTCGCCCTCGTGAATGGCGAGTCGCTCGTCTACTGGCTGCGCAAGCTCGTCTTCCGCAGCGCGTGGCTCGATCACCGCGTGAAGGAGGGGCTGCTCGAGGTGGCGTGGGACGAGGACTCCGGCGACTTCGGCTACGCGGAGCCGCGCGGCGGGCGGGCGCTGCTCGAGCTCGCGCCCGTGCCGAGCTGGCACGAGCTCCAGTTCCGCCGCTGACGTCGGAGGCCGACCTCGGGGACGCCGGCCTGGCGCCGCTCGCGGCGGAGACCTGCACGCGTGGGCCGCTCTCGCGACACTCCACGTCCTCCCCAAGCCCGTGTGCCTCGGAACGGTCGACGGCGTGGCTCGTCCCGGTGCCGGGCTGCTCGCAGTCTGGCGCCAGCGACGTGGTAGAACCGACGCGTGGCGATGTTCCACGTCCTGCTCCTCCGCGACGGCCCCGAGTGGGACCCCGCCCTGGCGCTGGAGGAGCAGTCCGACTGGAAGGCGCACGCCGAGTTCATGAACGGCCTCGTCGGCGACGGCTTCATCGTCCTCGGCGGGCCGCTCGCCGACGAGCGCCGCGTCGTGCATGTCGTCGAGGCTGCGTCGGAGGACGAGATCCGCGAGAGACTTGCTCGCGATCCGTGGAGCCGTACCCACCTCGTCGTCGGTGCGATCGACCCGTGGACGATCCTGCTCGACGGCCGCTAGCCTGGGGAAGGGCTACAGCTTGAACGTGCAGCCGTGCAGCTTGTTGAGCCTCTTCAGGTAGGCGACAAAGGCCGCCTTGCCCGTGTGGTGAGTCGGGCGTACGTGACAGCCACGACGTTGCATTCATGCCGCGACCACTTCGCCGTGGCTCCCTCTCCCGTCACAATGGGCAGGGCGAGCGCAGCGAGGACGACGCATGCGGCGAGAACGTGGCGTGCGCCCGCGTTTCGGAATGCCGCTCGATGTGAGACTCTCTGCCGGCGCCGTTCGGGCGCAAGCCGCGAGGAGGCACCGATGACCGTGTTGGGGATCTGGACGTGGTCGTCCAGGAACGACGACGCCGACGACGTTCGCGCAGCTCTTGGCGCTCTGGTCGAACACTGCGAGACGGAGCATCCGTTGATCAGGCGACTCGGCTGGTTCTCGGCGCCCGCCAAGGACGGGGCGAGCGTGGAGTTCCGCTGGCTCGAGGAGTACGAGAGCCGCGAGACGATGGCACAGGACGAGTTCACGGCGGTGTGCGAGGCCCTGTGGGAACCTGTCAAGTCCCGGGCGATCGAAGGGTCCTTCGCAGGAAAGGCCTTCGATCGAGGCGGCTCGATCGAGCGCTGAGCCTCCTCGGACGATCCGAGCGTCACTCCCGCGAGGCTGACTGCCCACCCGCTTCCCGAATCCGTCACGCCCCTCGGCGACGATAGCCCGCTCCACCCGGAAAGGAGCACGCTGCCTCCGCGAGTTCAGGCAGCTCGCACGAGATCGGTCGCGCCACGACCCCGATTCAGGCTTAGAACACGAACGGGACGAGCATCTTGGTCGAATGCTTGTAGGCCGGGTATTCGAGAGGGAACTGCCCGGTCAGGTAGCGCTCCTCGGCGATCGCGCTGTAGAGGAAGTAGACGCCGGCCAGGACCACAGCGGTGAACCAGATCCAGCTCAGCGCGACCGCGGTGCCGACGCCCGCGACCAAGATGCCCGAGTAGATCGGATGGCGAACCAGTTGGTAGGGGCCGCTGGTCACCAGTTCTGGCTTCTCCTTCTCCGTCATCGGCGTGCCCCAGTTCCGTCCGATGTGCACGCGAGCCCAGATTGCGAACGCCAACCCCAGGGCGAAGAGGACGAGCCCGATGCCAGCGAGCCACGGGTCAGTGTTGTGTCGGTGCCCACGAAACGCCCCCAAGCGAACCAAGAGGATCACGGCAGCAGCGATCACCGCCCTGATTCGCAGCTCGCGAGACCAGGGGACGCGCCCTCTCTTCATGGAGAAGGCCGCCATGAGCCAATAGAGCCAGAACGCCGCCCAGCCAGCCGCGAAGACGAGCTCGACCGTCTTCATTGCGACTCATACTGCCCTGGCTCGGCTCGGTCAGGTGCTCGGGACGGAGAAGCCGAGTCGCTGCTCTGGCTCGGCTCTCGACAGGCGGAGCTCCCGAATCGCGCCGAGCGGCACGATCAGCTCCTCGGGCTCGTCCTCGTCACCGTGCGGGCAGAGGGTGACGAAGCCGAACCCGGGCTCGGCCGAGAGCGAGGCGAGCCGGTGCACCGAGCCGTCGAAGAGCTCGGCGGTGACCTCCACCTCCTCAACGGCGTACGTGTCCTTGAAACCCTCGATGCGGCGGTGGATCCGCCCGACCAGCTCCTCGAGCGGGCCCGCCATCCCCGGCGTCCAGAGCGTCGACACGGCTAGAACAGGCTCTCCTCGTCGGCCGGCGCCCCCACGTGCTCGCGCCCGCGCGCGGTGATCGTGCGGCCGCGAGGAGTGCGCTGCAGGAAGCCGAGCTGGAGCAGGTACGGCTCGTAGACGTCCTCGATCGTGTCGGGCTCCTCGCCGAGCGCGACCGCCAGCGTCGACAGGCCGACCGGACCGCCGGAGAACTTGTGCACGACCGCGCCGAGCAGCTCGCGGTCGGTGCGCTCGAGCCCGAGCTCGTCCACCTCGAGCAGCTCCAGAGCCTCGCGCGCGACGTGGGTGGTGATCGCACCCTCGTGCCTGACCTCGGCGACGTCGCGCACCCGCCGCAGGATGCGGTTCGCGATCCGCGGCGTGCCACGCGATCGCCGCGCTATCTCCTCCGCTGCCTCCTCATCGAGGTGGACATCGAGGATGCGGGCCGAGCGCCGCACGATGGAGGTGAGCTCGTCGGGCTCGTAGTAGCCGAGCCGGAAGGTCATCCCGAAGCGGTCGCGGAGGGGCGTCGTCAAGAGGCCGGTGCGCGTCGTCGCACCGACGAGTGTGAACGGCGGCAGGTCGAGGGTGAGAGTGCGCGCGGCCGGCCCCTGGCCGACGACGATGTCCAGCCGGAAGTCTTCCAGCGCCGGGTAGAGGATCTCCTCGATCGCCCGGTTGACTCGATGGATCTCGTCGACGAAGAGGACGTCGCGCCCTTCGAGCCCGGTGAGGATCGCGGCCATGTCGCCCTTCCGCTCGAGGGCGGGCCCGGCGACGGCGCGGATGCCGACTCCCAGCTCCTCGCGCACGATCTGGGCGAGCGTCGTCTTGCCGAGCCCCGGCGGGCCGACGAGCAGGACGTGATCGAGGGCCTCCCCCCGAGCCTTCGCGGCGTCGAGCGCGATCGCGAGCTGCTCCTTCACGCGTTCCTGCCCGACGAACTCGTCGAGCCTGCGCGGACGCAGCGAGCGCTCGACCTCCTCGTCTCCCTCGGCGAGGACCGGCGCGACGAGCGACTCGGTCATGCCGCCCTCCGCAGCGCGAGCCGGACGCGCTCCTCCGGCGGCAGGTCCGGATCGACCCCGGCGAGCGCCTGCTCCGCCTCGAGCGGCGACCAGCCCAGCTCGACGAGCGCGTCGCGCGCCACGAGGCCGGACGGCGCGGCGGCATCGCTCCAGCCGGGCTCGACGACGTCTCCGACCGTGCCCTTCAGCTCCAGCACGATCCGCTCCGCCGTCTTCTTGCCGATGCCGGGGATCGCCATGAAGCGCGCGTGGTCGCCGAGCGCGATCGCACGGCGCAGGTCGGCCGGGGCCGAGCCCGAGACGACCGCGAGGGCCACCTTCGGCCCGACCCCGTTGACGCCGAGCAGCAGGCCGAACAGCTCGCGCTCCGCCGAGTCGGCGAACCCGTACAGCTGCAGCGTGTCCTCTCGGACGTGCAGGTAGGTCTCGACCGTGATCTCGGCCGCTCCGTCCGCGCGGCGAAGCACCGAGGGCGTCGCCGCGACGAGGTACCCGACGCCGCCGACGTCCAGTACGAGCCCCTCTGAGGTGCGCGCGACGGGCGCTCCGCGGAGGCGTGCGATCACCCGCTCCCCCTCATCCGACCATCCGGGCGAGCGGCGGCGCGAGGGCATGGCAGATCGCGACGGCGAGCGCGTCCGCCTCGTGCGAGCTCGCCGGCTCCGCGTCGAGGGAGAGCAGGACGCGCACCATCCGCTGGACCTGGCCCTTCTCGGCCCGTCCGTAGCCGCAGACTGTCTGCTTCACCTGCGCCGGGGCGTACTCCGCGCATTCGACTCCGGCCGCCGCGGCGGCGACGAGCGCCGCGCCGCGTGCCTGTCCGACGGAGAGCGCGATGCGGGCGTCGGCACCGACGAAGGACTCCTCCAGCGCGACGGCGTCGGGCCGGTGCTCCGCAACGAGCTCCGCGACTCCCTCGAAGATCGACCTGAGGCGAACCTCCGGACGGTCGCGCGGCGTGGTGCGCCAGCACCCCGACGTGACTCGCCGGATGCGCCCGTCGCTTTCGTGGACGATCCCGTACCCGCACGCAGCCGTCCCCGGGTCGATGCCGAGCACCTTCACGTGGAGAGGGTAGGCCGCGGCCCGGATGTCGCCTGCGAGCGGCGGTGGGGCACCGGGGTCCGAACGGGGGTCTGCCTGCCGTCCGCTGCCGTCGATAGAGAAAGGTCACCGCACACGTCACGTTGGCCAGGCACGGAGGTTTCCAGACATGCCCCGACTCC
>Ga0187780_10001292_pt1 | contig 18861 bp, 15 predicted proteins | sample 1015_Q2_SP10_20__FD_132429 | JGI IMG/M metagenome (GOLD analysis project Ga0187780, IMG submission 132429) | Tropical peat soil microbial communities from peatlands in Department of Meta, Colombia - 1015_Q2_SP10_20_MG | ecosystem: Environmental > Terrestrial > Soil > Wetlands > Peat | place...
GCCGTGCCCGTGCCGGCCATCTACAACAGCACGCTGGCGAAGAAGCACGCCACGGCGCAGGACCCGTGGGCCAAGGAGTGGCTGAAGACCAACGATGCCGGCGCCGGTCCCTTCCTGCTGGAGAAGTGGACCCCGGGCGAAGAGATCGTGTACCGGGCCTTCAACAGCTACGTGGGCGGTGCGCCCAAGATCAAGCGCGTGGTCTTCCGGATCATCCCCTCGGCGGCCACCCGCCGCGCCCTCCTGGAGCGGGGCGACCTGGATATCGCCTTCGAGCTGCCCCCCAAGGACGTGGCCGAACTGGCCCATAACCCCAAGCTCAAGGTGGAATCGGCCCCCATCGAGAACATCGCCTACTACGTGGCCATGAACACCCGCATGGCTCCCTTCGACAACAAGAAACTCCGCCAGGCGGTCTGCTACGCCGTGCCCTACGAGAACATCGTGAAGGAGGTCGTCTACGGCCGGGGCCTGCCCCTCAACACGCCCATCGCCAGCAACACCTTCGGCCACGACGCCAAGCTCTCGCCCTACAAGTACGACCTGGATCGGGCCCGGCAGCTGCTGGCCGAGGCCGGCTACCCCAACGGCCTGGACGTGGAGATGACCATCACCAACGCCCGCTCGCTGGACGAACAGATCGCCGTCTGGACGCAGGCCGAGCTGAAGAAGATCGGGGTCAACGTAAAGATCAAGAAGATCCCCGACGGCGCCTTCGTGAAGGCCATGGTGGACAAGACCATGGCCTTCCAGGTGAACAACTTCGGCGGCTGGCTCAATGACCCCGCCTACTTCTTCTTCTGGAACTTCCACGGGGGCCACAACGCCAACTGGAACACCGGCAACTACGTCAACCCGGCCCTGGACGGCCTCATCGAGAAGGCCCGCTTCGAGCCGGACCGGGCCAAGTACCTGGCCCTCACCAAGGACATGCAGAAGGTGGTGCTGGAGGACGCCCCCTGGTGCATCATCTTCCAGCCCACCCTGGACGCGGTGATGCAGCCCAATGTGAAGGGCTTCACCTACTGGTTCCACCGCCAGATCGACTTCCGGCCGCTCTCCAAGGAAAAAGCCTCCTAGCAACCCTCGCCCCTTCCCGTGCCCGTTCCCCCGGGTCTCCCGCGAAACGGGTCGGTCGGGCACGGGAACGGGTACGGGAACGGGAACGATCTTGCACCTCCGCACCGGCTGGTTCCTGCTCCGGCGCCTCCTCAGCGTGCTGCCGGGGCTGTTGGGCGTGACCCTCGTGATCTTCCTCCTCACGCGGGTCCTGCCGGCAGACCCGGCCGTCCTCGTGGCCGGCGATCAGGCCTCGAAGGCAGACCTGGCGCGGGCCCGGGCGGAGCTGGGCCTCGATCGCGGCCTGCCGGAGCAGTACCTCCACTACATGGTGCGCCTCCTGCATGGCGACCTGGGGATGAGCCTTTCCACCGGCCACCCGGTGGCGCAGGACCTGGCCCAGCGCCTCCCGGCGACCCTGGAGCTCACCCTGGCCGCCCTGGCCCTGGCCGTGGCCGCGGCCGTGCCTATGGGCGTGCTGGCGGCCGTGCGCCGCAACACGGTCTGGGACCACGTGAGCCGCGTGGTCTCCATCGCCGGCGTCTCGCTGCCGGTCTTCTGGACGGGCCTCCTCCTGATCCTCGTCTTCTACTACGCCCTCGGCTGGTTCCCGCCGCCCATGGGCCGGATCAGCTCGCTGGTGGGAGGGCCCGAGCGGATCACCGGGTTCTACACGCTGGACAGCCTGCTGGCGCGGGATGGGGAGCGCCTGCTCCTCTCCCTCCACGCCCTGGCCCTGCCCGCCCTGGCCCTGGCCCTGGTGGCCATGGCGCCGTTGGCCCGCATCACCCGCGCCGCCATGGTGGAGGCGCTGGCGGCGGATTGCGTCCGCGCCGCCCGCGCCGCCGGCCTGCCGCGGCGGACGGTCCTCTGGGCGGTCGCTTTCCGCAACGGGCTGATCCCCGTCCTCACCACCGCCGGCATGGTCTTCAGCTTCCTGCTGGGCGGCAACGTGCTGGTGGAGAAGGTCTTCGCCTGGCCCGGCGTGGGGAGCTACGCGGCGGAGGCCCTGGTGGTGAACGACTTCGCGCCGGTCCAGGGCTTCGTGCTGGCCATGGCCATCCTCTACGCCGTGCTGAACCTGGCCATCGACCTGCTCTACGGCGTCATCGACCCGCGCGCGCAGACGGTCCACGGGTGATGCCCGGCGGAGGGCCCGAACGATGGATGGGCGCGTAGCGTACGCCGCCGGGGGGCCCGCCGAGGCGATCGCCGGGGCCGCTGCGTGGCCCGCGGAGCACGGCCTGCGGGCCGGCCTGCGCCGCCTGGCCCGCAACCGGCTCTCCCTGTTCGGCCTGGCGATCCTGGCCATCTACGCGGCGGGCGCGCTGCTGGCCCCCTGGATCAGCCCCCACCCGCCGCTGGCCACGGACGCGGGCGCCACGCTCCGGGCGCCGGGCCTGGCCCACCTGCTGGGGACGGACCAGTTCGGCCGGGACATCCTCTCGCGGGTTCTCCACGCCGCGCGCCTGGACCTGTTCATCGCCCTCACGGCCGTGGGGGCCGCCGTGCTCCTGGGGGGCGTCCTGGGATCCCTGGCGGGCTACCTCGGCGGCTGGGTGGATACGCTGGTGATGCGGGCCATGGACGCCCTCATGGCCTTCCCGCTCTTCATCCTGGCCATGGGGATCGTGGCCGCCCTGGGCAACAGCGTGGCCAACATCATATACGCCACCGCCGCCATCAACACGCCCTTCTACACCCGCATGCTCCGCGCCGAGATGCGCGTCAAGCGGCCGCAGGAGTTCGTGGACGCGGCCCGCTGCTCGGGCAACTCCACCACCCGGATCATCGTCTATCACCTCCTGCCCAACTGTATCTCCCCCCTCGTGGTCCAGGTCACCCTGAACCTGGGGTGGGCCATTCTCAACGCCGCCGGCCTCAGCTTTATCGGGCTGGGGGTGCGCCCGCCCGATGCCGAGTGGGGCATCATGGTCAGCGAGGGGGCGCGGTTCATGGTCTCCGGCGAGTGGTGGGTGTCGTTCTTCCCCGGCCTCGCCCTGATGCTGGCCGTCCTCGGGTTCAACCTCCTGGGCGACGGGCTGCGCGACATCCTGGACCCGCGCCGCCCATGACCGCCCCTCGCGGCGCGCCCCTTACTAAACCACAAGACACCGAGAGGGCCGCCCTCGGGTCCCGCCCGCAGGCGCGAGCCCATCGCGTCCCGCCGCGCGAGGACGCGCGACGGTTGAGCCCATCCGCTTCGCCGGGGCCCCCGCTCGCGGGGGAAGCCTCAAAGGAAATAGCGGGCCTGCGCAGCCCATCGCGTCCCGCCGCGCGAGGACGCGCGACGGTTGAGGACGGGAGCGGAGGGCGGCCCGCTGCTCATACCGAGGAAGCGCCGCATCAACCCCTCCTGAGCCTCCGCGGCCTCACCACGCACTTCGCCACCACGCGGGGAACGGTGCGCGCGGTGGAGGGGCTGAGCCTCGACCTGTGGCCCGGCGAGATGGTGGGCCTGGTGGGCGAGAGCGGGTCGGGCAAGTCGGTGACGGCCCTCTCGGTGCTGCGCCTCATCGAGCCCCCGGGGCGCATCGTGGGCGGCAGCGCCCTGTTCGAGGGGGGCGACCTGCTGGCCTTGCGCGAGGCGGATATGGCGGCGGTGCGCGGGCGCCGGATCGCCATGGTGTTCCAGAACCCGCGGGCCGCCCTCAACCCGGTGATGCCGGTGGGCGAACAAATCGCCCGCGTGGCCGCGCACCACCTGGCCCTCTCCCGCTCGGCCGCCCGGGCGCGCGCCCTGGAACTCCTCGAGCAGGTCCAGGTCCCCGAGCCGGCGCGGCGCGCCCGGGCCTATGCGCACGAGCTGTCCGGCGGGATGTGCCAGCGCGTCACCATCGCCCTGGCCCTGGCCGGCGGTCCCGCCCTGCTGCTGGCCGACGAGCCGACCACCGGCTTGGACGTGACGATCCAGGCGGCGATCCTGGACCTGCTGCGGGACCTGCAGCACGCCGTGGGCCTCACCGTGGTGCTGGTGACGCACGACCTGGGCCTGGTGGCCGAGACGTGCGACCGCATCGCCGTGATGCACGCGGGTCATCTGGTGGAGGTGGGGACCGTCCGGCAGGTCTTCGCCGCGCCGGCCCATCCCTACACCGCGGGCCTCCTGGGCGCCATCCCGCGGATCGACCGCGCCGTCACCATGACCTCGGTGCCGGGCGACCTGCCGTCCCTCCTGGATCCGCCGGCGGGCTGCCGCTTCGCCGGGCGCTGCGACCGGGTCGAGGACGCCTGCCTATCGGCCGACCCTCCCTGGATCCCCCTGGCGGACGGCCATCGGGTCTTCTGCCGGCTGCCGGGGGTCCCGGCCCCGCGAGGCTAGCGCGTTGAGCCCGAAAAACTTGTCCCTGGCCGTTCCCGTTCCCGTACCCGTACCCGGCGGGACGCCAAAGACCCAGCGCAACCGCTCGTTACAAAGGACGCTCCCCGGGTCAGGCCCGGGAAACGGGAACGGGTACGGGAACGGGAATGATCGGTCTGTTGGTGCCCGACTCAAGAGGCTAGCGTGCACCCCATCCTGAGCGTGGACGGCCTCACCAAGACCTTCCCCCTGCGCGGGCTTTCCCGCCTGGGCGGCCTCCCCTTCCTGCGGGCGCCCCGGGCCACGCCGGGCGCCGGGGCGCCTGCGCGCCTCCTGGCCGTGGACGACGTGAGCTTCGCCATCGCCCGCGGGGAGACCCTGGGCCTGGTGGGCGAAAGCGGGTCGGGCAAGTCCACCCTCGGCCGGTGCATCGCCGGGCTCACCGCCCCCGATGGCGGCAACATCTACTTCCGCGACTTCAACCTGCCCGTGTTGCCGGCCCGGGGGCCGGCGGCCCGCGAGGCCCGCAGGGCCCTCCAGATGGTCTTTCAGGACCCCGCCGGCTCCCTCAACCCGCGCCTCCGCGTGCGGGACATCGTGGGGGATCCGCTGAAGGTCCACCGCATCGCGCGGGGCCGGGCCGAGCGGCACGAGAGGGTGGCCGAGCTGCTGCGGAGGGTGGGGCTGGATGCGCCGTTCCTGGATCGGTACCCCCACGAGTTGAGCGGCGGCCAGAAGCAGCGGGTGGGCATCGCCCGCGCCCTGGCCACCGACCCCGGACTCATCGTCCTCGACGAGCCCACCTCGGCGCTGGATGTCTCCGTGCGCTCCAAGGTGATCGCCCTCCTGGAGCGCCTCCAGGAGGCCTCGGGGCTGGCCTACCTTTTCATCTCCCACGACCTGAGCACGGTGAAGTACCTCAGCCACCGGGTGGCCGTGCTCTACCTCGGGCAACTGGTGGAGCTGGCGCCCGCGGCCGAGCTTTTCAACAAGCCCCTCCACCCCTACACCCAGGCCCTCCTCTCGGCAGTCCCCATCCCGGAGCCGGGCCTCCGCCGCGAGCGCATCCGGCTGCGCGGCGAGACCGGCACCCCACTGACGGGGCGGGTGGGCTGCCCCCTGGCCGACCGCTGTCCCTTCGCCATGGACCGCTGCCGTTCAGAGACCCCCGTCCTGCGCCCCGCGGCGCCGGGCCACACGGTCGCCTGCCACCTACACGCCTAGCAGGCTGCTGAAAAAGGCCCAACATCTCTCCCCGCTGCCTCGGCGGCAGCGGGTGGTGTGTTGGCGCGCTCGCGCACTCCCTGCGGCGTACCCGGCGTACGCCTCCGACCCACCTTCGGTGGGTACCCCGGCTTCGCGCGCCGCCTTGCATCCGGACCTTTTTGAGCAGCCTGCAGAAGACCCGTTTTTCAGCAGCCTCCTAAGCCCGCCCAACTCCTAGCCCCACCCCGCATCGCCTGCGCCCCTTGGGAGCGATCCGGCGCGACCGGCATTGTCCACAGCAACACTTTTGACGTCGCGAACGACCATTTCGGCGGTGTCTCCGCTGCGGCCCCGCGATCGCAGGGCGGCGCTAACTGCCCGCGCCCGCTGGGCGAGCGCCCGTCTCCTCACCAGCGAGATGCCGGCGCGGGCCGCCATGGCACATGCCTTGCCCTTTCCGTCGGCGCCCCCGACCTGGCCCCGGGGATCGCCCCGTGACCGCCCGCTCGGGCGTCTCACCCCCTCACGTCCGGCGAGGCGACGGCCACGAGGGTTGCCCCGGGCCAGGCCGGCGGGACGAACTGGGGCAGGCCGCAGGCGACGGCGTCCAGGCCGCCGCCCGCGGCGAGGACAATTAGGGAGGCATGAAACACGTCGAGGAGGCCAAACCCGGAAAGGACGCGCGGGACTCCGGGCCGGACGCGGGGACGTCGGGGCGGAACGGATCGGATGGCCTCCCCGAGGTCGTCGTGCGGCAGGCCCCGGGAGAGCAACCCCTCAAGGAGGTCATCGCCATCGTGCGGCCGCGGATGGCAACCGCCACGAAGGTGGAACTACAGAAGGCGGGCATCCCCACCCTCACGGCCATGCGCGTTGTCGGGCGCGGCAGGCAGGGAGGCCTTGCCTACCCGGGGCCCGGCACGGCGCGGGTGCATTACCTGCCCAAGTGTCTGCTCATGCTCGCGGTCCCGGAAGGCGATGTGGAGCGCGCCATCGCCGCCATCGTGAGGGCCAACCGGACGGGGGAGATCGGGGACGGGAAGATCTTCGTGGCGCCGCTGGGCGACGCCCGCAGGATCCGCACGGGCGAACGCAGCGCGGAGGCCATCCGGTGCTGACGGGCCGGACGGGCGGGTGGCGGGATCCCGGAGGAGATCTGGGCCCGCTGCGGGCGAGCGCCGCACGCAAGCTCTCGGCCTTCACGCTTTCCCCCGGGCGGTTCGTGACCTCCGCGTACCTGGCGGGGGTCGCCATCGCCTTCGTTTACATGGCCGCCATCGCCGTGCGGGTCCGGGTCGCGGCGGTCGCGCCGGGGGCGGAAGACCTTGCCGCCCCCGCCGTGGTCGCCTCGGGACTGTCCGCGGCGGTCCTCCTCGCCCGCCTGGACCTATCGGTAGGAATGGGGGCCCTGCTCGCGATCTGCCGCCTGGAACGGCAGGGTCGTACGAACCTCTGCGCCGCGGCCGTGGTGGTGTGCGCCGCGGCGAACCTGCTCGGCTCCGCGAGCGTGGCCGCGCTGATGGCTCACGCGGGCCTGCTGGAGGGTCTGCTACCGACCCTGGCAGAGCTTTCGGCAAGGCGGATGGTTGTCCCCGCCCGCCAACTGCTGCTGCAGGGGCTCCTCGGCGGATGGTGGCTGGGGCTGGTGGTGCTGGTCGCCGCCCTGCCCCGGGAACCCCGCTGGCGGACGGCCGTCATCGGGGGAGGGTTGTTCCTGTTCGTCGCCAGCGGGTTTCGGCTGGCCTCGGTGGATGCCGCGCTGAACGTTCCGGTATGGGTCGGGCGCGCCGCGCACGGCGCCGGCGGGCGGCACCTGCTCGCCCTCCTGGCATGGGTGACGGCGGGCAATCTGGTTGGGGCGGCCGTCCTGGGGGGAGGGCTTCTGTGGCTGGCGACGAGTGAACCGGGACAGGAAAAGGCAGCCCCCCCGGCCCCCGAACGCGGGGCCCCCCCGGGGCCGCCAGCGGTTCGGATGCGACCGGTCATCGCCAGGCCCGCCGGGGTCGTTCGGGTCCCGTGGGCGTCACCGCGGTAGGTGCTCGTCTCGCCCCGGGCGGGGCACCGGGGATCACGGGTGTCCCGACGCGGGCTCCGGGTGATCCCCGGCATCGATCGCCCGGACCTGCTTGGCGCCCATGAAGATGATCCGGGCGATCATCCGCCCCGAGAAAGAGGACGAGGTTCGCGCCGCCTTGGAGCAGGCGGGGCTGGTCGGCCTCACGAAACTTGCGGTCTCCGGTCGGGGAAAACAGGGGGGGATCCAGGTGGGATCCGCCCGATACGACGAGCTGCCCAAGACCATGCTCCTGCTGGTGGTGGAAGACGGCGAGGCCGACCGGGCCATGACGACGATCCAGCAGGCGGCCTTCACCGGGAACTTCGGCGACGGCGTGATCTTCGTGTCCGAGGTCGAAGCCGCCTACACCATCCGGACGGCCGCGCCCGGCCTGTAGCGCGGAAGACGCCACGGATGTGGTGAAAAGTGGAGGCAGGGGGACAGGATGTCCGAAGCGACGTTTTTGTTGTCGCGAGCGACAGTTGCGGCGCCCCCATGTTCACCAGGGGCCACGACCATACCCGCCAGGCAGTGGCGGAAATCTCGCTAACCCCGCAAGCAATCGACGTTTACAAACCGGTTCGCCCCGAGGACCGTCCCGCCCGCCACGGCGTGGCACAGGGCTTGCCCTGCCTCAACGCACTCGGCCTGGCCCCAGGGACTCCGCCGCGGAGGCGCCCGCGGGCGCTCAACCCCCTCGCGCCCGCCGGCCCAACCGCCTTGCGGGGATCCCTGGGCCAGGCCGGGGAAGTCTGCCGCGGGGCCTACCCAATCTGCTGAAAAAGGCCCAACGGCATTCCCCGCTGCCTGACCGGCAGCGGGTGGGCTGCAACGTACGGACCCATGATGCTTCCGACCCGCCTGCGGTGGGCACCCCGCGCAGCGCGCGCGGTAGTGTGTCCGGTTTGAGCGGCCGGGGCGAAGGAAGTCTTGCAGCGTCCCGCAAAGCGCCGATGCCCCATGACGGGCCGGACCGCCACCACGAAGTGTGGGGAAGGGGATGAACAGGGTCGAGCAGATCAAGGCCGAAAAGGACGGGCTGGACGTCGGGCCAGAGATTGCGACCTTCGCCCGTGAGGGCTGGGAGGCCATCCCCGAGGGAGACGTCCAGCGCCTGAAGTGGCACGGGGTGTTCCTGCGCGACCCGACCCCGGGCCTCTTCATGATCCGTATCCGCATCACCAGCGGCATCACCAACGCCGCCCAGCTCCGGACCATCGCAGACATCAGCCGCCGCCAGGGCGGCGCCATCCTGGACGTCACCACCCGCCAACAGATCCAGCTTCGCTGGTTGACCATCGAGACGGTCCCCGGCATCCGGGAAGCCCTGGAGGCCGTGGGCCTCACCACGCTCCAGACCGGGATGGACAACATCCGGAATGTGGTGGGCTGCCCCGTGGCCGGAATTACGCCCCAGGAGCTGTTCGACGCCTCGCCCGCGGCGCGGGCCTTCACCGCCGCCTTCGTGGGCAACAGGGCCTTCACGAACCTCCCCCGCAAGTTCAACGTCACCATCACCGGGTGCAAGGAGAACTGCACCCACGCCGAATCGCAAGACATCGCCCTCACGCCCGCCCTGCGCGACGGCACGTCGGGGTTCAATGTGGCCGTGGGCGGCAAGCTCGGCTCGGGCGGCTACCGGATCGCGTCGCCCCTGGATGCCTTCGTCGCCCCCGATGAGGCGGTGGAGGTTTGCTCGCAGATCGCCTTCATCTTCCGCGACCACGGCCCCCGTGACGCCCGCAACCGGTCGCGCCTGGCCTTCCTCATCGAGGACTGGGGGGTGGAAAAGTTCCGGCTGGAGCTGGAGCGGCGCCTCGGCCGCCGCCTGCCGGGCGCCGGCGAGGATGCCCGCCTGGCCAAGGCCACCGACCACATCGGAATCTTTCGGGAGAAGACGGAGGGGCTGAACTACGTGGGTCTCAAAACGCCGGTGGGCCGTCTCACGGCGGACGAACTGGCCGAGGTGGCGCGCCTGAGCGAGGTCTACGGCACCGGCGAGGTGCGTCTCACCCCCGGGCAAAACGTCATCATCCCCCACGTGCCGGACCGATGGATCGGCGACCTGACGGAGGAGCCGCTCCTCGAGGCATTGCGATACGACCCCAGCGAAGTGATGCGCGGGCTGGTGGCCTGCACAGGCACCGACTTCTGCAACCTGGCGCTCATAGACGCCAAGGGCCACGCCATGGCCGTCGCCCGTGACCTGGAGGGGCGCCTGCCCGGGCTCAAGCCCGTCACCATCCACTGGTCTGGGTGCCCCGCCGGGTGCGGCAACCACCACGTGGCGACCATCGGCCTCCAGGGGACGCGGGTGAAAGTGGACGGGGAGATCGTTGAGGCCGTGAACATCTTCGTCGGGGGCAAGTCCGGCCCGGGGGCGCGGGTGGCCGAGCCCATCATGCAGAATGTCCCCGTGTCGGAACTCCCCCCGGTCCTGGAGGCCCTCGCGCGGTTTTACCCGAGGCGGGCGCGATCCTGACGCCCGCGCCGGGCAACAGACAGCACGGCATCGCGGAAAGGAGACCTCGAGATGGCCGCAGCAGGATGGCAACCCGCCCGGCGACCCCGTCGGCGCCGCGGGCTCGGCCGGCGCGATTTCCTGAAGGCCTCGGGCGGCTCGGCCCTCGGCCTGCTGCTTTCCGGCCTTCCCAAAGGGTGGGTGGGCGGAGCGTATGCCGCGGAGGGCCCGGAGACCCCCAAGATCCGCTTCGGCATCATCGCGCTCACCGACTGCTCGTCCATCGTGATGGCCCACGAGCTGGGCCTCTTCAAGAAGTACGGGATCGAGTCCACCATCTCGAAGGAGGCTTCCTGGGCCGTCATCCGGGACCGCCTGACCCTTGGAGAGAACCAGGCGACCCACATGCTCTTCGGCACGCCCTTCGCCGCCACCATGGGCCTGCAGGGCTCGCCCAAGAAGCCGATGATCATCTCCTTCGTCCTCAACTATAACGGCCAGGCGATCACCCTCACGAAGGCGCTGCTCGAAAAAGGTATCAAGACGCCCCAGGACCTGAAGCCGATGGTGGACGAGGCCAAGAAGAAGGGCGCGCCGATGACGTTCGCCATGACCTATCCCCCCGGGACCCATGCCATGTGGATGCGGTACTGGCTCGGCGCGGGCGGGATCAATCCCGACCGGGATGTGAACCTAATCACCATCCCGCCGCCCCAGATGGTGGCGAACATGAAAGTGGGCAAGATGGATGGCTATTGCGTGGGAGAGCCGTGGAACGCCCGGGCCATCGCCGACGGGATCGGCTTCACCGCCATCACCACCCAGCAAATCTGGCGGGACCATCCGGAGAAGGTGCTGGTGTTCACGGAGGAGTTTGCGGGCAAGAACCCGAAGACCGTCAAGGCCATCCTGCGCGCGATGCTCGAATCCAGCCAGTTCCTCGATAAGCTGGAGAACCGGGAGAAGATGGCCGAGGTGGTTTCCCGACCCCAGTACGTGAACGCCCCCAAGGAGATCATCCTGGGACGGATGCTGGGCAGGTACGACTACGGCGACGGTCGCAAGGAACAAGACCCGTATTACATGACGTTCTTCGTTCGACACACCAACTTCCCCTGGAAGTCTCACGGCATCTGGTGGCTCAGCCAGTTCCGGCGCTGGGGGATGGTGAAGGAGCCGCCGGATTACAAGGGCATCGTCAACCAGGTGCTGCGCCCGGATATCTTCCGGGAGGTGGCGAAGGAGATGGGCGTGGAGACTCCCCGCGAGGACCTGAAAAAGGAGACCCTGTTCGACGGCGTGACCTTCGACCCGGCGAACCCCGAGCAGTACGCCAAGGGCTTCGCCGTGCACAGCATAGCGTGAGGCCGGCCATGACGCGCGACACCGCGACCACCGTCATCCTCCCGCTGCTGGGCGCCGCCCTTGTCCTGGCGGTCTGGGCGGGATTGAGCCAGACCGTGGCCCCCGATCTGCCCTCGCCCGCGCGCACCTGGGAGGAGTCCAGGCGCTACGTCCTGGAACCGTTCTTCAAGGACGGGGAGACGAACCAGGGGCTGGGGCGCCTGGCCTTCTACTCCCTCGTGCGGGTGGGCAAGGGGTACCTGCTGGCCGTGGCCATCGGGACGCCGCTGGGCTTTCTCCTGGGGCTGTCGCTGCGCTTCCACCAGACCTTCGATCCCATCGTACAGTTCCTGCGCCCCATCTCACCCCTGGCCTGGTTGCCCATCGGCCTGATCGTGTTCCGGCAATCGGAGGCGGCCGCCGTGTTCACCATCGGCCTCTGCGCCATGTGGCCCACCGTGATCAACACGGCCGTGGGCGTCCGCAGTATCCCCCAGGAGTACCTCAACGTGGGCCGCGTCCTGAAGCTCGCCCGCTGGCGCATGCTGCGCAAGATCGTGATCCCGGCCACCCTCCCCTACGTCTTCACCGGGTACCGGCTGAGCCTCGGGATCGCCTGGCTGGTGATCGTGGCGTCGGAGATGCTCACGGGCGCGCCCGGCGTGGGAGGTTTCCTGTGGCAGGAGTACAACGCGCTGGTCTACTCCCACATCATCACCAGCATCCTCACGATTGGGCTGATCGGCTTCCTGCTGGATCGGATGATGGGGGCGGTGGAACGCCGGGTCAAGACCGCCTGAGGCGGAGAGGAAGGTGCGAAGGAGGGAGCGATGGCTTTGCTCAAGCTCCGAGGAGTGCACAAGGGGTTCCAGACGCCGAAGGGTCCGCACCCCGTGCTCCGGGGCATCGACCTGGTGGTCGAGGAGAGCGAGTTTGTGTGCGTCCTCGGGTATTCCGGTTCGGGGAAGACCACGCTGCTCTCGCTCATCGCCGGGCTGATGGAACCGGACGCCGGCGAGATTCTGCTGGAGGGACGTCCCATCCAGGGGCCGGGGCCGGACCGGGGGATCGTGTTCCAGAATTACAGCCTTCTCCCCTGGATGACCGTCTTGGAAAACGTGAATCTCGCCGTAGAGGCCGTAGACTCGCAGCGGCCGCCGGCCGAGAGGGTGGCCCGCGGCGAGCACCTGATCCGCCTCGTGAACCTCTGGGACGCACGCCACAAGCGCCCCCACGAGCTGTCGGGGGGGATGCGGCAGCGGGTGGCCGTGGCCCGGGGCCTGGCCATGGATCCCAAGGTGCTCCTCCTGGACGAACCTTTCAGCGCCCTGGACGCCCTCACCCGGGCCACCCTCCAGTCGGAGCTTGCGCGTATCTGGATGGAGGACCGGAAGACCGTGCTGATGATCACCAACGATGTGGAGGAAGCCATCCTGCTCGCGGACCGGGTGGTCCCCCTCACCCCCGGACCGGGGGCCACGCTGGGCCCGGAGATCCCCATCCGCATCGCGCGCCCCCGGCTGCCACGCCATGTGAACCGCGACCCCGAGTACCATCGAATCCGCCAGGCCATCGCCGACTTCCTGGTGACCCAGCGGGGCGGGAACGGCGGGCCGCCCCAGGCCTTGAAGGCCGCCTGACCGTGGACCCCCGGTTCCTGGAGATCAGCCAGCTCGGCAAGACCTACCCCACACCCACCGGCCCGGCCGTGATCGTGAAGGACTTCACCCTGCTCGTGGGGGAGGGAGAATTTGCTTGCATCATCGGCCACTCGGGGTGCGGAAAGTCCACCGTCCTTTCCATCCTCATGGGGCTGAACGATTCCACCGAGGGGGGCGTGGTGCTGGCCGGGAAGGAGGTGGTGGGCCCGGGCACGGACCGGGGGGCGGTGTTCCAGTCGCCGTCGCTCCTCCCCTGGCTCACCGCGCGCGAGAACGTCGTCCTCGCCCTGGAGCAGGTCAATGGCCGCCACAGCCGCGCTGAGAGGGGGGCCCTGGCCGATCGGTATCTCTCCGTGGTCAACCTCGCCGACATGGGAGACCGCTATCCGGCCGAACTGTCGGCCGGGATGCGCCAGCGCGTGGGGATCGCCCGCGCCTTCGCCCTGGAACCCAAGGTGCTCCTGCTGGACGAGCCCTTCAGCCTGCTGGACGCGATGACCCGCATGGAGCTGCAGGACGAGCTGATGCGGATCTGGGAGGAAGACCACAAGACCGTGCTGATGGTCACGCACGACGTGGACGAGGCGCTCCTGCTGGCGGATCGGATCGTGATGATGACCAATGGGCCGGCCGCCACCGTGGGCGGCGTTCTCCCCATCCCGTTCCGGCGTCCCCGCGCCCGCGCGGAGGTCCTCGGCCACCCGGAGTATTACGTGCTGCGCGACCGGCTCATCGGGTTCCTCGAGGGCCAGGGCGGTTCCCATTGAGGCGCAACCGTTTTGCGCGTCGACGGAACGAATGAGGGTGCAGCGGCCCGTGAATCCTCGCCCGGGCGTCTCCGCGGAGGCGAACGGCGGCCAACGGATCGACCGCTGGCACAAGTCCTACTGCCCCTACTGCGGCGTCGGCTGCGGCCTGCTCGTGGGATTGCGGGACGACGCCGTGGTGAAGGTGGAGGGGGATCCCGGCCACCCGGCCAACTTCGGCGAGATCTGCGCCAAGGCGGTTTTCCTGCCCCGAACCATCGCCACCCCTGATCGGCTGCTCTACCCCCAGGTTCGGCCGCGGCGGGACGCGCCCCCGCGCAGGGTTTCGTGGGACCAGGCCCTGCGGCGGGCGGCTGCCGGGTTCCGCGACGCCGTCGCCCGCCACGGGCCCGACGCCGTGGCCTTCTACGGCTCCGGCCAGCTCAGCACCGAGGACTATTACGTGTTCAACAAGCTGGCCAAGGGCTTCCTCGGAACGAATAACTTCGACACGAACTCCCGCCTCTGCATGGCCAGCGCCGTCGCAGGCTATCACTCCTCGCTCGGATCCGACGGCCCTCCGGCGTCCTATGCGGACCTCGATGTCGCCGAGTGCTTCCTGCTGATAGGGACGAACACCGCCGAATGCCACCCCATCGTGTTCCGGCGCATCGAGAAACGGAAGCGGGCCTCCCCGGACCGGGTCACCGTGATCGTCGTCGATCCCCGGCGCACCGAGACGGCGGACCTGGCCGACCTCCACCTGGCCCTCCGCCCCGGGACGGACATCGCGCTGATCAACGCCATGCTCCACGTCATCGTGCGGGAAGGACTCTGCGATCGGGCGTTCATCGACCGGCACACCAGCGGCTGGCAGGCGTTGGCCTCCGTCGTCGATCGGTACACGCCGGGGGTGGCCGAGGAGGTCTCCGGCGTCCCCGCCCCCCTCATCGAACGGGCGGCCCGTGCCTTCGCCACCTCGCGCGGGTCCCTGATTCTCTGGAGCATGGGGGTCAACCAGAGCGCTCTGGGGGTGCCGAAAAACAACGCCCTCATCAACCTGGCCCTGGCCACCGGGCAGATCGGCCGCCCGGGGGCCGGCCCCTTCTCGCTCACCGGACAACCGAACGCCATGGGCGGCCGCGAAGTGGGTGGCCTCTCCCACCTATTGCCCGGGTACCGGTCTGTCCTCCGCCCGGAGGAACGGGCCGAGGTGGCGGCGCTGTGGGGCGTGGCGGCAGACCATCTCTCGCCGAAGCCCGGCTACCCTGCCCTGGAGCTCTTCGAGGCTCTCGCCGAGGGAAAGGTGAAGGCCGCTTGGATCCTCTGCACCAACCCGATGGCCTCCATGCCGGAGCCGGACCTCGTGGAGAAGGGACTCCGGCAGGCCGAGTTGGTGGTGGTCCAGGATGCGTACCACCCGACCGAGACGACGGCGTACGCCGATATTCTCCTGCCGGCGGCCCAGTGGCCGGAGAAGGAAGGCGTGATGACCAACTCGGAACGGCGCATCACCCACATGCCCAAGGTGGTGGATCCGCCGGGCGAGGCGCTGCCGGACTGGGAGATCGGCGTCCGTCTCGCCCGGGCCCTTGGCTTCGCCGCCGCCTTCCCCTACCGCTCGGCCGCCGACGTGTTCGAGGAGTTCGCCCGCTCTACCGCCGGCCGCTTCAACGATTGCTCGGGGGTCACCTACGCCCGCCTGCAACAGGGCCCGATCCAGTGGCCCTGCCCTGCCACCGATCACGCCGGCACCGAGCGGCTGTACGCCGACGGCCGATTCCAGACCGAGGACGGGCGGGCCCGGTTCATCCCCGTGGAGCACCGCGGGCCCGCCGAGCCGACGGACGAGGAATTCCCGCTCACCCTCACCACGGGGCGGCTCAAGAACCAATGGCACACGATGACCAAGACCGGCAAGGTGGAGAGCCTGCTCAAGAGCTGCCGGGAACCGTTCCTCGAGATGCACCCGCGCGAGGCGGCCGGCCTCGGCGTCCGGGACGGCGACTTCGTGGAGGTGACGTCGCGGCGGGGCAAGGCCATCGCCCAGGCGCGGGTCACCGAGGAGATCGTGCGCGGCACCTGCTTCATGCCTTTCCACTGGGGGCGGGCCGCCGGATACTACAAGGCGGCCAACAACCTGACGCTGCGTGCGCGCGACCCGATTTCGCGCCAGCCGGAACTCAAGGCCTGCGCCGTGCGGGTCCGAAGGCTGGAGGACTTCCCATGGCCCGAATGACCTGCGCCGCGGCGACGCGGCCGACGTGCCAGGGGGGTGACGCGGCGAAAGGCCTGCAGGGGCTGCGGGTGGTCAGCCTCGAGAGCCGCCGCTGCGTGGAGATGGCCCAGCTCATCCGTGGCCACGGCGGCGAGCCGATCCAGGCGCCGGCCATGCGGGAGGTGCCCCTCAGCGACCAGCACGAGGCCCTCACCTTCGGCGCGGCCCTGCTGGCCGGCGGGTGGGACGCCATGATCCTGCTGACGGGCATCGGCACCCGCACGCTGATCGCCGCGCTCGCCACGCGCTGGCCCAAGGACGAGGTGGTGGGGGCCCTCGGCCGCCTCCCCCTGGTCTGCCGGGGGCCCAAGCCGGTCGCCGCCCTGAGGGAGGTCGGCCTCGTCCCGGCGCTGGTCGTGCCCGAGCCGAACACCTGGCGCGACCTGCTTTCGGCCCTGGACCGCGGACTCCCCGTGGCGGGGAAGCGCCTGGCCGTTCAGGAATACGGCGCCCGCAACGAGGAGCTGCTGGCGGGGCTCCGCGAGCGCGGCGCCCGCGTGACGCCCGTGCCGGTCTACGGCTGGGCGCTCCCCGAAGACCTGGGACCCTTGCGCGCCGCCATCCATCGGATGGTGGCGGGGGAGGCGGACGTGGCCCTCTTCACCAGCGCGCAACAGGTCGGCAACCTGTTCCAGGTAGCGGCCGATCTGGGGCGGGCAGAGGCGCTGCGCGCCGCGCTCCGCGGCAGCATGGTGGTCGCGTCCATCGGCCCCGTCTGCACCGAGGCCCTGCGGGCCCACGGCGTGGAGCCCGACCTGCACCCCGGGCACCCCAAGATGGGACACCTGGTGGCCGCCGTGGCGCGCCAGGTGCCGGATCTGCTGGGGCGCAAGCGGGCCTGACAGTCCTGCGCCGCCGCGGGCGATGGGCGATGGGGCCCGGCCACGCCGGGCGGCCTTCCACACCGGGCGGCGGCCCAGTGCCCGGTGTGCGACGAGGGGGTCCTTCGCACCGTGGGCGGGGATGGCGGCATCATGCTACAGGGCGAGCAAGCGAACCTCGAGATCGCCGCGCTGCACGAGATCGGGAAACTCCTCGGCCTCTCCACCGACCTCAACGTCGCCCTGACCTCCAGCCTGAACATCCTCAGGAGCTTCCTGGGGATGCGCAACGGCACCGTGGCCCTCTTCGATCCGGTCACCGCCGACCTCTTCCTCGAGGCGGCGCCCGAGATGAGCGATGCGGACCGGATCCGGGGCCGGTGCCGCCCGGGCGAGGGCATCGCCGGGCGCATCTTCACCACCGGCCTCCCGACGGTCATCCCCGATGTCGCCGCCGAGCCGCTGTTCGCGAGCCAGACGGCGCCCGGGGCGAGCCCGGATGAGGGGGGGAAAGCGTTCCTGGGGGTCCCCATCCGGGACGGACGCGTGACCCTTGGCGTGCTGACCGCGGAGAGGCTCTGGCGCGAGGGCCCCATCTCCTTCCACCGGGATACGCGGGTGCTGACCATGGTGGCCAACATGATCGCGGCCAGGGTGCGGCTCCACCAGCTCGAAAACCCCCGCCAGATAGCCACCGCCGAGGCGTGCGTCCCCTCCTCCAAGGGCCCCCTCAAGTTTGTGGGGGTGGTGGGAAGGAGCGCCGCCATGCGCGACCTCCTCGACATGGTCGAGAGGATCGCGCCGAGCCGCGCCACCGTGCTGCTCCGGGGGGAGAGCGGCACCGGCAAGGATCTGGTCGCGCGCGTGATCCACGAGAACAGCCCGCGCGCCGGCCGGCCCTTCGTGGTGCTGAACTGCGCGGCCCTTCCCGAGACGCTCCTGGAGAGCGAACTCTTCGGCCACGAAAGGGGCGCGTTCACGGGGGCGATGCAGGCCAAGGAGGGGCGCTTCGAGCTCGCCAACGGCGGCACGCTGTTCCTCGACGAGGTCGGCGACACGCCTCCGGCGGCGCAGGTGAAGCTGCTGCGGGTGCTCCAGGAGCGCCAATTCGAGCGCCTGGGAGGGCGGCGGACCATCACGGTGGACGTGCGCATCGTGGCCGCCACCAATCGCGACCTCGAGGAAGCGGTGCGGGAGGGGCGGTTCCGCTTCGACCTCTATCACCGGCTGAGCGTGGTAAGCCTCTTCCTGCCCCCGCTCCGCGATCGCCGGGAGGACATTCCACCCCTGGCCCAGGACTTCCTCGGCCGGCTCGGCACCGAGAACGGGAAGCGCCTGGAGCTTTCCCGGGAGGCGCTCGGCGTGCTCCTCGGTTGCCAGTGGTCGGGGAACGTCCGGCAGCTGAAGAACTGCGTGGAACGTCTGGTCGTGACGGCGTCGCATCCTGTGATCGCGCCCGAGGATTTCCCCTGCTGCCGTCCGTCCGCCCAGTCCCCCTGTCTCCTGGAGACGGTGCACCAGCCCGAGGAAGCCACGCCGGCGCGCCCGGCCGCGGCCCCGGCCTCCGCCGCCGAGCCGGCCCCGCCCGAGGACGAGCACGGGCGCGTCTTGAACGCGCTCGAAAAGACCGGCTGGGTCCAGGCCAAAGCCGCGCGCCTCCTCGGGATGACCCCGAGACAGCTCGCCTACCGCGTGAGGAAGTACGGCATCGAGCTCCAGCGCTTCTGAGCGCTGTCGGCTTCCACGCCCTTTGTCGCCTTCCCTCCCCCCGCCTGTCAGCTTCCCGACATTCGTGCCCCCGAAAGCCCTGAAAACCGCCCCCTGAGGCGTGGCACGCCCCGTGCTAACGCCAGCGCACGGAGGTGCCCGATGGACAGCGACGCGAGGGTCAAATTCAACGACTGCACGCTGCGGGACGGCGAGCAGGC